>Ga0209013_10002094_pt1 | contig 18230 bp, 14 predicted proteins | sample Cruoilmetagenom2_FD_187291 | JGI IMG/M metagenome (GOLD analysis project Ga0209013, IMG submission 187291) | Oil polluted marine microbial communities from Coal Oil Point, Santa Barbara, California, USA - Sample 2 (SPAdes) (version 2) | ecosystem: Environmental > Aquatic > Marine > Oil seeps ...
GGCACGACCGCGATGTCGACCTGCTCGACTTCGTCGAAGCGGAGATCCACGTGCTGCAGCCCGCCAGGGCCGGAGAATGATCCGTCGCGCGGTCTGCAAATCGACATCGAGGGCGGTTTCTACGGTCAGTTCGATATCGATGCCAGCCTCGTCAGGCGGGAACGTAGTGCGGGTCGATCGGTGTTTTACGGGGATGCACGGCAGCCCGAAGTGCTGAAGAGTCTGGGCGTGGGTGAGGCGGGCCTGATTATCGTCACGGTTGACGACTTTCACGCAATGGAGCAGGTCGTCTCTTCACTGAACCGTGCGTTTCCAAAGCTGGATATACTGGCGCGTGGGCATAACATGGATCACTGCCAGAGTCTGCGGGAAAAAGGTGCATCGCTGGCTGTTTCTGAGAACCTGGAAGCAAGCATTGCGCTTGCCCATGCGGCGTTAGCGAAGGTCAAAGAAGACGGTGCAGAGAACGACGCAATCATTGACCGGTTCCGTAAAGATTATTACTCCGATACCACAGGGAATGCACGGCAGGGGCCAGACGTTCTGTAAGTTCTGGTTTGGCCAACGTTGTATTGAGTTTGCAGGGTTTAAGCAGAAATGTCAGTTTATTCGGGCGGCCTTGATGGTTTGCCAAGAATGTAAACGGCTGCTGATAGCATGAACACACCGGTCATTACTTTAAGCCAACTCTCAAGTGTTGAAAATATGACCAGACAGGTCATGCTAATGATAATAAAGGTTAGGGCGACAATTTTTACGAGCGACGGTATCACCCTGTATTTGTCCCACAATTTCAGAGATGGGCCAAACAGACGGTGGTGGTACAACCAGTGGTGAAACTTTTCAGAGCTTTTTGAGAAAGACCATAAGGCCAGTATCATAAAGGGAGTGGTCGGCAAAACGGGTAAAAAAACGCCCAGTGCACCGATGCTGAAAAATAGCCATCCCAGAGAGAAATAAACATGTTTCATTGTCATCAAACTCAGCAGCGATGCGGGTTGGCGACTGTGCGGGCCGGGGTCGTGTTCATGGCCGGAATATCCGCAAAAACATTTTTCGTAATTCTTCAAGAATCAGCACGGAACTGGCTACAAGCGTGGCCAGCAACCAATCTTCAAGCCTGAGCTTTTCAACGTCGAATATCCCGTGAGCAGGTGTCCATTGCACGGCCAGCACTTGGAATGTGACCACACCAAACAGGGCCAGCCACAGGATGCGATTGCGGAAAAAATTGGCATTGAAGGTGCTTCTCTTATCCACCCGGGCGTTGAAGGCGTTGAACATCTGGAATAATACGAAGGTAGTGAAGGCCATGGTCTGCGCATGGGTCTTCGATCCGGTCTGCAGTCCCCACCACAGCACCCCCAGGGTGCCGCCCATCATGACCAGGCCGTAGGTCGCCAATTTACCGAAACGGCGCAGGGTCAGGATCCGGTCGGTGGTCCTGCGCGGCGGGCCGTCCATGATGTCCGGTTGCGCCGGGTCCACACCCAGAGCCATGGCGGGCGGCCCGTCCATGATGATGTTGACCCACAACAATTGCACCGGAGTGAAAGGCAAAGGCAGCCCCAGGAATGGCGCCAGCAATACCGTCAAAATGGCGCCAATATTCGTCGATAGCTGAAAGCGCACGAATTTCACTATGTTGTCGTAGATGGTGCGGCCTTCTTTTACTGCTTTCACAATGGTGGCGAAATTGTCGTCCGTGAGCACTATGGTGGCAGCCTCCCTGGCCACGTCTGTGCCGGTGATCCCCATGGCGACCCCGATGTCGGCGGTCTTGAGCGCTGGCGCGTCATTCACTCCGTCCCCGGTCATCGCGGTCAGGTGCCCGTTTGCCTGGAGTGCAAGCACAATACGCACTTTTTGTTCTGGCGTGGCCCGGGTGAAAACACCGATGCCATCCATAGCGGCGGCCAATTGGGCGTCACCCATGGCATCGAGTTCAGCGCTGGTCACTACGGTGCCCTTGATGCCCAGTTCGCGGGCGATGGCGGCGGCGGTGATCTTCTGATCGCCGGTGATCATTTTGATTGAAATTCCGGCTTTATGGCACAAAGCGATGGCATCACTCGCTTCAGCCCTGGGCGGATCCATCAAGCCCACCAGTCCGGTGAATACGAGGTCTTTCACATAGATAAACAGGTCGCCATTAGGCGCAAAATCCCGCACCGGCAATTGCGTCCAGGCGACAGCCAGCACCCGCAGTCCGGTGGAGGCCATATTCTCGTTGGCCTGTTCAATAAGCTTGTGCTGTTGCGCATCGAGCGGTTGGTCGCCGTTTTCAAAAAACACCGTCTTGCAGTGATCCAGCAATACTTCCGGAGCGCCCTTGACCATTACCCGCACTTGCTCGCCATCAAGATGGAAGGTAGCCTGGAACTTGTGTTCCGTTTCAAACGGAATCTCGGCGATCCGCCGGTAGTGCCGTTTCAATTTAAGTGGATCAAATCCGCCCTTGGCCGCAACCGCCAGCAAGGCGCCCTCCATTGGATCGCCGATGACCTGGCCGGAGCGCAGTTGTGATTCATTGCACAGTGCGATCGGCATCAGCAGGGCTTGCAGGTCCGGTACGCCAGCATCGCCACTGATTTCACCGGCGGTACCGTAGCCCTCACCGCTTACACGCAGATGACGGCCACTGGTATAAAGCTGGCGGGCGGTCATCTGGTTGACGGTCAGCGTGCCGGTTTTGTCGGTGCATATGACCGATGTGCAGCCCAGGGTTTCTACCGCCGCCAGGCGTTTGACGATCGCCTGGTTACGCGCCATACGCTGCAGACCGATGGCAAGGGTGACCGTCACCACTGCTGGCAACCCTTCGGGAATTGCCGCCACGGCTAATGCGATGGCCGTCATGATCATGATCACCCAGGGCTCACCGCGCAGCAGGCCGGCTATCAGCATGAAAGCGACCACGATGCCGGCGATCAACGCGAGCCGCCTGCCCAGACCATCCAATTGGATTTGCAGCGGAGTGGGGGAATCTTTTGCCTCCCCCAGCATGTTCGCCAATAACCCCAGTTCGGTGCGCATGCCGGTGGCGGTCACCACCATTTCGGCCCGGCCGCGGGTTACAGTGGTGTTCATGTAAAAAAGGTTGGCGCGCTCCGCCAGTGGAATATCTTCGCCCGCCAGCGGATCAACCTGTTTGCCCACGGTGCGCGATTCCCCGGTCAGCGAGGACTCGTCCACTTCAAAACCATGTGTGGCAATTACGCGGCCATCGGCCGGCACGCGGTCACCGGGGCCAAGCAGCACGATGTCCCCCGGCACCAATTCATCAGCGGGCAGGACCAAGGTCCTGCTGTCGCGACGGACTTCGGCGGTTGGGGCCAGCATTTTTTTCAATGCAGCGAGTGATTTCTCGGCACGGTACTCCTGGGAAAAGCCCAGCACTGCGTTAATTATGACCACAACCAGAATCACCACCGAATCGCTCAGGTCTCCGATGGCCGCTGCGAGCAAGGCCGCGCCGATCAGCACGAGGATAAGAATGCCTTTGAACTGATCGAGCAGCAGCAGCCAGCGGCTTCTGGGCGGAACCTCTTTTAAGCGATTCGGCCCATATTTCGATTGCCGGGTGGTGGCTTCGTCTGAACTGAGACCAGAAGCCGGGTCAACGCCGAGCCGCTGGGTCGCCTCGGTGGCGCTCACTTGGTGCCAGTCGGCATCTGTGAATTCGCTTTGCGTCATCAGGTATCGCCCGTTTGTGTCGGACGATTGTAATACGACTCCTGTGACGCGTGCGTGAAAAAAAGGGCGATACTCACCAATTAGAAGTGATTTCGTGCGGCCAGTAATTACATAGCGGTAATTAGCCGGTCAGTGTGCGTTCGTCCAGGCCAATGCTGCGGGCGATTATTTCTTTCATGATCTCAGAGCTGCCGGCGTATATGCGGGACACTCGGGCATCGGTGAACATGTGGGAGATGCGGTATTCGCTCATGTAACCAGAACCGCCGTGTAGCTGCACGCAGTTATCCATTACTTCCGATTCCAGTTCGCTGGCGAAAAGCTTGGCCTCGGCGGCCAGGTTTGCACTTAGTTCTCCCTGGTTGAGGAGCAGGACGCATTGATCAACGAACGTCTGCGTAACATCCAGTGCAGTGCGCATTTCGGCCATCTTGAAGCGGCTGTTCTGGAAAGCTCCGATCGGCTTGCCGAAGGCTTTGCGCTCGCGGATGTAATCCATCGTCAGGTCAAATGCAACCTGGGCGTGGGCGACTTCCTGGGCAGCGCTGATCAGGCGTTCCTCGGCCAGGTGGTGCATCAGGCTGTAGAACCCCCCCTCCGGGTCACCCAGCACATTTTCGACGGGTATCCGGACATTTTCGAAGAACAACTCGGCGGTGTCCTGGGTCTTGAGGCCCATTTTTTTCAGGTTGCGTCCGCGGTTGAAACCTTCCATGCCTTCTTCGACTACGAACAGGCCAATGCCGTGCGGCTTGCCCGGTACGGTCCGGGCGGCAACGATGAAAGCGCCGCCGTTGATACCATTAGAGATAAAAGTTTTGGAGCCGTTCAGTACCCAGTGATCGCCGTCGAGAACCGCCCGGGATTTAATGCCGGCGAGGTCGCTGCCGGCGGCAGGTTCCGTCATGGCGATGCCCAGGATGGTCTCGCCACTGATGCATTTCGGCAGCAGGCGAGTTTTGAGTTCCTCGCTGCCCAGGTCGCCAATATAGGGTCCGACCAGGCGGCTGTGCAACGACAGAAACAGTCCCATATCACCGTGCCGTATGGTCTCTTCGATCACGACCTGTTCAAAGCGGAAATCTGAGATGTCCAGGCCGCCATACTTTTCATCGGCCCACATGCACAGCAGGCCCTGTTCACCGGCTTTTAGAAAGGCGGCCGGATCGCAGATCCCATCCTCCCGCCATTGCTCGACCCTGGGCTCGACTTCGGACTGCATGAAACGGCGGACCGAATCACGGAACATTTCATGCTCTTCATTGAATATCAGGCGTTTCAAAATGAATACTCCCTAAAAAGTTTTTCCTGGCATTAATAAAATGACAGGTTTTTCTGCGCCCTGTCACGTAGCCAGTCCGAAACAGCGAAGCGCGGGCCATAGGCCTCGGCCATGCGGTCACATTCAGCAACGAAATCCCGGATGCCGACGGTATCGATCAGCGACAGTGTGCCGCCGGCCCAGGGTGGGAAGCCCCAACCGAAAATTGAACCGATATCACCATCTTCAGGATGCGTAATCACGCCTTCCTCGAAGCAGCGGGCAGTTTCAAGGGACTGGATATACAGCAGGCGCTTGATCAACTCGTCAACGGGCGGTTGTTCATCGCTGCAAGGGAACTCATCTGCCAGTCCGGGCCACAGGTGTTTTTTCGCATTTGCGGGGTAGTCATAGAAACCTGCGCCAAAACGTTTTCCCTTGCGGTCCAGGTCTTCTACCATCCTGTAGATGACTTCCTGCCCCTTGTCAGCAGGATATTGTTTACCCACGGCTTCCGCTGTTTCCTTGCCGATCTTGTAGGCCAGTTCCAGTGTCACTTCATCGACTACGGCCAGTGGTCCGACCGGCAGCCCGGCCTTTTTGGCGATGTTTTCCACCAGCGCCGGCTTGACACCTTCGGCCAGCATCATGATGCCCTCGTTGGTGGCTGTGCCGAACACGCGGCTGGTGTAGAAACCCCGGCTGTCATTGACCACGATGGGTGTTTTCCGGATTTGCTGGATGTAGTCCAGGCTGCGGGCAATGGCCTCGTCGCCGGTTTTCTCACCCAGGATAATTTCTACCAGGGGCATTTTGTTGACGGGCGAGAAGAAATGCAGCCCGATGAACTGATCCGGACGCTTCGATGCTTCGGCCAGGCCCGTGATCGGCAGCGTGGAGGTATTGCTGGCGAAAATACAGGACTCCGGCACCACGGCCTCCGTTTTTGCAGTTACATCCGCTTTCAGTTCAGCGCTTTCGAACACCGCCTCGATGACCAGGTCGCAGCCCTCCAGGTCATCATAATCTGTAGTTGGTTTGATCAGGCTGAGCAGCGCCTCTGCTTTCGCTTCGGTGGAATAGCCGCGCGCAATGGCTTTTTTCAGCAGGCCTTCAGAGTAGGCTTTGCCACGCTCGGCGTTGTCGAAACTGGTATCGAGTAATACCACCTCCATGCCGACTTTTGCTGAAACATAGGCGATTCCCGCGCCCATCATGCCGGCGCCGAGGATACCCAGCTTGCTGACTTTTGATTTTTCAATACCCTCCGGGCGGCGGACCAGCTTGTCGGCGGCGCCCTTGTTGATGAACAGCGAACGCATCATGTTGCGTGCCACGGGGCTGGCCAGCAGCATACCAAAATACTGGGATTCGATATCAAGGCCGGCATCGATGGGCGTGATGCAGCCTTCGTACACCGCAGACATCGCCGCAATCGGAGCGGGGTAGTTGTTCTGTGTCTTGCCCACGATCAATGACGTTCCCACCATGAATGTCTGGGCATTTCTCGGTGTGTTCGCGCCGGCTCCGCCGGGCACTTTGAAGCCCTTTTTGTCCCAGGGTGCAATCGGGTCGCCGCTTTCCAGCAACCATTGTTTCGCCCGCTCAACCACCTCTTGCGCAGGAGCCAGTTCGTGCACGATACCGAGTTCCAGGGCTTTTTCCGGCCGGATGTTCTTTCCCTGGAGGATTATGGGCAGGGCTTTCTCCGTGCCGATCAGGCGTGGCAGACGCTGGGTGCCGCCTCCGCCGGGCATCAGCCCGATATTGACTTCCGGCAGTCCAATCACGACTCCCGGATCATTGGCCAGTACACGGTAGTGACAGGCCAGACAGACTTCCAGACCGCCCCCCAGCGCCAGTCCATTAATCGCGGCGGCAAAGGGCTTGCCGCCGGTTTCCAGTTTACGGAGCTGCCGGTTTAAATCGCGACTGAAGCCGGCTGCCTCAGCGGGGCTCAGGCCACGGTCGTAAACCGTCGATATATCCATGATATCTGCGCCGGCGATGAAGGCCTTTTTCCCCGAGGTCAGGACAGCGCCCTTTACGGCGTCGTCACTCGCAATTCTGTCAGTCAGGGTTTCCAGGTCGTTCATAAATTCGGGCGCCAGGACATTCATGGGTCTGCCGGGCAGGTCGATGGTCAGGATGGCGATACCATCGTCGCCAACTTCGTATTGAATCGTATTGGTCATTTCAGTGATCTCTTTAAATGTCTGTTGAATGGCGTCTTCAGACGCGCTCGATAATCGTGGCGGTGCCCATGCCGGCGCCGATGCACAAAGTCACCAGGGCAGTCGACAGGTCGCGGCGTTCCAGTTCATCCAGCACCGTTCCCAGGATCATGGCGCCGGTTGCGCCGAGCGGGTGGCCCATGGCAATGGCGCCGCCGTTTACGTTGATCTTGTCGTGCGGAATGTTCAGCTCCTTCATATACAGCATGACGACGGAGGTGAATGCCTCATTCAATTCAAACAGGTCAATATCGGAAGTGTTCATACCGGCGCGCTTGAGCACTTTCTCCGTGGCCGGCATCGGGCCGGTCAGCATAATCGTGGGTTCGCTGCCGACGGAAGAAAATGCGCGGATCCGGGCGCGTGGCTTCAGGTTCAAGCGCTCGCCCGCCTCGGCACTGCCAAGCAGGACTGCCGCGGCGCCATCCACGATGCCACTGGAATTGGCGGCGGTGTGGACGTGTTCAATGGATTCGACTTCGGGATAGCGCAGCAAGGCGACTGCATCGAATCCGCCTTGCTCGCCCGGAATGACAAAAGCAGGCTTGAGCGTGGCGAGGCTCTCCATGGTTGAGTCCGGGCGCATGTGTTCGTCGTGGTCAAGGACAATCTCGCCAAGGTGGTTCTTGATCGGCAGGATTGAGTTGGAAAAATAGCCATTTTCCCAGGCGTGAGCGGCGCGTTTCTGGCTTTCCAGCGCGTAGCTGTCGATAGCTTCACGGGTAAATCCATGCAGGGTGGCGATCAGGTCGGCCCCGATGCCCTGGGGGGTGAAATGGAGCTTGGAGGCGACTTGTGGGTCCGTGGGCCAGGCTCCGCCGTCGGAACCCATGGGAATACGGGACATGCACTCGACGCCGCCGCCGATAACCACGTCGGACTGACCCGCCATCACCTGGGCTGCCGCTGAATTGACGGCTTCCAGGCCGGAAGAGCAGAAACGGTTGAGTTGTTTGCCGGGTACGGACTCCGCATAGTCGGCATTCAGAACCGCCGTGCGCGCGATGTTCGCACCCTGTTCGCCGATGGGCGCTACACAGCCCAGCACTACGTCATCCACCAGCGAGGTGTCCAGTTCATTGCGGTCCCGCAAGGAGCGCAGCACCTGGGTGGTCAGATCGGTTGGTGTTATGCCGTGCAGAGAACCGTTGGCCTTGCCGCGGCCCCGCGGGGAGCGGACATGATCGTAGATATAGGCTTCAGTCATTTCAATTCCTCGGTGGTGGTTTTGCGCTCAACAGGCGCAAGATGTTTTGTTTGTAATCTTCGTAGGCAGCCCTGAGATCGATTTCCGGGGCGACCAGCCATTGGTTGTTGAGGCCGATCAGGGTGCCGTAGAACTGCTCGGCAACGCGGCCGGCATCGACATCCGGCCTGATTTCCCCGAATTCTTGTCCCCCTTTTACCCAGGCAGCAACGGATTCGCGTTGGATGCGCATGAATTCGGCGACATTGGGTTTGAACTCAGAGGCGGGGTCCAGTGCAGCACCCCAAAGGATGTTCATTGCGCGGATGTAATCCGGATGGCGGAGTACGTGCTCCAGATGCGAGTCGATGGCAGTGGAGAAGGCCTGTAAGCCAGTTTTTCCATCCAGGCTCCCGAGCAGTTTTTCAGTCCAGATGGCTGTCATTCGTTTAAGAACCGTGCGTAACAAGCCTGCCTTGGAGCCAAAGTGGTGGCTTGCCAGGCCACGGCTGTAGCCGGATCGCTCACCGATAGCCACCAGCGTTGTGCCCTGGATACCCACCGAATTCAGCAGTTCGATCGCGGCCCGGATCATACAGGATTCTGCAAGCGCGGTGCGCTCCGCCTGGGTGCGGGGCAGGTCAGAATTTTCCCTGGCAGAAAGGGGGTGGGGCATGGCCTGATAAATACTTGTTAGTGACAAGCAAGTTTATCAAAGTACAGGCTGATGTCAACAGATCTGCGGCAGGCAAAAGAAAAGGGCCGGCCTCACATAAGGCCGGCCCTGACAATGTCATTTCGATCAGAAATTACTATTCCACAATGTCTGCTTCGATAATGCCATTTTTGGTGGCACGAACCTGCTGCAGCGTCAGCATGTATTTTCCGATTGCCGCTGCGGCGAAGGTGCTTGCCGTGGCGTCACCATCCGAGCTGATTTCATGGCATGCCTCAGTTGAAAACGTTGCTTTGACGTTGTATTCACCCTGGTTCATGTCGGGCAGCACGAAGTTAAAGTGGTGTGAGGTCAGGGTATCGAGGACCAGGCCAATTTCCTCGTCTGAAAACTCGCACTCATCGGGCACGTCAATCGCTCCGTTTCCGTCCTCATCGGTGCAGCTTTCAAGCACACCGCCAAGCGTTGCACTCATGATCTGGAACCGGTCCGCCAGAGTCACCGTGCCGGGCGCCGCCATCTGGCAAGCACCGCCATCAACCGGACAGGCGGTAATCGTAACAAAGCCGCCAGAGTAGGCGAGTGCGCGCGCTGATCCACCTTCTTTGCCCTTGATCGAGGTGTCAGTGACGAGCAAAATTTCAGCAGAAAGGCCTACCAGCAACTCCTTATCCTGCGGGACCTTGATGGTGGCCAGGGTATAACCTTCGTTTTCGTTGCAGTCAAAGGGGACGTCGGTGGCGTCAGTAGCGTCAATGACGGATACGACGTGAAATCCAGGGTCGCTACTGTAAGTAGCCGCAAACTTGGCCGATGGGCCAGCGAATGCACTTGCTGACAACATTACGGATGCCAGTACGATACTAATTAAGAAACGTTTCATGATTATTCATACTCCTAATGGTTTAACAAAATCCCAATGAAGGAAGGTATTACCCGTGGAGTGCGAGACTCCCCCTTGTTGAAGATCCCTTACAAACATTTGCGGGACGAACAAAGGCCAGCACAAGAAGCCTATCCTTGGCTGACCATCCGCAGACGACCCTACTCCGATTATGCTATTAACGCAATATCTTAATGACGGGTCGATGACAAGTGGTATTTTCAGGTTGATGAGAGGTCATTGATCAGTGACCGCGTTGTCTGGCCTTCCAGAACCGTTTCATGACGGTATAAATCATGACCCACGCCAAGTGAAATACCGGCATTGGATTGTGCAGCCATAGCCATATCATTACTCAATTCGAGACGCAGGAAGTGTACGGCGGAGGTTTTTTCGTCCGTCGACCGTTCCAGGTCTTCGTTGGCGATGGCGTAGACCTTCTCAAAGCCGTCGACCTGCAGCCAGATCTGATTTTCGACGCCCACGAGTTCACGTAGGCGCTTTTGCCGCAACTCCACGTCTTCGAATTCGAACATCGCGGTGGCTTTGAGATTACTGCCATCGGGAATCAGGGGGTTGTAGGTATCCAGCTCCTCCTGGATGGCGTCGGCTTCGAAGATTTTCTCGATGCGCAGCATTTCCTGAATCTGGTACTGGATGGTCAGGCGGTCTTCGAAATAGAGGGTCAGATGTGGGCCGATGTTGACGCGGCGATTTTTTTTGTGTGCCATTACGCGGTCACGGAAGTCGGCGCGTTGTTCGGCGTATTGTTCAAGGGAAAGCAGGTCTTCCCGGTTCAATTTGTCCATGTTTCTCTCTCCTGTAAGCGGCCGCGAGCTTGTAAGAGGCCGCTTGCGGCCGAAAGGCCGGTCGCGCCCAAGAGCGCTCTTACAGCAGTCCGTAGGCTTTACGGAGCAGGGTCAGGGGGCTTGTTTCGCCGTGTTTCAGTTCCAGACCGTCTGCAATTTGGGTGGCGGCCATCGGGCAGTCGGACACCAGGTAGTCGGCGTCCAACTTCTTCACCCGGTTGATGACCGGGCGGGCAATTTTCTGTGATTTTTCATAGGTGCCGGCGCGCACACCGTAGGTGCCGTCGTGGCCGGAGCAACGCTCGATCACCTGGATATCGGTGCCGGGAACCAGCGCCAGCACATCTTTGGTTTTTGGGCCGATGTTCTGCACCCGCTGATGGCAGGGTACATGCCAGGCAACTGTGCCCAGTGACTGTTTGAATTCGGTATTCAGCAGGCCGGCCTTGTGGCGGTGTACCAGGTACTCGAAGGGATCGAATATATGTTGTTTCACTTTCTGCACATCCGGGTCATCGGGATACATCAGCGGCAGTTCCTGCTTGAACATCAGTACGCAGGATGGAATGGCGGCGACGATGTCCCAGCCATCATCAATCAGTCCGATCAGTTCGGGAATATTTGTTTTACGGTACTTATCCACGGTATCCAGGTCGCCCTGTTCCAGCTTGGGCATGCCGCAGCATTCCTCTTTGCTGGTCAGGCGCACCGGGATGTTGTTGTGCTCGAATACACGGATCAGATCCTGGCCGATATCCGGTGTATTCATGTTGCAATAACAGGTGGTGAAGAGGGCAGCCTTACCGCGGGTAGGGCCTGCTGCCTGTACTATCATCGCGAACGAATGACGGCCTTTATCGCGGCGGCGCAAGGTATTGGAATGGAATTCGGGGAGGTGTGCCCGGTGGTCCAGGTCCAGCGTTTTCTCCAGCACTTTACGTACAGCACTGTTACGGTTGCTTGCGTTGATCACCTTGTCGATTACGGGGATGGTGGCGACTTTGCCCTGGATTTTGGTGTTGCTGAGCAGCTTGTGGCTGAGCTTGCGCTCACCTTTTTTGAATTGCACGGCCTTCGCGCGGAGCATCACGTGCGGAAAGTCCAGGTTCCATTCGTGCGGCGGTACGTAGGGACATTTGGTCTGGTAACAGAGGTCGCACATGAAGCACTGGTCAACGACTTTCCAGTAGTCTTCTTTGGCTACCCCATCGATCTCGAAAGTCGCAGACTCATCCACCAGGTCGAACAGGGTGGGGTAGGCGTCACACAGGGAAACGCAACGACGGCAGCCGTGGCATATCTCGAAAATCCGCTCCATTTCTTCGAGGAGTTTTTCCTCGTTGTAGAAATCGGGATTCTTCCAGTCCAGGGGGTGGCGCGTTGGTGCCTCGAGACTGCCTTCTCGCATAGAGTATCCTCCGAAATTACGCCATCCCTGCTTGAGGACGGGATGGCGTCAACTGGCTGAAATCAGTCCAGGTCGTCCAGTGCTTTCTGGAAACGATTGGCGTGGGATCGCTCCGCCTTGGCCAGGGTTTCGAACCAGTCGGCAATTTCGTCCAAACCTTCGTCGCGTGCAGTACGCGCCATGCCCGGATACATATCGGTGTACTCGTGTGTTTCACCGGCAATGGCAGCGCGCAGGTTGTCCGCGGTTCCGCCAATCGGCAGGCCTGTTGCCGGATCGCCTGTTTCTTCCAGGTATTCCAGGTGGCCGTGCGCATGGCCGGTTTCACCTTCAGCAGTGGAGCGGAAAACAGTGGAAACGTCGTTATAACCTTCCACATCCGCGCGCTGTGCGAAGTACAGGTAACGGCGATTGGCCTGGGACTCACCGGCGAAAGCGTCTTTAAGGTTCTGTTCGGTCTGGGTGCCTTTAAGGGACATGATATTTCCTACCTATATAGATTAATGAAAAACAAGGGGCTTGCTGTCAAGCATAGTCCTGGATCCTTTATAGTTGAAATTGATTTTAATAATAAGACTGATAGATCAAGTCAATGATCTATGTCTTTGCGCAAGCGCAAACTTGTTTCCACCCCTGATTCGCGGGAAACTGGCAATCCTGCCCTCACAAGGAAGATATTTGATGATTGCCAGGTATGCATCCATGGCTGTTTTCCTTGCGACGGTTGTCCTCGCGGCGGCCATCGCAGGAAGTTTTGAAGCGGGCGAGTGGTACTACTCAATGAACAAGCCGTCCTGGACGCCTCCGCCGTGGTTTTTTGTACCGGTCTGGGCGGTTCTGTACGTGACGATGGCGCTGGCTGCATGGCAAATCTGGCTCACCGGACACTACAGCCGCACCGGCGCCTTGACCTGGTGGATGATTCAATTGGTTCTGAACGTGGCCTGGTCATGGCTGTTCTTTGATCTGAACAGGCTGGGTTGGGCCTGGCTTGAACTGGGCATGTTGATTGCCGTTGTGATTCTGTGCATCCGGGCTTTCCACCTGTTGTCCAAATCCGCGGCCTACCTGATGATGCCTTACCTGGCCTGGCTGATTTTCTCCTGGGTGCTGAACCTGGCTACCTGGACCATGAACGGCGGGCTGTTCAGCAAGGTGTTACTGGGTTAGTTTTTACTCACCCTGGTCGGCGCAGAAAACGTTGAGCTTATTGCCGTCCAGGTCGCGGAAATACCCGGCGTAAAAGAAGTCGCCGCGCAGGCCCGGGGGGCCTTCATCCTTGCCGCCCAGTTCGAGGGCTTTTTCGTATAGGGCCTGGACCTTTTCTTTCGAGTCCACTGCCAGCGCCACCATCATGCCGTTGCCGACCGTAGCTGGATTTTCATCAAAAGGTTTGGTGGCAGCAAATCCGGGTGTGTCCGGCGAAACCGCCCAGGCAACGAATCGGTCTTCTTCCATGAAGCGGCCCGCGCCGATTACGGCGAATAACTGGTCATAGAATGCAGCGGCCCGTTCCAGGTCGTTGGTGCCGACGGTGACGTATCCAATCATTGAAGTTCTCCGTTAGGTCAGCGGATCGCCGCCAAACATCAAGTGGTGCGTGAACAGGAACACTGCAAAAGCCAGGCTACCGAACAGCACCAGGCTAAGGTCCTTCAGGTGCGATACCTTGTCGGGTTTGATCCATTCACCGTCCCGCCGGTTGATCAATACTATTTCGACCAGGGCCCAGATGGTGAGGCCGCCGAACAGAACAATGGATCGTGGTGAGCCGATGGCCAGCAAATGGCCTGCGCCCCAGCAGACCATGCCAATCAACTGGGGGTGGCGGAGAATTCGCTTGAGATTATTGGGTGGATAGGGCGCGAAGAAAAGAATAAACCCGATAAACACCAGCAAGCCAGCCGCGTGCCCACCCCACTCGGGTGCGGTGTAAAAAATTTCTTCGGGGACTGTGGACCCCCAGCCGGAGATGATCAGGTAAAGGGAAAGGATCAACAGGAGGGTGAATATTCCCTTGTACGGATATTCACCCATCTGGTCAATCAGGGCTTTCCTCCTGCCAACCGCCACTGCGGGAAAAAGGTGAACAACACTCCAGAGCAATACACCAAGCGCAAGCCGAGTCATGGTCTTTCCCTCCTGACTACATTTTGTATCAGTCTAAACCATCCGCGCCAAAGTGTGCATATCAAATTCCCGTTCTGGTTTCGCCGGCAGCAATGGTCAAACAACTACGGCATTGAATACTCGCTAAGTTCGACTGTTTCACCCGTTTCCGGGTCTTTCTCTTGCATCATCCCAGCATTCAGACCTGTCTCCTGAGTCTCCGATATTTTTGCAGTTGGCCATTTCGATCCAGTAGTCATCTTTGGATTCGAACTTACAGGCCAGGGCAGCCCTGTCGGAGGTCCTGGTACAGTGAATGCCGCTCTGAGCGGAAACTGTCTGGGTGGTCGAAGCAGCGACTAACACGATGCTCAGTGCGGCAAAGCGTGCCAGCCAAGTGGGTAATGATCTGTTGCCCGGTGCCGCAGGAATAATCCTGGTTGAATCAAATGGTGGTTTGAGTTTCAATTGCAATCTCCCTGGCTCCTCTTGAAGCCCGTTAATGTTGGTTTTTACCAGTGACCGGAGTATGTAACTCCTGTTTTTTTCCGGTGGATACACTCAGGCAAGTTTGCTGTGCTGCAACCATTAGACGGGAGGGGGAGAGAAAATCAGTCGATGGATCTGGTATTCGGGTTAGTCAAAATTCCCACAGGATTCCGATGGCAGGAATGGCGGGCAGCCATTGTTCAACCACGGCGTCGAGAAATACGTTGCCATCCTCGTCTTCGTCGACGTCAAAATCGAGGCAGCACTCGTTCCTGCGGTTGGTCGCATTGGTGACTTCGAAAAAACCCGTCAAGCGCCCGTGGCGCACCGGGTACTCGCGGCTGATGCGGAAATCCAGCGAAGCGAAGGTACCGAGTTGGTCTGCATTTCTTGGGCCGGGGATGGGAAAATACTCATCTTCCGCTTCGTCGAAACCCAGTGACACGCCGGTGATGGGCCAGCCGGAATGAACATTGAGCGCAACGCCGACTTCCCACGGATCCCGTTGCCAGGCCAGCCCCGCCTGGAATGCGTGCCGTTGATCCCAACTGCGGCGTTCATCGACGCCGTTGATGGAGTCGCTTGCCTTTGACCAGGTATAGCTGGCCCACCAGTTCAATTCTTTTATTGAGCGGTACTCCAGGGTTACTTCGACTCCCCGCATTTTTGCCGAAGCCGGATCGAGTCGAACGCGGTCGGGCGCCAGTTCCGGAATCAGGGCCAGTGGGTCATACAGATTTTCGAAGCGGGGTTTGAGGTGGTAGTAGTTCTTGTAGAAGGCTTCCACTCGCAGGCGGTAGTTGTTCGGGTAGCGATATTGCAGACCGGCAATCCAGTGCTCCGAACGTTGCGGTTCAAAAAAGTGATCCAGGCCGTCTTCGACCTGCAATTGCTGGATGGGCTGGGACTGGTAGTACCTCCCCCAGGTGAAGCGGAAATCGGTGGAATCACTGATTGTATGCAGCAGGCTGAATCTCGGGCTGACCTGGTCGCCGAATACGGGTTCGGTATAGGTCTGGCGGTCCCAGCGCAATCCCCATTGCATGGATGTTGCCGGTGTTAACTGCCACCGGTCGGAAAAAAACAGGGAATAGCTTTTGCCTTTGGGCACGGCCTGGATTTCGCTTGATGTGGGTGATTCCAACCCCGGATAGTGCTCGAAGAACTCAAAATACTCTGCCCGGGATGCATAGAAGTACTTCGCGTCCAACCGCCTCAACTCGAATCCCCAGTTCAGGATGTGCTGGCCGAATCCATCGTAGCGCCACTCCTGGCGCAGGCCCAGGATGTCCGCCTCACGATTGTCAGTGACCCGCGCAGCCATTTTCTCCGGATCATTTACCTCGGCATTGCGCTTGTTGTTGAGTGAGCCCCAGGACAGCACCGTGTTGCTGGAAAGCTGTGGCGTCCACTGGTTTTCCAGCAGCAACCAGAATTGCTGGTTTTGCGTGTTGCTGACGGATTCTTCCAACTCCTCCGGATCACTTTCCGTGGTGACGATGACCTGGTCGTCAGCGACAAGGGCGTTGAGTGACAGGTGCGCATCGGAAGACAGGTTGATTCCGAGTTCGGCAAAGACATCGAAATATTCAGGCTTTCCCCAGTCCCGTTTCAGAACCATTCCGAGGTTACTGCGGCGTGCTGAAACCAGCCAGTCGACCTTGCGTCCTTTGCTGTAACCCGAATTGAGGATAGAAGTGTTAAATACGCTCAGGCCCAGTTCGGTGCGCAGTGGTTTTTCAGGTTTTTGTGTATCGAGCAGGAGCACACCGCTCATATGATCACCGAAAGTTGCCGGAAATCCGCCCGTGTAAACTTCGACACCGGAAATCGCACGGGCATCTATAGAGCTGAAAATGCTGTGGTAGTCGCGGATATGAAAAGGATCCAGCAGTTGCAGGCCATTGAGGAAGATGGCGTTTTCGTTGAGTTCTCCACCACGAAAGTGTGTCTTCGCGGAAAGGCCGCTGGTTGCGGTGCCCGGCAGGCGCTGAACGGAGCGAAGCGGGTCCTCGCCGAGATCAGGCAGGGCCTGGATAGCGCGTTGATCGATAAAAAACTGGGAATTGGAAAACAGGACATAGCGGCTGGCGGAAACAGTAAGAATTTCCAGCTCCGCAGGGCCAATTTCCATAACGGCACTCACCACGGCCAGTTGGTTTTCCGACAGTTCGACGGTTTCCACGACCGTGGTGTAGCCTGTGGCTTCTACCCGGATTTGGTAGCTGCCTGGATCCAGTCCGGAATACTCGTAAATGCCGCGACCGATACTGGACGGCATCGGCAGCCTGGGCACAGAACTCACCACGACCCTGCCGCCCGTAGGCATCGAATCGGCATTCTTCACGATTACCATGATGGAGCCTGATGGTTTAACTCCCGCTTCAGGGTTCTGGCGGACAACCAGGAAAAAACCATCTACTTGCCGTAGCTCCAGCCCATGAGGATTCAGGATGGCATCAAGGATGTCCAATTCATTGCTGTATGAAGCCGGTTCATCGAGGACCCGCATTGAATCAGGCACCAGGTTTGTGCTGTAGACCAGGGGAATGCCCTGTGTCCGGAATTCATCAAGCACTTCGTGTACGGGTCTGCCCTGGTAAGGTCCGCGTTCGTCGGCGATGGCTGTCGTGATGCAGATCACGAGTAGCATGAGGATTCGGCCGCCACCCGAAGTGCAAGATGAGATTGCACGGAATGCAATTGAAAACATGGACTTCATTCCGTATCGATCTTGATCACTCCGGTATGCACCTCGGCGACAAGGTCGCTGGTCTGCAGCATCAGTTCCAGTGCACGCATCGGCTGCAGATCGACCGTGCCATGCATTACGGTATCACGGGCCAGTATTTCAGCGGCCGCTGACCCGTATTCAAGTGAACGGCCCGATTCCCGGCTGACCCAGTCAAGAAAGTCAAACATTGAGCGGCCGTCCAGTGTGTATCCCGGGCTGATTTGCTCGATCCACTGCCAGGTTTCACCGTAAACGGCGATTGGCGTCAGGCTCACCTTGCCCTTGACGGAGACACTCAACTGCTGACCGCCCTTCGCGATGGATTGTTCATTGTTGCCAGTTACGGCCACACTTCCTTGCCTCACGCTGACTATTACGCTTCCGTCTGTCAGGCTCGTCATATATTGAGTGCCGAAGTGTTGCACGCGGCCGAATGGTGTATCGATGGCGAGTTCGCTTTTGCTGTCCGGCTTGTTGACATCAGCGTGAGAATCGATGTAAATCCGCCCGCTGAGCAACTCAATATCAGTATCCGAAATCAGCAACAACCGTGTATTTTCATCCAGGCGGATCGATTCACCATCCAGCCAGCGTATCGCCAGGCGCGCATCGTAGGCCGTCGTTATCACCGACCCGGACATGAGTGAATCTTCAGCCTGCAGCTGTTTTGTTGATTCGGGAGTACCGCTGGTTCCGGCCATAACACGCCCACTCTGCTTTACAACTGATGCCATCATCCGGGTGG
>Ga0209013_10002095_pt1 | contig 18219 bp, 17 predicted proteins | sample Cruoilmetagenom2_FD_187291 | JGI IMG/M metagenome (GOLD analysis project Ga0209013, IMG submission 187291) | Oil polluted marine microbial communities from Coal Oil Point, Santa Barbara, California, USA - Sample 2 (SPAdes) (version 2) | ecosystem: Environmental > Aquatic > Marine > Oil seeps ...
TTTCGGAATTCAGAATAGTGATGGTGCAAATTTTAATGGTGATGCAGATGCTATTTTAGACCCTAAAAACATTTGGAATGTACATACCAAAAAAGGGACATATCTTATTGGTAATTACCAACCTACCAACACTTATGATTCCAACCAAAGTATAATTGCAGGTTATATTTCTGAAGAATTTCAAATAACAGATAAACTAAAATCAATAATTGGGTTAAGATTTGAAAAATTTGATTTAACATATACTGGCCAAAATAATCAAGGCGATGTTATTTATGATGAGGTGAAGGTTTTAGATAAAGCGGATTTTTTCCCATCTGTGAATTTTATTTATGGTTTAAACGATGCAACTAATATTAGGGGTTCTTATGGAAGAACCACGGCAAGGCCATCATTTAAAGAAGCTTCTATTGCACAAATCTACGATCCAATTTCAACGATTACTTTTAACGGTAATATTGACATTCAGCCAACCTATATTGATAATTTTGATTTAAGATACGAACGTTATGGAGAAAAAGCACAAATGTTTGCGGTGAGTGCTTTTTTTAAGAATTTTACTGACCCAATTGAAATGACTTATTTTTTAAGTTCACCAAGTAATATAGAGCCAAATAATCTGGGATCTGCAATGGTATATGGTTTTGAATTTGAATTGCGTAAGAATTTTGGTTTTATTACAGAGAAATTGGAAAACCTAAGTGTAAATATGAATTTTTCTTTAATTAATTCTGAATTAGAAATGGGTGAAGTTGAAAAAGAAGCAAGAAGGTTGAGTTTACGTGATGGTGAGAAACTAGAAGATACTCGTGAATTACAAGGGCAATCTCCTTATTTAATTAATTTCGGACTAAATTATGCAAGTGATAATGGTTGGCAAACCAATTTGTATTACAATGTACAAGGAAAAACTCTTGAAGTAGTTGGTAGCGGATCTGTACCAGATGCCTATGCGATGCCTTTTCATAGTTTAGATTTTATTATAAATAAATCTTTTGGAAAAGATAAAAAATCAAATATAAATTTTTCTATGAAAAATTTATTGGATGATGATAAAGAAATAAGATATCAATCTTACAAAGCAGAAGATCAAATTTTTACAAAATTTAGTCCAGGTAGAGGTTTGTCTATTGGCTATTCATATAAATTTTAATTCTTAAGTTTAAGATCGTACTTTATTTTAAATAACTAGTTATTAGCATTTAATAAAACTATAAAAAAGATATAATGAAAAAAATGTTTATATTAATTTCTCTTATTTTTTTCTCTTCAGCCGTTTTTTCACAGACAAATGAAAGAAGAAAAATTGAAAAAGTTGGTGACCTATTTGAGGTTACTATCTACAATAAGGATGGAAAAATCATACAACATGGATTTTTATCAAAAGATGAAAAATTACACGCTTCCTGGGAGAGCTTTTATGAAGACGGCACTAGAAAATGTATTGCTACCTATTCTCATGGAGCAAAAGTAGGTACTTGGTTTTACTATGATAAAGGTAAAAAGACCAAGGTTATTTATGAAAACAATAAAATAGTACATGTTGAAAAATTAGATTCAATTCAAAATTAAAGAAGTTACCTATACTACGTATCAAACCTACTTCTTATTCCCAAAACAAATTAACATAAATATTGTTATTTGATAACAATAAGGTAATATCATATTGGGAAATACACACGTACTTTGCATTATAAAAGTTTAATTATGAAAAAAATAGTATTTTTATTAGCATTCTTCGCATTTTCTTTATCGTATGCTCAAAATAGTAAAATTGAAGGAGTTATTTTAGATGGCGAATTTAAAAACGAACCATTAGCATTTGCTAGTGTAAGTATTAAAGAAACAAATCAAACAATTACTTCTGACCTAAAAGGCAGGTATTCTTTGAATGTTACTCCAGGAACTTATACTCTAGTATATAATTTTATTGGTTATGAAAATATTTATGTAGAGAATGTAGTTGTTAAAAATGAAGAAGTTGTAAAGATGGATGAAATTTTAAAAGCAAAACAAATTAGTTATACTAACGATATTGCATTAAAGCAATAAAAACTACATGCTTAGTTACAATGCATGATCTGTTAAAGTGCAAACTTATTTTATAGGGTTTGATTATTAATTATCGAACTCTATTTTAGACTTATTTTACCGTAAATTTTTTATCTTTTTTTGTTTACTTCTTTGATTTTTTATCAATAAAGGATAAAATGACTTCTAAAACAAACCTTTCTGAAATTCTGTTTTTAGATATTGAAACTGTTCCAGAGAAGTCCTCTTTCGAGGAATTAAGTCCTGTTAAACAGGAATTATATGGACAAAAAACAAAATACCAACGAAAAGAAGAATTTACAGCACAAGAATTTTATGAACGAGCCGGAATTTGGGCTGAATTTGGTAAAATTGTATGTATTTCTGTTGGTTTTTTTAATGACGATTCATCTTTTAGATTAAAATCATTTTTTGGAGATAATGAAGTTAAAATATTAGAAGATTTTAAAAACTTACTAAACAGATATTACAATCAAAAACACCATGTATTATGTGCTCATAATGGAAAAGAGTTTGATTTTCCGTATATAGCCAGACGCATGATTATCAATAAAGTTGCGTTACCAGAAAAATTAAACCTGTTTGGTAAAAAACCATGGGAAGTACCGCATTTAGACACTTTAGAGATGTGGAAATTTGGTGATTATAAGCATTATACTTCCTTAAATTTATTAACTAATATTTTAGGAATTTCTTCTCCAAAAGAAGATATCGATGGAAGTATGGTCGGGCAAGTTTATTACAAAGATAAAGACTTAAAAAGAATAGCAAAATATTGCGAAAATGACACTCTTGCAGTCGCCCAAGTATATCTTAGGTTTTCTAACTTAGAATTATTAACCGAAAAACAAATAATAAAAGTTTCTTAATTTCGAATTGGTTGATTTTGAATTAAATCGATATAAAGATTAACTAGTTTTTTCAAATCTTTTCTTTCAACTATTTTATCTAAAAACCCATGTTCTAGTAAAAACTCTGATCGTTGAAACCCTTCTGGTAAATCTTTTCCAGTTGTATCTTTCACAACACGAGGTCCGGCAAAAGCAATCAAAGCATTGGGTTCAGCAATATTAATATCGCCTAACATTGCGTAGGAAGCTGTTGTACCCCCAGTTGTTGGGTCCGTGCATAGCGAGATATAAGGTATTTTTGAATCGGCTAATTGAGCTAATTTCACTGATGTTTTAACCAACTGCATTAATGACAACGACGCTTCTTGCATTCGAGCGCCACCAGATTTAGAAATCATTAAAAAAGGAATTTTCTTTTTTATAGAATAATCTATGGCTCTTGCAATTTTTTCACCAACAACACTACCCATTGAGCCACCAATAAATGCAAAATCCATTGCGGCAATAACAATATTTTTACCAAAAGATTTACCAACGGCAGTTCTTACAGCATCTTTAAGATTTGTTTTTGCCTTAGCTTCTTTTAATCTATCCGTATATTTTTTAGTATCCGTAAATCGCAGAGGGTCTTTAGATTCAATATTAGGATTTAGCTCTTTAAATTTATTATCATCAAATAACAATTCAAAATATTCTGCACTTCCAATACGTACATGATAGCCGTCTTCAGGACTTACATATAAATTTTCTTTTAAATCATCAGAATCTATAACTTTTCCACTGGGAGTTTTATACCACAACCCTTTAGGAACATCTTTTTTTTCTTCTGTAGGAGTCTGAATTCCTTTATTTTTTCTTTTAAACCAAGAACTCATATCGTCATTATTTATAATATTATTTTCAATAAGGGACATTTTTTATGTAAAAAAATAGTTTGGCAAGTTAAAAAAAATATGGTTAATCAAATTATATTTGATTAACCATAAATATTTAAAGGGTGTTGACGTTGTTTAAATCTTCAAAAGCTTGCTTTAATCTAGCAACGAAAGTGATTTCGCCCTCACGAACCCATTTTCTTGGATCATAATACTTTTTATTTGGAGAATCATCTCCATCAGGGTTGCCAATTTGACTTTGTAAATATTCGGTTTTATCAGCCATGTAATCTCTAATTCCTGTCATATAACCATATTGAAGATCGGTATCAATATTCATTTTTATTACACCATACCCAATTGCTTCTCTAATTTCTTCAAGAGAAGAACCTGACCCACCATGGAAAACAAAATCAACTGGGTTTTTACCTGTATTATATTTCTTTTCAATATATTTTTGTGAATTATCTAATATTTTTGGAGTTAATTTTACATTACCAGGCTTATATACGCCATGAACATTTCCAAAGGATGCTGCAATGGTAAATTTATCACTTATTTTTAATAACTCTTCATAGGCATATGCAACTTCTTCGGGTTGTGTATATAATTTTGACACATCAACATCTGTATTGTCAACTCCATCTTCTTCACCTCCTGTAATTCCTAATTCAATTTCAAGAGTCATGTCTATTTTACTCATTCGTTCTAGATATCGTTTAGAAATTTCAATATTCTCTTCTAAAGTTTCTTCAGAAAGATCAATCATATGAGAACTATATAATGGAACACCATTTTGTTTGTAAAACTCTTCACCGGCATCTAGTAACCCATCAATCCAAGGCAATAATTTTTTTGCACAGTGGTCCGTATGTAAAATTACAGGAATACCATATTCTTTGGCTAAAACATGAATATGTTTTGCACCAGCAATTGCACCAGCAATAGCGGCTTTTTGATTTTCATTACTTAGCCCTTTTCCTGCATTAAAATGAGCTCCTCCATTTGAAAATTGTATGATTACGGGCGCATTTAATTCTTTGGCAGTTTCTAATACCGCATTAGCTGAACTTGAACCAATAACATTTGCCGCAGGCAATGCAAAGTTCTTTTCTTTTGCCAATTTAAATATTTCTTGAACCGTATTTCCAGTGGCTACTCCTGATTTTATTTTTTGTGACATTTTGAATATATTTTAGTGAAAAAGATTAGAAACAAAAATACAAAATTTACAAATTAGAAAGGATAATTAATACCAATATTATAAACAGCATTTCCAAAATTATAATTTACAAACCATTTATTATCCCTTGATAAATATGGTTCATAAGTTTTAAAACCTGTATCAAATCTAAAAACTAAAAAACCAAAATCATAGCGCAAACCAATTCCAGTACCTACGGCTGTATTTTTTAGCGAACTAAAACTATTTAACTTTCCTTCTTCACTGTATAGGTTAGAATCTGTTATATCCCAAATATTACCCGCATCGATAAATAAAGCACTAAAAATTTTATTTGTTAGCTTAAATCTATATTCTAAATTAGTAACTAATTTAAATGTTGCTACATTGTATTCTAAAGTGTTTGATTCGGCTCCCGGACCAAGGTCGAAAGTACGCCAAGCTCTAATTTCATTACTACCACCAGCACTATAACTCCTACTAAAAGGAATACTACTAGAGTTGCCATACGGAAAAGCTGCACCAACAAATGATCTAAAAACTAGTATATTATTCTTTCTTAATTCCCAATATTTTTTATACTCAAATTCAGTTTTAAAATATTGAGCTATTGGTAATCCGAACATTAATTTTTGTCCTTGGTCATTTTCATTTGGCACTAATAGTGTTGATATATTGCCAGAAGAAACAAAACGAGCTGTAAAATAAGAAAAGTTGTTATCGTTTATATTTTTTCTTGAATTATAAACAAAAGAATATGAAATTACGGGAACCATCACGTTTTCAGTTAATATATCTTCTCTTTCACTTACATCAGAAACTATATCGTATTCTTCTGGAAAATTCTCTTCATTACCATTAACTGGATCTAAAAAAGCGATCATCATATTATTAATTTCATCATAATTTTCTACGGTGTTTTCAGGAAGCTCGTTTCCTGTAATCTCTATAGAAACCTCATTTAACTTGTCATATTCTGATTCATAAATAAAAAAGTAATTATCAATATTTAAATTTTTTATATACTGTAAATTAAAGAGATCGATTCTATGTCCCTTTTCTTTAGAGCTTTTCCAAGAATATCCAATGCCACCTGTTATGGTTTGTCTATCTAATCCAATATTTTTTTGAACACTTATACTGGCATTGATATCGGTTTTTGGCGCCATATGTTTGGGTATAATATTTGAAGTGTTTATTGGAAAAAAAATACGCGGAAATTTTAAAGAAGCGCTAGATATTAGTTCCCAAGCGTTAAAAAAACTAGAACTATTAGAAGCATCGTTAGACACGTTTAAAAAGGAACCTTGAAAAGCTATTTCAAGAGTTTCTGATCCTTTAAAAATATTTCTTGCTAAAAGTGTTGTTTTACCTAATATTCCGAATGGTTTTATATTTGAAGTAGTGGCATCTAAATCAAAAGAGATGGAGTATTTATCTAATGGAGTTAAATAGATGTTTGCTGTAAGAGAATCGTTATCTTTTTCAAGATAATTTATGTCTATGGATGAAGAAAAGGAATTTAAATTTCTTAAATGATTTTGTGAAAGACTTCTTTCAGAATCTTTATAGGAACCATTTGGAGTAATAAAAAGAGAATTTACCAAGTATTTTGGGTTAAACTTCATTTTACCGTAACTGTAAAAATTATAGCCATGATATTTTACAGAATCTTTAAATGCTTTATTTCTATTTTTTATCGTAAAATCTGTATAAACATTAACTTCAGTTACCTTTTGAACTCTATAGGGTGTTTTAACAACACTATCGTTTACAAGGGTTGCTCTTTCAGGAATTTTTAGCAATACATTTTTCTGGTAGGATTGCTTCGTAGAATCTGTCCAAAATCCCAAACTATTGTTTTTATAATGATAGATACCTGAATTTCTAAACAGGTTTACTAAACGTTTTTCTTCTCGCTCAAAGTCGTCAAAAACAAAGGGATTGCCTTTTTTAATAATGGAATTATCTTTTTGTAATAGATAAATAGAATCTAAAACAGGCGACTCAATTTCTGTTGTAACAGTATCAATATAATATTGCTGGTTGGTAGTTATTTTATAATTAACAGCAAGTTCCTTTTCTTTTAACTGCTCTTTTTCAAAAACCACATCCGCTTCAAAATAGCCTTTCGAAATAAAATAATCTTTTAAAGATTGCGTTGATTGATTCGTTTTTGTTTCATTAAAAAGAATAGGCGCTTGACCCTTATTTAAAAACCAATTATTAAAATTTTTATTTGAATTATAAACAACTCTTGTTTGTTTTTCTGAAAAAAAGTTTTTATAGCTTTCATATTTATTCGGATTATTAACCATCCAATCTTCAAAAGTCACATCAAAATCGGGATTTCCAAAATTATAAAAGTATAACGATAAAGGCATGCCAACTACACTTTGTATAGGTTTTTGTACGAGAAACTGATCAAGATCTTCTTTTCTTTCTGTTTTATCATTGACATAAATAGTATTTGATTTAAGCAAATTTTCATCTTCAGGAACATATTTGGTAGTATTACACGAAACTATTAACGCTAATATTAACGCAAAGAATAGTATTTTTGTAAAGAAATGAGGCAAAGAAGCAATGTTTTAAATCTAATTCAAAAGTAACATTATTTACATGTTAAGCAAAAATCAAATTAAATTAATAAATAGTTTAAAGAAAAAAAAGTTTCGCATAGAACATAAATTATTTATTGCAGAAGGAATTAAAGTTGTTGAAGAGCTTCTTTTATCAAAGTTTAAATTGAATAATTTGTTTTGTACTGAAGATTATAATAACAAATTTGATGTTGAAAACTTACAGGTTATTTCAGAAAAAGAACTACAAAAAATTAGCGAGTTTAAATCTCCTAACCAAGTTTTAGGTGTTTTTGAAATTCCTGAAAAGGAAGAAGTAAAAACTACTGGAATATCTTTGGTGCTAGATGAAATTAATGATCCTGGTAATTTAGGAACTATTATACGGCTTTGCGATTGGTTTGCTGTTGATCAAATTGTTTGTTCAAATAATACGGTTGACCGTTACAACCCAAAAGTTGTTCAGGCAAGTATGGGTTCTTTATCTCGAGTTTCGATTGTTTATTGCGATATTATTGAATTTCTTAAAAAAGAAACGAGACCTATTTATGGCGCTCTGTTAAAAGGTAAAAATGTATACAAAACAGCTTTGCCAAATGATGCTGTTCTAGTTATGGGTAATGAAGCAAATGGTATTAGAAGTGAAACGGAAAGTTTAATAAATAACTCAATAACAATACCGCCATTTGGCAAAGTTCAACATACTGAAAGTTTAAATGTGGCAACTGCAACGGCAATTTTATTAAGTGAATTTAAACGTTAAAACCTGTTTATCGTTTTTCTAATGGCCACCAACTTAGTTAGTAAATCTTCTAAGTAATCTAACTTTAGCATGTTAGCTCCGTCGGACTTTGCACAACTTGGATCATAATGAGTTTCTAAAAATATCCCATCAACACCAACTGCAATTCCTGCTTTAGCTATGGTTTCAATCAGTTCAGGTTTGCCACCTGTTACACCGCTTGCTTGATTGGGTTGCTGTAAAGAGTGCGTAATATCTAAAATGGTTGGCGCATAGTTTTGCATTACAGGAATTCCTCTAAAGTCAACCACCATATCTTGGTAGCCAAACATAGTGCCTCTATCCGTAATCATAGCCTGTAGGTTACCACTGTCGTGGACTTTTTTAACCGCATGTTGCATAGCTTCAGGACTCATAAATTGTCCTTTTTTTAAGTTAACCACTTTACCTGTTTTAGCTGCCGCAACTACCAAATCAGTTTGGCGAACTAAAAAAGCCGGAATTTGTAAAACATCAACATATTCTGCAGCTTTATATGCATCCGAAATTTCATGAATATCTGTAACGGTTGGAACGTCAAATTCTTTTCCTACTTTTTCAAGGATTTTTAATGCTTTATCATCGCCAATTCCAGTAAAACTGTCAATTCTTGATCGATTTGCTTTTTTAAAACTACCTTTAAAAATATATGGAATTTCTAATTGATTAGTAATTTCTACACATTTTGCGGCAATTTGCATAGCCATTTCTTCACTTTCTATGGCACACGGTCCTGCCAATAAAAAAAAGTTATTGCTGCTAAGGTGTTTTAATTTAGAAATTTTATGTAAGTCCATTTATAAATTTTTCACAAAGATAATTTAAAACTTTTTAAGCACTAAAATATCGAAATATCCCATTGTAATCGTACTCTATTTCCTTTGCTATAAAGAAAATCTGATTGATCCGTTTGGAGATAAGAATAATCTAGAGTCAATTTATTTTTATGCCCTTTAAAAAACCAATTACATCCAACAGTATATTCATAATTATTATTCCCAGAAATATCTGTATTTGGATTATAAAATGCTTGACGAGCAAATATTTCTAATGGTTTTGGAAATTTTTCAAAAACTTCATGGAAAAAATACCCGACTTGAAAATAATTCCCTATTAAAGTAGTTTGTTCAAGTTTTACCCTGTCGTCAATATTTTTATAATGAAATTCTTGTTGCCATGACAAACCTTTGTATTTAAAAGCTGTTTCAAATAAATATTGGTCAACTTTATATTGTCCATCCACCCCATCATCAAACCCAGGTAACTGTCCCCCACCACGTGTTGAAAACTGTGTGAATTTACTGGTATTTGTAACTCCTGCAATAGCAAAAGAAGAAATAAATTTTTGATGTTTTTTTAAATCTGACCCTAAAAATTTTAAAACTTCACCATTAGGATTCCATTGTAATCGTAATAGATACATCAAAGTATTGTCATCATTAGAGCTGCCACCTCTACCAGTTCCTGAAAAAGCAGATGCCCAATAACTAAAATTTGCAACACTTTTATTTCCTAGGTTCCCATAAAGAGAAACCCCTTGTTGTCTATCAATGGTAAAAACACTATTAACAATAGATCTGTCAACATCTTGCTGCTTACCAGAAGAAATTATCCTTTCTCTAGAATACCTAGCTTTCCATTGACCTACTTTTAATTTTAGAAAGGGATATTTTTCAATCATCACTCTAAAATCTAACAAATTACCACCAACAATATCTTGTTCAAAATAATATTTGTAGTAGGGTTTATAAACATGCCCTCCAATCTTAATTCTGGCTCTGTTGATTTTAAAATTAGTATTTTCTTTAGTAAAATCTTCACCAAAAGCGGGTGTTTTATCATTCGTATAAGTTGTTCTAAATTGACCTCTAAAATCTATTTGTAATAAATAATTATTATCAAAGAAATGAAACTCAAACCCTTTACCTTTAGTAAAGTAAAAATCTTTTTTTTCATTTTGCCCATAACCATGGTAAGAAAAAAGAAGAATAATAAAAAATAAAAACAGTCTATTTATCATAATTATTTAATTCGTTAAATTTTGAAATAAACTTTCCAAACTTGATATTTTTTGTTGAAGTTGTAGGGTTTTTAATCCATTTTTTTGTGCAAAATCAAAAACAGTAGCTCTCATATCATCTTGATTTTCAAAAGATAAAAGCCATGTATTACCAAAAACATTTTTAACGGAATTAATATTTGGTATTGTTTTTAGCAATTGTTCTTCGGCCCTTAAATCGAACTCAACCTCGATTATTTGTTCTTGGTTTTCTAATAATTGCTTCAAATTTTTATCTGCAACTATTTCACCTTTGTTTATTATAATAACTCTATCACACATTGCCTCAACTTCTTGCATAATATGTGTTGACAATAGAACGGTTTTAGTTTTACCAACTTCTTTAATTAGATTTCTTATACCTGTCAATTGATTAGGGTCTAAACCAGTTGTTGGTTCGTCTAATATCAAAACTTCAGGATCATGTAATAGCGCTGCTGCTAAACCAAGTCTTTGTCGATACCCTTTTGATAGTTTACCAATTTTTTTACCCTTTTCAGGAGTTAAGCCAACTAACTCTATTACTTCTTCAATTCTAGTATTAGAAATTAGATGAATATCTGCATGAAAATTCAAATACTCTTTCACGTATAAATCTAAATACAAAGGGTTGTGTTCTGGCAAATAACCAACCGATTTTTTTACATCCAATTCAGCAGACAACGAGTCAAATCCATTTACTTTCACGTTGCCTTCATTTTGATTAATATAACTGGTTAGTATTTTCATCATAGTCGATTTTCCAGCTCCATTGGGACCTAAAAAACCAACTATTTCTCCAGAAGGAATCGAAAAAGAAACATTATTTAACGCCTTCTGTTTTCCATAAATTTTGAATACATTTTGTACCTCGATTGACATAAAACAGTGTTTATTTTGAGTACAAAGAAACAAAACTTTGTGGGTTTATTTTAAGCTCAAATAATAAAATAACAAATTGAACCTTCAAATTAACCTTCAACTAATTTCAAATTCGCTATAAAACAAAAACAATGTTGAATATTTATCAATAAAAACACAAAAACACTTGTAATTAAAAAAAATATGTATAGATTTGCTGCCACATTAAAAATTATGAATAATACTTTTTACATTTTTAACCGTTTCTTCTTTTATTTTTATTTTAAAATAAAGTGAGACTCTATATGTAAATTAATTAAATAATATAACATTATAAAGTCTCGAAATTTTTCGAGGCTTTTTTTTTAGAAATAATTAGAATGAAAGTTGCAATACAAGGTATAAAAGGATCTTTTCATGATATCGTTGCCAAACAATTTTTTGGAAATGCTATTGAATTGGTTGAGTGTATGAGCTTTACTGAAATTCCTGTTTTGTTAAAGAATAATCAAGTAGATAGTGCGGTTATGGCTATTGAAAATTCTATAGCAGGTGCTATTTTACCAAATTATGCTTTGATTGATGAATATAATTTAAATATTGAAGGTGAAGTATATTTAAATATTCATCACCATTTAATGGCTTTAAAAGGTCAGAATTTAGAAGATATAAAAGAAGTTTGGTCTCATCCGATGGCAATATTACAGTGTAGAAAGTTCTTTAGAAATCATGCTAACATCAAATTGATTGAAGAAAAAGATACTGCCGAAGTTGCCAAAAGAATTCATGATGAAAACTTAAAAGGCATTGCGGCAATTGCAAGTAAAGAAGCTTCGATAATATTTGATTTAGAAGTTATTAGAGATGATATACAAACGATAAAACACAATTCAACTCGTTTTTTTATCTTAAAAAAAGAAAAGAAAATACCCAATCATAAAAGCAAAATGAATGGAGCTAAAAACAAAGCTTCTATCAAGTTTATAACAAAACACAATAAAGGTAGCTTGGCAGAAGTACTAGATATTTTTGCCAAACATGATATCAATTTGACAAAAATACAATCTATGCCAATTATTGATAAACCATGGAGCTATGCTTTTTTTATTGATTTAATTATTGACGATTTTAAATTATATGAAAACGCCTTGCATTTGCTTGGTAAAAAAGTAAATCATTTAAAAATATTGGGAGAATACCACGAAAATGCTTTAGAGAAATGATACCTGTAGCGAATAGATTAAATACTGTTAAAGAGTACTATTTCTCAATAAAACTAAGAGAAGTAAGAAATTTGATTCAAGAAGGAAAACCAATTATCAATCTAGGTATTGGCAGCCCCGATTTAGAACCTCCAACCGAGGTTTTAAAGGCATTAAGTAATGCGAATATTCATGGTTATCAAAATTATCAAGGTATACCTGAATTGCGTCAGGCTATAGCTAAATTTTATAAAACACATTATGATGTAAAATTAAAACCTGAAAATGAAATATTGCCATTAATGGGCTCAAAAGAAGGAATTTTGCATATTTCTATGGCGTATCTTAATATTGGTGACGAAGTGTTGGTTCCAAATCCAGGTTACCCAACGTATACTTCGGTTACAAATTTAGTGCAAGCGAAACCTGTTTTCTATGATTTGACAGAAGCAAAGGATTGGCAACCAGATTTTGAAGCATTAGAAAAAAGAGACCTTTCTAAAGTAAAAATTATGTGGGTTAATTACCCTCATATGCCAACAGGAAGCAATGCTTCTGATGGTTTATTTGAAAGATTAATTGCTTTTGCAAAAAAGCATAAAATATTAATCATTAATGACAATCCATATAGTTTTGTTTTAAATGAAAACCCGAAAAGTATTTTGTCTGTTAAAGGAGCAAAAGACGTTGCCATTGAATTAAACTCACTAAGTAAAACGTTTAATATGGCAGGTTGGAGAGTAGGTATGGTTGTTGGAAGTAAGAAATATTTAGACAATATTTTGAAAGTGAAAAGCAATATGGATTCAGGTATGTATTACGGTATTCAAAAAGGAGCAATTGCTGCTTTAAATTTATCGAATAAATGGTTTGATCAAATAAATAATATCTACAAAAAAAGAAGAAAAATTATTTGGGATATTTGTGATAAAATATATTGTACTTACGATATAAATAGTACAGGTTTATTTGTTTGGGCAAAAATTCCGAAAGGAAAAACATCTAATGAAATATGTGATGAATTGTTATACAATTATGATGTTTTTATAACACCAGGAAATATATTTGGTTCGAATGGTGAAAATTATATTCGGTTTTCTTTGTGTATAACTGAAGATAAAATACAAGAAGTTTTAACCAGAGTATCTAAAAATAATTAAAATGAATAAAATTGCAGTTATTGGTTTGGGTCTCATAGGTGGATCATTAGCATTAGAATTAAAAAAGAATACTTGGGCAACTATTTATGGCGTTGATAAAAATGCGGAGCATTTGGAAAAAGCTCTTGAATTAGGAATTATCTATAAAAAAGCCGACATCAATATTGTTAGTGAAGTTGACATAGTTATTATTGCCGTACCTGTAAATATCATACCAAATTTAACGAATCAGGTTTTAGACTTAATTAAGGGTGATACTTTAGTTTTTGATGTTGGCTCAACAAAATTAGCAGTTTGTAATGCAGTAAAAAATCATCCGAAAAGGAAAAATTTTGTAGCCTTACATCCGATAGCAGGAACAGAATTTTCTGGCCCTGAAGCAGCAATTTATAATTTATTTACAGACAAAGTAAATATTATTTGTGAACAAGAATTAAGTAGTAAAAGTAAAATTAATCAAGTAGTAGACTTGTTTAAAACGCTAAAAATGAAAAGTGTATTTATGGATTCTGCCAAGCAGCATGATAAGCATATTGCTTATGTCTCTCACCTTTCTCATATTAGCTCATTTATGCTCGGTAAAACAGTATTAGAAATTGAAAAAGATGAAAAGAGTATATTTAATATGGCCGGAAGTGGATTTGCTTCTACGGTAAGACTGGCGAAAAGTAACCCAGAAACATGGACCCCTATATTTTTACAAAACAAAGAGAATTTATTAAAATCATTAGAAGAATACATTAAAAACTTAAATCAATTTAAAGAAATATTAACATCAGAATCAGCAGAAGATGTTTTTGCAATTATGCAGAATACAAACAAAATAAAAAGTGTTTTAGCTGGTATTAAGAATCAATAATTATGGAAAGTAAAAATTTTAAAACATGGTTAGAAAACATGCAATTAAACCATCCATTGGTAATTGCTGGACCATGTAGCGCAGAGAGTGAAAAACAAGTTTTAGAAGTAGCTCATGAATTAAAAAACACAGATGCTACTGTTTTTAGAGCGGGAGTTTGGAAACCTAGAACTCGACCAGGAACTTTTGAAGGAAACGGTGCAAAAGCCTTGCCGTGGTTACAAAAAGTAAAAGAAGAAACGGGTATGTTAACTGCTGTTGAAATTGCTAATGCACAACATGCTAAATTAGCAATTGAATTTGATATTGATATTTTATGGATTGGTGCTCGTACAACAGTAAATCCATTTGCTGTACAAGAAATTGCAGATGCGATTCAAGGTACCGATAAAATTGTTTTGGTAAAAAACCCTATCAACCCCGATTTGGCTTTATGGATTGGTGCCATTGAGCGCTTTCATAAAATGGGAGTTACCAATTTAGGTGCCATTCATAGAGGTTTTTCGTCTTTTAGAAAATCTAAATACAGAAATATTCCTAGTTGGCAAATTCCAATTGATTTAAAAGCTAAATACCCAACATTACCAATAATTAACGATCCGTCACATATTTGTGGAAATCGTGAAGGCATTTTTGAAGTTTCACAAACTGCATTAGATTTAAAATTTGAAGGATTAATGATTGAAACGCATTGTAATCCTGATGATGCTTGGAGTGATGCAGCACAACAAATTAAACCAAATCGTTTGGTTGAAATTATGGACGAATTGAAAGTGAGAAAACCTAGATTTGAAAAAGAAGAATCTCTCTCAAAATTAAACGCTTTACGTAAAGAAATCAATGCCAAAGACGATCAAATATTGGAAACTCTTGCTGAAAGAATGCAAATTGTTGAGAATATTGGAAAGGCAAAAAAAGAAAGTAACGTAGCTGTTTTACAAAATTCACGCTGGCAAGAAATTTTACAGAAAGTAATTGAAAAAGGTGAAGAGCAAGGTATGACGAAAGGATTTATTGAAAAAATATTTAAAGCAATACATCAAGAATCTATCTCACATCAAGAGAATATAATTAATGGTTAAACGAAAAATCAATGAAATAGCAAATTTGAAAACTATTTTATAGATTGATCTTTTGATTAGAATTTTATTTATAGAACCTTCCTATATTTGGGGAGGTTTTTATTTTTAGAATATTGAGTGTTCCAAAACATATTTTAGTAATTCGGCTATCTGCAATGGGAGATGTCGCCATGAGTGTTCCGGTTTTAAGAGCATTTACTTCTCAAAACCCAAATATTAAAATCACATTTTTGTCTAGGGCATTTTTAAAACCTTTGTTTGAAAACATACCTAATGTTAGTTTTTATGCTGCAGATGTCGATAAAAGTCACAAAGGAATTGCGGGTTTATTCAAGTTAGCAAATGAATTAAAAACCTTAAACATTGATGCTGTTGCTGATATTCATAATGTATTACGGTCGAAAGTATTACGTTTTTTCTTTTCTTTTTCACGGAATAAAATTGCGGTGATTGACAAAGGAAGATCAGAAAAAGAAGCATTGACCAGAAGAAAAAATAAAATTTTCAAACAACTAAAATCAACCCATGAACGATATGCTGATGTGTTTAGAGATTTAGGTTTTACCATTGATTTAAGCACACCTCAATTTCCTAAAAAGAAAGAAATACCAAGAAATATAAAACCTTTAACGAAAGATGATAAAAAACTTATCGGAATCGCCCCCTTTGCACAATATCAATCAAAAATGTATCCATTAGATTTAATGGAAAAAGTAATTTCTAAACTTAATGAAGACAATAGGAACCAAATCATACTTTTTGGAGGAGGTAAAAATGAAATTGAAAAGTTAGGTTTGTTGGAAGGTAAATATAAAAATGTAATTTCTCTTGCAGGAAAAATAAAATTAGGCGACGAACTAAATGTTATTTCTCATTTAGACTGCATGGTTAGTATGGATTCGGCGAATGCACATTTAGCAGCTATGCAAGGTGTAAAAACTATTACTGTTTGGGGAGTAACACACCCATACACTGGATTTTATCCTTTCGATCAACCAATGAATTATGCTTTGATTCCAGATTTAAAAAAATATCCAGATATTCCATGTTCAATTTATGGTAACAAGGTTTGCGATGGTTATGAAGATGTTATGCGAACAATTACACCTAATAAGATTATGGATAACATTCAAAAGATTATTTGAAAAGGGAACAAAAAAAAGTGTCCTCAAAAAATTAATTTTCAAGGACACCTAAAGTAAGGCTAGTCAATAAATTAAGTTTTACAAATTAGGAATTCTTAATACCTGACCTGGATAAATTTTATCTGGAGAAGTTAATAGAGGTTGATTTGCTTCGAAAATACTATTGTATTTCATTGCATCCCCATAATACTTTTTAGCGATTAAACTCAAAGATTCTCCACTTTCAACTGTGTGAAATTTTGCTTCTGGTTCAGGTAATGCCGTAGTCATATGATCTTCAACATTTGCAATTCCTTGAGTATTGCCAAGAGCTAACAATGCTTTTTCTCGAGTAGCCTGGTCGGCAGCTGTGCCCCATACTTTTACCGTATCACCATCCATCTCAATGTCAAGATCTTTGATATCGAACCCTCTTGATTCAATACCATCTATTAATTTATTAGCATTTATTTTATTTGCAGCAGCAGCGTCTATAGTTTTTTCACCTGCGTCTTTTGAAAAAGAAAAAAGTCCCATATTGTTTTTTGTTTTTAGGATTAGTTATAAGCTCGTAAAGCTACAAAAAACACATTACTTAATGAAACACGTAGCTATTTAATTTTTCATTTATCGGTGTTTAAATTTATATCTTTGTTGAAATTGAAAGAAAAATGGATGTTTATAATATTAGTACGAATAATTCAATACTAAATAATTTTATTAAAGAAATAAGAGATGTTAAAACACAAAAGGACGCAATGCGTTTTAGAAGAAACATTGAGCGTATAGGAGAAATATTAAGTTATGAAATGAGTAAAAAACTTAATTATTCAACTTCCGAAACTATAACTCCTTTAGGTAAAAAAAGGATAAATACTGTTAACAACAAGCTTGTTTTATGCTCTGTTTTACGAGCAGGTTTACCTTTGCATCAAGGGGTGTTAAATTACTTTGATAAGATTGAAAACGCATTTATATCGGCTTATCGACATCATGTATCAGAAGATGAGTTTGAGATTAAAGTAGAATATTTAGCAACACCAAATTTAGACAACAAAATTCTGATTTTAGCAGACCCTATGTTAGCAACAGGAAACTCTTTAGTTGCAGTTTATGACATTCTAAAGAAATATGGAAACATTAATCAAATTCATATCATTTCAGTTATTGCAGCACAAGAAGGAATTGACTTTGTCTCAAAGTATTTTCCGGAAAACACAAATTTATGGGTTGCAACTATTGACAAAGAACTAAATAGTAAAGGATATATTATTCCTGGTTTGGGCGACGCAGGTGACTTAGCTTTTGGGCCAAAATTGTAATTCAAATAAAAAGGAGAACTACTAATAAAATCAAGAAGGTATATAAAATAGTCTCTTTTATCCAATACCTTTTTATTAGTTGAACAAAATCTGCAAATAAGATACTTAATGGGAAGAACAAAAAAACAAACTCCGAACCATTTTTTTCAGGAACCAGAATTACAATAATGGTAGCTATAAGAATATGAAACAATAAAACGAACCATGAAGATTTATGGTCAATTTTAGCGGATAAAAATTTTCTCGT
>Ga0209013_10002096_pt1 | contig 18202 bp, 12 predicted proteins | sample Cruoilmetagenom2_FD_187291 | JGI IMG/M metagenome (GOLD analysis project Ga0209013, IMG submission 187291) | Oil polluted marine microbial communities from Coal Oil Point, Santa Barbara, California, USA - Sample 2 (SPAdes) (version 2) | ecosystem: Environmental > Aquatic > Marine > Oil seeps ...
AAAAGTTTAAGAAGTTAGCAAGTACCCGACAGGTTTCCTCCTCCTTTTCCTGTCAGGGTACTTTTCACCTGAGTACCAGTACATGACAGTTGCAAAAAACCTTGACAGGTTCCCCCTCCTTTTTCCTGTCAAGGGTTAGCAAGTACCCCGGCAGGTTCCCCCTCCTTTTTCCTGCCGGGGTATTTTTTTGTCCCCTTACATCATATTTTCCGGATCGATATCAAGCCCCATCCTCACGTCAGCACTGCAAACATGCTGTTTTTCAGCAAGCAATTGGTTGCAAAGTGCATGCATCTTTTTAAATTCTCTACTCTTTATAAGCAGCTGCCATCGAAAGCGGTTTTTGATTCTTGACAGAGGGGCAGGCGCCGGGCCAAGAATTACAATATTTGCCGGACCGGTTGCTGTTCGTAAATACGCTGCCACCTTGTTTGCAGCTGCCGCAACCCGCTCCTCGCTTTCACCACTGAACCTGATGTTGACCAGCCGGGAAAAAGGGGGGTAGCAAAGGGCTGTACGAAGATTTATTTCCTGTTCGTACAGTTTTTCATAATCATGACACCGGGCAAATTCGATGGCATAGTGGTCGGGCTGGTGGGTCTGGATAATTACTCTGCCTGCGTGTTCGCCCCGGCCTGCCCTTCCCGTTACCTGCGCCATGAGTTGAAAGGCCCGCTCAGATGCCTTGTAATCGGGCATTCCCAGTCCGCTGTCCGCCCATACCACCCCCACCAGGGTCATCTTGGGAAAGTGAAGTCCCTTGGCCACCATCTGGGTGCCGATCAGGATATCCACATCATGGTTGCGCACCTGCTGCAGGATGGCCATGTATTTTTTGCGATTTGTTGTGGTATCGCTGTCCAGGCGTGCAATCCGGGCATGGGGGATCAACTGGCGAACTTCCGCCTCGATGCGCTCTGAACCGATGCCCAACCCGACAACGGAATTTGAATGACATTCCGGACAGACGATATTGGGAGCAATAGAATAGCCGCAGTAATGGCAGGTTAACCTGTTGCTCTTGAGGTGATGGGTCAGGGACACCTTGCAGTGGCGGCATTCAATAATATGGCCGCAGTCTCGACAGAGCATAAAGGCTGCATAGCCGCGTCGATTGACAAAAAGCAGGCTCTGCAGCCGTTTTTCCATGTTTTCATGCAGGGCGGCTGTGAGCTGATCGGAAAAAAACAGGTCCGGCCGTGTCCTTTTTTTTCCACCGAGATCTACAATTTCTACCTCAGGCATGGCCTGGTCAAGTACCCGTTTGCGCATGGTCAACAGTTGATATTTTCCAGTGGCTGCATGATGGAAACTGATGACGGACGGTGTTGCAGATCCGAGCAGAACCGGACAGTCCGCGAATCTGGCCCGCAATACGGCAATATCCCGGCCATTGTAGCGCAGACCATCATCCTGCTTATAGGCGGGCTCATGCTCTTCATCAACGATCACCAGGCCAAGATCTGTGAGCGGTGCAAACACAGCCGACCTGGCACCAATGACAATGCGGGCCTTTTTCTTCAGGACCTGCTGCCACTGGTCAAAGCGTTCTCCGGAGGTAAGACCACTGTGCAGCACCGCCAGGGTATCACCAAAACGGGAATAAAAATGGGCCTCAACCTGGGAGGCCAGGGCAATCTCCGGCACCAGAATCAGCACGGTTTTACCCAGTTCAAGACAACGCTCTGTTGCCCGAAGATAGACCTCGGTTTTACCGCATCCTGTCACCCCGAAAAGCAGGAACGGCTGAAAAAGCTGTTTGTCTACAGCTTCTATCAGATCAACCAGAACGCTCTCCTGTTCCGGGGTAAGGTTTGCCGGTGGTGCAAAAAACGGTGGGACATTGCCAAAGGGATCACGGTAACTGCGCTGCTCTTCCATGGTAACGAGTCCACGGTCGGCAAGTGCGTGCAGGGCCTTGCCCGCACCGGAATAACGCCTGGTCAGTTCAGGTCGCGGCAGCACAGGGCGGCCTGCACAGTGGTTAAAAAACAGTTCCAGGGTTTTTCGCTCTGTTTTTTTAAGTTCATCGGAAAGCCCCGGCGGCTGTTCATCATTTTTTGTTTGATAGTCGGCAAGCTGTTCCTGCAGTGCAGACGAGAGGCTGACCATGGTCATGGTTTTTGCTTTGACCCCCGGTTCAACGATGACCTCCCTGATCTCAAGCCAGCCTGCCTTCTCCCATTTTCTCAGCAGTCGTTGCATGGCGACTTTTCGCCAGATGCTATTAACGGTTCCAGGCAACAACCTGCCCTTGTCCAGCAATCGCTGCATCCAGGCAGCCTGCTTTTTCACTGTCAGCAGCACATCCGGCAGATGCTGCCGGCCGGATTCGGTCAAAATTATTTCACGACCGGACCTGACAATCAAACCACCGGGCAGACCGGTGCGGATTACCTCACCCAGCGGGTGATGATAATAGTCGGCAATCCAGCGGAAAAAAGGAACAAGTTCTTCTGGAAAAAGTGGATCAGGATCAAGCAGGTCAACGATTGCCTTCACTTTAAATGTCGGATTCTCGTTGTCGGTTGCAGCAGGGCCAAGGAGGTAGCCGGTGACCAGCCGGTTGCCCAGAGGCACCAGCACTCGGATGCCAACCGGCAGGGAATCGGTAACACCGACCGGTTGGCTGTAGGTTAAGGTGTCAAAGAGAGGGGCGGCGACCGCAACTTCATACTGTTTCATAGCATTATATACAACAGTACGGTAGCCGGTACGATCAACAGCAGTCTTTAGTACTGCAGATGGAATGAAGGTGTTCCCGGAACGGTTTGCCCAGGGTTGGATGTTCCAGGGCAATATCAACTATGGCCTTCAGATAACCGAGTTTATCACCGGCATCGTAACGTTTTCCTTCAAACTCGTAGGCATACATGCCTCGCTGGTTGGACAGGGCCAGCAGGGCATCGGTAAGCTGAATTTCGCCGCCATGGCCGGGAGTGGTGGTGCCAAGAAAATCAAAAATCTCAGGCATCAGCAGGTAGCGACCGATAATGGCCATATCCGAGTGTGAAGTGCCAGGGGCTGGCTTTTCCACCATCCGCTCGACCTTAAAGGTGCGGTCGAACTCGGTGTTCGTCCCTTCGACAATGCCGTACTGATAAGTCTGGTCCATTGGAACCCGCTGGATTGCGACAATGGATTCGTTGACCTGGTTATAGAGATCAATCATCTGTCGACAGCAGGGCTTTTCGTTGCGGACAAGGTCATCACCGAGCAAGACCAGAAATGGTTCATCCCCAATCACGTTACGGGCCATCCAAATAGCGTGCCCCAGACCAAGGGGTTCCTTCTGACGCACTGAAACAATATCGATAAGGGTAGAGATTTTGCTCAATTCGTCCCGCAGCACCCGTTTGTTCTTCTGCTTTAAAACAGTATCAAGCTGAAAATCATAGTCAAAATGATTTTCAATGGCAGACTTCCCTGCCGAGGTTATCAGAATGACTTCTTCAATTCCGGAGGCAACCACCTCTTCCACAATGTACTGGATAGTGGGACGGTCGACAATGGTAAGCATCTCTTTGGGAATGGCCTTGGTAGCCGGTAAAAACCTGGTGCCCATGCCGGCAACCGGAATAACCGCCTTACGGATTCTTTTCATCCTCTTCTCTCTTTCGCCTTTTAGTGGGTGTTTTCCTGATTGATTTACTGTATAAATATCATCCCCGTATCTTACACATTACCCATGAACCTGTCGAAAGAAATATTCGTAACGGTTCAGTTACATTCCGAGGTAGCTATACGTTTTTGTATACACCTGAATATTTACAAATATTAGTTCTCTATGCATCTGAACTACCCTGAACACCTGCCGATATCAGGCAGGAGAGCTGACATTGTAAAAGCATTGCTGGAGCATCAGGTGGTGGTCATTGCCGGCGATACCGGATCCGGTAAGACCACCCAGCTGCCAAAGATGTGCCTTGAGGCAGGCCGAGGCAGGCAGGGTATCATTGGCTGTACCCAGCCGCGGCGCATTGCCGCAATTTCCGTAGCTGATCGGGTACGGGAAGAACTGGTCGGACAGGATATCGTCGGTTATAAGATCCGGTTTCATGACCGGACCGGCAAGGATACCAAGATCAAGTTCATGACCGATGGTATCCTGCTGGCGGAGACCAGGAGTGACCGCAAACTTTTCCAATATGACACTATCATCATTGACGAGGCCCATGAACGGAGCCTGAATATCGATTTCCTGCTGGGCTACCTCCACCAGCTGCTGGAAGCAAGAAAAGACCTGAAGATGATCATCTCTTCAGCGACCATTGACACGGAAAAATTCAGTCATCATTTCGGCAATGCTCCAATTATAGAGGTATCCGGCCGCACCTATTCCGTTACCTACAGGTACCATACACCTGTCCCCGAAACAGGGGATAATGACCAAACCGTGGTCGAACAGGCCGCCAGCGAGGTTATCTCCCTTGCCGACAGCCCCGGAGGCGGAGACATCCTGGTATTTATGCCCACGGAACGGGATATTATGGATACGGTGGGACTGCTCAGAAAAAAATTACATTATCCGGCCCTGGTCCTGCCCCTGTTCGGCCGCCTGCAGGGAGCTGACCAGCGCAAGATCTTTCAACCATCGCAACTGCGTAAAATCATTGTAGCCACCAATGTTGCGGAAACCTCGATCACAGTTCCCGGCATACTGGCGGTAGTGGATACCGGTCTGGCCCGTATTGCCCGCTATAATGTCAGGGCCGGTACGACAAGCCTGCCCGTGAGCAGGGTATCCAGGGCAAGCTGCGACCAGCGGGCCGGGCGCTGCGGCAGAACAGGACCTGGAACCTGTATCAGGTTGTACAGCGAAGATGATTACCTGTCGCGACCGGAGTTCATCCTGCCTGAGGTCCTCCGTTCCAACCTGGCAGAAGTCATCTTACAGATGATCTCCCTGCATCTTGGTGATCCACGTAAATTTCCTTTTATTGATTCTCCAGTGCCCAGGGCAATCAATGATGGCTATCGTATCCTGCGAGAACTTGGTGCTATCACGGCCGATAACCGGCTCACCAACCGGGGTAGAATCATGGCCGGCCTCCCCCTGGATCCACGAATTTCACGGATGATCATTGAAGGCGCAGAACTTGGCGCGTTACGGGAAGTTACGGTTATTGCGGCAGTCCTTGCCATTCAGGACCCCCGCATTCGCCCTGCGGATAAAATTGAGAAGGCAAGGGAGGCTCACCGTCAATTTAATCATCCAGGCTCTGATGTAATCACCTTTGTCAACATCTGGGACAGCTGCAAAAAAGCTATGGAGGGGAAGCACCCCTCTGCCGGTCTGCGTAAATTCTGTAAAAACAGTTTCTGTTCCTGGCAGCGGATGAGGGAATGGTTTGATATTCATGACCAGATCCTACGCATCATCAAGCAGCATAAGGGCTTTACTGTTAACACGAAACCTGCTCAGCCTGCAGCAATCCACCAGGCCCTGACCGCCGGTTTCCTCCGTAATATCGGTATGTGCAGGAAAAAGAACAACTACCAGATAAGCGGCAACCGTGAGGCCGTCCTGTTTCCCGGGTCAGGCCTTTATAATCGCGGCGGCCAGTGGATTGTTGCTGCTGATTTTATCCACACATCACAGCTCTTTGCCCGGGTGGTGGCAAATATTGATGTGAGCTGGCTGGAACAGCTGGGCGGTGATCTCTGCAAACGGTCCTGGTCGGATCCGCACTGGCAGAAAAAGGCAGGCCAGGTAATGGCCCTGGAAAAGGTAACCCTTTTCGGCCTTATTATTACAGCCGGTCGTCGGGTGAACTACGGCAGGATCAATAAACAGACCGGCAATGAAGCGCGTGAGATATTTATCCGCCAAGCCCTGATAAACGGAGAACTTGCGGGCAACTACCCCTTCCTGCAACACAACCTTGACCTGGCCCGTCGCTTTGCAGACATGGAAGAACGGCTGCGCAGGCGCGGCATCATGATGGATGATCAGGTGCTGTATAATTTTTATGATCAGCGGCTTGCCCGGATCTATGACCGTTTCACCTTGAACCGGTTATTAAAAAAGAAAAAGTCAGACAAATTTCTCTGGATGGAGGAAGAGGATATCTGTCTGGCGCTTCCTGACAGTGACGAGTTGTATCGTTTTCCGGACAGCCTGCAGACCAGCCAGGGAGCGCTGAAACTCCATTACTGTTTTCAGCCCGGCCATGAAGAAGACGGGGTTACCGTTGATATCCCGGTCCATTATTATCCGGCCCTGTCCCCTGCCCTGTTTGAATGGCTGGTGCCCGGTCTTTTGGAGGAAAAGATTTTTTATCTGCTCAAAGGACTGCCCAAGAGGTTGCGCAAGCTGTTTGTCCCCCTGCCGGACGCTGTTGATCGCATCATGGATGGTCTGGACCTTTATCATGATTCTCTCTATCCGGCCCTGGAACAGATTATTATCCGCCGTTTTCAAATCACCATCAACCGGGCTGACTGGCAGCTTGTTACCCTGCCCGCCCATTTACGAATGCGTTTTCGTCTCTGTGATGAAAGAGGCAAGGCGCTTCATTGCAGCAGATCTTTCCATGAACTTGAGCAATATTGCAGCCGGTCTGCACCATCTCTGTCCAATAAGAATAAGAAACCAGACAGGCTGCCTGAACAATCGGGTATCACGGACTGGCCGTTTACAGCAGCACCTCCCCCCCTGCCGTTGGTGGACAAACAAAACCGGATTACAAGTATATATTACCCTGTGCTCATCGTTGATGAACAGAAACAGAGCCTGACCCTGAAGTATATTACCGACCTTGAGCAGGCACATCTCAAAAACCGGATCGGCCTCAGATTCCTGTACAGCCTGCAGTTTACCCGCGAGGTCAAAGCCATTACAAAAGAATGCAAGGCTGCCGTGGCCGGCCATTCCGCATCCTGGATTTCGCTCAGCATGCAGGCAACGGCAGCGGAAATAAAGGATATGCTGGCAGCCTGTATCATGGATGGATTATTTAATACATCAACTGGAGAGTTACCGAACAGAAAACAGGTAGAAGATACGATCAGTAACCTCAAAAAGCATGGCATACTAAAAACCGCACACAAATACCTGGGCCGAATTCTTGACCTGCTGGCTACGCGAAGACAGGTGCAGGTCACCCTGACACAGGCTAAACAACGGGCTGCTAAGAGTAAGAGCTATGACAACACACGTTTTAATGACTACCAGAAACTCCTTGAAGAACTCCTGCCCCGAAACTTTCCGGCAACACTGCAGGCAGATGAGGTAACGGATAAAAAACGCTATTTGCAGGCACTGGGGCAGCGAATTGAACGAGCTGAACATTCCCCGGTCAAAGACGCCAATAAGGGCCGGCGAATGCAGCCTGTCTTGAAACGCCTGCAGCAGATCAGCGTACAAAAAAAACATTCTGCAGGCTGTCTCAAAGAGATTGCTTTATATCGGCGTATGGTGGAAGAATTCCGGGTATCCATTTTTGCACCAGAGCTTGGTACCGCCTTGCCGGTTTCAGAAAAACGACTTGAACAGCAATGGCAACATCTTGAAAACAGTTGCCGTACATTGGAATAATCGACCCCCCTCGCTGAATCCCTCACTTCACATGGGATACTTTGCTCCCATCCTTCCCCTAACTAATTGTACAGCGATGCAACGGTCTGTATAATTAGTTGTACAGGCGATAAAGAGGGAGAAAAAAATCCATTAAACTGTCTAATCGAATTGTCCAAAAAGTTACAGTCCGGCAATCCAACAACTCCTGCTTTCCGGAGTCATCAAATCCTGTCATCAAATTTATTTCTATAAAATCATTATATTACCACGATTGTTGAGCAGCTTCGATATCAATAAACAATGCGTGCCCCTCGCAGATCAAACTGTCTAAAAATATTTTTACCCATCTGTACAATTTTCTTGACTTTACTGTCTAGAAGTGCTTTTGTTTAGACAGTTAACGAGACGCAAGTACAATTGCCACCTTGGAAACGTGGTGTTTTTTTAAAAAAATTGCGTTTTTCAGATTGATTACCGGCAGCAGCGACGTGATGGATATGACAGAAAATACATTGATAACGAGCAAGTCGATTCTTGAACAGACCGGAATCTCGAGGGCCACGCTCAATAATTATATAAAGCTGGGTATTCTGCCCCGCCCTGTTATCAGTAGCCCTGGTCCTGATCAGCAGGGAATTAAACAGATTGGTTTTTTTCCGTCAGAGGCTTTGCTATGGATTGCCCAGGTAAAGCTGTTGAAACAGCAAGGCAACTCAATGGAACGGATTGCCGAATTATTTCAGGATAAAGACTGGGTGAAGGCAATCAGCGCCATAGCACCGATCCGTACTGAAAAAACAGAGATGCCGGTGAGCAGCAGTCGCCATCAAGTTGATGCAGGCCTGGGGGTAACGATTGATACGCTTACCTCCCCTGCATATCTGGTGAACAATAATTTTGAAATCGAGTGGATCAACGAGCAGGCTGAACAGCTGCTCTTCCATCGTGAGATCAGTTCTGTTGTCAACATCGAATCCCGTAATATATTTAAACTTCTGCTGGACCAGGATCTTCATGCTGTTATGCAAAACTGGAAGGATGCCGTGGATCTCCATTGCACACTTCTCCAGAGAAACCTGGACAGTGATAATTTAGACCGTGTTTTTGACGGTATCACTGGAGATGAAGCGGCTGTTATCAAAGACTCATACAGGAACAGGCAGCTGCCGGCTACAGACAACCTTTACCACCTTCCATTTTCTCTGGTTTCAACCTCATCGGGCAGCAGAGAAAACTTTTTTGTCCATAGTGTCGCCTACCGCGAGGGTACTTTTCTGGTCTTTGTACCGGCTCAGCAGAATAATTCTCATATAATTAATATGATTGCCCAGCGTGAAAAGCTCATAAATGAACTGTTAAAAAACAAAATGCCCTCCATGGTTTCTCTGTGCGCTCTGGTTGCGTCATTCCAAAACTCGGAGAGAGTGTGTGCCGAACTGCTGCCTTCTCAATATTTCCTGTTAATGAATGAACTCTGGCAGACTGTAGGCCCTGTGTTTGAAAAATATTACGGCACTTATGGTAAACAAGCCGGAGACGACATTCTCTATTATTTTGTAAAGAGCCACGGCAATGATTACATGAGAAATACCATTAATTGTGCCGTTGAACTTCGTGAAATCATGTCTGAATTCTCCCTTAAATGGAAAAACAAAAAGGGATGGGGCCACGATTTGTACCTCAATGTCGGCATTCATGAAGGTCGAGAATTTTTTGGGACTGTTCACTCCGGCGGCAACATTGAATTCACCTCACTCGGAGATTCCGTCAAGGTTGCCCGTCAGCTTTCCGGCTTTGCCGCTAATGGAGAGACCTGGGCTACTAAAGATTTAATCAGCAAGATGTCCAAGGAAGATCGACAAAGTTTTCATTTTGGCGTGTACAAGGACCGAAAGAAGGGCAAGGTAATGCAATTGGATTCATTTTCCCTGGCCCGGGATCTCATTGAAACCGATCCCCTGCCCTGTCGTTTTTTTGAATCAATCTCCAATGTAGCAATAACAGAAATAACAAAAAAGCAGATATGCGGCAGACAATAATATTATTTTTTTTGCTAGCAAAAACGGCAATTTGACATGCAGCGTACATTAATACCCAAACCGAAGGAGACGACGGTGAACGTAGAGCACAAGATCCAGAAGGATGTTTTTCAACGTATAGTTGAACTCGATAATACAAACATTCGAATCACGCCTGATTCGAATGAAAATGTCCATGCCTGGCCTGAGTTTAAATACCATGCCGTGCTTGATATGCTGGATGTCCATGTAAGCCTTATCAGCCGTAATTTTGAGGTGTTATGGGCAAACCACAAGGCAAAGGATCTTTTTGGCCGGGATATGATCGGCAAGCAGTGTTGCGAAGTATATCATAACCCGTTGAACTTGTGTGGCGATTCCTCTCCATGCATGACCAGGAAAGCTTTGCTTGATAACGGTGTCCATGAACATGAAATCAAATTTCTCACCCATGATGGCACAGAGAAGTATTTCAAAGGCAAGGCCCGGATTGTCTCAAGAGATAAGTATGGAGCCCCCCTGGCCATTGCTAAGATTTATAAAGACATTACAGAGAGTAAACTGGCTGAAGAAAAACTGAAGAAATCCATGCTTAAACTGCGAAGTAACCTGGCTGGTACTATTGATGCAATGAGCAGGACCGTCGAGACGAGAGATCCTTATACGGCGGGTCATCAAAAAAGAACAACCAATATTGCCGAGGATATAGCCCAGGCAATGGGACTCGACAATGAGCAGGTGAACGGCATCAGAATGGCCGGCGTAATTCATGATCTCGGTAAAATCTGCATTCCGGCCGGGATACTGAGTAAACCCGGAAAAATCAGCCGGTCCGAATTTTCCCTGATTAAGGATCACCCCCAGACGGGATATGATATTTTAAAAGATATTGATTTTAACACCCCTGTTGCAGACATTGTCCTGCAGCACCATGAACGCTTGGACGGCTCAGGATATCCATATGGTCTTGCAGGTGATGATATTCTTATTGAGGCAAAAGTTATCGGGGTTGCCGATGTCATCGAAGCAATGGCATCGCATCGCCCCTACCGACCGGCCCTTGGTATTGATATCGCCATTGGTGAGATAAAAAATAACAGGGGGCAGATTTACGACTCTGAAGTGGTAGATGCTGCTGTTAATCTTTTTTCAGACAGTGAGTATCAGATCGTCCATGCATAGCAGACCTCTCATTTCTGTTTGATGATGCGCATCCGGATAATGAGGAATGGGTCCAATCGATGACAAGCCTTTGCCTGCAGCATTAATGGTATATAAAAATGGATAAAATATTACAAAATAACAATACGTCTAAGCCCGTATCTTCCTGTCATGACAGTTTAACAGGGTTGTTTAACGATAGCTTCTTTCAGCTTACCCTTGACCGGGAGATAGAGCGATCAAGGCGTTACGGATCACCGTTTGTACTTGCCCTGCTTGATATCGACGACTTTGCCGGCTACAACGACAAATACGGCACGCTAGCAGGTGATATCCTTCTCAAGGGAATCGGCAGTGTTATAAAACGGCGGGGTATACGACAGTCAGACATGGTCGCCCGAATTGCCGGTGACCGTTTTGCCTTGCTGCTTGTCGAAATCACCCTTCCGATTGCCAAAAAAGTTCTCACACGTCTTCACAGGGAAATAGTAGAAACCCTGGGGCCAAACTTTATCTTAAGCATGAGTATTGTCTCTTTTCCAGGTAATGTTGCGACCAAAGATACCCTTCTTTTTCTCTCTGAAGATGTGCTTGCCAAGGCGAAGAAGTCAACTATCCGCAAAATTTTCTGGCAGGATGACAACGAGCTTGAGCCCAGAAAAGAACATCCATCCAACGTACTTGTCGTAGATGATGATCCTGCAAATGTAGATCTGCTGTCAACCCTGCTTGAATCCAGTAAATATAATGTCTTTCAGGCAACGGGGGGTGAGGAGGCATTGCAGATCGTTGTCCGTGAAGACATTGACCTTATCCTGCTCGACATCATGATGCCCGGTATGAATGGTTACGAGGTATGCTCAATACTGAAACAGACCGAAGCAACACGGCTGATTCCCGTTGTTCTGCTGACTGCCCTTGATTCAGTAGAGGCAAGAGTTAAGGGAATTGAGGCCGGCGCCGACGACTTCATAACCAAGCCCCCTGCCCGTGAAGAACTGCTGGCCCGCGTTCAATCATTGGTTCGAATAAAGAAAGTAAATAATAACCTCACCAGTATTGAAAATGTTCTTACTTCACTTGCCAATATTATCGAAGCAAAGGATAGTTACACGGAGGGGCATATTCAGCGGGTCGCAACCATGGCCCTGGAGATCGGAAAACGATTCGGAATGCAGAAGGATGAACTGGAATCACTCAAACTTGGGGGTATACTGCACGACATCGGCAAAATCGGCGTCCCTGGTCAGATCCTGAACAAACCTGCACAGCTGACTTCCAAAGAATGGGATGTCATGAAAAAACATGTTCACACCGGGTACAAGATCTGCCTGCCTCTGCAGAAGAGCCTGGGGCCCGCCCTTGAAATAATCCGCCATCATCACGAACGACTTGATGGGTCAGGCTATCCGGACGGGTTAAACGGTGAGCAACTCTCCCTGCCTGTTCGCATTATGGCCGTTGTTGACATGTTTGACGCCCTTACCACCAAACGCTCCTACCGCAAGGCAATTTCCCAGGCCGAGAGTTTGGCTATTGTTGAGCAGGATGCCCGTGAAGGACGCCTTGATATGGAAGTTGTCAATCAGCTCAAATACTTCCTGGTCAAGCAGAAAAAGATCGAGCCGCAACAACTCTCTGCCCATATCGAACTGCCATGACACTGCAGCCCTCTTCCTTTAAGGGGACTTAAGAAAAAACGGGATTTCGTTGAGTGGTGCCGCTTGAAGTCTACGCTTATCTGACGGCACGACAAGTTCAGGCAGCCTCTATCTTTTGATTCTTTGACTACGTTTCAGGTTGCTGTTACCAATAAGAATTAAGCTTGATTATGATCCCCGGACAGTTGGCAGCGGATTTTTTTGTGAATTTCCATGACTGCTGCCAGGCTGCTGGCCAGAGCCAGTAAAAGCAGCCAGTGCTGCGGCGATACAGGCTGAATATCCAGAATATCTCTTATCCAGGGCAGATACATGGCGGCAATATGGACCAGTTGTGCCACTGCCACCCCAAACAGCAGGAACGGATTGGTCAGAGGATTATGTCGAAAGAGGGACCGGGTTTCCGAACGGCTGTTAAAGGCGTGAATGTTTTCAAACAAAACCATCAGGAGCAAGGTGCCATTTCTGGACTGCTCCACACTATAACCGCTGTCCAGAAGATGACGAAAGAGCAGAAAGGCGACAACGCCGATCATCAGGGCCGATAATATTACTCGCTCAATCATGAGCCGGTTGAAGATGGGCTCACTGGGCGGACGGGGTGGCTTCCTTAGTTCGTCGCCCTCTGCCGGTTCAAAAGCCAGGGCCACGTCCTGTATGCCGTTTGTAACCAGATTGAGCCACAAAAGCTGTACTGCCAGCAGGGGTAAAGGCAGCCCTGCCAGGAGTGCCAGGATAAAGAGCACCAGCTCCGAGGCACCGGTGGAGATAAGCAGAAAAATCACCTTGCGGACATTGGCATATGCAATCCTCCCCTCCTCCACTCCGGCAACAATGGAGGCAAAGTTATCGTCGGTAATAATAAGATCTGCCGTTTCCCTGGCCACATCCGTACCGCTCTTACCCATTGCCACGCCGACCTGGGCTGCACGCAGGGCCGGCGCATCATTGGCCCCGTCACCGCTGACGGCAACAAACTGCCCATTTCTCTGCAGTCCGTTGACGATTTCCACCTTTTGCTGCGGTTCTACCCGGGCAAAGACTCTGGCCCGGTGGATAAGACGATCCGCAGCCGCCTGATTGCCAGCCCTGCGCAATGCTCGGCCGGTAACGATTCGATCCGGAGACTGCACAAGATCAAGTTCCCGGGCAATGGCAAAGGCCGTTGCAGGATGATCGCCGGTCACCATTGCCACCTTGATCCCTGCCCGGTGACACTTGGCAACCGCAGACTTTGCCTCACTGCGCAGCGGATCAATCATGCCCACCAGGCCAAGAAAGGTAAGATCGTTCAGATGGACATCACAAAATTTCTCCTGCGGCTCCAAACTTACCCTGCCTGAGGCAAGGGCAAGAACCCGATACCCCTGACTGGCCATGGCGTGAGCCTGAGCTTCGATGAGCAGACGGTCAATGGGCAGCGGTGCCCGCTCTCCAGTCATGGTACTGCACATGGGCAGGAGCCGTTCCAGTGCGCCTTTGACGAAGCAGTACTGGACACCGTCCACCGTATTGAGTGAGGCGCTGAACATGTGCTGCGACTCAAAGGGGATTGAAGCTGTTTGAGGAAAACTGCCGACTGTGGTTGCCTGGATAACCCCGACCTTATGGGCCATAACCAGCAGGGCCACGTCAACGGCATCTCCGTGGTAGATCCAGCTATGATCCCGGTGCGCAAGGACCCCCTCATTAGCCAGCACTGCAGCCTGACACAACCCATCCAGCTGTTTTTTTTCACCTGCAGTCAAGATCCCTGCCGGGGCAACAACATCTCCCTGCGGCTGCATGCTCTTACCGGTTATCTTCCACGGCTCGGCAGCAGGCAGAACAATGCGCCGGACGGTGAGCTGGTTCTCAGTCAGGGTGCCTGTTTTGTCTGTGGCGATAAAGGTGCAGGAACCCAACGCCTCTACGGCAACCAGACGCCGGACTATAACGTTACGCCGGGCCATGCGCTGCATGCCGATTGCAAGGGCAATGGTCAGAGCAACCGGCAACCCTTCGGGAATAGCGGAAACGGCAAGAGCAACACCAAGAAGAAAAGTTTCATTCAAGGCCATACCCCGCGTCAGGGCCACCAGAGCCAGAAGAATCGCCACCACGCTGATCAGGCCTGCTACCCGTTTGACGAATTTATCCATTCGGATCAGCAAGGGCGGTTTGGCGGTACGTTTGCCCAGGACAGCCTCGGCAATGCTGCCAAGCTCTGTCGACAGGGCGGTAGCGACCACCACCCCCCTGCCGCGACCACGGTTTACAAGCGTTCCCGCAAAGACCATATTAACCCGGCCGCTCAAGCCACTATCAACGGCAACTATTTTTTCCGCATCCTTACGCACGCCTTCGGATTCGCCGGTGAGAAGCGATTCGTCAACTTCCAGGTCGATTGTTGCCAGCAACCTCATGTCGGCAGGGACCTTGTCTCCTGACTCCAACAGGACAATATCCCCGGGTACCAGCTCCTGGGCCGATATTTCATAGGTGTCGCCTTGACGTACCACCCGGGCACTAGTCCTGACCAGTTGCTTGAGCGACGCTGCCGAACGCTGCGCTGAATATTCCTGGACGGTGCCGATAATTGCATTGAGCAACAGAACTCCACTGATGAAAATGGCATCCGACCATTCATGTATCAGCAGGGAAATAACAGCGGCAGCCAGCAGGATGTAGATAAGAGGGCTTGTGAACTGGTGAAAAAAGATACATACCACCCCGGGAGGTTTGGCATGTGGGAGTACATTGGGACCAAAAAGTTTGAGGCGTTCTTCAACTTCAGACTGATCAAGTCCTCCTGCAAAGCTGCCAAGAGCGGTGACGACCGCATCAGCAGATTCATTATGCGGCGAGGATATATTATATGCTGACATAGGGGCAGCCACAGATTATCCTGTTGTTTGTTCTTCTACTTCCTTCAAAGCTGTTACAAAAATTTTCCTGCTTTTTCCTTCTTCTCTGTACATACCTTTAGTAAGACTGTAACAGCTATTCCTCATTAGGTAATGTTACCGGTGTTATAAAACCAGGCGGTTTGACTGCCAACACGGAACAGTCAATGGTGTTGAGAATAGACTCTGCGGTATTCCCCATAAAAAACCCTGAAATACCGGTGCGGGCCACGGTGCCCATGACAACAATATCTATCATATTTTTTTTAACAAAATCAGTAATAACCTTACAGGATTCACCTTCAATCATATGCAACTGTGGAGCAAGGTAGTCCGTGGTGTCCTTTCCCAGGGAATTCAACAGCTGCCTCTCCTGTTCATCAAACCATGATCTGTGCAACTGCCGTGTTTTTTCGCCCCACCCCTCTACCTCGGCATCATCAAAATCAGAGCCTATTCCGTCGAGAATGGTGTGACCGTTTTCCACCCAGGCATGGATAATATCCAGCCTGCTGAATTCTGAGATAGCAAGAGATGAAGCCATTTCCAAAATTTGTTTATTCAGTGCGGTTTTTTGTCGATCACCACTTTCAGGCTCTATGTCAACAGCTGCCAGAACATGCTGATATTGAACGGGTTCACCCGGCTTCATAAGCCATACAGGGCATGGACACTTGCGAAGCAGATGCATATCGGTGCTGCCAACCAGCAGATCTTTCAACCGCCTTCCGCCTCCGGACATTTTCATGACCAGGTCATAGTTATTTCGCAGCACCTCACGAATAATTTCCAGAAAAGCGGTCCCCAGGATTACCATGGTTTGAACTGAAACTTCATGCCGGACATGTTGAACCATGTCTTCGAGCCGGGCTACCCGCCTGCTGACAATTTCAGATTTGAACTTATCAATCTTTTTTCTGGCTATTATCTCCAAGTCCGCAGAAAGTTCAACTATATCGATGACCGTCAGAGTGCCCTGGTTTTCCTTTGCAAGCGAAACCGCACGGTTAAGTGCTGTTTCTTGCCAGTTGTCCCCGCCGGCAACTAACAGAATGTTGGTAAATCGCTTCATAGTCAGCCTCTGTTTACTTAAATATAAGAAAACCCATCAACATAAACAGCTTGTTCTATATGTATAGAATACCCCAGGAACCCTGGGTGTTAAAAGTAAAAAGTAGAGCTGCCTGCAGCGCGGTCCGGAGAAAAACACTTGACTTTTCATCATAAAACCAAAGAAAATAGAACTAGATAATGGATTAATTTAACGAGAAAAAATGAATCCATGCATAAAAATAACCGTTCCTCCAAGAACCTCATATTTTTGCACCTTGCCAGCCGGTTCCCGCTGCGTTTTATTGTCTTTTTCTTATTGTGGTACGTTCTTACTGGATCTGATAATGCGAGCTGGATCATAGGTGTTCCGGCAGTTTTGTTTGCCACCGCCTTAAGCCTAATGCTTGCACCTTCTTATCAGTGCCGTATAAGTCTAATCGGTACTTTTTGTTTTATTCTCTTTTTTCTGCGGCAATCTTTTCATGGCGGTATTGACGTCATGCGGCGTGCACTTTCATCACGACAGCTTCTCGATCCGGGACTGGTCTCATATACCACTCTTCTACCTGAAGGATCGGCCAGGATTTTTTTTGTCAACACCATCAGCCTGCTCCCCGGCACCCTGAGTGCTGATCTACATGGAAACCAGGTAACCATTCACACCCTTGACCGGGGCCTGCCCATTTGGGCAAACATCCAGGGGCTTGAATACCATGTTGCCGCCCTGATGCGCACATCTTCTGAGAAAATTGTAAAAACATGAGCTGGATGCACACTATTTTTGCCCTGATTCTCCTCCCGGCCATTGCAGCGGGCATGTTTCGTATACTGAGAGGCCCAACCGCTGCGGATCGCATGATGACGGCGCAGTTGTTCGGCACCTGCGGAGTAGCGATCCTGCTGCTGTTAAGTACAGGCATGGGCAATCCTGTACTGCTTGACATTGCCCTGGTCTTTTCCCTGCTGGCTGCACTGGCCACAATGACCTTTGTAAGGCGGACCTGGTAAGGTATAAAAAAATCATGAATATCCTGTACAATAGCGGCACAGTGCTCATCATCCTGGGGTTACCGTTTTTCCTGTCCGGCACTGTGGGATTGATTCGGTTTCCAGATATTTATACCAGGCTGCATGCACTGACCAAGGCGGATAATGTCGGCTTGGGGTGCATTGTATGCGGTCTTGCCCTTCAGTCCGGCAGCTGGGCTGTAACTGCAAAACTCCTGCTTATCTGGATGCTGGTGCTGATCTCAAGTTCCGCTTCCTGTCACCTCGTTGCCCGCAGTGCCATGCAAAAAAACATTCAGCCGTGGACACGTTCATGACCTATTTCATCCTCACACTCTTCGATATCATGCTGGTCTTGACCCTGCTGTGGCTTGGCTGGAATCTGCTGGGCTCTGAAGACATATTCAAGGCGGTTGTCCTGTTTATCTCCTTTGGCCTGTTGATGGCCCTTGCCTGGGTCAGGATGCGGGCACCGGATGTAGCGCTGGCCGAGGCGGCGTTAGGTGCCGGACTGACAGGACCGCTTTTTCTTTCCGCCCTCAGACGCATGCATCGAACCCGTAAAGGTGAACGACGACTCGACAGCGATCAAAACAGAAGAGAAGATCATGAGCAGAACCGGAAACAAACACAGGCGGTTTGATATTTTTCAGTGGCTGCTGCTGTTGCTGGTCTTCTGCCTGACCACACTGCTTGGCGGAATTATCTGGATCCTTCCCGTCCCCCCTTCACGGCTTGCAGATGAAGTTGCCCGCTTGCAGGAGCACAGCGGAGTAGAAAGCCCGGTGACTGCCGTGCTGCTTAATTTTCGCGGTTATGACACGTTGCTGGAGATTATGGTGCTGCTGCTTGCCGTAATCGGTGCCTGGTCTCTGGCAAAGGCTCCTGTTCCTG
>Ga0209013_10002097_pt1 | contig 18188 bp, 11 predicted proteins | sample Cruoilmetagenom2_FD_187291 | JGI IMG/M metagenome (GOLD analysis project Ga0209013, IMG submission 187291) | Oil polluted marine microbial communities from Coal Oil Point, Santa Barbara, California, USA - Sample 2 (SPAdes) (version 2) | ecosystem: Environmental > Aquatic > Marine > Oil seeps ...
AACGCCTATACCTACTCCTGTGCCTACCAATATACCAATACCCACACCAACGCCTATACCTACTCCTGTGCCTACCAATATGCCAATACCCACACCAACGCCTATACCTACTCCTGTGCCTACCAATATGCCAATACCCACACCAACGCCTATGCCTACTCCTGTGCCTCTACCTCCAATGAATCCAGAACTGGATGAGTTTCAGCAGGCTATGTTGGATGCGGTTAATACAGCTAGAATGCAGGCAAGAACTTGTGGTTCAACAAACTTCGGCCCTACTACACCTATTAAGTGGAATAAGACAATACAAAGCTCAACTTTGATGCACAGTATCGACATGAACGATAACGACTTCTTCTCACATATTGGTAGTGATGGTTCAAATACAGGCGATAGGTTGACAAGGGTAGGTTATGCATGGCGAGGTTGGGGCGAGAATATAGCCTCTGGATTTCAGGACATAGATAGTGTTATGAATGCTTGGCTTAACAGCGCTGGACATTGCGCAAATATAATGAATCCTAATTGGGAGGAAATGGGGGCATCAGAGTTTAATCTTTACTGGACTCAGGTATTCGCTATGCAATGAAATGAATAGTACTCCCCGTTACAATCAAGGTATAATAAATATCCTCCATTCAATTTAAATATTTCTATGGGAGCTTCGTTTCCCTTTTTATTTGGTAAGTGAATAATCCGGGATTTCCTGGATTATAAATATCTGGTTTTTAAAAAACAACTCAATATCCCACCCAGCCAAATTTGTGAATCCAGAGTACCCCCCATAGGTTAACCATTATTCCTAACATAATAAGTATCTTATGATGCCACTTTATTGCATCCCCGATTCCCTTAACTGTTAGTAGGAAAAGGAAAGGATAAAAATCAACTGCATACCTGTAACCGAACTGAGAGAATCCCCAGGTGCCGTGACAGAAGTCTACAAACGCTATAAGAATTATTGATATCCAACAACCCAATGCCAGTCTGTTTCTTATTCCCGCAAAAAATGCATATATGAATGCTGGTGTTGTGAGCCAAATTGCCATTCCGTTCCAGTTAGGGGTTATATATGGAACTTCCTTTATGAATCTAGGCATACCCGTGAAAATTACCTTAAGGTGTCTCGGAATATAACTAATATTGAAATATCCCTCTTGGTAATATGGTTCATCAAATATTCCCGTCATAAGATAGTAAGATGCATCGAAAGGAGTATTAAACCTAACAATATTATAAAGAGCATTTAAGACCACAAATATCCCGACTCCCAGCACCAAGAAGAAAAGCGGTTTTATCTTGATTCTCTTAAGTATATTATTTGCACCGTTCCTCATATACCATTCGTCTATATTGATAACCATGAAAAATGGGAAGGAGAGAATTGTAGGAAGACGTGTCCAGTATGAAGCTCCCAGGCTCATGCCCGTTGCCAGCGGGTGAGTCTTATGCAAGGCCAGTAATATAGCTAAAAATAGAAAACTTATGGCTAGAATTAGGGAAAACGTCCAAACTCCACCCGCCGTTGCAACCCACCAGTGTATTGTTCCAAATCCAAACATTGCGGTCGTCCATAGATGAACTCTTCTGCTTTTTGTAAGCTTTCTTGCGATCAGGAAGGCCATTGAAACATTTATGCTACCGAAAAAAATCGAAACCAGGGTTTGATCCGTTGAAAGACCAAAAATAGCCACAACAGGTAAAAGTAATATTGCAGGCATAGGAGGAGGAATGATGTAATATTTCCCTTGATAGGGGGCCAGCTCAAGCCAGCTCATATTCTCTATAAGATGAAGCCGCCCGTGCAATATTGCATCGGCAAGACGGACGAAATTGTTATACGGTGTAGGGCCTTCCTGAGTTAGAAAATAAATGATAAACGTGAGAGAGAAAACTGCCAGGAAAGTAATTAAAGTAGTTTTAAGTTTATCGCTTTTTGCTTTATCGTTTTCCATGTGCCTGACCGTATGCATTGCCAGTATTAGAGTAGCTTTGCTTTTTTTTAAGCCGTTAAAAGGTCTTGATTCTGATCATCTTAAATAATTTTGATTTATAAAACTTTAGGATATTAGAATACATTTTTATATTAACAAAGAAAGTGGAAGAAAGGTATTAGAAATTGGATCCTTTTTCTATAAAGAAAAAATTCGGATATCGTTTCTTTTAAGTGATTAAAACCGAGTACTGTTAAGGCGGCAACATTAGAGTAGAGTCTTCGTCTGAAGCGACAGTCCTATATTCCCCTGGTTTACATATCTAATTCTACTTACAAAATCCGCACCTCCCTTGATAATGGGTGTGTTAAATATTCGTATGGTTTTTTCAGGCATGTGGAATAAATCAGCATCCATAACCTCAAGTCTGTTACTCTCAGATTAACGAAAAACCTTCAATGCGTCTGATGCAAGCTCCCGACATTGGGTCTCTGAATTAATTCTGATGGGTATTTTTCTTAAATTTCTTTGCTATAAGCTGGATCTCGTCTTTTTATGGGCAGTGATATACGAACATTTTTCTCAATAGTCTATATTGCTTTATATGTGTTTCTGAGGTATGTTGGTAGGGTTTAAAATAGAATTTCTATTAATTCCAGTCTTAAATGATTACGCTTTATAAAAAACTACGATATGATGATATCTAGGTTCGATATTAACAGATTACCTGACTAAAAATGCTACTTTCGATTGTAGTTCCAGCTTATAACGAGGAAGACGTTCTGCCTGAGTTTCATAAACGGCTCACAGCAGAAATTGATACTTTGCCCCTTAATGTTGAAATCATATACGTTAATGATGGAAGCACGGATAGTACGTTGGCTGTGATTAAAATGCTTAAGGTATCTGATAGAAGGATAGCCATAATAGATTTAAGCCGTAACTTTGGTAAAGAGATTGCACTCACGGCTGGTTTCGATCATATCCGTGGAGACGTCGCGATATCGATAGATGCAGACTTGCAGCATCCGCCCCAACTTATTCCAGAAATGGTAAAGAATTGGCAAGAGGGTTTTGATATAGTTTATGCTGTTCGTACCTCAAGGCAAGATGAGAAATTTGTGAAGAGGATGTTGACTAAATTCTTTTACAGAATGTTTAGTTTGGTGGGGGGGGATGGTGTCTCAAAAAATTCCAGCGATTATCGTTTACTTAGTCGACGTGCTCTTGATGCTCTGATCAAGTTACGTGAGCAGCACCGCTTCATGAAAGGGCTTTCCTCATGGATAGGATTTTCCCAACTGTCTATATCCTATCAGCCTGACCAACGTTATGCGGGAACAACAAAATGGAGTTATTACAGTCTATGGAATCTGGCTTTGGAGGCTATAACTTCATTCACTATTATGCCACTCAAAATTGCATCCTTTGTAGGATTATTCACTGCATTTGCGGCATTTGTTTACGCCGGGATCGTGGTTTTCAAAAAACTAATTTTCGGTGATCCAGTTCCTGGGTATCCATCACTTATGGTTATTATCTTGTTTTTAGGAGGGATTCAGCTAATTACAATCGGAATTCTTGGTGAGTATTTAGGTAGAGTGTTTGATGAGACCAAGGGAAGGCCACTTTATTTTCTAAAGAGCTACGATCCACCAGAAACTATAAATGTTTCGGATCAAGATAATTCCACCTAAATATTGGTTTGGCTTTCTCGATTTGTTATTTTATAGTGCATTGCTTTAATAGAATTTTATTTGCTTTTTTTAATATAAACAATGAAATTGACATTTAATCTTAATGGTCGTACTTATATTCTGATTGCCTTTGTTTTATTCTTGATAACGTTTATAGTTTATTATCTAACTGGTGAAGGACAGAAGACTCCGTATGACTATTTTGTTCCATTAGCGGATTCTTTTTGGCACGGTAGGTTATATCTTCTCGATAATCCCTCCTGGTTGGATGAGCTTCTTGAGGTAAATGGGCGGTATTATGTTATCTATCCTCCTATGCCCGCAATACTTCTTTTACCACAGACTCTTTTCTCTGGGCTTAATGCTAACCAGACTTTAGCCTCTGTTTCAGTCGGGGCTTTAAATGTATCCCTAGTTTTTCTCCTGATGAGAAGGGTGGTTCAAAATAAGAGGTTGCAGCTGTGGATGGCACTGCTTTTTGGATTTGGAACGATTCATTGGTACCTTGCGTCCATAGGAAAAGCTTGGTTTTTTGCTCAAGTTTCGTCTTTTTTCTTTCTGATCATTGCAGTCTATGAAACTTTCGGTAAAAAGCGGCCGTTTCTTATCGGATTGCTTGTCGGTGCTTCTTTCTGGTGTAGATTGCCTATAGTACTTTCTCTTCCATTTTTTCTTATTATGTTATCCGACAAATGGTATCATGGATCTGAAGAGAATTTTTTTGATAAAATCTCTTTTTTACCTCTTTTTAAGCTCGGTGCTGGCATAGGTATATTTATAGCGCTTAACTTCATCTACAATTATTTACGATTTGATACTTTTTCTGACATCGCCTATTCCATCCAAGCGGAAAAGGAGCCTTGGTGGTATCCTAAAGGCCTCTTTCATATATCATATATTGCAACTCATTTGAAGGTATTGTTTCTGAAGCTGCCAATATTCATGTCTACTCCCCCCTATGTCCAGCCTTCCTTTCAAGGTATGTCTATATTGATCACTACGCCAGCATTTATATATTCGGTTATGGCTGGTATGCGAAATAAGATATCAATAGCTTGCTGGTTGGCTATTATCCCAATTGCTCTAATAGCATTTTTACACGGCGGTACCGGTTGGATGATGTTTGGTTATCGTTATGCGGTAGATTTCTATCCATTCCTTCTTGTATTAACGGCACTTGGAATACAATCAAATATGCAGGGGAGAGTTGATTTAAGATGGGAGCATAAGTTGCTGATCATTTTGGGTATCTTAGTGAACATCTGGGGAGTGCTGTGGATCAATAAGTTTGGTTGGGTAAGTTTGTGGATTTAATCCTATTAGAATCACTCTGATTACATCCCTCCTTTCTTACAACCACCTGCTTTCGGATTATCAATATTCATCAAAACCCCAGCATTTATTTACTGACTCTTCAAGCTTAAGAGATTAGTTTACTACAGAATGTTGGTCAGCGATAATAGATTGCACTGTTAATTTTTGTCATGCGGTACTGGCGTGTAAAAATTTGGTTATTGTTATTCGATGAATCTTTATCCTTTCCTTCTCCTACTAACAGTTTAAGGAATCGGGAATGAGCTTAGATGGTATCATAAGCTTGTTGTTATAATTGGTTTTCTAGTTAACCTTTAGTGGGTGCTCTTCCTCAACATGTTTGAGTGGTACAAGTTTTATTGACCTCCTTTGGCGAGTTATGTATTTTAACAAAAACACATTTCTTGTTATTTTGATGCCCATCATATGAAAGAAAAACCCTGGCTCATCAAGCATGTAATTCCTTTAACAGTCTATGTATTTGTGATATTCACCATCTTTATCGCTAAGTTCTTTCTTCCCTCTAATTACGTAATATCCATTGCCGCATTGCTAATGCTCTTCCCAATTTTATTGAAAGCTGATGGCACATTCTTTAAATCGGACTTTAAGGGAGTGCTTTTAGGATTGGGGGTATCTTTAGTCCTATTATCCATTTATGTTGCTGTAATAATCTTTTATGGCTACTACATCGGTAAATCTCTGGTTGTGAATGCACTCTCAATTTCTTTTATATTGACCCAGCTTCTTATGGTTGCTTTACCTGAGGAAGTATTCTTCAGAGGCTATCTACAGAATAGAATAGGAAACAATATCAAGGGAGTAATAATTGTGAGCCTGCTATTCGCGGTCGGTCATTTTATTACCCTATGTTTGGGGGGTGGACATAATTTAGCGATATGCACGCAGGCCATACTCACTTTTTTCCCTTCACTCGTGATGGGCTATCTGTATTTAGTCACCAGAACACTCTGGGCAAGTATAATCTTTCACTTTTTTGCCAATATTGTACATATAGCCATCGGGTTATCTTAGATTGCAAATTTTGTTGATATATTCGCTTCATAAACCTCGGCAACTAATAAAACCTATTGATATATTGTAGTTATGCTCTTTATTCGAGTATTATAATAAGCTAGTTATAAGGGTAAACAATAATGACTAGGATTGCTTTAGCGCAAATAAATGCAAGGGTTGGAGACATCGAAGGGAATCTGAACAAGATCCTTAGATATCTCAGTTCCGCCAAAAATTCGGGTGTGGATATTTTGTGCTTTCCCGAACTCTCTCTTGCCGGCTACCCACCGGAAGATCTATTGTTAAAAACCAATTTTATTAACGATAGCATAGACGCGGTCCAGGAGGTGAGAAAAGCCTCTGAAAATATTACCGTCATTCTTGGATATCCCGATAAAAAAGAAGACATTTATAATGCCGCCGCAATTATTCATGACAAAAAATTAATAGATGTTTATCACAAACGTTATTTACCCAATTACGGTGTTTTCGATGAAAACAGATATTTTCAATCAGGAGTCCGAGCTCCGGTTTACAAACTGGGGAGTGTGATTTTCGGAGTCAATATTTGTGAAGATATATGGTATCCGGGTGATCCGACCAGAAGGCAGGCCCTTTTGGGAGACGCCCAAATTATTATTAATATTTCGTCATCCCCTTATCATGCTTCAAAAATAGGTTCAAGAGAGCATATGCTCATGACCAGAGCTAAAGATAATTCTGTAAATGTAGTTTTTTGCAATATGGTTGGTGGACAGGATGAACTGGTGTTTGACGGCAATAGCGTGGTTATTGGAGAAGCAGGGAATATAATTGCTAGAGCAAAATCATTTGAGGAAGATCTTTTAATTGCAGATATTAATGTAAACAGGGTTTTTCGTTCCCGTATTCATGATCCCAGAAGGCGTAAAGAACGTCACACGCTCGAACTCCACTCAGAGAGGGCTGAAATAATAGATATCTCTAAAAACCCCAAGCAAAAAGGAAAACCTGCAATCCAACTTAGAGTAGAAGATTTCTATCCACAGGAAGAAGAAATATTCAGAGCTCTTGTTCTTGGTACCAAGGACTATGTGACCAAGAACGGATTTAAAAAAGTAGTTGTTGGTCTGAGCGGGGGTATAGATTCCGCCTTGGTTGCAGCGATTGCCGTCGAGGCCATGGGTAATGATAATGTAGTTGGAGTTGCAATGCCCTCTAGATACAGCTCGAAAGCAAGCGTTACAGATTCTGAGAAATTGTCCGTTAATTTAGGAATAGAGCTCATGAATATCCCTATCGAAAAAGCTTATAAATCCTATCTTGAAGTATTTTCCGGCGTTTTTGCCGGCAAAAAACAAGATACAACGGAAGAAAATCTCCAGGCTCGTATCAGGGGTAATATTCTCATGGCTCTGTCCAATAAATTTGGATGGATTGTTCTCACGACGGGGAATAAGAGCGAAATGAGCGTGGGATACTGTACGCTATACGGCGATATGGCAGGCGGTTTTGCAGTAATAAAGGATGTTCCTAAGACAATTGTCTATAAGCTTTCTAGGTTTTATAACGACTCCAGCGGAAAAGAAATAATCCCCAGTTCAATTTTAACAAAACCCCCATCGGCGGAACTTGGGCCAGACCAGTTAGATACAGACTCACTTCCCCCCTATGATGTTCTGGATCCAATTCTTAAGGCTTATGTGGAAGATGATTTCAGTGCAGAGGAGATTGTTTCACAGGGATTTAAAAGGTCTATAGTAAAGAAGATTATAAAATTGGTGGATCAAAACGAATATAAACGAAGACAGGCTCCACCCGGCATTAAGATTACGGCAAGGGCATTTGGCAAAGATCGTCGTTTCCCTATAACTAACCTCTATAATATCTAAATAGGCACATCCCAGTGTGCAAAGACCATGTTTTTATGTTAAAATAGCCCTCCGGGGTTGATATGAGAGCTTCTTGTGTTGACTTGTAGTCTTTTACAACTTAAATTTAAATTGGGTTAGTCGGCCGCATTTCTAGGGTCAATCCTTTAAGTAAACTATAAAATTACTGCATTTGCTTAATTATACTTAGGAAGGTGTTTTATGAAGCCTGTTGGATATCCGCCTAAGCAGGGTCTTTATGACCCTCAGTTAGAACACGATTCCTGTGGTATGGGGTTTGTGGTCAATATAAAAGGCGAAAAATCGAATAAAATTGTCCGAAATGCAATAGAAGTGCTTTTAAATCTGGAGCATCGCGGAGCTTGCGGTTGTGAAGCTAATACCGGTGACGGTGCGGGCATATTAATACAGAAACCGCATAAGTTTTTTAAGAAGGTATGTGAAGATATCGGTATCACTTTACCCTCATATGAAGAATATGGAGTCGGAGCGGTCTTTTTCTCTCAGGACGCATCAGAACGCAGAGTATGCGCACAGACCTTTGAAAATATCATAAAAGAAGAAGGGCAAGAGGTTCTCGGTTGGCGCGATGTACCCACTGATCATTCCTCATTGGGCAATACCGCGAAATCTTGTGAACCTTTTATTAAACAAGTCTTTATTAAACGCGGTCCTAATATTACAGACCAGATGGATTTTGAGCGTAAGCTTTATATAATCAAGAAAAGAGCGCTAAATGAAATTAGGCTTTCAGGGATGAAAGGCGGTGAATTCTTCTATTTGGCCAGTCTATCAGGTAAAACAACTGTTTATAAGGGAATGCTTACAACCTGGCAGCTCGATAAATACTATCCGGATTTAAATGATCCTGATATGGAATCGGCGATAGCCCTTGTCCATTCCCGTTTTAGTACGAATACTTTCCCGAGCTGGGATCGTTCTCATCCTTATCGCTACATCGTTCATAATGGTGAGATCAATACCCTGAGAGGAAATATTAACTGGATGCGCGCGCGCGAGGCCGTGTTTTCCTCAGACGTTTTTGGAGAAGATTTACATAAGACTTTCCCGATAATAACACCTGAAGGTAGTGATTCCGGCAACTTTGACAACTGTGTTGAATTCCTTTATTTAGCCGGACGCCCGATAGAACATGCGGTCATGATGATGATCCCCGAGCCATGGTCAAATCATGAGACTATGAGCGACGAAAAAAAGGCATTCTATGAATACCATAGCTGTCTAATGGAGCCGTGGGATGGCCCCGCCTCAATTGGTTTTACCGACGGATCAAAGGTGGGCGCGGTACTCGATAGAAACGGACTACGTCCTTCTCGTTACTACGTAACTAAAGATGACATGGTCATTATGGGCTCAGAAGTGGGCGTGCTGGATATCCCCGCAGAGATGGTTCTCCATAAGGGACGTTTGCAACCGGGCAGAATGTTCTTAATAGATACAGTAGAAGGGCGAATTGTGGATGATAAAGAACTTAAAGAGAAACTTTCTAAAGAACTTCCATATAGAGAGTGGCTTGATGATAATCTAGTACCGCTTAATGAAATCAAAGCGCCTGAAGTCGACGATAAGGATCAGAATCCTGATCATGAAAGAGTATTACTAAGACAAAGGGCTTTTGGCTATACGTTTGAAGACCTCAGGGTTTTAATAGGTCCTATGGTATCTAACGCGGCTGAGCCTGTGGGTTCTATGGGGAAAGATACGCCTATAGCTATTCTTTCGAGTAAACCAAGACTCTTATATGAGTATTTCAAACAGCTCTTCGCCCAGGTTACAAACCCGGCAATAGATTCGATTCGTGAAGAGCTTATTACTGCAACCGAGATGACACTGGGTCCTGAGCCGAATATTTTAAATCCGGGTCCTGAGAACTGCAGGAAAATTAGACTTGATTCACCAGTGTTAACAAACGAAGATCTCCTGAAGATTAAAAACCTTGATAATGAAAACTTTAAATCGGCCACTCTACCAATCTTGTTTAAGATATCGGATGGTAGCCAGGGGTTAGAGCAGGCTTTGGATGATCTTTTTGAGAATGCAGATAAAGCGATATCTCAAGGCACAAATATTTTAATACTCTCTGATAGGGGATTTAACAAAGAGAATGCTCCGATTCCCTCGCTTTTAGCATCAGCTGGTCTACACCATTACTTAATAAGAAACGGAAACCGGATGAAAGTAGGTTTAGTGCTTGAATCAGGAGAACCGAGAGAGGTTCATCATTTTGCACTCCTTATTGGTTACGGAATAAGTGCTATTAATCCTTATCTAGCTTATGAGACAATTGAGGACATGATTAACGAAGGGATGCTGACGGGGATTGATAAGAAAAAAGCCGTAATTAATTACAATAAAAGTTTTGTTAAGGGCGTTGTAAAAACTATGTCGAAAATCGGTATCTCTGCTATTCAGAGCTATCACGGAGCCCAGATATTTGAAGCGATCGGGCTCAACCATGATTTTGTCGATAAGTATTTCACCTGGACTCCCACAAGGATTAAAGGGGCGGGGATAGAAGTCATAACTGAAGAAATTAAAATGAGACACGATACTGCTTACCCGGATCGTGATGTGGTTCCGGAAACTCTAGACGAGGGCGGACTATATCAGTGGCGACCCGGAGGGGAGCACCACGCGTTTAACCCCAAGTCGGTTCACATGCTGCAGCGTGCTTGTCGTGCCAACAGCTTTGAGCAGTTTAAAAAATTCTCAGATCTGGTTAATGACGAGTCCAAGCAGCTATGTACTTTAAGAGGACTATTAGAGCTTAAATCAGACTCAAAGCCCATACCGATTGACGAAGTTGAATCAATTGAATCTATTTGCAAGCGTTTCAAGACGGGTGCGATGTCCTACGGAGCTATAAGCTCTGAGGCGCATGAAAGTCTTGCAATTGCTATGAACAGGATTGGGGGAAAGAGTAATACTGGGGAGGGTGGAGAAGATATAGCGCGGAATATTCCAGATCCTAACGGGGATTTAAGAAGAAGTTCAATCAAACAGGTTGCCTCGGGACGTTTTGGAGTGACAAGTGAGTATCTTGTAAACGCTGAGGAGATACAGATAAAAATAGCACAGGGCGCAAAACCTGGAGAAGGTGGGCAGCTCCCTGGTAGAAAAGTATATCCGTGGATTGCCAAGGTCAGACTCTCAACACCGGGAGTGGGTTTAATATCGCCTCCTCCTCATCATGATATCTATTCAATTGAGGACCTGGCAGAGCTTATTCATGACCTTAAAAATGCAAATCAAAAAGCTCGAATAAATGTAAAATTGGTGTCCGAAGTCGGCGTAGGCACAATTGCCGCAGGAGTGGCAAAGGGGCACGCTGATGTAATACTCATCAGCGGCTACGACGGAGGAACCGGAGCGTCACCTCAAAGCAGCATCCAGCACGCTGGGCTTCCCTGGGAGCTCGGACTTGCAGAAACTCACCAGACTCTACTGATTAACAATTTGCGGAGCCGAGTAGTTCTTGAGACTGACGGACAGATGAAAACGGGTCGTGATGTAGTTGTCGCAGCGCTTTTGGGTGCCGAAGAGTATGGATTTTCAACCGCTCCATTGATAATACTAGGCTGCATTATGATGCGTGTCTGCCATCTGGATACATGTCCTGTTGGGGTTGCGACACAGAACCCGGAACTGCGTAAGAAATTTGCCGGTGATCCCGGTCATGTGGTGAATTTTATGCACTTTATTGCCGAGGAAGCAAGAGAGATAATGGCTGAGCTCGGTTTTAAAACTATCAATGAAATGATAGGGAGAACGGACAAGCTTGAAATGAGAAAGGTTATAGATCACTGGAAGGGGAAAAACCTTGATCTTTCAGACATGATATATCAGCCGGATGTTCCCAGTGATTACGGTAGATACTGTCAAATTGAGCAGGATCATGGGCTCGATGATGCGCTCGATAATAAAGTATTGCTCGATATCTGTAAGCCGACGCTTGAAAAAGGAGAGCCGGTCGAGGCAATACTTCCTATAAAGAGCATAAACCGGACAGTTGGGACAATTCTGGGCAGTGAGCTGACAAAGAAATACGGTACAGACGGCCTTCCTGATGAGACCGTACGTCTTCACTTTAAAGGCTCAGCCGGCCAGAGCTTTGGAGCTTTTGTACCTAAATTTATGACATTAATACTTGAAGGGGATTCAAACGATTATATAGGAAAGGGCCTTTCCGGTGGTAAAATCATAGTTTATCCGCCTAAGGGATCTACATTTATTCCTGAAGAAAATATAATAATAGGGAATGTTGCGTTTTACGGAGCTACCGGCGGGGAGTCTTATATAAGGGGCGTTGCCGGGGAGCGATTCTGTGTAAGAAATAGTGGTGTTCGTACTGTAGTCGAGGGTGTTGGTGATCATGCATGCGAGTATATGACCGGCGGGCGTGTAGTTGTGCTAGGAAGCACTGGAAGAAATTTTGCGGCCGGTATGTCTGGCGGATTAGCCTATGTTCTAGATGAAAAGGGCGATTTCTCTATACGTTGTAATCAGGATATGGTAAATCTGGAACCCTTAAATTCTAATGACACGGAAGAAATAAAAGAAATGATAGAACGCCACGTCGAATACACTGGGAGCGATAAAGGGAAAAGCATACTTGCCAATTGGGGCAGCATCGTTGATAAATTTGTTAGAGTAATGCCTAAGGACTATAAACGAATGTTAGAGGCTATTGAAAGAGTGCAAGAAAAAGGTTTAAGCGGAGACAAAGCTCTTATGGCTGCTTTTGAGGAAAACAAGAGAGACCTCGCCCGCGTAAGCGGTAATTAGTTTCTTATCTTGGATTAGAATATACAAAAACGAAATGAATATTATAGACATTGTAATTAAGATTTGGAGGAAGTTTAATGGGTGACCCAACTGGATTTATGCAGCATCACAGAGAACTAGAACCCGACCGTTCTCCATCTGAGCGTATTAAAGACTGGAAAGAGTTTCATAAACATCTTCCTGATGACAAGTTAAAAGTTCAGGGCTCAAGGTGTATGGATTGCGGAATCCCCTTTTGTCAGACCGGGACGATGCTGGAGGGTTTAACTTCCGGCTGTCCGATAAATAACCTTATACCAGAGTGGAATGACCTGGTTTTTAAAGGATTGTGGAAAGAAGCGCTTGACCGCTTACATAAAACGAATAATTTTCCGGAGTTTACGGGAAGGGTGTGTCCCGCACCATGCGAAGGCTCGTGCGTATTGGGAATTAACGAACCCGTTGTAACTATCAAAAGTATAGAATGCACTATTATAGATAAAGCTTATGAAGAAGGGTGGGTTGTTCCGGAACCTCCAAAGGTTAGAACAGGGAAAGAAGTTGCAGTTGTTGGATCGGGACCCGCTGGGCTTGCATGCGCGGCCCAGCTTAACAAAGCCGGGCATTTGGTAACTGTATTTGAAAGAGACGATAGAATTGGCGGACTACTGATGTACGGAATTCCTAATCCTCACTTAGATAAATTTATAGTCGACCGAAGGGTGAATTTATTAGAAGAAGAGGGGGTCCAGTTTGTGACCAGTACTGAGATAGGCAAAGACTATCCGTCTCAGAAACTTGTAGAAGATTTTGACGCCGTAGTTATATGTGCCGGGGCTACAAAACCCCGTGATTTACCTATAGAAGGTAGAGAGCTTAAGGGAATTCATTTTGCAATGGAGCTACTTAGAGCCAATACCAAGAGTTTGCTGGACAGCGGCTTAAAAGACGGAAAATATATATCGGCTAAAGATAAAAACGTAATTGTACTTGGCGGGGGCGACACCGGGACTGACTGTGTTGCGACCTCTATGCGCCATGGATGCAAGAGTTTACTTCAATTTGAAATATTGCCCACTCCCCCTATGGAAAGAGCTCCCGATAATCCCTGGCCGCAGTGGCCCAAGGTTTACACACTGAGCTACGGGCAGGAAGAAGCTATGGCGGTTTTTGGAGAAGATCCCAGAAAATACCAAGTCCTGACTACAAAATTAGTAGGAGATGAGGACGGTAATCTAAAAGAACTGCATACGGTTAAGATTGAATGGCACATAGGAGATAACGGCCGTCCTTCTTTTAAAGAGGTGCCCGGTTCTGAGGAAGTTTGGCCTGCGGATCTGGTCTTTTTAGCGCTTGGTTTCCTAGGTCCTGAAGACACTGTCATTGAACAACTTAATATAGAACGTGACGATCGCTCTAATGCGAAAGCTGAATACGGGAAATATATGACAAGTGTTGAAGGTGTATTTGCCGCGGGCGACGCAAGGCGCGGTCAGAGTCTTATAGTCTGGGCTATTAATGAAGGGCGCGAAGCAGCAAGAGAATGCGACCGCTATCTAATGGGCTCGACCAACTTGCCCTAGCTTGCGGTTCGTGTTTCCCCTTTCTCTATTCATTGAATGAGCGTTACCCTGTATAAAAAGCCGGTATTTTATCCCCTATAAATATATTTACGGTTTTTGATTCGAGGTACATATTGAGCCCGTCTTTGCCAAGCTCCTTTCCAATTCCGCTCTGTTTTAGCCCACCGTACGGAGTTTCAGGAATAATCCCCCCGTATGTGTTTACCCATAAGTAACCGGCTTTTATATTCTTTGCCACTCTAAGCGCCCTTTTTATATCCTTAGTCCAGATACCGCCCGCCAGTCCGTAAACAGTATCATTGGCTATGCTTACGGCTTGAGCTTCAGTTTTAAACGGTATTACTGCTACAATAGGGCCGAAAATTTCCTCACACGCAATAGTGGCTTTGGGGTCTACATCACCAATCACTGTAGGCTCAAAGAAATAACCCTTCTTAAATTTGCTAGGCCTTTTTCCGCCCGCAAGCACCTTTCCGCCTTCATTTTTTCCTTTTTGAAAATACGATTTAACACTCTCAAAATGCTCACGAGAGATAACAGAGCCAATCTCCGTATCGTCTTTCAAAGGATCCCCCATCCTTATCTTTTTAACTCTTTTAATAAATGCGGAAAGGAATTTGTCATATATATTTTCGTGAAGCAGCAGACGTGTTACAGCTGTGCAGTTCTCTCCCTGATTGAAAAATCCGCCCCTTAGTGTTGCTTCTATCGTGTTCTCAATTTCAGCGTCATCAAACACGATACATGGAGCTTTACCGCCTAGTTCAAGAGAGACTCGTTTGATATTATCAGCCGCTGTTTTCATAACTATCTTTCCGACTTGTGTTGAGCCTGTGAAAGCCACTTTTGCAACTCCCGGATGCTCTACCAATGCCTGCCCAGCAACTGCTCCATCTCCCGGAACTATATTAAGCACGCCGTCAGGAAGCCCGGCTTTTGTGCATAGCTTGGCAACCTCTAATATTCCGCACGGTGTGTGTTCGGCCGGTTTTAATACTATGGTACACCCAGCTACTAAAGCGGGCGCGATTTTCCAGAATGATAATAGAAGAGGGAAATTCCAGGGGATTATATGTCCGACAACTCCTATAGGCTCCCTTAATGTTACAGTTAGCTGAGCATCTGAAACCGATATACTCTCGCCGTTTAACTGATTGCTAATACCGGCATAATATTCAAGCGTCTTGATAGACCCACCTATCTCAATGAGCCTGCTTTCTCTTATTGGCTTTCCTGTCTCCAGGGTGTTTGTTAGAGCAATTTTTTCTCTGTTTTTTTCGAGTATCTCCGCTATCTTGCGTACGTATTTTACCCGCTCAGACACGGGCAATTTTGGCCACGTCTCAAAAGCTTTACTTGCCGCTTTGACAGCTTTGTCCACGTCTGTTTTCTGGGCTTCTGCAATCTGTGCAAACGGTTCCTCTGTTGCAGGATTTTCTCTAATGTAAGTTTTACCACCCTTAGCATTAACTTCCTTTCCGTTTATAAATAGACCATATTTTCTTAGTTTAGTTGCCAAAATTTAATACCTCCGGGAGTGCCTTATAAAGAAAGGTTATACAATTTTTCAATTATAATCTAGAAATGATAATAGACCCCAAAATTTTCAGATTTTGATGACCTAAATCCTATAATAGAGATCAATTGTTTTGTTGACAATAATAGTGGTTACAGTAACCTAAAAAGGTTTTTAAGATGCTCGAAGGAGGACTATTATTTCTTTACTAGAGACTGTTTCCGATAAGCTTTTAAATAAAGAAGAGCCCATTACTTTTGAGGAAGCTCTACAGTTAACGGAGCTTTCTAAATCAGAGGTTCCCGATCTTATATCCCTTGCAAGAAAGGTTACATTAAAATATAAAGGCGACGGCGTTTTTCTACGTTCCATAATCAGCGCGCAGACAGGTAACTGCCCTGAAGATTGTTCGTTCTGCTCCCAATCCGCACATTTCGACACCGAAGTTAACGCTCACCCGCTGATGGCTAAAGAAAAAATTCTTTTAGCAGCAAAACAGTCTGAGAAAATGGGCGCCATGGATTTCTGTATTGTTATAAGCGCCAAAGGTCCTACTCCCAGAGTTTTCAAGCAGGTGCTCGAAGCGGTGGATCTTCTTCGTGAAGAGACAAGCCTTAAAATAGGATGTTCATTAGGAGATCTCAAAGAAGAACAGGCGTATGAATTGAAAGAACATGGAGTATGGCGCTACAATCATAATCTAGAGGCTTGCAGAAGCTTTTTCCCGAATGTTTGTACGACCCACACGTATGATGATAGGTATAGAACGGCTGAATTAGTAAAGAAAGTAGGTATGAACCTCTGCTGCGGCGGTATTTTGGGGATGGGAGAAACAGTTAGACAGAGATTTGAGCTTGCATTTGAACTAAGAGAGCTCGGGCCAAGCTGGGTTCCAATAAACTTTATAAATCCCAGACCCGGAACTCCTTTTGAAAATGTTGAAACAGTTACCCCTTTTGAGGCCGTAAAAACTATAGCGATATTTAGATTAATCCTTCCTGATAAGATACTTATGACTGCTGGCGGTCGCGAGGTCACGCTCCGCGACTTACAGGCCATGGGCCTAATTGCCGGAGCAAATGCAATGATTCTTGGAAACTATCTGACCACTCCCGGGAGATCTCCTGAAGAGGATTTAAGGATGTTAGATGACCTTGAGATGCCCATCCGAACAGATGTAGATTGATTGTGCTTGTCACAGAACAGATTACACTAACTGCATCTACCTTTTTTGAAAATTAGACCATGTCCGATCGAACAAAAAAATTAGGTTCCTACGATAAAGAGTTCATTTGGCATCCCTTTACTCAAATGAAGGAATATGAGGAGAAAGACCCTATAGTAATCGAGGGTGGGGAGGGCGCTTATTTAATCGACTCGGACGGCAATAAATATATAGACGGGGTATCCTCGCTCTGGGTAAATATACATGGTCATAAAGTTCCCGAAATAGATAACGCTATTAAAAATCAAGTCGATAAGCTAAGCCACAGTACTTTGCTGGGAGTTACAAATCCGCCTGCTGCGGAGCTTGCTAAAGAGCTCATAGAAATTTGCCCTGAAGGATTAAAAAAGGTTTTTTATTCAGGTGACGGCGCAAGCGCGGTAGAGGTCGCTCTTAAAATGGCTTTTCAATACTGGAAGCAGAAAGGTAAACCTGAGAAAATTAAGTTTCTATGTCTTGAAAACGGTTATCACGGCGATACCCTGGGTGCGGTCTCTGTAGGCGGGATCGATTTGTTCCATTCTACATTTGCACCTCTTTTGTTTGAGACTTTCCGCGCCCCATCATATTACTGCTACAGGTGTCCGTTAAATAAAACATATCCGTCTTGCGATCTGGCGTGCGCCACTGAACTTGATAAAGTACTTGCACAACATCACGAAGAAATAGCCGCCGTGATATTAGAGCCCCATGTTCAGGCGGCAGGCGGCATGATAGTGTCTCCTGATGGATATTTAAAGCGAGTAAGGGAATCCTGTGATAAATACGGTGTACTTCTCATTCTTGATGAGGTTGCCACGGGGTTTGGACGGACAGGCCGGATGTTTGCTTGTGAGCACGAAAATGTAACGCCAGATATGCTGGTTCTCGGGAAGGGACTGACGGGCGGTTATTTGCCTCTTTCAGCAACTATTACAACACAGGAAGTTTATGACGCATTTCTTGGTGATTACGAAGAATTTAAAACGTTCTTTCACGGACACAGCTATGCCGGAAACCCTCTATCCTGCGCCGCCTCAATGGGAAACTTGCAGGCTTTTAAGAACTATAACACGCTTGAAGAATTGCAGGAGAAAGTCCAATTTCTAGAAGATGAATTAAAAGAGTTCAGTGGTCTCAAGCACGTAGGAAACGTAAGGAACAAAGGCTTTATGGTAGGTATTGAGCTTGTAGAGGATAAAGAGACAAAAGAGCCTTATGCGGCTCAGGCTAAAATGGGCTGGAGAGTAGCGGATCAAGCGATGGA
>Ga0209013_10002098_pt1 | contig 18185 bp, 14 predicted proteins | sample Cruoilmetagenom2_FD_187291 | JGI IMG/M metagenome (GOLD analysis project Ga0209013, IMG submission 187291) | Oil polluted marine microbial communities from Coal Oil Point, Santa Barbara, California, USA - Sample 2 (SPAdes) (version 2) | ecosystem: Environmental > Aquatic > Marine > Oil seeps ...
CAGGTTGTCTATAACGACGACCTGATCGACCTCGCAACAAAAAGAGGTTCACTCGGAAAAGTTTATGGCGGTTGGACTGATTTCCACGAAGACTGGCGATAGGAACGATGATCATGAAACGAAATACAAGACAGATGAAAATCACAATGAACGGAAAACGCATGGGCGGCGTAATGCTGCTTGAAGTGGTCCTGGCCATCGCCGTTTTTGCATTCGGAATGCTGGCGCTGGTTCAGTTACAGGGGAACCTGACGCGTTCGAGTGCTGATGCAAACACACGAACGGTCGCCACCAACATCGCTGAAGAAATTGTTGAGCGTATCCGTGGATACCAACATGTAACGGCCGATCCCGATAACGACTTGGTGGATTACCTCGAATTGGTTGGGGATTCACAGGACACGATTGTACGTCGGGGTGGGCTTGATGGTAATGCTGGGGGTGGGATTGATTATGCTGTAACTATGACGATCAAAGACTTCTGGTACGACCCGGCAACTGATGCCTTTAAGAATACAGATGCAACAGACCCACCCACACCGCCTGACGGTTTGGAACACCTGGCCTACGCGGACTTCAAGATGCTCGAAGTTAATGTTGCGTGGTCACCCAACCCAGATTTCTATGTCGATGATGATGATGGTGGACACACGGCGAACCTGGGCGCGGATGGTAGTGCGGTTTACGATATTACAATTTACGAGGTTATTCCCTCTTCGCCCCCCGACATGGGCGCAAGGATTGCAGCTGATATCAATGCACAAGCGGAGGGACCTGTAGTGGAATACACGCCTGGTGAGAACCCCGACATCGCGGCACTCGACTTTGACGGAGAAAAATTGAAAGAATCCACGACCCCGGTTCCGGATATCATCCGCAGCGGGGATTTAACAGAAACTTACTTTGAAGTGGTTTCCTATAATCATGCCAACGTCTTCCTTCGTCGCGAAGAATTCATCACGGTCGGTTGTGAATGTACATTAAATACGGGCGCTGACAACGGCGAGGGTGGATTGAGGCCCACACTATGGAATGGCATCGAATACTCAGAGGCCGAGTTTGTCGCCAAACCTTTTGGTGAAAGCGCCAACAACCAGCAAAGTGTATTTTGCGATATTTGCTGCCGGGATCACCACGATGGCGGATCTGGTTCGGCTGATACTTCTGAGCTGGAAAGGCAGGTGTACGACCCGTGGCTGTACTCCAACGCCGCTGCGGACCACGAACATTTTACCCGGAGCAAAAAGGGTGTGATCAGCACTGCCGGCGATGGCGATGTTTATCTCGAAGCCTGCCGTATGATCCGCAAAGACGGGTTTTTCCTTGTCGCACAGGATTTCAACCAGCAGGGTTTTCATGGCATCCCTGAGAATTACATGGATAACGTTGCCGAGGTTGGTGAGTATTCTGTTTATGTTACCGAAGCAGTCGCAGATTTTTATGGTCCTGCAGGCCAAGCTGACCTGAAGCAACCAGGCGATGCGAGCATTGCGGCCAGGTTCACAAACCCTGTAGATGGCGCGTCGATCGAGTATATACCGGCTAGCGCTGGAAGCGAGACATACACAAGTTTGCCGACGCCTCTGGGTTCGGAGACACAGCAACTGAGGGCTCGAGGAATCTATCTGGACTACATGACCATTGAAGTGAGCGACAGGATTGATGCTTGCGCCGACAGCGATGAAGCTACCCTTTGTGAGATTCCGAACTTTACAACAAAGCTGGAAATTTATCCGTTCTTTGAAGTTCAGCTGACGAAACTTGCAACCTGGACCGAATTTCCATTGAACATGCCCGTTGATGTGACCAGTGAAGCAATACAGTCCAATAATGGTCACAGCAGGGGGCGCGCGGACAGACAGGTAAGCGGAGTAGGGCCAACAAAAGGTCAGTTCGCCATACACAAAGGCAATGTCGGAATCGCAGCTACCGATCCGATACGTACGATTGATCCCCAGGCCGCCGTCCTGCTTGATATGAATATCGAAACAGTTGCCGGCGATCCCATGGGCTTCGATGGTTTTACAATAACAGGTGATATTCTTTCGGGAGTGGGTGGCGTCAGAGCAGCAGACGCTGAGATCTCATTTAACGAGGCCCAATGCGGAAGAACGCCCACCGGGTTTAAGTGTATCGTGGCAAACCTGGCATCAGGTCCGACCTTGACCGTGAGCAACTATTTCAAGACCAACAAGGCTTTGTATGCATGCAGCGATGTCCTGTCCGAATCTTCCAGCAGTGATTCCTCAACAACCTTCAACTTGCCAGTTGGGCTTGAACTGCCTACAGCAGATATCGTGATCGAAGATACTCCTTGTGTGGCTAACTAGGGCACAGCCCGGGAGCTGTTGCTCGCAAGCTGATCTCGGACCGAAGCAAGCCGCCTCATTTGAGGCGGCTTTTGTGTGTGCGTTGGCCATGATGCGTAGCACTTTGATCGAAATAATCCCGCCTCCTGTCCGAGCAGATTTCAACTGGCTTTTACTTCAAGCATTTACCGCAATAAATGCCCTTGCCCGGATAAACGGCAACTAATCATGTCTGGACGGTAGCCCCCGACTGACAATTTTTGTCAGGTATAGACTATAATTGTTACCAGATCTCAGGATGAGACTGCCACAGTCAAGGATGATTGATATGATCAGAAGGAATCTGAGCGCACGCTCAAGGCGTACCTCCCTAACATTTAGTCGCCACCGGGGCTTCACCATGGTCGAGGTGATGATGTCAATCGTGCTGGTTGCTATTGGATCAGCGCTGGCTCTTCCGTCTTACCGCGATATGATTGAAAAGCGCCAGTTGACCAACAGCGCTGAGCAGCTTGCCGCCTTTGTCAGTTCCGCGCAAGGCATTTCCACCCGCACCAATCGCGTAGTCACGGTGTCCTATGCACGCGCAGATCACGATACCTGGTGCATTGGCGCGGTCATCAACGATACCGATACCGCCTGTAATTGCACCCAGGATTTGTCCTGCACCATTGACGGGCAGGAGATCGTGCTGAACCAGGACCTTTCCAACGGTTCGGAATTGATGCACGCCATTACCGGGGACGCCTATTCTTTCGATCCCATACGTGGCCTTTCCACTGGTTCACTGACGATGGAACTGCACACCGACAGCAGGGATTTCAAATTGAACCTGATGGTCAACAACACCGGCCGGGTGATCCTGTGTTCCGATGATGCGGAGCATGCAATTCCCGGTTACGACGTTTGCCCAGTCGTTGTGGAGGTGCTCTGATGAATATGAAATTTTCCAAACAGCAGGGCGCCGGCCTGATGGAAGTGCTCATCGCCATGAGTCTCAGCCTGGTGGTGACCGCGGCCATGATTGCCTTGATGTCGAATTCACTGGGCTCCACCGCCCGCATCATCAAGATGACCAAGCTGACGGACGACATGCGCATCGCCATGCAGATGATGACCCGTGACGTGCGCCGCAGCAGTTACAACTCCAATTCCATGTACTGCTATGCCAATGCAGATTGTGGCACGGACGGCGCTGCGACGTTGCCGGGCGAAATTCTCATGACGGATGGGGATGGCGACGGTAACAATGACTGTTTCACCTTCCTGCTGGACCGGGACTGGGATGATTCCACCGCAAACGTCGCTGGCGGATTCCGGCGCGTCGTCAGCAACGGTGTCGGTGTCCTGGAAATGTGGACCGATGATGCGCCGCCCGATTGCACCGAAGCCCCCAGCACGGGCAGTTGGGTTCGGGTTACCAATCCGGACAACATGGATATTTTCGCGTTCTCGGTAGATGAAGGCCTCTCCTACGAAGTGGAAATTTTCAACGATGGGACAAACTCCCTGTCGCAGAAGATACGCAAGGTCCACATGAACATGCAGGGCCGGCTGGTCATGGACCCCACCATCGTGCGCCAGGTCGAGGACGTGATCGCAGTACGCAATGACCTGCTCCTTTGATCGGGTCCGGTACTCAACTAATTGCATAGGGAAGGGCAAAGAGATGAACAAGGCAATACTTCGAATTCAAACCATAGCAAATACACCGTTTCGCCAGCGGGGCATGCTCACCACATTCACCGGTGTAATGATCCTGGTGCTGCTGACCTTGATGATGTTTTTCGCGATCCGGGTGGGTGTATTCGAGCAGCGTGTCTCGGCCAATGACTCACGCCAGAAGCTCGCTTTTCACACCGCAGAATCGGGCATTGCCTACGCCAAGGAATTCTTTCTGGCCAATTCGGTCCTGATCGCTTCGAACGAAGAGGCTTTTCTGGCCGACGGTTCCGATGGCTGGTTTTTTTCCGGCCGTTGGACGTTGTGCCCAGCGGGGATTGACGCAGACAAGAGTCATCCATGCAATGCCCGGTCCGTGATCAACCCCCAGACCGAAAAAATGTATTTTTACAATGTCGATGAAAATTCATTCCTTCCAATTCAGCCCAACAACGTCCTCCCGGGCGATACCGAAAAAGTCGAAGTTCAGGCGTTGTTGTGCGTGCTCGAAATGGTCAATGACGACGAAATTCCGGTAAAGGGCTGCAGTGAACTGGGTGTTCCGCAATTTGCCGGCGATCCCAGCGGCAACTATTTCATGCTCACGATACTGGCCCGGGGCGGGGCGGATTGCGTCGGGAATGATTCAGTCAAGGAAGACTGCAATGCCATGGCCATGATCAGCGAACAGGTTTCCAATTTCGGCGCTACCGGCGGCGGAAATTCACCGCAGGTACCGCTGACAACCAAAACCAGTTTCCCACCGTCCGGTACCGCTGAAGTCGTGCCCAACCCCAACGCGGGCGGCGTCGGCGTGCCGGTATCGGTTTGGATGAACGACAATGATTCCTGTGCAAACGGCGTGGCGGCCGATCCGAGCAGTGGTTCCTGGGCGACCTGCGAAATGCACGAATGGTATGGCGTGGATAAAAAACCGGATGACATGGCCTGTTCCGGACTCTGTGTCTGCACGGAAGCGGAATCGATCAGCTTTACGGACGCCAATACCAATATCTTGGGAATTGACCTGGTAACCGATGAGGATTTTCCCTGTGATCTGTTCCAGTTCTATTTTGGTGTTCCAAGCACCAACTACGAGGTCGTCAAGAGCACCTCCCAGATTATTACCGACTGTGATTCACTCGATGAAAACTCCTTTGGAGTTTACTGGGTGACCGGCAGTGACTGCCGGGTCAACGCCAACACAGTCATCGGGTCCGCCAAGAGCCCCGTCCTGCTGATTTCCGCGGCCACCACCACCACCTTTAGTGGTGGAGCCAAGTTCTTCGGTGTCCTGTTCGTCACCGACGTTGAAGACCCGGATGCAGAGCTTGTGTCAATTGGCACCAACACGGTTTACGGTTCGGTTATCAATGACGCCACGCTCGGCGCTTACAACGGCACCTTCCAGGTGGTGTGGGCCGAGGATGTATCTGAAAAAGCCGGTAACGGCGGTGGCCTGGGCAATGTGCTCGGCGGCTGGTCGGACTTCCACCAGGATTGGGAATAATCAAGGACTTATTTATGAACAGTTTAAGCACAAGGAAGTGTAAGGGGAAATTCTCCAACCGCGGTCATACCTTGATCGAAGTCCTGATCGGGATGGTCATCTTCGCCCTCGGCATTATGGCTCTGGCCAGCCTGCAGGGTAACCTGGCGCGCAACAGCGGTGATTCCAATGCACGCACGGTAGCCGCCAACATCGCCGAAGAAACGATCGAAAGGGCGCGGAATTTCAGCCAGATTTTTACCGACCCGGATGGCATTGCCGATGCCTTCGAAGACATCGGCAGCCACCCGCCGAGCATTGATCGCGGTGGTGTCAACTACGAAATCAGTTCCGTTGTGACCGATTATTATGTCAGCGACACCGGCGACTTCACCACCGATAATCTGGATTCCAAAGCGAATGCAGACATGAAGTTGTTCGAAGTGTCTGTATCCTGGAACACCGAACAGAAATTCCAGATCGACGCCAGCCACCAAACCGAAGGACAACTCGGCAGCGGCAGCATCTCGTTGACGGATATCATTTCGAAGATCACCTCGCCGGCGGGCGGCAAGGTCTCGCTGGTCAACCTGGAATCAAATGGTTATGCGCCGCCGGTGGACTACAACCCGGGTGAAAATCCGGATATCGTCAGCATCCAGTTGGGGGCAAACAAGTTCAAGGAGTCCACCACACCGCTGCCGGATGTGGTCCGGACTGACGAACTGGTGGAAACCCGCTTCGACGTGGTGACTTATTCCCAGGATCTTGAAGGTGCGACCTTCCTGCGCCGCGAGGAATTTCGTGCGGTAGCTTGTGAATGCACGCTGCGGATCCCGGATGCGGAAGGAGAAGGTGGCTTGCGGCCAACCATTTGGGGCGGCAATGACTATTCAACCGCCGAGTATGTGGCCAAGCCCTTCGGCGAAAGCGCCAACAACCAGCAAAGCAGTTTTTGTTCCTTGTGCTGCCGTGACCATCACGATGGCGGCGCGGGCGAGGAAGATGTGGCTGGCGACCCCGGCCGCTCCCGTTACAATGCGTTCCGCTCCAGCGCAAATTACTACGACGGCGATTTCGGACCGCTGCAGGGCGATCACAAGCACTACAACCGGAACCGTCAGGGCGAATTGGCGCTGGCAGACAGCGATGGCGACCTTTATGTCGAAGCCTGCCGCTTGATACGCAAGGATGGTTTCTTCCGGGTCGCCCAGGATTTGCGCCAGGAAGGCCTGAATAATTTCCCGGCCAGCTACCTTGATGAGGAGACCGAGGTTTCTGAATACTCGACTTATGTTACCGATGCCGTAGGTATGTATGAAGACGATATAGGCGCGACCGATCTTTATGAGTTGTTGCTTCCACCATTCCTGACAACTCTGACGGAAGCAGCCGTTATGCCCATACCGTTGATCTTTCCCGCCAGCACGCTTGTCACTGCGTCCAGAATGGAGCCTGGCGGAATCATTGAGCAACAACTTCGAAGCCGCGGTATTTACCTCGACTACATGAGTGATGACCTGCGTGCGAAGATCAACTGCATTGAGCTGGGTGGCGACGGTGCATCCTGTGAAGTGCCCAATGTCACCACGGCGCTGGAAATCATCCCGTTCTACGATGTGCAACTGACCTGGCTGGCGCGCTGGAATGAATTTCCGAACAATAACCCGGTGGATGTGACCAATGAGACGATCCAGGATAAAAATGCACACAGTCGCGGTGTTGCCATATTGATGGATGGTTTCGGTTTTTCCACCGATAGCGCCGCCGCGCACCGGGGGAACCTGGGCTTGACCGCAACGGATCCGATTGATCCCTGGTACCTTGTTGAAGAGGAAACCCAGGTGCTGTATACACTGGCCCAGGATCCCGATTTGCCGCCAGTCCTGACGGATATCGTGATTAGCGGAACCATCAGCTCTGCCGTTCCTGGAATCAAAGCATCAGACGTGGAAATCTCCGCTTCGGATGCTCAGTGCGACCGCACCAATACCGGATTTGAGTGTGTGCTGGAAGTGGGCGCCGCCAAACCGAGCCTGACGATCAGCAATTACTCCAGGGCCAACAACCTCATAATCGGTTGCAGTGAGGTATTGATAATTCAGGGAAGCGAGGTCAGCGCGAATGGTTGGACACTCTTTAGACTGCCGGGCGTCGCGACCCCCGATGCCAATATCGTGATCAAACAGGACAATTGTTTCTAGGGTCACACGGAGCACGATTCCCTCTCTCCTACCATCGTGCTTCTGATAGAATGCCGCCTCAATTGAGGCGGCTTTTTTTTGGACCACTGAATAATGAAAACACGATTTGCTCCCAGCCCTACCGGTTTCCTGCACGTTGGCGGCGCGCGCACGGGGTTGTTTTGCTTCCTGCAGGCCCGTGCCCATGATGGCGCCTTTGTTCTTCGCATCGAGGACACCGATCTCGAGCGTTCGACCCCCGAGTCGGTACAGGCGATCCTGGACGGCATGGAATGGCTTGGCCTGGAATACGACGAAGGTCCTTATTACCAGACACAGCGCTTTGACCGCTACGCTGAAGTGGTGCGGCAGTTGCTGGACGAGGGCAAGGCCTACCATTGTTATTGCAGCAAGGAGCGCATCGAGGCCATTCGCGAAAAGCAGATGAAGGCTGGGGATAAACCCCGCTACGACGGCCACTGCCGCGACCTGGAAGAACCGCCGCAAGGACCAGACTTCATTTCAAAGCCGGTAGTTCGCTTCCGCAATCCCAGGCAAGGGGACGTGGTATGGGATGACCTGGTGCGCGGACAAATCAGCATTTCCAATAATGAACTGGATGACCTGGTGATTGCCCGGCCTGACGGTTCACCGACCTATAATTTTACCGTTGTGGTCGATGACATGGACATGGGCATCACGCAGGTAATCCGCGGTGACGACCACATCAACAACACGCCCCGCCAGATCAATATTTACCGCGCACTCGGTGCAGAACATCCGGAGTTCGCCCACGTGCCAATGATTCTGGGTGATGACGGGGCACGGCTCAGCAAACGCCATGGCGCCGTAGGCGTGATGCAGTACCGCGATGATGGTTACCTGCCACAGGCATTGTTGAATTACCTGGTCCGGCTGGGCTGGTCACACGGTGACCAGGAAGTATTCAGCCTGGATGAGATGATCAAAAAGTTCGACATCCGTGACGTCAACCGCAAGGCCTCGGCATTCAATACCGAAAAACTGGACTGGCTGAACCAGCAATACATGAAAAGCCTGCCAGCCGATGAGGTGGCAGCACAACTGCTTTGGCAATTTGAACAAGCCGACCTGGACCCCGAAAACGGTCCACCGTTGACAGACCTTGTCAGTGTGCAGGCAGACCGCGTCAAAACCCTCCGGGAAATGACGGAACAGAGCCGCGTTTTCTATGAAAATTTTGACCAGTTTAATCCCGGAGCCGCGAAGAAACACCTGAGGCCCGTGGCCGAACAGCCCCTGCGAGCCATCGGCAGCCGGCTGGCGGACCTGGCCATCTGGGAGCCTGAACGTCTGGATGAGGTCGTGCGCCTGACCGCGGAGGAACTGGAAGTGGGTATGGGTAAGATCGCCCAGCCCCTGAGAGTCGCCCTGACCGGTACCGCCGTATCGCCTTCTATCGACAAAACCCTCTGGCTCACCGGCCGCGGCCGCAGCCTGGCCCGCATAAGCCGCGCCCTGGAATACGTCCTGATCCGCGCCGCGGCCCAGTGAAGAGCCAAGTTGTAAGAGGCCCCTTGGGGCCGACCTATTCCAGAGCCTTTCGGCCGCAAGCGACCTCTTACTGTAAGAGCGGCCTTGGGCGCGACCGGTTTTCGCCTATTAACGGCTTTATCGGCCGCAAGCAACCTCTTACGGTAAGCTGGGCGGGGATCAGTAAAAAATCGGACTGTTTTAATGTCGAAAGTTGAACGTCTTTATCATTTGCATAACATTCTGAAACAGCGGCGGACACCCATTTTGCGGCAGGACCTGATGGAGCGTTTGGAGTGCTCGCAGGCGACCCTGTATCGCCTGGTGGGCGAATTGCGGGATTTCCTGGGAGCGCCGATCGAGCAGGACCCGGACAGCCGGGGGTTTTATTACGATCGCAGTTATGATCAGCCGTTCGAGCTTCCTGGTATCTGGATCAGCCCAGGAGAGTTGCAGGCGCTGCTGACGGCCCGCCAGGTGCTGGGCAATGTGCAGCCCGGCTTGCTGGAAGGAGAACTGGAGTCCCTGCAGGGACGGATCACTTCCCTGTTGCAGCAAAAAGGCGTGGAGCCGGGAATTGGTGATTCACGAATACACATCCAGCACGTGGCGGGCAGGGCCGTGCCGGCGCGTATGTTCCAGGATGTGTTGGCCGCGCTCTTTCAGCGCCAGCGGCTGAAGATCCGTTACCACGGCCGTCGACGTGACGAGGAGAGCGAGCGCGTCGTATCGCCGCAACGCCTCACGCAGTACCGCAATTCCTGGTACCTCGATGCCTGGTGCCACAAAGCGGAAGGCCTGCGCAGTTTTGCACTCGAGCGGATTCGTGAACAGACCCTGTTGGCTGAGGCGGCCCGGGAGGTCAGACAGGAAGAGTTGACGGGGCATTTTGACCAGTCTTACGGCATTTTTTCCGGACCGGCCGAGAACCTGGCCGAGTTGCGCTTCACCCCGGAAATGGCGCGTTGGATCGCAGAGGAAAACTGGCACCCCGACCAGCAGGGCAGTTTCGAGGCCGATGGCTCCTGGCTGCTGAAACTACCTTTCAGCAGTTCACGTGAACTGGTCATGGACATACTGCGCTACGGAGCAGACGTCGAGGTGATGGCGCCAGACTTTCTGCGCGAAGCCGTAGCAGAAGCAGTCCGCCAAACTGCAAAGCTGTACCGCTAACCTAAGAAGTCGATAGCGCGCAAAGCGTTCTCCGCAATGCCTTCTCATGCTTTGAGAACGGTTTGTGTTCTCCTGTAGTCATTACTGCAGGAGAGCCAACCATGATCCACCAGTTTTTAATGTTCCTGTCACCGGACAATGCTGCAACGCAGGGCCTGACGCAAGCGACTCTCCGAACGCCACCTGCATACCAGTCGCAGGCAACTGCGCTGGGCCCTGTTGCAGCGCCATCGCAATTGAAATTCGTAAAATTTATCGTCTCAGTACTTGGCAATGCCGTTGGCTTCGCCATATTCATTGCCGGCTGCTGGCTGTGCCTGCAGTTGATGCAGACTTTTCTGTAAGAGCGTGCTTGCGCGTGACTTTTCCAGAGCATGTCGACCCCAAGGGACCTCTTACTGTAAGAGCGTGCTTGCGCGCGACTTTTCCAGAGCGTGTCGGCCTCAAGGGACCTCTTACAATTGCGCGCCCACAGTAAGCGCTTTTAAACGTGCTTCCCGCCGGTCCAGCCACCTTGTGCCAGTAGCTTCTCCCCCATATTCCGGGGCGACTCCTCCAGGTCTGTCGCCATGGAATCGTTCCAGCGGTTGAGGAAGCCATAGAGGCAGACCGCGCCCAGTATCTGGACAATTTGATCTTCCGACCAGTGTTCCTTCATGCGCAACATGATGGCGTCGTCTACATCATTGGGAACGGCGCCGGCTGCGAGGGCAAAATCGAGTGCAGCCCGTTCGGCTTCAGAATACAGGGGGCTGGTTTGGTAAACCCAGATCGCATCCAGTTTGTCCTGTTCGATGCCATGAATCTTCGCAGCCACCAGCGAGTGAGCTTCGCAATACTGGCAACCGGCCGCGCGGCTGGCAAAGTGAGCGATCAGGCGCATAAAACCCAGGTCGACCGCGCCATCAGGGTCCATCACGGCCTTTGTCAGTTCACCAAACCCCCTGACCATCTTCGGCATGCGCTGCATGGTCAACAGGCTGTTGGGAACGAAACCAAGAATATGCTCGAAAATCGCAAAATCTTCTTTCAGTTCCGGCGTTGTTTCCGCCGGCAGAGGATCCAGGTGGGCCATAGAAAATTCCTCGTTGCATCGATCTCTTACATTACGCTGCTTCCGCTTCACTGGCCTTGCTGGCGGAGACTTGTACCGGTCCGTTCAGCAGGGCATCTCGTGTAGCATCAATCATCAGGTCGACTTCTTCGCTTGTGATGTTGAAGTGAGGTGTGTAGCGCAGTGAATTCTCGCCGCCGTGGATCACGCTGACTCCCTTCATGCGCATGTACTCCTCGATAGAATCGGTACCGCAGGATTTGTAACGGTTGCCGTCCAGTTCCGTGCTGAAGAGCAGCCCTGTTCCCTGGATGCCGGAAATCCGGTCGCCAAGTTCCTCCTGAAGCGCTCTCAATTTGACAAGGAATTCTTCGCCGCGCAGCCGGATGTTCTGCCGCAATTCGGGTGTCAGCAGTTCGAGAACGGCGCAGGCAACGTCCAGTGCACGTGGATTGGTTGTCATCGTATTGCCGTAGACGCCTTTGCGGTAAAGTTTGGCAGCCCGCCCGGTCATGGCCAGCACCGACATTGGAAACTGGCCTGCGTTCAGGGCTTTGGAGTAGGTTTCCATGTCTGGAGGTTCCACGGTTTCGAAACCTGGGTAATCAATAATCGACAACACCCCGTGCGCGCGCAGGCCTGCCTGAATGGAATCCACCAGCAGCAGGGAACCGTGTTTGCGGGTCAGTTCCATTGCAGCTTCGTAAAACTCACGGTTAATGGCGAGCCCCGGATTGCCTTCGCCCATTACCGGCTCAAAGAAAAACGCCTCGATGAAAACCTGGTTGGTTTCCGCCCAGCTGAATACCTGCCTCAATTGCTGAATGTTATTGGGTTCGACCGTAATCAACTTGTCCCGGTCACGAAAGGTGGCGAGATGTTTGGTGTAGTTCTTCCGGGTGGAATCAGAAAACTGGCCCGGGCGGTCGGTGCGTCCGTGAAAGCTGCCTTTCAGACTGAGAATCCTGATCTCCTGGCCGGCATAACGCCCGCCGGGATCGGTCATCAGCTTGGCGTTGATATCAGATATTCTCGAGGCAACGGTTACCGCTTCGGATCCACTGTTAAGGCACAGGAAGCGGTCAAATGGGCAGGAACCCTGAGTGTGGCCAATTTCTTTGCGCAGGCTGTCGGTGAATTTCTTCTGGATGATGTTCGGTGTCATCACGTTGGCCATGATGTGCTTGCGAGCGAGCACGTTCAACACAGCTTCCGGCGCGTGACCAAAGCCCATCATTCCGTAACCGCCGGAATCATGCAGCACGGAGCCTTTCAGTGTCACGATCCAGGGGCCGCTACCGCTCAGTGCAACAAAGGGGTTGATGGCGTCTTCGGCGTAAAAATTGACGTAGCTCGACTGAATTTCCTGGATCTGGCTTTCCTCGTCCATTGCCAGCAGCGCCGGTTCGTCTTCGCGCAGGCGCAGGAACATATCGTGCGCGCTCTCGATGGCTTCGGTCAGGTGTTGATCCGTTTTGGCAAAAGACAAAATAACGTCGTCGGGCAGGCCACTCGTCCGGGCGGGGCCGCCATGATTCCGCATTTCATTCAAGAGATCGATGATGGCCATAAAAAACTCCTTTTTCCGTCATTCCAGGTTGCAAGCAAAAAATCAAGAGGCTGCTTGGCACAAATGTAAGAGGTCGCTCGCCTACATGGACGTAGGTGAGGGGCGTGAGCAGGACGCGGAAGCTTTGCGGCCGACCTGTCCCAAAGCCTGTCGGCCGCAAGCGACCTCTTACAATGGCGCCAGAATAGCACAGGATGCATGGGGTTTAGAACCCAAATCAGCGTTTTAAAAGATGCTGTTCCAGGGCCCAGCTGACGTGTTCACGCACGAGGTCTGAAGGATGTTGGCTGGCGGCCTGCAATGCGCTCATGACCTCTTTGGAATATGGCGCGTTGCCCAGGGCCACGGCGATATTTCGCAGCCAGCCGATGTAGCCGGTTCGGCGGATGGCGCTGCCCTCGGAACGCCGCAAAAATTCTTCCTCAGACCACGAGAACAGCCGCAGCAGATCGTCTGAATCCAGCCCTTCCCGCGGCACGAAATCAGGCTCTTCGCTGAGCTTTGCAAAGCGGTTCCACGGGCAGGCTGTCTGGCAGTCATCGCAGCCAAAAATCCGGTTTCCCATCAGCGGCCTGAATTCGAAGGGAATGGAGTCGCGCGATTCAATCGTAAGGTAGGAAATGCATTTTCTTGCATCCACCTGATAGGGGCCGACAATAGCGCCGGTGGGGCAAAGTTCGATGCACCGGACGCAATCGCCACAATGGTTTTTCAGCGGCTGGTCCGTGGGCAAGGGGAGATCGGTATAGATTTCGCCAAGGAAGAACCAGCTGCCCGACTCGCGGTTCAGCAGATTGCTGTGTTTGCCGATCCAGCCCAGCCCGGCTTTTTGCGCCAGGGCTTTTTCCAGCACCGGCGCCGAATCGACAAATACCCGGTAGCCAAACTCTCCAGTCTCCTGCTCAATCCTGTCGCAGAGTTTCTGCAGACGCTTCCTCATCACTTTGTGGTAGTCCCTGCCCAACGCGTAGCGTGATATCAGCGCTTTTTCCGGGCGATTCATCAACTCCGCCGCCGCTGTGGCCTGCTCGCTCAGGTAGTTCATCCGCACCGAGATGACACGCACAGTGCCCGGGACCAGTTCGCCCGGTCGGCTGCGCCGCGTACCATGACGCTCCATGTAGGCCATGCTGCCGTGGAACTTATTTTCAAGCCATGACAGGAAACGGGCTTCATGGTTTTCCAGCTGCGTGTCGCAGATGCCGAGTTGCGCGAAGCCAAGCTCCTTGCCCCACAACTTGATATCGTTTGCCAGGCGGATCAGTTCGTCTGGCGCCAGTTCACGTGCAAGTGATTTCGTTTGCGCATGGTCTGCCGGGCTATTCATGTGGCCTGCCTCCTTCGTCCAGATACAAAGCCCACAAATGGGTTCTTCTGTAAGAGGTCGCTTGCGGCCGACGGTCTGATCTGAAAATATCGCCCGCAAGCAAGCTCTTACCATTATTCATCGTTATAATTCAAACATGACTGAAGAAACCCAAAGATTGTATACCGCCGGACAGGTGCAGCGTCTGGATAAATGCGCTATCGAGGATCATGGCATCCCCGGCATCGATTTAATGGAACTTGCCGGTCGCAGTGTTTTTGAGCAGGCCAGGCTGAAATTTCCGGAGACCCGGCACTGGCTGGTTTTCTGTGGCGGGGGCAATAACGGAGGTGATGGCTATATCGTTGCCCGGCTGGCACGCGAAGCCGGCCTGGATGTTGTGGTATGCGCGCTCAAATCCATGGATTCCCTGTCTGGTGACGCCGCCACGGCAGCTTCACGCTGGCGCAAAGCAGGTGGTGAGACCAGCGCCTGGCCGGTGCAGGGTTTCGAACGTTATGACCTACTCGTGGATGCATTGCTGGGCACCGGCCTGGACCGGGCCCCGGCGGGTCATTATGGTGACGCCATTGAGCTGATAAACCAGTCTGCGGCCGGCGTCGTTGCAGTTGATATCCCATCGGGTCTGAATGCGGATACCGGCCAGGTAATGGGCTTGGCCGCCGAGGCCGACCTCACCGTCACCTTTATCGGCCGCAAACGCGGCCTGTATACTGCGGACGGGCCGGACTTTGCAGGGAGCATTAGTTTTTCCGATCTGCAAACACCGGATTCCGTAAGAGATTCAATACCTGATTCCGGCATATTGATCCGCGAGAACAAAATACGTGAAAATTTGCCGCCCAGGCGCAGAAATTCCCACAAAGGATCGTTTGGCTGGGTACTGGGTGTTGGCAGCAACACGGGCATGAGCGGGGCTTTGCGCCTGTGCGGAGAGGCCGCCCTGCGCAGCGGGGCAGGGAAAGTGACGCTGGCGACGCATCCGGCACATGCGGACTTTCTTAACCTGGCTTGCCCCGAACTGATGGTGCGTGGTGTCGAGCGCGCAGAGCAATTGAAAGAGCTGCTCCAGCAGGTTGATGTGGTCGTGACCGGCACCGGGCTGGGACAGGATTCCTGGTCCGAAGAAATGTTCAGGACTTGCATGAAGACCCGGGCTAGCGTTGTCCTGGATGCTGATGGACTGAATATCCTGGCTGGTCTTTTTGCAGAACTGGCTGACGGAGATATTCCACTGGGCAACTGGATCCTGACGCCGCATCCGGCCGAGGCGGGACGCCTGCTGGGAATACAGGCCAGCGAGGTTCAGCAGGACCGCGTAACGCGAGCGCAGCAATTGGCTCAGCGCTATAACGCGGTTGTTGTGTTGAAAGGTTGTGGCACCGTGGTTGCCGGCCAGGATGGCCGCTATGCGATTTGTCCACTCGGCAACCCGGGAATGGCTTCTGCCGGAAGCGGTGATGTGCTGGCCGGTGTGATTGCGGCGCTTCTCGCCCAGGGCCTGAGCCTGTGGGAGGCTGCGGTCACTGGAGTTGTGGCGCACGCGGGGGCCGGTGACATCGCCGCCGGCCTGGCGGGTGAGCGGGGTATGCTGGCCTCAGATATCACGCAACAATTACCCACGGTCCTGAACCCCGCATGAAACCCGATGTCGGCGGGGCAGACTGGACACAAGCGGTGCCCGATGAAGATTCCGTGGCCATTTTAGCAGCCAGCTTTGCCCACCTGATCAAGCCGCCAATGGTCTTGTTTTTGCAGGGTGACCTCGGGGCCGGCAAGACGACCTTCGCCCGGGCATTTATTCATGCCCTGGGTTTCAAAGCCTATGTAAAAAGTCCGAGTTATGGTTTGCTGGAGTCCTATTGCGTTGCCGGTATGACCATTCTCCACCTGGATTTGTACCGCATCGAAGACCCGGAAGAACTTGATTACCTGGCGCTGCGGGATCTTTATGAAGAAAATAGCGTACTAATGGTCGAATGGCCGCGCAAGGGTGTGGATCACCTGCCGGAGCCGGACCTGGAACTTGAATTTTTTGAGGACACTGAAACACGTTTTATCAGCAGTTTCGCGAAATCAATTGCGGGTTTTGAGCTAAATCGGAAAGTATTGCATAATCTTTGAAATCTTGTTTCTAGATTGAACCTCTATCTAACGGTTTTTTATAGAAAACTGTTGCAATTTCACGATTTTCAATTCATCATTGCCACATCGACACAGGAGGTTGATGAATACAATGACAATGCGCCCTGTCATTGCATTAATTATGGGATTGTTCTCTATCACGGCATTCGCCGCGGAGATCAATGGCTTTCGCGTCTGGACTGACCCTGAAAAAACACGCGCTGTGCTCGATTTGAGTACCCGTGCTGATTACAAATTGTTTACTCTCGATAATCCGGACCGGGTCGTGATCGATCTGAATTCCTCCAATCTCCACGCCAGGCTCGATAATGATCTTGATTTCGATCAGGATCACTCCGGAGTGATCAGGAATGTCCGTCACGGAGTTCCTGATAAAAATACGCTGAGAGTCGTAATGGACCTTTCGGGTGGCAGCAAGGTTAAAAGTTTCATGCTTGAGCCCACCGGTAGTTACGGCTACCGCCTGGTGGTAGACCTGTACCCCAAAAACGACGGCAGGAGTGCCGTCAAGCAACTCTCCGATCGCCAACAACAAGACCGGGATATCGTGGTTGCCATTGACGCGGGTCACGGGGGTGAAGACCCCGGCGCCATGGGCAGGAAGAGGACGCGTGAAAAAGACGTTGTGCTGGCGATTGCAAAAGAGCTCAAAAAATCCATTGATGCCCAGCCTGGCATGACCGGTGTGTTGATTCGCAGCGGCGATTACTATATCCCTTTGCGGGATCGTTTCGAGAAAGCACGTAAACACCGGGCAGACCTTTTCGTGTCTGTACATGCGGACGCATTCAAGAATTCGAAGGTTTCCGGCGGTTCGGTTTTCGTCCTGTCCCGCCGCGGAGCCAGTAGTGAATTCGCCCGACGGATTGCGGCCAGCGAGAACAACTCGGACCTGGTGGGTGGCGTCACCCTGAACGACAAAGACGATATGCTGGCTTCGGTGTTGCTGGACTTGTCGCAGAGCGCCGCGATGGAAGCCAGTAACGAAGTGGCCGGGACAGTGTTCGCTTCCATGGGGGCTTTGAGTAAAACCCACAAAAGTCATGTGGAGCACGCTAATTTCGTGGTGCTGAAGTCACCGGATGTACCTTCCATCCTGGTGGAAACGGGATTCATCAGCAATCCTGCTGAAGAAAAACGCCTGAAAGACCCCGCCTGGCAGAAAAAAATGGCCAGGGCAATTACCGATGGCATCCAGGACTATTTTTACCTCAGTCCGCCACAGGGTACCTGGCTCGCTGCCAACCGCAAACCGATACACTACCGTGTCGTGCGCGGCGACACCCTGGGTGAAATCGCCAGCCGTTACCGTATAAGCCTCTACCGGCTACGCCTTGCCAACAACCTCAAGTCTGACAACATCCGCATCGGCGCGCAGCTCCTGATCCCCACCACGTAGGAGCCGCCCGTCAGGGTTTCCAGAAGCGAACCTTGTTCGTAAAAAATGCCGTGCCAACAAGCGGAAGCGCTTAGCTCTCTTCAGGACACGTTCAAGACATCCCTGTGCACTAATCAACTGTTCCCGACAGTTGATTGTCCTGAAGAGAGCTAAGCGCTTCCGCTTCCCAACGCTGGATTGCGTCATTCGCATGCTGTCCTGAAGTGCTTGCGGGAGGGGCCGGGTTCCCTGCAAGTAGACCCCGGCACCTGCTGGACAGGCAAACAAGTAGCTTTGATGTGTATTGCGCTTGATTTTGGTCATCGGCGTTTCAGGGAGAGATCAGCTAGCTGTTTGCAGGACACTTTCGAGACATCCCTGTG
>Ga0209013_10002099_pt1 | contig 18179 bp, 12 predicted proteins | sample Cruoilmetagenom2_FD_187291 | JGI IMG/M metagenome (GOLD analysis project Ga0209013, IMG submission 187291) | Oil polluted marine microbial communities from Coal Oil Point, Santa Barbara, California, USA - Sample 2 (SPAdes) (version 2) | ecosystem: Environmental > Aquatic > Marine > Oil seeps ...
TGCGGTTCTTGAGGGTTCGGATGTTGATGCCGGAACCGCTTAGCGCCGTCGCCAGACCGGCGGCGTCGAGATTGTTCGTTGAGGCCATGTCTTCCACGACACGGTTGACGTCCGCCTCGTTCGCCGTGATGCCGAGCTTCCGGCCCTCCTGGAATTGAAGGTGCTCCGTGATCAGCATTTCGGTCGACTTCTCCGTAAGGGCCGGACCGGGCTGCTCTTTGGCGGTAAGCTGTAGAAACCGTGCGCGTTGGGCGATGTCGTAATCGGAGATCGGATCGTCATTCACCAACAGCTTGATCGCGACGTCCTGCGCGTGGCCGCCGTGCGTCGCAAAGATAAGAAGGAATATCCCCAACGTTGCAGCAAAGCTCTTATGCATGATGAATGTTGGACGTCGTATCATTGTAAGAGTTCCGAGTTTCCGTCGTCGCTACCGAGCGCGCCGAGATCGGCGGCGTATTTGTAAGAACCGAGATGCTTCAGGGCGAAGCTGAAGAGGAAGCGTTCGTCCGGCTCGATGTCCTGGTCACGGATAAACGAGCGCTGGTACGTTGCATCTAACCTAAAGCAGTCGTCTTGCCAGCGCAGGCCCACTCCGTCCGTGATCGTCTGACTGCTGGAAATGTCGTAGCGCAGATTGCCGAGCAACCACCATTCGTCGGTGATGGCGAGGGCACCGGCAAAGAGAATTTCCTCGCTGTCGTCGGCGTTGACGACATTGATCAGGTTCGGCGTGATGTCGCTGGCTTCTATGACGCCTGGGACCCTGGCGTAGTTCGCCTGCGCCTGGACCGGCCCATAGTTGAGGCTGGTGCCAAGATCGGTCCGGACCATATCGAAGCTCTCTTGGTCGAAGCGCGCTTGCCCGGTCAACGCGAACCCGGCGACCGTTTGGACATAGAGGCCGGTGACGTAGTCAGAGTTGCTCGTCGCCAGGCCGGTCGATTGATAGAAAATGTTATCGAATTCGTTCTCGCCTGCGATCTGGTAGCTCTGACCGACGACGGCCCGGGCATAGCCGCCTCTCATCATCTGCGCGGTATAGCCGAAGCCAACATTCGCGCGCGTCCCTGTCTCGATCCGGTCGTAACCGGAGAACTTATCGATATCGAACAGGATCGTGTCGTCGAACACCAAGCTCAGCGCATCCTCGTTGGGGATCTCCTGCTGATCGCCGACTGAACCGGGCCGGGCGATGATCTGTCCGATCGGCTCGAGCGTGTGCGTGATGTTGCCGGTCGTGCTCACGAACGGATAACGGTACTCAAGACCGGCTACCGCGTTGCCACGCCAGATCGTTCCGTTGTCCCGATTCGAGGCCAAGCCGTTTTCGAGGTTCGCATTGGTGATGTCCTCGGTGCCGCCCAGTTCGAGGACCCCCGGATTGTCGAGACTATAGACGTCGCCGCGCATGCGGCCGAACGGGGTGAACACCTGTCCGATGCCGTCAGTCAGCTGTCGCCGCCAGTTCGCCTCTACGATGAAGCGGTTCGAGTCCGTGCCGTCGGCGCTCGAGAACACCATCGTGTTGCTGTTGAAGCTCAATTCGCCACCGATGACGGGCGTATCGACGATGTAGTCGTAATCGATGATCGGATAGACGACAGACTCGGAGAACTCCTCGTCGGTGAACAACAGGCTTTGCGTGTTGTAGAAGCGCGTCGAGAAGTAGTTCCGCCCGCGAAGGCCTTCGAGATATACCTGCGAAATACGATCGGTCCGAAGACGCGAGTCGAGGTTGTAGAAGCGCCGGAAGGTTTCGTCGCTCTCGAGCAGAACGTCCCAGCCCCAAGAGTAGTAGGGGTCGAGCGCGAACCGGCCCTTGGTCTTGATGCTGCCGCGGAAGTCGTCGCCATCGGCCGGGCTGGTCTCATCATTGACGTTGTCGAAGACGCCCGCGAGCTGAACATTGAAACCGCCACTGGCCGTGCGCTGTCGCCAATCGCCTAGCAATAACGTGCCTGCCTTCTCTGTCCACATGGGCGCAAAGGTGAAATCGTAGTGGTTGGACAGGGCGAAGTAGTAGGGCACCTGAATCGTGCTGCCGAGCTCGTTCGAGTGGGTGTAAGAGGGGAACATGAAGCCCGACTTGCGCTTGACCGTGGGGTCGGCCGTCTCGAAGTAGGGGAACCAGATGACCGGCACGCCGAAGAAGTCGAAGACGGCATCGTTGAACGTGATCTTCGCCTGGTCGCGCTTGTGCGTGATCTTACCCGCACGAATACGCCAGGTCGGCGCCTTCTCAGGATTTTCCCGGCACACTTTACAGGGAGTGAACATGCCCTTTTCGAACACGGTGACATTGCCGGCTTCGCGAGAAGCGGACTGGGCCGAGATGCGTGTGTCGTCCTGGGAGACGAATTTGAGGGCGTCGATGAAACCATCGCGGAAGTCGTCCGTGAGCGTCAGCTCGTTTGCCGTGATGATGGCTCCGTCGGGATCCTTCATCCGGACATTGCCTTCGGCCGCAAGCGTGTTGGCGTTGCGGTCGTAGACGATCCGATCGGCCAGGAGCGTATAGTCCCCGTAATAGACCTCGACATTGCCCTTGGCGGTGACACGCGCGTTGTTGTTCTCGTAAACCAGCTCGTCGGCCTGCAGCAGCATGGGGTCCGACGAGTTGACGTCGGGCGCCTGAACGATCTGCTCGAGGCTAGTTTGCGCTTGCGCCTGAGCGCGTTCGTGAGAGGCCAACAACGTGCAAAGCGTGGCCGCGAGCAGCAGGAGCGGTGCCGCCAACCGCCCCCCATAAGACGCGCCAAGGCCGGGCAAGGCCCGGCGCATCGCTTGGAGGATTATGAGTGCCGCGCGCATCGTCATCCGTCCTCTTTGTACAAGAGCACAGTGAGTGCGAGCGACATGGCGACGATCACCGGAATCCACGCCGCCGCGACTGCCGAGGTGAGACCCGACATGGCGAAGTTTCGCGAGACCTCGGCAAAGACGAAGAATCCGAATCCGGCGGCCAATCCGAACACGGCGTTGATCTGCACGTTGCCGAAGCGGAAGCTTTGCAACGAGCACGTCGCCGCGATTAGCACCATCGTCACCAGTAGGAACGGTCGCGACAGGAGCAACTGGTACTGAACACGGTACTGAGTGGCCGGCAAGCCGGCCCGCTCGGCAATCTCGATGAAGTTGGGCAGATCCCAGAACGAAATCGAGTAGACGGTGCCGAGCGTGTCACGCACCTGGGTCGGGGTGAGGTAGGTGCTGAGCAGATAACTCTCGTACAGAACCGGTTCGAGGCCGGGCGCACTGACCCAGGCCTCCTCCAAATCCCAGCGGCCGTTGTTCAGGACGGCGCGCTTGGCTTCGATACGCTCGGTCAGTTCGTGCTTGGCGTTGTATTGGAAGACGGAAACGCCGCGCAGTTCGAGTCCCTGGTTCAAGACACGCAAGGCATGCACCACGGAGGGGCCATCTGCGCCATCCTCGCGCAACCACGCACCAGACTTCCCGGCCGATTGCAGGAAGCTGTCGCCCTTGCCGAACGCCGCCGCATAGAGCCGCTCGGCCTCGCCGCGTGCGGATGCAGCGATCGGGTTGTAGACCGTGACGAATCCAATCCCGAGCAGGAAGGCGACGAGGAGGGCAGGAAGGGTGAACTGCCATACTGAGACACCGGCTGCGCGCAAGACGACGAGTTCGGAGGAACGACTCAACATCAGGAAGATCACGATCGTCCCAATGAGAACTGCGAAGGGAAGGGTGAGTTCGGAGAACGAGGGTAAACGCAGAAGGGTGATCCAGACCAAAAGAAAACCCGACGCTTCGTTCGAGTATTTTCCCGAGCGCCGTAGAATCTCGATGAAGTCTACAAAGAAGATCAGCACGCAGCAGATTAGGAACATCGCCACCATAGCGGCGAAGAAGCGCGCCGAAAAATAGCGCGCCAGCGTTCCACGTGCACTGATGCCTGGCATCTGCGCCTTCACCCCGTCTGTACCCCTCGTGCGGACCACAACTTTATGTTTTTGGGCTGAAACTTGAGCTCGAAGTTCAGCCTGGACCGCAGTTCTGGCGACATTCTAACGTGCGCCGTCCACGCCGCAATCAGAATCGCCCCGATCGGAATAGCATATACGAGGATTACCGCCCACGCATTCAGCGTGACCAGATTTCCTGCCATGATGCCGGCGACTCTGAGGGCGACAGCAAGCCCGAAAACGGTGAGAATCTGCCCCCATCTACTCTCGCGAGTCGTGCGCGCTTGGCCCATCAGCGCAATGGCAAGAAAGATGAATGCAATAGGATAGAGCGGCGTTGCCAACCGTTCATGTAATTCGTAACGCAAGAGCCCATAGTCTTTCTCAGAAATACTATCATATGGCGAAGAAGTTATAAGACTCGTAATTGGCATTTGCTTAGGCTCAAGCTTACTTCCTGATTTGCCTTTTGGAGCGAATTTAGATAGGTCGACCATATTCTGGTCGAAGGCGATGATCTGGACGGCCTTTTCTTCGTCCTTGGCATCGTAACGATGCACATAACCATCGAACATAATCAGAAAGCTGCCCTCGTCATTGGACAGAATTCGTCCTCTGTCGGCGAGATAGCTCATGACCTGCTTGGAATCGCGCTCGTCATGGAACAGAAGCCCGAGCAGTTCCCCGTCTTGGGCGCGATCGCGAATATGGAATGTCAGGCCGCGTTCGGGGCTAGAAAATCGTCCTGGTTGAAGGACTTGGGAGATCAGGTCGGCGCGCACCTGCGTGATGAGGTCGCGGAAGGCGCGCATGCAGGCGGGATTGACGAATACGTTCACAGCCAGGATCAGCACGCTCACGATCAGTGCCAGGGCGATCAGGGGGCGGCAGATCCGCCAAACGGTCGCGCCGGCGGCCGTCATGACGATGATCTCGCTATCGCCGTTCATCCGGTCGAGAGTGTAGAGGCTCGCCATAAGGACGGCGTTGGGGGCGATGAGGGTGATGAGGCTCGGCAGGCTGAGCGCGGTCATCTGAAAAAACAACGTCAGGCCCTGACCTTGCGAGGTAATAAGGTCGAGCTGTTTCAATGCTGTAGCTAGCCAGATGATGGCCGTCAGCGTCAGCAAGATGAGGAGGAACGCACTCGTCACCTGCCGAAACATGTATCGGCTAAAAAGCGTCATGAGCTTGTATTTTCGATGTCCCCAAAACGACCCGAAACCCCGCCGTCCGAAAGTGCCCCCAATTTCGCGTCAACCGGCTGGTTTCTATTGCAAATCTGACCAGCCCAACGTGGCGGAATTTCGGCTATTTCGAATGGGTTGCTTTCACTTCATGCAACACTTACGAAGGTCGAACGATTTCCTGCCGCTGTTGCATTATTGCACCACGTGCGTGCGGGCGCCCGTGAGGGCTCTTTTCTGTTTTCCGCCGCCTTAAGACTTGGCGGTGCGGCCCATCGAAGGAGTTTGCCTTGACCAATCCGACGACGTTGTCCTTTGCCAGCCTGTCCGCCGTAGCCGCGGACGGCACCGCCGTTATTTTCGCCGAGGAGGGCCCCAAGCTCTCGCCGGCTGCGCAGGATCTCGACAAGAAGACCAAGGGACGCCTGAAGGACGCCGTCAAAGTCTCGGGCTTCAAGGGCAAGAAGGGGACGAGCGTGGATGTGCTGGCGCCGCAAGGGGTCAAGTTCGCACGCATTCTTCTGGTCGGTCTCGGCAAGCTCAAGGACTTCGCCAATGACGACTGGATCAATCTCGGCGGCGTGGTGCGCGGCAAGCTGACCGGCCGGGAAGGGGACACGGCCCATGTGTACCTGGAAGCGACGAAGAGCGAACTTTCCGTCGAGGACATTGCCGCCTTCGCGCTCGGGGCGCAGCTGCGCGGTTACAACTTCGATAAATACAAATCCAAGAAGCCCGCGAAGGATGCGGACGCAAAGGTCCTGAAGAAGATCGTGATCCATTGCGCCGATTCGCGCGCGGCCGGCCGGGCCTATAGGCCCGAGCGTGCCATTCTCGATGGCGTCAACTTTGCGCGCGATCTCGTCAACGAACCGGCCAACATTCTGACGCCGGCGGAATTCGCATCCCGCGCAAAGGCGCTCACCAAAGCTGGTGTCCAGATCTCGGTTTTGAGCGAGGCGCAGATGAAGCGGCTTGGCATGGGGGCGCTGCTGGCCGTGGGGCAGGGCAGCGAGAACACGAGCCACATGGCCGTGATGCAGTGGAAGGGCGGCGGCCGAAAGGGTGGCGAGCCCGTGGCGATCGTCGGCAAGGGCGTGACCTTCGACACAGGCGGCATCTCGCTGAAGCCGGCGGGCGGCATGGAGGACATGAAGGGCGACATGGGTGGAGCGGCCTGTGTCGCTGGGCTCATGCTGGCGCTGGCCGAACGCAAGGCCAAGGTCAATGCGGTTGGCGTGATTGGTCTCGTGGAGAACATGCCGAGCGGAACGGCAACGCGTCCCGGTGATGTGGTCGAAGCCATGTCCGGGACAACCATCGAAGTGCTCAATACCGACGCGGAAGGGCGTATGGTCCTGGCCGACTGCCTCTGGTACGTCCAGGAGAAGTACAAGCCGACGGCCGTCATCAACCTCGCGACTCTTACTGGTGCCGTGATGGTTGCGCTTGGCAAGGTGCATGCGGGTCTGTTCTCAAACAACGACGACCTGTCCGAGCAGTTGACCGCGGCTGGCCTGGAGACCGGCGAGAAACTATGGCGGCTGCCGCTCGGTCCCAAATACGATAAGCTCATCGAGTCCAAGGTCGCCGACATCAAGAACACGGGCGGGCGCTGGGGCGGATCGATTTCGGCCGCGCAGTTCCTGCAGCGCTTCGTCAAGCCCGATACGCCGTGGGCGCATCTGGACATCGCCGGCACCGCCATGGCCGCGGAAAGCACCGACATCAATCGGAGCTGGGGATCGGGCTTCGGCGTGCGGCTGCTCGACCGGTTTATCCAGGACAATTACGAGCGCCGCTAGGCGTTTGGGGCTGAGGGCAGCGGCATCGTAATGCCGCTGCCGGCCCCTTTATCGCTATATCCTGTATTTTCCATAATATACCTTATGCGAATTTCGGATATGGGCGAGGCAGGGCTTAGTGTAGTCCTTTAAGACATTGATAATACGGTGATTTGTTGGATGTTTGGGGCCCGCTCTGCGGGATGGATGCCATGACGGACACGCGCACGCCTGGCGGTGATAAGGCCTATACGCTGGCCGATCTGCTGGCCGTTATGGCGCGGCTGCGGGACCCCGAGACCGGGTGTCCGTGGGACGTGAAGCAGAGCTTCGAGACCATCGCGCCCTACACCATCGAGGAAGCCTACGAAGTGGCCGATGCCATTCAGCGCGGCGACATGGACGCGCTGAAAGACGAGCTTGGGGACCTGCTCTTACAGGTCGTCTACCACGCACAGCTCGCCGCGGAGATGGGATCGTTTTCGTTCGACGACGTGGCCGATGTCATCACCCGCAAGATGATCCGGCGCCATCCGCACGTGTTCGAGGACCCTACCCGGCGCGATGCGTTTCTCGGGTCTGGCCTTTGGGAACAGATCAAGGCCAAGGAAAAGGCTGAGCGGGGCGAAGGCACCGACCCGACCAGCATCCTCAACGATGTGCCGGTCGGCATGCCGGGGCTGACCCGCGCCGCCAAACTTCAGAAGCGGGCCGCGGATGTCGGGTTTGATTGGTCCGAGGTCGGTCTAATTATCGGAAAAGTCGAAGAAGAGATCGCCGAGTTGAAGGCGGCGATCGCGGAGTCCGAGCCCCAGGAGCGGATTGCCGATGAGTTCGGCGATGTGGCGTTCGTCTTGGCGAACGTGGCCCTTCATCTCGGGATCGATCCCGAGGCTGCGCTGCGCGGCACCAATGCCAAGTTCATACGCCGGTTTGGGAGTATCGAAGCGGCTCTGGCGGCCCAGGGTCGCGGCCCGCAGGATGCCGACCTCGATGAAATGGACAAGCTTTGGAATGCCGCGAAGCTTGAGGAGAAGTCCGCCAATCAGGATGGCTCGAGCGGCAAAAACGAGTAGGGCGTCCCCTACTCGGCCGCGGTCTGCAGCCGCGATGCACCGGCAACGCGCGCAAGCTTGTCGCGCTTTTCGGGCGCCACGCGAATCCGCAAGGACGTGACGCCGTCACCAAGATCGGCACGGGTGATCACCTCGCAATTCTCATAGATCCAGTTCGAAAGCGCGCCCTCTTGGGGCTGCACCACGATGTCGAGTGTCTGCCGGCGCTTGTTGAGCCGGGTTTCGATTTCGGCGAGGAGGTTATCCAGCCCTAATTTGCTGACGGCGGACACGAGTATGGCGCCGTGGCGCGCGGCCTCGTTCTTCGCGTGCTCCAATTCGGCTGGGTCGAGAAGGTCGGCCTTGTTCCAGACTTCGAGCACCCTTTCGGGCTCCTCGTCCGCCTGGATCCCGAGATCGGCGAGAACGGCGTTCACGTCGGCCCTTTGGCTGGCCGTCGCGCCATCGGAAATGTCACGGACGTGGAGAACGAGATCGGCTTCCTGAACTTCTTCGAGAGTCGCCCGGAACGCGGCCACGAGCGTGGTCGGCAGGTCCGAGATGAAGCCCACCGTATCGGACAGCACCGACTTCGATCCATTGGGCAGCGCAAGCGCACGGATGGTCGGATCGAGCGTGGCGAACAGAATGTCTTGCGCCAGGACCTCGGCGCCTGTCAGCGTGTTGAAAAGCGTAGACTTTCCGGCGTTGGTGTACCCGACCAGGGCGACGGCCGGATACGGAACTCGTTGGCGCGATTTTCGGTGAAGCGCGCGCGTTTGGCGGACGTGTTCGAGCGCTTTTTGGATCTTGGTGATGCGCTCGGACAGGAGACGGCGGTCGGACTCAATCTGCGTCTCGCCAGGGCCGCCGAGGAAGCCGAATCCGCCGCGTTGCCGTTCCAAGTGGGTCCAGGAGCGAACGAGCCGGCTCTTCTGATAGACGAGGTGCGCCAGTTCGACCTGCAGGCGCCCTTCCCGCGTCCGGGCGCGTTCGCCGAAGATCTCTAAGATTAGCCCCGTCCGGTCGAGCACCTTTGCCTGCCAGGCGGTCTCGAGATTGCGCTGCTGAACCGGCGTGAGCGGATGATCGACGATGACGATCTCCGCCTCTTCCATGCGGACCACGCCTGCCAGCTCTTCCACCTTGCCCGAGCCGAACAGTGTCGCGGGCTTGGGCTGCGGGATCGGAACCACACCGCTTGCGCGAATGTCGAGATTGATGGCCGCCGCAAGACCGACCGCTTCTTCAAGTCTCGCCTGAGGCGTTCGATCGGGAATGTCCGCGGTTTGCCCGCGCGCACCCTTTCGCGGGCCGCGGCCGGGCCTCACACCGAGGATCGGCGCGAAGACAACGGCGCGCACGCGGCGCTCCGCATGTTCCTCGTCGCGTTCTCCTCGTCCCTTTTTACTTGCGAGCTGTTTCGGGTCGGTCGGACGCAATTACTCTGCGGTGCCTTCCGTATCGGTGATGTCTGCAAGCTGTATCGGCTGGCCGGGCATGATGGTCGAGATAGCGTGTTTGTAGACGAGCTGCGAATGGTCATCGCGGCGCAGCAGGACGCAGAAATTATCGAACCAAGTCACGACGCCCTGTAGCTTGACGCCGTTTACCAGGAAGATCGTGAGTGGGATCTTGCTCTTGCGAACATGATTGAGAAAAGTGTCTTGCAAACTTTGCGTGCGCTCTGTCGGCATGGGCTTGTTTGTCCATTTGGTTCACGCTTGGTCTCAAAATATGATTCCGGATTGAGACGAACCGGCACTGAACAGTGTTGATACGCAACCACAATGTGCGTCTGTAAGGTATTCGACTTAGGATGAATTCAGCGTGTGTACCTCCCCCTAAAAGCGAGTCCCTGAGCTATGCTAACGCATTGCGGCATTTCTTTCATTCGAATTGACACCTAGAGCACGAAGTTTCCGATGGAGCGCCGAGCGCTCCATGCCGATAAACTCGGCCGTGCGGGAGATGTTGCCGCCGAAGCGGTTGACCTGGGCAAGCAGATACTCGCGCTCGAAAATCTCGCGGGCGTCTCGCAGTGGCAAGGACATGAGATGCTCTCCGCCAGCCCCGTTCGGCGTCAGCGGCACCGGCGAGACGATCTCGTCGGCGAGCATGTCGGCCGTGACAATTGTATCCGCATCGCCGCTGACAAGGATCATCAGCCGCTCCACATTGTTGCGCAGCTGGCGGACATTGCCCGGCCATTCGTGAGATTGCAGCACGGCCATCGCGTCTTCGCCGATCCGGCGCGGCGGCAGACCCGAGGCTACGGAAATGGTCTGCACGAAATAGCGCACCAGGTCGGGGACGTCTTCGCGGCGCTCGGCGAGCCCCGGAATGCGGATCGGCACCACGTTCAGGCGGTGATAGAGGTCTTCGCGCAGGCGCCCGGCGGCAATTTCCTTCTGGAGGTCGTGGCTGGTCGAGGAGACCACCCGGACATCCACATGCACCTTCGGTCCGCCGCCGAGGCGCTGAAAGCGCTGTTCCACCAGCACGCGCAGGATTTTCGCCTGGGTTTCCAGCGGCATGTCGGCGACTTCGTCGATATAGAGGGTTCCGCCATGGGCCTCTTCCAAGGCACCGACCTTGCGGGGCCCGGCGCCGGTCCCCTCCTCCGTTCCGAAGAGTTCGAGCTCCATGCGGTCCGGCACCATCGACGCCGCGTTGAGAACGACAAACGGGCCGTCTTCGCGCTGGGACTTCGCGTGCATCACCCGTGCGGCCAGTTCCTTGCCACACCCGGAGGGCCCGCAGATCAGGACGCGGCTATTCGTGGGGGCGACCTTCTCGATGGCTTGGTGCAGTTGGCTGATCACGGCCGATTTGCCGACCATTTCGAAGGAATAGGTGCTGCGTTCGCGCAGCTCCCGGTTCTCGCGCTTGAGCTTTGACGCTTCGAGCGCGCGCGCGGTGATGAGCACAAGCCGGTCGGCCTTAAAGGGCTTCTCGATGTAATCGTAGGCGCCCCGCTGAATGGCCGACACGGCGGTTTCGATATTGCCGTGGCCGCTGATGATGATCACGGGCAGGTCCGGATGGGCCTTCTTGATCTCCTCCAACAAGTCGAGGCCGTCGAGCCGCGAGCCTTGGAGCCAGATATCGAGAATGACCATCGAGGGGCGGCGCTCCTCAACGGCTTTCAGCGTTTCGTCGCTGTCCTTGGCGAGCCGGGTGCCATGCCCCTCGTCCTCCAGGATGCCGGCAATGAGCTCCCTGATATCGGCCTCGTCGTCGACGACCAGGATGTCAGACGCCATGGGTTACTTCCTCTTCTTCGGCAGACGCTTCACTCGTTTCGGGCTCGGATTCGGACTCGGCGGCAATGTCCATGTCCGGCTCCTCGCGCATCACGATCGGCAGATCGATCCGCACAGACGCCCCCTCCACTTTTCCGTCGCGTTTTGGTGCATCGGCCAGACGCAACTTGCCGCCGTGCTGCTCGGTGATGCGCTGCACGATGGCGAGCCCAAGTCCCGTACCTTTGATCCGGGTTGTCATATAGGGCTCGATCAGGCGATCGCGGTCTTCCTTCGGCAAGCCGCAGCCATTGTCGATGATCGTGACATAGACTCGGTCGCCCTTGGTCGTGACCTTCGCCGTGACCTGACCGGTTCCGGCGCGATCGGGATCGTTCTCCACGGCCGTGTCGATCCCCTCGCTGGCGTTCTTGACCAGATTGGTGACGGCCTGAGTGAGCAAGCGTTGGTCCGACATGGTCGTGACCGGCTTGTCCGGCAGATCGAGTGTGAAGTCGATATCCGGGCGGCTGACCTGAAACAAAAAAACGGCCTCACGCACGATCTCGCGCACGTCATGCATTTCCATGACGGGCTTGGGCATGCGCGCGAACGCGGAGAATTCGTCCACCATGCGGCCGATGTCGGAGACCTGCCGGATGATCGTGTCGGTGCACTGTTCGAAGATCTCGCGATCTTTGGTGATGACTTTGCCGTATTTGCGGCGGATGCGTTCCGCTGACAGCTGGATCGGTGTGAGTGGGTTCTTGATCTCGTGCGCGATGCGGCGGGCGACATCGGCCCAGGCGGTGGAGCGCTGTGCAACAACCAGCTCGGTAATGTCGTCGAAGGTGACCACGTAGCCCTGCCCGTCCCCTTCGCTCGTCACGCGGACCGCGAAATTGCGCTCCGAGCCGCGCCGCCGCAGCGAGACCTGATCGGTCGCGGGCCGCCTGCCCTGCTTGCGGGCGCGTTTTAGATGGGGCCCGAACTCGGGCACCGCGTCGGCGAGCTTCGATCCGACAAGGTCTGCCCCTTTGAGGCCGAGAAGCTCTTCCGCAGAGCGGTTGACCAGATTGACCGTCCCGCTCGCGTCCACGCCGACAACGCCTGCGGTCACGCCCGAGAGCACGGCCGACATGAAGCGGTTGTGTTCGTCGAGGGTTGCGTTGGCGCCGACGAGTTCGTCGCGCTGGGTCTTGAGCTCGGAGGTCATTGTGTTGAATGTCGAGCCAAGCACCGCGAGATCGCCGTCTGCGGGATTGACGGCGACCTTCACGCCGAGATTGCCGTGGCTAATTTCCTCGGCGGCGCCCATCAACTGCCCGATAGGAGCGACCAGGCGGTTCGCGAACCACATGCCGATCCAGATCGCCGACAACAGCAGCGTCAGCGCGATCGCCACATACATGAGGCCGAACGCGACCTGGACGCCGGCGCGCCGTTGCTCGAGCAACTGATACTCGGCGACGTTCGCGCGCGTCGCCCGCAACTGCTGGAGGACCCGTGCGTTCACCGGGCGGATCACGTAGAGGAAGGTATCGTCGAAATTATCGAGGCTCTTGATGGCTCCGACTATGCTGGTCTTGCCCGGCGCGATGACGATGACCTGGCCTTTCTTGGCAAGGTCCATCGCCTCCTTGGGCGGCGCACGATACGGCAACTCCGCCATGGAGGCCGCCGTCGCGAGCACCTTGCCCTTGTCATCGATCAGATAGGCGCCCGGGATGGCGCGGATCGCGGCTTGGGCGTTCAAGAAATTCCCGAACCCTTGTGGGCGCGCCCGAACCAGTTCGACCGCCTCATCGATGTCCTTGGCCATGCCGACCGTGTCCGACCGGATGACCTGGCCATGCTCCTGGAGATAGGCCGTGGCCACGTTGATCGAGTTTTGGATGATCGATTTCGTGCGGCTGGAGAACCAATGATCGAGACCGCGGTCGAGCGAAATGCTTGCGAAGATCGCAAGCGCGATTGCCGGCACGACAGCGATGACGCTGAACAGGCTCACGATGCGCACATGCAGTTGCGCGCCCGCTTCGTGGCGCCGTTTGGCGAGCCATAAGCCCGTCACCTGCCAGGCGATCAGCCCGACCATGGCAGCCACGAGCACCGCGTTGATGAGTAAGGTGGTCACCACCACCTGCTGGGTGGGTACGATCGGTGTCAGGCCTGTCAGAACGAGATAGGTGGCCAGTCCCGCGCACAGGGACAGCACCATGATGATGAGCCCGAGCGTAAACTGCAGGCGCCTGCGTTTCGCCCGTACGGTGGTCTGACCGTCCGGTTCACGCTCAAGCGTCACTTTCGGCGGTGTGGTTAAGTCGCTACCGGCCTTAGCGATTGTCTTATCTGGCCCGGGGGCGCGCAAAGCTTGCTGCTCTCCCTCTCAAGTCGGGGGCCGGTTTGAGCCGGCTCTCATCGATGCGGCATATTGACCACAGACATGATGCAATAAGATCACATTGTGGCGCTTTGGCGACAGGCGCCGTGGCCGCTACGGTGCGTACCGCCCCATCGTGGAACGTGCGTTCATGGGGCCAATATGGGAGGCGTGCGTGGCTCTGACCAGGGTTCAGGCGACGGGGTTGCGGATGACCTTGATGCCCAGATCACGGATCTTCTTGCGCAGCGTATTGCGGTTCACCCCGAGGAGGTCGGCGGCGCGAATCTGGTTGCCCCGGGTCGCGGCCAAGGCGGCCGTGATGAGCGGAGATTCTACTTTGCGTAAGATTCTCGTATAGAGGCCCGCCGGGGGAAGCTCCTGTCCAAAGCTCATGAAGTAGTCGCCGAGATAGCGTTCCACTGCTTCGGAGAGGTCCGCCGTGGCCTCGGGCGTATCGCTGAACGGCGTCGGGCGCGTGGTGGGCGCGAATTCGCTTTCCACCATATCGACGGTTACGATGTCCTGGGTGTAGATCGCCGACAGGCGCCGCACCAAGTTTTCCAGCTCACGCACATTGCCGGGCCAGTTGTGGCGCTTGAGCCGTTCGATCGCGCCGGTCTCGAAGCTTTTGGACGGCAGCCCCTCTTTCTCGGCGATGGCCAGGAAGTGGCGCACCAGATCGGGAATATCCTCGAGCCGTTCGCGCAGTGGCGGCAGGCGCAACGGCACGACATTGAGGCGGTAATACAAGTCCTCGCGGAAGAGACCTTGATCGATCTGCTGCTGCAGGTCGCGATTTGTGGCGGCGATGATCCGCACATTGGTGCGTATCGGCGTCCGTCCGCCCACGGTCGTATATTCGCCTTCCTGCAGCACGCGCAGCAGACGTGTCTGCGCTTCCATCGGCATATCGCCGATCTCGTCGAGAAAGAGCGTGCCGCCTTCAGCCTGCTCGAAGCGGCCCACATGGCGGGTCTGTGCACCGGTGAAGGCGCCCTTCTCGTGGCCAAACAATTCGGACTCGATGAGTTCTCGCGGAATGGCCGCCATGTTGATCGCCACGAACGGACCGTTCCGGCGCTTGCCGTATTCGTGCAGCGCGCGGGCGACGAGCTCTTTGCCCGTGCCCGACTCGCCGGTGATCATGACGGTGAGGTCGGTCTGCGTCAGCCGTGCGAGGATACGGTAGATGTCCTGCATCGCCGGGCAGCGCCCAATCAGAGGCATACCGTCGCTGGATTCGGCCGAGATCGGCTGCACCTTTTTGCGCGGTTCGGCGAGCGCGCGGCTGACGACCGAAATGAGCTCGTTCAGATCGAACGGTTTGGGCAGATACTCGTAGGCGCCGCGCTCGGCTGCGGTTACGGCCGTCATGAACGTGTTTTGCGCACTCATCACGACGATTGGCAGGTCGGGCCGGAGCTTCTTGATGCGCGGGATTAAGTCGAACGCACTCTCGTCTGGCATCACGACATCGGTGATGATGAGATCGCCGTCTCCTTGGCTAACCCAGCGCCAGAGCGTCGCGGCGTTGCCTGTGGCGCGGGGTGCGTACCCCGCGCGGGCAAGGGCTTGGTTCAGGACCGTTCGGATTGCCGCGTCGTCGTCGGCGATCAAGATATTGCCTTTTCCCATTCTTCGGTCCGTCTCTTACGTCTCTGCTTCGTTGCTTTTTGTTATATTGGCCGTCTCGGTCGTGCCATCACGGCCGGCCATCGGCATCAGTGCGCGGAACACCGTGTAGCGCGGCCGGGAATCGCATTCGATGATGCCGCCATGGTCCCCGATGATCTTGGCGACCAAAGCAAGGCCAAGGCCCGTTCCAGACGGTTTCGTGGACACGAACGGATCGAACAGGTGCTGGATAAGCTCGGCCGGCACGCCGGTGCCGTTGTCCTCGACGGCGATTTCGAGAGGCAGGCTCACACGGGCCTGGCTACCTGGAACCGAAAGTCTGACGCCCGGCCGGAATGCGGTCGACAGGGTGATCTGGCCATCGTTCCGCAAATCTCCTATCGCCTCCGCCGCGTTCTTGACGAGGTTCAAGAACACTTGGACGAGCTTGTCGCGGCTGCCGGGGACCGGCGGGAGCGAGGGATCGTAGTTCTCGACAATCTTGATGTTGCTGGCGAAGCCTGTTGACGCCACCTGCTTCACATGATCGAGGACGTCGTGAATGTTCACCGGCTCACTCTGCAGCGGCCGCTCGTCCCCGAAGATCTCCATGCGGTCGACGAGCTTGCATATACGGTCCGACTCCGAGCAGATCAGCTGTGTCAGCGTACGGTCGGACTCGTTGCATTCACCCTCCAGAAGCTGCGCCGCACCTCGTATGCCGGAGAGCGGGTTCTTGATCTCATGCGCCAGAACCGCGGCTAGGCCGGAGACGGACCGCGCGGCGCCGCGATGGGTGAGTTGGCGCTCGATCATTTGCGCCATGCTGCGCTGTTGGATCATGACCATTACCCCTCCGTTCGGGACCGGCACCTGCCCGCCGTAAAGGTCCACCAGCTTTGTCGACTCGAAGCGGAACGAACTCAGCTCCACACCGTATTCGTTGACGGTGGTGCCATTGCGCTGGACCTGCTCGACGAGCGCTATGAGCGGGCACCCGAAGGCGACGACGTCCGGGAGGCTCTGCCGGCACAGAACGCTGGCGCTCATCTGGAAGAAGTCTTCAGCGGCGGTGTTTACGTACTCGATGGCGAGACCCTTGCCGATCACCAGCAGCGGATGCGGGAGGGCATCGACGAGCGCGTCGCAAGGAATACCTTTTGCCCCTAGCCTCGCCTCTGGTGTTTTGGTCGACAGCGCCAATGCCTATATCCTCGCGGCCGCATTCCGGTGGCGAAACGATACGTGCATAAAATATATGCACGGATGAATCATGAACTATTATTGGGCAACATACGTGGGTTTTGAGTTGGGGGCAATATTCGAGATGCTGCAGTGCAACAAGCATAGGACTCAGGGACTTAGGCCTGAGAATGGGCAAGCTTGTTGCAGTGCGCGGAGGTGTTTACTGTGAGTGTTGCAGCGCTGATCGTGGCCGCCGGGCGCGGTGCCCGGGCCGCCACTGATGCAACACAGCCGAAACAGTACTGCGAAATCGGCGGGGCGCCGATGTTGACCCGCACGCTTTCGGCCTTTGCGGCCCACCCCGGCGTCGACGACATTTTGGTCGTGATTCATCCGGACGATGTGGCGCTCTACGGCGCGGCAAGCACGGCTTTTACGTCCGACATATTGCCAGCGGTAATGGGCGGTGCCCGGCGTCAGGACAGCGTTCGCTTGGGGCTGGAGGCACTTGCCGGCGAGCCCCCAGACCGGGTTCTGATCCACGACGCGGCGCGCCCCTTTGCCGATGCGGGGCTGATAACCCGAGTGATCGATGCCCTTGCGACGAGCCCCGGCGCCCTGCCCTGTCTGCCGGTGACCGACACGCTGAAGCGCGAAGCGGATGGCCGCGTGGCGGGAACGGTCTCGCGCGCGGGTCTGTTCCGGGCCCAGACACCGCAAGGTTTCGACTTCCAGTCGATCCTAACGGCGCATCGCGCTGCGGCGCGGGATTCGACACTCGACTTCACGGACGATACGTCGGTGGCCGAGTGGTTTGGGCTCAATGTGGCGATCGTCGAAGGTTCTGAAGACAATCGCAAGCTGACTACGGCGGAGGACTTGATGATCGCCGGTCGACTGATGCAGCAAGGTGGTGCGCCTGCAGGAACGGTGCGCGTGGGCTCGGGCTATGACGTGCACCGTCTCGGGCCGGGCGATGCGGTCATGCTCTGCGGCGTGCGCATTCCCCATACACGAACGCTGCTTGGACACAGCGATGCGGATGTGGGTCTGCACGCGCTGACAGACGCTCTGCTCGGCACGATCGCCGACGGCGATATCGGAGCGCATTTCCCGCCGTCCGATGCCCGTTGGCGGGGCGCCAGTTCCGATAAGTTTTTGAAGGACGCGGGCGAGCGGATCACGGCGCAGGGCGGCACGATCGTGCACACGGATGTGACGCTGATCTGCGAAACGCCGAAGATCGGTCCCCACAGAGATGCGATGCGCGGTTCGATAGCGGACATTCTGGGATTGGCGCTGTCGCAAGTCAGCGTGAAGGCCACCACGAACGAGCGGCTCGGGTTTGTGGGTCGCGAAGAAGGCATCGCGGCCATGGCCACGGCGACGGTCACGCTGCCATGAGCGGCGGCCAAAACTCCGACGCGGTTTCGGCCTTGGCAGCCGAGGTGCTCGCCGCTGCGCGGGCGCATTGCGACCTGATCGCCACCGCGGAATCCTGCACCGGCGGGCTCGTATCCGCCGCGCTGACATCGGTTCCGGGTTCGTCGGATGTGTTCGATCGCGGCTTCGTCACCTACACCAACACCGCAAAGTCCGAAATGCTCGGCGTTCCCTTCTGGATGATCGAGAAACATGGTGCGGTGAGCGAGGAGGTTGTCCTCTCCATGGCGGGCGGTGCGCTGACCCACAGCAACGCCAGCCTGTCCGTCGCTATCACCGGCATCGCGGGGCCTGGCGGCGGCAGTTCGGACAAGCCCGTCGGTCTCGTTTACTTCGCGGCCGGTCGCCGCG
>Ga0209013_10002100_pt1 | contig 18167 bp, 11 predicted proteins | sample Cruoilmetagenom2_FD_187291 | JGI IMG/M metagenome (GOLD analysis project Ga0209013, IMG submission 187291) | Oil polluted marine microbial communities from Coal Oil Point, Santa Barbara, California, USA - Sample 2 (SPAdes) (version 2) | ecosystem: Environmental > Aquatic > Marine > Oil seeps ...
GTCCACACCAAAGGCAATGCCGCCGTGGGGCGGGGCGCCGAATTTGAGGGCCTGCAGGAGAAAACCAAATTTATCATTGGCCTCCTGTGCATCAATACCCAAGGTTTTAAGTACTCGTGCCTGGATCTCCGGGTTGTGGATACGAATAGAGCCGCCGCCTATCTCATTTCCGTTGAGCACCAGGTCATAGGCCCGGCTCTTAACCTTGCCCGGATCGGTTTCCAGCAGATCAAGATGCTCATCAAAGGGGGCTGTAAAGGGGTGATGGACGGCGGTAAACCGTTTGCGGTCAGTATCGTACTCAACCAGCGGGAAGTCAGTGATCCACAGGAAGTCAAAGGTCTCGTTGTCTATGAGATTCAGCCTGCGGGCCAGTTCAAGGCGCAGTTCGGCCAAAACCTGGTTGACGGTTGCGGTGTTGTCGGCAGCAAACAGAATCAGGTCACCGGGCTCCGCCTCCAGGGTCTTGCCCATGGCAGCGATTTCATCGTCATTGAAGAACTTGGTGATCGGCGACTGCCATTTGTCTTCCTTAATCTTGATCCAGGCCATACCCTTTGCCCCGAAACGACCGGCATATTCGGTAAGGTTGTCCAGGTCTTTACGGGAGAAGTCGGCGCATCCCTTGGCATTGATGGCCTTGACTGAACCTCCTTTGTCAATGATGGAGTTGAACACCTTGAAGCCGCAACCGCGCAGGGTCTCGGTCAGGTCGATCAGCTCAAAGCCAAAGCGTACGTCGGGTCGGTCCGTGCCAAATCTTGCCATGGCCTCATCATATTTCATCCTTTTAAAGGGCGGTTCCAGTTCGATGCCCCGGGTCTTCTGAAAGACATCCTTGATCATGCCCTCGGTGACCTTGATGATATCGTTTTCATTTTCAAAGCTGAGTTCCATATCGATCTGGGTGAATTCGGGCTGGCGGTCGGCCCGCAGGTCTTCATCGCGGAAACACTTGACGACCTGGAAGTAGCGGTCCATGCCCGACATCATCAGCATCTGTTTGAATAGTTGTGGCGACTGGGGCAGGGCGTAGAATTTTCCTGCATTGACCCGGCTGGGCACAAGGTAGTCTCGGGCTCCTTCCGGCGTTGAGCGGGTGAGCATGGGGGTCTCGATTTCCAGGAAATTATTGTCGCTGAGATAATTCCGTACCGCCTGCACCGCCTTGTGGCGCATGATCAGTTTATCCGCCATTTCCGGGCGACGCAGATCCATGTAGCGGTATTGAAGACGCAGGTTATCCGAGACCTCGCTGTCTTCATCAAGGGGGAAGGGTGGTGTTTCACTGGTGTTTAGGATGCGCAGCTCGTTGACCAGTACCTCTATCTCACCGGTCTTGAGCTTGGGGTTAGCCATGTCGCCGGGGCGTCGTTCGACTCTTCCTTTAACGGCAAGCACCCATTCGGAGCGTACCCGGTGAGCCTTGGCATGGACATCGGGATTGATTTCAGGGTTGAAAACGATCTGGGTAATGCCCCATCGGTCACGGAGATCAATAAAAATTACCCCGCCATGGTCACGGCGCCGGAGAACCCAGCCCATGAGGATGACCTCCTGGTCAAGGTTGTCGCTGCCGAGTTGGTTACAGTTATGTGTGCGCCGCAGCGCTCCCATTGAGTCCATTGTTATGCTCCGAAACCGGCAGAGCCGGTGGAAAATTTAAAAGAGAATCTCGAATATCGAACAAGGAATTTTGAACCGCAGAAGTAAAAAAAAAGCACTTAGAAAATCGACATTCCTTGTTCGATATTCGAGATTTTGCTGTTTGCTGTTATCAGTCATTAATTGTAACTTATTGATCCGTTAGATGATTACTTAGCCTTTTAGCCATTTCATCCACTGTTCCATGCAGTGCAAAAGGCTCCTGTTTCTTGTTCTCCATATTGCGCAGCACGCCTTCCTGCTGTTCAATCTCCTGATCGCCGATGATAAAGGTGAACCGTGCTCCGGCCCTGCCGGCCTGTTTCATCTGGGCCTTGAGGCTGCGGTTGCTGTAATCCATGGCTGCCTGCAGCCCGAGTCTGCGCAGTTGGTGGACAAGAGGGCCGCTGTATGCAATGGCTGCCTCTCCCAGGGCCGCGATGAAGATGTCGGATTGGTTGGCAACAGTCACGTCGTTTTTAAGCTGCATGAGCAGGGTCAGCCGTTCAATGCCCATGGCAAAGCCGATGCCCGGCATGTTTTTCGGGCCGCCAAGTTGTTCGATGAGGCCGTCATAACGGCCACCTGCGGCCACGGCCGACTGTGCGCCGAGATCACCCGTGAGAAACTCAAAGGTTGTCCGGGTGTAATAGTCCAGACCGCGGACCATGAAGCGATTCAGTTTATAGGTAACTCCAAGGAGATCCAGCTGTTCCTGGACCGCCGCAAAATGATTGTCACAGTCTGAGCACAAACTGTCCAGAATGGAAGGCGCATCCTGGGCCACTGCCTTGCAGTCCCGGTTTTTACAGTCCAGGACCCGTAAGGGGTTGCTGGTTGTTCTCCGTTTGCAGTCCCCGCATAACCCGTCCATACGTTCGTTTAAGTGTTGAACCAGGCTGGTGCGAAATGCGGGTCTGCATTTCGGGCAGCCCAGAGAGTTAACCTCAAGGCTTACCGTAAGGCCAAGCTCCGTGAGCAGTAGTTGGCCCATGGCCATGAGCTCGGCATCAACCTGTGGTTCCATAGCTCCGATGATTTCGGTGTCGATCTGGTGAAACTGACGCTGCCTGCCTTTTTGGGGGCGTTCATGGCGGAACATGGGACCGATGGTAAACAGCCGTTGGATCGGTTGTTGAACATGGAGTCCATGCTCAATATAGGCCCGCAGCAGAGAGGCTGTGGCCTCGGGTCGCATGGTGATCCCCTTGTCGATAAAGGTGTACATTTCCTTTTCAACAATATCGGTCGCTTCACCGATGGAGCGGGCAAAGAGTTCGGTCTTTTCCAGGATGGGCAGTCGAATTTCCCGCATGCCGAAGCGGCGGAAGATGTCGCGGGCTGTTGTTTCAATATTCTGCCAGATAGTAACTTCGTCCGGTAGAATATCTTTAAAACCGTTAATGGCCTTGATTTTCAAGCAGGCCTCCATGCTGTTTAATTTTCTGCTGGACATGAGAATGCGGTCCGGGCAGGAAGGAATGATAAGACAAAAACTTAAAATTTAATCGATTTTTATGGGAAAAGTCAAGCCGATGTCGCCGGATTGTGGTTAAATAATCATTTTTTGTTTTTTTATGGCTAATGTGGGGGAGTTGAATACAGGGGGACTTGACAAAGCAGCCTCAGAGTAGCATTATCTCAACAATCCTTTTAGTGCATTATATAAGAGAAAATAATGAAACTGCCTGAACTTAAAATTGGTCCATTTGTCGCCCGTATACCCCTGATCCAGGGCGGCATGTCTATCCGGGTGTCGACTTCCGCCCTGGCGATTCCGGTAGCCGAGTGCGGTGGTATCGGTACTATCGGCGGTTCCGGCCTGCCGGTACCGGAGCTGCAGGAAGATATTCGTAAGGCAAAGGCTGCAACTGACGGTGTTATCGCCGTTAATATCATGTATGCCATGAAGAATTTTTACAACCTGGTGATGGGGTCCATTGAAGCCGGGGCGGACATGATCATTACCGGTGCCGGATTCTCCCGGGATATTTTTAAAATTGGTAAAGAACATAATGTTCCCATTGTCTCCATTGTCTCTTCACCTGCCTTTGCCCGTCTTGCTGAAAAACTCGGTGCAGCAGCCATCGTTGTTGAGGCGGCCGAGGCCGGTGGTCACCTGGGAACGGACAGGCCGTTGCGGGAACTTTTTCCTGAGATTCGCAAGGTGGTTTCCAAGGTTCCTCTGATTGCCGCAGGAGGGGTGATTAACGGTTTTGAAATGGCCGAGATGATGGATAAATACGGCGCAGATGGTGTTCAGATTGCCTCCCGTTTTGTCCTCAGTGAAGAGTGCTCGGTATCACAGGAGTTTAAAGAAACCTATCTCAAGGCTCAGAAAGAGGATATCGTTGAGGTTCAGTCGCCGGTGGGCATGACGGGCCGGGCCATTAAAACCCCGTTCATCAAGCGAATGGAAGAGGGGGAAGATGTGGCGGCCAAAGAGTGCAAGTTTAAATGCTTGAAAAAATGCAGTTATAAATACTGCATCAATGACCGGCTCATGGCCTCCTGTACGGGAGATGTTGACAACGGTCTGGTCTTCTGCGGTGCCAATGCCTACAAGATGAATGAAATCCTGCCGGTGAAAGAGATCTTTAAGCGTTTTGTCCGGGATGCTGAATCCGTGTACAAGGAAAACTGATAGGCGGTTACATGTCTGTTGAATATTCCATCCTATGGATCCAGGTAGCATGACTGCACTAACAGACAGCGGAGTTGAGCCGGCCGAACAACCGCAGGATATAAAGGCTGTGGTTATCCCGGATGGCGAGCATCCCATCCGTGAACAGGATATTGACCAGGAAGCCCTCAAGGTTCTCTACCGCTTGCGTGATGCCGGTTATTCAGGCTATCTGGTCGGCGGCGGGGTTCGGGATCTCTATCTCGGTAACCGACCGAAAGATTTTGATATCTCTACCAATGCCCGTCCCGGGCAACTGCGTAAACTGTTTCGCAACTCTCGTACCATCGGCCGGCGGTTTCGGCTGGTCCAGGTATTTTTTCACGGTAACAAGATCATTGAAGTCTCTACTCTGCGCTGTCGGAGCGAGCATGACATCAATGATCCTGATAAGGTACTGCCCTCCAATAACACCTTTGGTACCCTGGAAGAGGATGCCTTTCGCCGGGACCTGACCATCAACTCCCTGTTCTACGAGATCGAGCACAAGACCATTATTGACTATGTCGGTGGAGTTCAGGATCTTGATGACGGGATAATACGTATTGTCGGGGAGCCGGAGCGTCGCATTACCCGGGATCCGGTCCGTATACTGAGGGCAATCCGTCATGCTGCCCGCAATGATTTTGCCATCGAGCCCGCAACCTGGAAGGCTATAGCCAAGCACCGGCATAAACTGGACCTCTGTCCGCCTTCCAGGATCAGGGATGAACTGCTCAAGGATCTTCACGGCGGCATCAGCCGGAACTGGGCTGAAGTGGCCTTGAAGAGCGGTGTATTCAGCACCCTGTTTCCTTTCTATGGTGAGATGCTTACCGGACAAGACGGTAAGGCTGTGGAAAAAGAGCTGCTGGCAATGCTTACGGTGGTGGATCGACTGTACCGGCAAAAAGTGAAAAAGGGTAAGGTCGTTATCCCCGACTATATGCTCTTTGCTATCCTGCTGTTTCCCTGGGCGGATAAACGCTTTGACCTGATGAAGCAGGAGCTCAAAGGGCCTGGTTACCACCGCCTTTCAAAGGCAATTCGGGCAGAGCTTGACGATGTATTCTCCCGCAGGCTGAATCTCAAGCGGATGGCCAAGGACGCCATCACCACCCTGTTTGTTAATATGCCTGCTTTTGCTAAACATCAGCGTAATAATTCTTGGCCGGCCTGGCTGCGCAGGAAGAGCTATTTTGCAGACTGCTCTCGTTTTTATGGTATCTGCCTTGAGGTCGGCGGCAATGAACCGGTTGATGTCTCCCTGTTCGTTGAAACATCAGCAACTTCCCCGGCTCCTCTTCGTGCACGCAACAGCCCTTCAGGAACTGGTCGCCGCGGAGCAAGGCGCGGTACCAATCCCGCCTTTGTATCTGACAAGAAGGGAGTTTTCGGCTTGAAAAAAGGATAAGGGTGCGGTTTTTACTCTACAATATTCGCTACGGTGCAGGTATTGGCAGCAAGTTCCACCTGCCTGTTCCCTATGCCGGCTATCTGAAGCGTTCTGCGGATAATTTTGATCAGATCACCGAGTTTATCCGTCATGCTTCGCCGGATATTGTCGGCCTGGTCGAGGTGGACTCGGGTTCATTCCGTGTTGATAACTGCTGCCAGGCCGAATCACTTGCCCGTCAGCTCGACTATAATCATATTGTCGAATCCAAGTACCGGGAGGGGTCCATGGCCCACCTGGTGCCGGTGCTCTGTAAGCAGGGGAATGCCCTTTTGTCCAGGCAGGATATCCTTGAACATCGTTTTCATTTCTTCAAGCAGGGAGTTAAACGGCTGGTGATCGAGGCCAGGACCGAGGACGTTACTGTTTTTCTCGTCCACCTCTCTCTGACCTACCGGAATCGACAATACCAGTTGGAACAGTTGTACAAGATGGTTCGGCAGGTTCAGGGTCCGATTATTGTGGCCGGCGATTTTAACGTGTTGTGGGGTGACCGGGAACTTGAACTCTTCCTTGCCGCCAGCGGCCTGTCCGGCGCCAATGACAAGGGGCAGCCCTCACATCCCAGCCGTGCACCAACGAGGCAGCTGGATTATATACTGCACAGCCCGGAGCTTGTGGTAAACAAATTTTCCATTCCCAAAGTCAAATTTTCAGACCACGCCCCGCTTATCTGTGATTTTGTGAAAAAATAACGACTGTTATCCGGAATAGGAAATGATTACCACGAGAGCGTGGAGAAAAACACACTCTGTGTCCTTTGTGGTGTAAAATATCGTATATCGTTTATGGCAGCGCGATGACTGAACCATTGCGGCCTGTTGTTCCATCTCCCTGTCGCACAGCCCTGCGAAAGGAAAAAAAATCGTGACTGCACATCGTGCAAATCCCTGTCGTTTCAATATTATTTTTGCTCAGGCCTGCTTCTACCAGCTGACTGCTGGTTATTGCCCAGAAGTCGAAGTAGTCTGGCTGGACCTGCCAGCTATGAAATGATTCCGGCAACTCTTGCCGGTAGTTAGTGAACTGGGCGCAGCAGGGCCCCAAGGACGGGCTGATGACCGCCTTGAGATCAGCCGGCTTGACTCTGTAAAGATTTTGCATTGCAGCCACTGTTTTGCCTGTAATGTTGAGCGTGCTCCCTCGCCAGCCGTTGTGCACTGCTGCGATAACCCCCCCTTGGGTTGGATCATGGAGAAGTACTGCCTGGCAGTCGGCCTGCTGTATGAGCAGGCCGACACCTGGCTGGCTGGTGATGAGCCCGTCGCAATGTGTAACCTCTGTATCCTGCCGGATGTCTTCTACGATAGTCACCTGGTCACCATGGACCTGATTTGCTGAAACAAGATACTCCAGTCCCAGGCTTTGTTTGAGTTGCCGGCGATTTGTCTTTACAGCATCCAGGGCATCACCGACAGCGAAACTCAGGTTGAGGCTTGCGAAGGGATGACCGCTGACCCCACCGGACCTGCAGAACATCGCATGCGGAATGACAAGAAGATCCGTGCTGTACCATTGCACACCATCCGGAGCTTGGTCCTTGTGTTGTAGAATACTCATGGCATAAAAAAAGGGGAAAGCCGTAAGGCTTTCCCCTTTCCTGTATAGACCTGTGTCAGGTGATTGACTTAGAAAAATACATCAAGGGTCAGGTAGACCTGATCTGCACTCTCTACAGGCATTGCCCCACCACTTTGGCCTGCGATGTTGTATGCCGCAGTCATCATGCCTGCATCATCGGTATCATATGGTTTAACATTCCAGTCTACACCGGTGTAATCAAACCAGTAATGCTGATATCCCAGACGGACAAAGGTCTTGGCATACTTGGATACAGCCTCGCCTGTCGGCAGGTCGTAAATCATATAGAGTTCAGCAACCGAACCGCGGGTGCCCAGCTTAGACAGGTACATGTCATCATGGGCCGGTGTAAAGGCAATCCAGTACTCAGATCCATAGTTATACTCGGCACCGAGTTTCAGCCCGACATCGTTAAGATCGTAACGAATACCGGCATAGACATTATAACCGTCTTCACTATTGGTGTTGGGACGCCAGTTCGGGTTAGGCTGCATGGAACCATCGGGCTGCGGAATCATTGCAGTTGCAAAGTCGTTGAACATACCATGTCCACCTGGATCAGTGCGACTCCAGCCACCGGCTAAGAAGTAGTTCAGGTTGGAAACCTTATCCTCGTAGAGGGCGGATGTATGGTAGATATTGCCTTCTGTGATCCGGGGACCGTTCTGCAGCGGAGCAGATGCATTGATGATTGGATCCTGGAAGTTGGGATAGTTAAACATGTTTAAGGCGGCAAAGGACTGGAGATGCAGAGCACGTGGTCCCTTTTTCATGACATCCCAGATGAATCCAGTAAAATCGGTATCATCGAGCAGGTTCGCCTGATTGTCTCCCTGCAGTCCATTTTCAAAGCCACGACCGTAGCACAGCCGGACACGGCCGGTACCCATTGCCTGGTTGCCCCACTGATATACATAACCGAGCGTTAAGCCGTCAAAGGCATAGTCCATATAGGCAAGCGGGCTGGCCATGCGCATATCCGTACCCAGGCGAGTTTGAGTAGGAGGGCCATCCGTGGTCGGACGACGGCCGACGGAGAACCAGAGCGGCATTCCGCCGATATCGGTCCAGTTGACAAAGGCGCGGTCAACTCGTAAGGCGTTATCCGACGGTGTACGGGTGGAGTTGCCGTCAAACTGCGGCCACCAGGTTTGCTGGTCGTTACGGGCATAACTTTCCATGCCCCAGACCTTGTACATGGCAAGGCGGCCGTGGAAGTTGACATGTTCCGTGGCATTTACCTTGACATTCAGCCGGAAACGGTTGGTAAACAGGGTGTCGTTGTTGAAGTCAGGACCGCTCTGTACCTGACCGGTCATGGGGTTGATGAAATCCGCACCACTGGAGCTGTAGTAGTCCATGCGGGCACGGAAATCACCGTAGAATTTAAAACGGGCGGCGAGATCCCATGCCTCGGATTTCTCGTCAAGAATGTCGTTCATGTCGTCAACGGTGTCGCCATACTCGGAAATGCTTTCGTTCTGTTGAGCCATCTGGGCCTTAAGGGCTTCAATCTGACGAGACATCTCCTCAATTTTGCTGTTCAGGTCTGATGGCGCCTTACCGGCACTGGCTGATGCAACTGCAGGCAGGGCAATGAGGCCGGCAAGTGTCAGCATTGAGATTTTTTTTATCATTGTTTTTTCTCCTCCTTCAAAACAATAGTCAGGTGTATCACTCCCGGATCGGGAGCGGATTTACATTGATGGTAGAGTAAACTTTAACAGACCAGGTGTTGATAGTTCGCAACCAAAGCTGTTACAATAGTAGATTTTAATGATTCAAAAAAAGGGGCTAAGTCCGTGCAGGACTTAGCCCTTTACGAAATGTTAAAGCTCAAGTGTCTCGTTGACCGGCCTAAAAGTATACTTCCATGGTCAGGTATACCTGGTTGGCGCTGTCAACAGGATTTTCGCCAAATGCCTGGAGCTCGAACTTTTCATCATCAAGATCGTACGGCTTGACATTCCAGTCGTAACCACCGGAGTAATTAAAGTCATAATACTGCCAGCCGAGACGGAGAAAGGTCTTAGCATACTTGGAAATGGCCTCTCCTGTCGGCAGGTCATAGAGCATGTATAATTCATAGGCACTACCGCGGGTGCCCAGTTTGGACATGTACAGGTCATCATTACCCGGGGTAAAGGCGATCCAGTACTGTGAGCCATAGTTGTATTCGGCGCCAAGTTTCAGCCCGATATCATCCATGTCGTAGCGAATACCGGCATAGACGGAGTAACCGTCTTCAGAATCAGTATTCGGTCCGGTCATGCCCATCTGCATGCCGACAAAATCGTTAAAGAAACCGTTCGAGTTAGGATCGGTATGACTCCAGCCACCTGTGATGAAGTAGTTAAAGTTGCTATACTTGTCTAAATAAACGGCTGATGTGTGATAGATATTCCCCAGGTTTTGGCGGGGGCCGAAACCGGAGGCATCGCCAAAGGTCGCGTCAATAATCGGATCCTGCCAGTTGGGATAGTTGAACATGTTGGCAACGGCAAAGGACTGGACATTTACGAAACGGTTGCCCTTTTTCATTACATCCCAGGAAATTCCGGCAAAATCGGTATCATCCAACAGATTCAGCTGATCGTCACCCTGCAGGCCGTTCTCAAAACCACGTCCGTAACAGAATCGGACTCGGCCGGTACCCATGGCATCGTTACCCCAGGCATATGCATATCCCAGAGAAATCCCGTCAAAGGGATAATCCATATAGAGAATGGGCGTAGCCATGCGATGCTCAAATCCCATGCGCAACTGGGCAGGAGGTCCGTCCGTGGTAGGACGGCGTCCAATGGAGAACCAGATCGGCATTCCACCGATGTTGTTCCAGTTTACAAAGGCCCGGTCAACGCGCAGGGCGTTGTCGGCAGGGGTCCGGGTAGTGTTGCCGTCAAAGATCGGCATGGATTGACCGTAAAAAAGTGCAGTGCCTTGAGGTTGAGATTCCATGCCCCAGGCCTTGTACATGGCAAGACGACCCTTGAACTCTACGTTTTCAGTTGCCTTGACTCGCATATTCAGGCGAAAACGATTGGTGAAAATGGTGTCATTGGACAAGTCACCGGTTGATACGGTGCCAAAGGTCGGCATGCCTGTTGCCGGATCCTGACCGGTCATTCGCATCGGAGTCCCTGCAGCAAAAACCGTGTCTGCGCTGTAGTAGTCCATGCGGGCACGGAAGTCACCGTAGAATTTAAAACGGGCAGCCAGATCCCATGCCTCGGATTTTTCGTCCAGCATGTCATTCATGTCATCGACTGTGTCACCGTATTCAGAAATGGTTTCATTCTGCTGAGCCATCTGAGCCTTCAGGGCTTCCAACTGACGAGACATTTCTTCAATTTTGCTGTTCAGGTCTGTTGGTGCTTTACCTGCACTGGCGGATGCAACTGCAGGCAGTGCAATTAATCCGGCAAGGGCAAGCATGGAAAATTTTTTGACCATTCTTTTACCTCCTCTCTTCTTTCTGGGACTGTATCCCGATTATTAATGATCTTCTCTGACCTGGCAACAAAGTGCATATTAGCATTCCGTTGTCCTGCGGGAGATAAATCTTCTTTGTAGAAAAACGTTTAATCCTATTTTTTTTTATCGCATATAAACTGTGATGTCAACTGTTGGAAGGAAAAAAGTTAAAAAAATTGTACCACGGGGGGATTTCATCAGGCGATCGGGAGGTGCTGGACAGGGAAGGTCTGGGGTGATATTTGTATTTGTTTTGTGATTATGAACCGTTATTAATGGATGTCGTTGGTGTTGATTCTGGAGTTAGCCGGTACAAAGCTTTAAATTTTTCAGGTGTCTGGATTATTATCTCTACATCTGACCAGTGTTTTGAATTTCTCTCGCAAGGTCTCAAGGAATCCCCTGTTTCAGCGACGCCGGCAGAAACAGGGGAGAAAAAACCAAGAAACCCTTATTTCAGTCGGGATAGCGGAAGGTCATCCGCTTATTCCTGCGGCCGATACGAACGATGCCGCCCTTGCTGAGTCTGCCGAACAGGATTTCTTCGGTGAGTACATCGCCAATTTCTTTCATGATCAGACGGCGCATGGGGCGGGCTCCGTAAGCAGGATCGTATCCTTCTGTTGCCAGCCAGTTACGCGCCCCCGGGGTCAGGGAAATCACAACTTTTTTATCAGCCAGTTGGGCCTGCAGTTCCAGGATCATCTTATCGACAACCTTTGCGACCGCATCCATCTGCAGGGCCTGGAAGGTGATGGTGGCATCAAGCCGGTTCCGGAATTCCGGGGAGAACAGATTCTTGACGGCCTTCTGCTCCTTGCCTGAGGAATCGCCGAGAAAGCCGATGGATCGTTCACTCATCTCACGCGCACCGGCATTGGTGGTCATGATCAGGATTACATTGCGGAAATCAGCCCGCCTGCCGGCATTATCGGTCAGGGTGGAGTGATCCATTACCTGCAGCAGAATGGAAAACACATCAGGGTGTGCCTTCTCGATTTCATCCAGCAACAGCACCGTGTAAGGGTGCTTGCGGATGGCATCGGTGAGCAGGCCGCCCTGGTCAAAGCCTATATAACCGGGAGGGGCACCGATGAGACGGGCCACGGCATGTTTCTCCATGTACTCGCTCATGTCAAAGCGCTCAAAGTTAATGGACAGAGCCTGGGCAAGCTGTCTGGCCACCTCGGTCTTGCCTACTCCGGTGGGCCCGGCAAACAGGAAAGAACCGGTTGGGGAGAGCGGATTGCCAAGGCCCGCCCGGGAGCGTTTAACCGCTTGGACAACTGCAGCAATGGCCTCGTTCTGGCCGAAAATAACCGATTTGAGGTTGTCGTCCAATTTCTGCAACCCCTCCATGTCGTTATTGGTTTTGGAGGTTACTGGTACCCTGGCCATCCTGGAGACAGTCCGTTCAACGTCCTTTACGCTTACGGTCTTGCCGATTTTACCGGCCAGCCGGAAGGCAGCTCCGACCTCGTCCATGACGTCAATGGCCTTGTCGGGCAGGAATCGGTCATTGATATAGCGGTGGGCCAGTTCGGCTGTAGTCTGGATGGCCGGCTTTGAATAGTGAACCTGATGATGCTCTTCGTAACGGGATTGCAACCCTTTGAGAATCGCACAGGTGTCATCCACAGATGGCTCTTCGATATCGATTTTCTGAAAACGCCGGGACAGGGCACGGTCCTTTTCTATATGGTTTTTATACTCTTCATAGGTTGTAGAGCCAATGCAGCGGATGGTTCCAGCCTGCAGGGCCGGTTTAAGCAGGTTGGAGGCATCCATGGAGCCGCCGCTGGTGGCGCCGGCTCCGACTATAGTGTGCATCTCGTCAATAAAGAGGATGGCATTATCCTTTTTTTCAATGGCGGTCACAACAGCTTTGAGCCGTTTTTCAAAATCGCCCCTGTATTTGGTGCCTGCAACCAGGGTGCCCATGTCCAGCATATAGATCTCGGTGCCCTGTAAAAGATCCGGCACCATATTTTCCCGGTTCGGTTTTTCAGATTCCCTGGCTTCTCCGTCCTCATGAATACGCAGAGCCAATCCCTCAGCCATGGCAGTTTTACCCACTCCCGGTTCTCCAACCAGCAGGGGGTTGTTTTTCCGGCGGCGGCAGAGGACCTGCATCATTCGTTCAACCTCACGGTCCCGGCCGATCAGTGGATCAATGCTACCTGCAGCTGCTCGGAGGGCAAAGTTAACCGTGAACATTGCCAGGGCATCTTCTTTCACTTTTTTCTTCTGCTTGCCCGGGGCAGGCTGTGGGCTGCTCAACGGTTCACGTTGCAGATTATCGGGCAGATTATGGGAGATATATTCCACCACCTCCATCCTGCCGACGCCCTCGCTGCCCAGAAAGTAAACGGCATGGGAGTCTGGTTCTGCAAAGATGGAGACCAGTACGTCACCGGTATCCACCTGTTTTTTGCCGCAACTCTGTACATGGTTGACGGCTCGCTGCAGTACCCGGTTAAAGGCAACGGTCTGGGCAGGTTCCCCTTCGCCTTCTTTTAATACGGGCATGCCGCCGGCAAAAAAACGCTCCAGCCGATCTCTAATCGTGTCGTGGTTGCCGCCGCATTTGTCAATAATATGGGTTGCCAGATCATCGTGCAGCAGTCCCCACAGCATATGTTCGACCGTCACATACTCGTGTTTTTTGGTTTTAGCCTCTTTTATGGCCTTGATCAGGGCCAGTTCTAACTCTCGACTTAACATAATATCTCTCCTCGCAGAGGACCGCTTAGTTCACCTTTTCCAGGGAACATTTAAGCGGGAACTGATTTTTTCTTGCCATTCGGTGCACCACTGCCACCTTGGTTTCGCCTATTTCGCGGGTGAAGACACCAGCTACACCATGTCCCTGGTGATGAACATTGAGCATGATTCTGGTGGCCTCAGTCGTATCCTTGCCAAAAACGTTTTCAAGTACCGTGATCACGAAGTCCATGGTTGTATAATCATCATTATGGAGGAGCACTTTGAACAGGGGGGGCTCCTGCAGATCTTCTCTGTTTCTGGTCAGGGTCTCATCCTGATGGCCTGATTTCGTTTTTCCCATACTGTTACAATTTGTTTTATTATAACAAATTACATTTAGAATTAAGGTGAATTTTTAAAGGTAGGGCGGGCAGTGCCCGCCATCTTCTGCCGGACATGTTCAGAGGCGGCGGGCACAGCCCGACCTACAAGCTGAATCTTATATTTAAACTACTAATAGTGTAATGCTTCATGCCGATTTTGCAAGTTACCTTTGTCGTTTACCGGTAGCATGGAAAGGATAAGATGCTGTAGTACCGTGTCGGTATCAATGGGAGATCCTTTCAGGCGTATCTCGGCAGCAAGGATCAGGCCCAGCCATGACTTTAGTGTGGCAAGAGAAAAAACCGACGAGGTTTTAAACTGCATATAGACGGCATAGGGGTGACCTGACAGTTCTTTTTTCCAGCGTTCATTCTGTTTGAGGGCCGGTAAACATTGCTGTTGGAAGAGTTTAGGGGGTATATTTGGCCGAACACCGTACTCCTCCTGGTCCTGCAGTGACCGAAAGAGCAGCAGGGTGCGGCTATAGTTGCGCAGGGTTGCCAGGATTGCCAGGCCATGGATACTGTTTTCCTGCAGCCGTGAGACAAGTAGCAGGGCCCTGTCCAGATTCTTTTCGCCGATGGCCTGGGTAAGTTCAAACAGTGCTTCCTGCCGGGTGCGGCCGACCACGGCGTTGAGGTCATCCATGGTGATCTGCTTTGCTTTACCCACATACAGTGCCAGTTTTTCTGTCTCCATGACAACGGCTACCGGATGGAACCCCACCCGTTCAAACAGTTGTTCAGCAACCCCGGGTACCATGGTCTTGCCCATTTCTTTAAGGATTTGAGAGACCTGTTCCTGGAGTACGGATTGCTGCGCTTTTTTTGCCTGGAAGCTAGCGCCGGTGTCAACACTCAGGTCTATGACAGCTGCGTGTTCTTTTAAAAATTTGTATAGTTTTTTGCGCTTATCTACCTCTTCTGCGAGCAGCATGAGGATATTGTCTGCAGGGATACCAGCTCCAAGCACTATCTGCAGCAACTCCGCAGGGTCACCGGCAGGTACAGGAGATGCAACCGCTGTTTCTGCAGTAGAGCTGGTGATAAGCTCGCTGGTCCAGTCCAGCCTGGATCCGGGTTTCGCAAAGCCGAAACATTTTTTCCACTGGCTTTTGGACAGGCCGCCCGGGTCATTGGATTGGTCATGGCTGTCCAGGCCTCCGGCCTCCATCATGGCGCGCAGGTAACCGGCAGCCTTGTCCGGTTTGTTGTCGTCCATGGCCTTGACAGCCTTGTTCCAGATGGCCTTGGCCACTTTTTTAGAGTGGAACAGTCGTGTGTTGTTAACCCGGAAGATCTGTCTGCCCGGTAGCAAGCTGAAGCTGCGCAATTTGGAAAGTGTGGAGCTGACGTCTTCACTGTCACCTTCGATTCCATGAACCGTGCCGCCGTTTGTACATAGAGCACTGCTGATACGTTCCGCGGCCTGCTGACAGAGATAACGGTCGCCGAAGAGCAGGTAGACCGGGGAAATGGTCCCGTTTTTAATCTCTTTGATCAGGCTGTTGATGGTGTTTCGGTCGTATAGGGGCATGAGGGCGGTTCAAGGTTCAGAGTTCAGGGTTCATGGGTTACAAGGACGGGGGCGATTACATAACCTTGAACCCGGAACCCTGAACTTTTTTTATTGTTCATCCGGGCAGGCTGTGCCTGTTGCCGGGTCCGGGTTTTTCTTTTTTTCTTCATCCAGAATCTTGTGCAGTATGGCGGTCAGGGAGCCGGGTTGCAGGTAATCGCCTCCCCGGCCTCCGGCAAAGATAAAGGCGGATTTATCAGCCATGTCCTTCCAGGTGATGGAGGATGGATTTTCGGCAACTACTTCAAAAAAGTTTTTATTGTACGGGTCGTTAATAATAGCCATGCCTGTACCGATGGTGGCCAGGATGTCGATATGGCCGAGAAACATCTTGGTCAGCCTGGTATAGGCCTTTACTCCGCCACAGGAACCAAGGCTCATGAACCGCTGCTTGGAGGTAAGATCCTGGTCTGTAATCTGCCGCTCCCGTTTCAGCTCGACCAGGGGATCGGTTATCTGCTCCGAGCGCCAGTACGAGTGTCCGCGCTGGGCAAACATTTCGTCACCACCCTGCAGAAATCGTTTAAGCAGCTGCTGCTGTTGTTTCTCTCCGACATAGACATAGACTGAGTGACGGATGGTGATGCCGTTGATCTGCTTGACAAAAGCCACGGAGAACTGTTTGCGCTGCATGGCTGAAAAGAGTCTCGGCAGACCGTTGCCCGGGTTCTTGCCGGCGCCTGCAATCAGAGCTGCAGTCTGCTGCCTCATGGCCGGGTTCAGGAACGCCAGGCTGTACTGTTCGGCCAGGGTAATCCTGTAACCGTTTTTGAGCAGGGTTCGGCCATTGGAGATAAAGGATTTTCGTCCATCGTCATCGGGATGAAAAACGGAAATTGAGCCCAGGCGGCCATCTGTCTTCCACTCGGCAAACGGAGTGACCAGGTAACGGCTCAGGTCCACGGCCCCGTACCGGATAATTGCCCGGGTAATGAGGACCCGATCCCGGGTGCCGAGCAGTTCAGGATGTTCCTGCAGGTAATACTGCAGGATAACTGTGATCAGCGTGGAAAACGTACAGCTGCCTTTGTCCGCTTCCATAACCATTTTATGGATCAGGAAGCTCCGCGAGTCGGACTCAAGGACTGTCAGCAGATGCTTGAAGGTGGCCGAAAACAAGAGGATCGTATCCTCGTCCTTAAAGGCGGATGCCGCCACCAGTTCCAGAATCTGTTTTTGCTCTTCGGAATCATCCGGAAAAAAGGTGGTCAGCTTTCCCTTTTGCGCGAGGCTTACGATAAAGTTTGATACCAGCAGGTTATCCGGATCTATGGCCTTGAGGAAGTTGAGCAGGTTGTCCTGGTGGTTTTCCTTGATCCGTTTTTTGAGGATCGGCACCAGGATGTCCCGGAAGGAGGAGTCATAGAGCTCGCTGCCCTGGGCGAGCAGTGCATAGATATTTGCCGAGGTCAGGTCCCGGGCCACCTGTCTGCGGTCGGCAGAGGTTGCCTGGCGCAGCAGGCTGGTCATCTCGCCGCGCCGTCCGGCCCGGTAAGCCGGGTAAAAGCGTTTGCCGTACGTATACTGGGTCTGCTGGGAGAGCTGCTGGAAACGGCCATACAACTCTTTTTTCGACATCCGCTGCAGTTGGGCCTCGGAAATCTCAAAACCGAAGCGGTCGGTAACGGCGTGCAGGTTGTTGATCTTCCATATAAGTTCTTCGCCACCGTCATAAAAGGCTCGCAGCAGATCCTTGCGGCCTTCCTCATCCTGGCGGTAAAACTGAGCCTCCTGCACCGGAGGCGGGGTGGCAAAATAGCTCACCAGCCAGTTCCAGGCTGCGATTCGGCTCATGGTCTTCTGTTTATACAGGGTGCGTGCATTCCAGGCATCGTCATCCCGAAGTTGCTGGATCAGGGGCAGGGCATCGAGCATGCTCTCCCGGTTCATGTCTTTTACCCGGGCAAGGGCTTCACTGGCCCATGCCTGTTTACTGGAGAGTCGACCCAGGATGACCAGGCCGTCCAGCGCTTCTTCTGCGTCCATATCACCCACGGCAAAAAGCCCCTGTACGGCCCGGTTGTTGGCATCTTCAAGCCTGGTGAGCAGAGGGATAGTTTTCAGGGCAAAATGGGGTTTGATGCCTTCAAGTGCCAGGTAGGCGCGAAAGGATTTTCCTGCCTCATAGTTGAGGCTCTTGATCTCCGGCAGCGCCTGGATGGCAAGCTCCATGGTCGTTCCGCGCAGATCAGCCCAGTCCTCAAAGGTGAGCATCTGCTCATAGGAGAGGTGAAGGCGAATCAGGTCATCCCAGGTCCTCTGGCTGAGTTGAAAGTTTGCCCCTTTCATCAGGCTCATCTTGCGAAAGATACGCTGGGAGTTGTAATCCAGTCCCCGAATTATTTCTTTGCCGTAATCCACCTGCTCACAGTTCATGCAGGGAATCCGGATAAAGGCCTCAACGGTCTTGCGCCAACTGGCATCCCCTGAACCTGTTCCGGCAGCAGTCGACAGGGTAAACAGGAGAACGAAAGCCAGGCTCAATGGCATGGACATGATGTGTTTGCGGGATTTGTGCATGGGGTATATGGTGTGTTGATGAAATATGATTCAGCTACATTTGCTTCCGGTTCTACCCCGGTTGGTCCCGGCAGCAGTGGGCGGGTCATCTCTACCCTTGCCCTGCTGGCAGCCATGGTGCTCTGGGGTAGTTCCTTTGTGGCGATGAAATATGCCTTTGGC
>Ga0209013_10002101_pt1 | contig 18167 bp, 17 predicted proteins | sample Cruoilmetagenom2_FD_187291 | JGI IMG/M metagenome (GOLD analysis project Ga0209013, IMG submission 187291) | Oil polluted marine microbial communities from Coal Oil Point, Santa Barbara, California, USA - Sample 2 (SPAdes) (version 2) | ecosystem: Environmental > Aquatic > Marine > Oil seeps ...
AGGATGAATTGCTAACTATCCACATCCTTTAGACACTACTTGCACCTCCCTGTAGCTATGGCGACAGCATCTAAGCTGTCGTTAGCATCCATAAACACTCATCCCTGCAGCGTAATTGGATCATGGCCGTTAATTTTTATCAAATTCAAGATCAGTAATTTTATCAACTAACAAGAATGGATATCTATGAGGAAGAATTTTTTGGATAGCTTCTATATCAAAAACCAATCCTTGTTTTTTAACATTTTGAAATTTTTTAACTAATTTTTTCTGTTGATAAAGTTTTCTGATCTTTTTTGCAAATTCTACGTTTGCTTTATGACCCGGACGGGCAGCAAGAATTTGAGCTTTGATCGGTGCACCAATCAATGCTAAGTCTCCAATCATATCCAACAATTTATGCCGTACTGGTTCGTTTCTAAACCTTAAGGATTTTTCATTCAAGAATCCACTATGAGAAATTGAAATATCTGTATCCAAACCAAGTTTACTTTTAATCTCATTAATTTTTTTATCATCAAGATCATGATCTAATATTACTACAGCATTATCAATATTACCTCCCTTGATTAAACCTTGATCAATAAGAGGTTCAATTTCACTAAGAAAACAGAATGTTCGTGCAGGTGCAAACTCATCTACGAATTCTTTTTCAAGATCAAATAACCCAGAATGTTGACTGCCCAAAGCTGGATTCATATAATCAACCATAACAGTTAATCTATATCCATCTAGAGGAAGTGCAACTATATCAACTTGTTCATCTTCGTTATGATAAGTAACAGTTTCATCTATTATCAAATAATCTTTATTTTCCTTTTGAATAACAAATCCAGCTTCCTGCAGTTTTTCAACATACGGCATTGCACTACCATCTCCTACCGGCGGTTCAATTCCATCAATTTCAATAGTAATGTTATCAATCTGAAGTCCAACAATGGCTGCAAGTACATGCTCAATTGTATGAACTTTGGCTTCTCCAATTCCAATTGTTGTACCCCGAGAAACATCAATTACATAATCAGTGGTTGCAGGAATTTCAGGTCTATCTCCAAGATCAACTCTAATAAATTTAATGCCATAATTATCGGGTGCGGGCTTAAAAGTCATTTTGGTTTTTGCACCTGTATGAAGACCAGTTCCTTCAATTGATATTGATTTCTCAATGGTACGTTGTTTTTCTAACATTAACTATTTCCTTTCTTATTAAATGATTCTTCCAATTCTTTAACTTTACTTTCAAGTTCTTTTATTTGATTACTATATTTTTCTAAATTTCTAATATGCGCTTCTTCTTTAAAGGCTACTCTGTAATTTTTAGCAGGTGAACCAAAGTATTTTCCAGATTGGGTTAATGATTTTGAAACCCCACCTTGAGCACCTACCATAACTCTATCTGCAATAGTTATATGACCGGCAAGTCCCACTTGTCCAGCTAAAACACAGTTTTTCCCGACTACTGTACTTCCAGAAATTCCTGTTTGACCAGATAATGCAGAATTATCACCTATGACAACATTATGTGCAATTTGTACGAGATTGTCAATCTTAACTCCGCTCTTAATAATTGTAGATCCCATTGCTGCCCTATCAATCGAAACATTTGAACCCAATTCAACATTGTCCTCAATTATCACATTTCCAATTTGTGGAATCTTAATAAATTCTCCACGTTCATTATTAGTATATCCAAATCCATCAGAACCAACAACAGTACCAGAATGAATAATTACATTATTACCAATTTTACAATTGTGAGTGATTGTTACATTTGGATAAATAATATTATTACTTCCAATTTCTGTTGATTCTAATATTACAGTATTATGATAAATTGTTGTGTTATCTCCAATAGAACAATTTTCTGAAATTACAACATTTTTACCCAAAATTACATTCTTACCAATTTTAGCTGAAGGATATACAGAAGCAGTAGCATCAATTCCTGATATTTTTATTGGATGGCTAAAAAACTTGATAATCATTTTTTGTAAGGCTTCATCAGGTTTTTGAACTTCAATATAAATAATATCTTTTCTGGATTTGGGTAAGTCGGGGGTAACAAAAATAACTGATGCCTGTGTTGTTTCAAGATGTTTTTCGTATAATGATAAGTAGAGAAATGTTAAATCTCCCTCTTTGGCCTCTTCAATTCTGGAAATGTTTTTTATTTCAAAACTTGCATCCCCATAAATTTTACCATCAACAAAATTGGCAACTTCTTGAACTGTAATTTTCATATCCAATCATTTTAATATTTCTAAAACTTTGCTAGTTATATCATACTCTTCTTTGGCATAAAGAAATAAAATATCTCCGCTTCTATCAAAAACGTAATCAAGTTCTTCATCTTCAGCAACAGTTTCAATTGCAGTAAAAATTTTATTTTGCACGGGTTTCATTATCTCAGTTTGCTGCGAATACAATTCCCCCTGAAATCCAAATTTACTTTGGCGATAATTAGCAATATCAGTTCCCAATTTTAAAATTTCTTTTTCTGCGTTAAGTCGCTTATTATCACTCATTATTAGTTTTCTTTTCTCAAAATCGGCCTTCTTGGAATCAAATTCTCTTTCCATCTTCTTTAATTCATCTTTCCATTCCTGGATTAATGCATCAATAGTTTTTTGAGCATCTTGTGCATCGGGCAGTTCTTGGAGAATAGTATTTGAATCAACATAACCAATCTTTAACTGCCCGAAGCTAATTGCAGGAAGCAATAGAATAATACTCACAAAAAAGATTAATAACTTTCTCATGACATTTTCCAATTATTTTATTTATTCTTTTTAAGTTTATCTAAAACTTTGTAAGTTATATCATATTCTGAATCTGCGTAATGTAGAATATTAACAACTCCTTCAACACCTTTATCTAAAACAAAATGCATCTTTTCCTGTTTTGAAACTTGTTCTATGGCTTTACTGACAGCATCTTTAATTGGCTTCATCATAGTTTGACCCTGCTGAACAACTTGTTGTTCTCTTTGCATAATTGAATTTTGTTCAACTAATAATTGCTGCTCTGTTTCTTGCTGTTTTTGAGGAGACATTAAGGCTCGTTGATTTTGATAAGAATTAACTTTCTCTTGAAAAACTGCCGCTAAACTATCTCTTTCTCTTGTCCATCGTTGCTGCAACATTTGTAAATCTTGCTGAGCTTTTATAGCAGGAGCATAATTTTGGAATAAAACTTGTGAATCAACATATCCAAGTTTTTGACTTTGAGCACTCAAAGTTATTCCACCAATTAAAAATAACATTATTACTAACTTTTTCACATTAACCTCATATTTATAAATTGAAAAATAATTAAAATCCTTTACCAAATTGGAAATGAAATACCCATTGCGGCTGTCTGCCATCAACTTGAGGTCTATCAAATCCATATCCATAATCAAATCCTATCAATCCAATAGGATTTATCATAATTCTTGCACCAATACCTGCTGATCTACGTAAATCATACAAATCAGCTGTACGTAAGTTTTCCCAAACATTACCAGCTTCAGCAAATGCAATAATATATATCGGCATCGGTTCAAGAGTTAAAGCTGCTCTTAATTCTAAAACATAGCGCGACATTATACTACCGCCAATTATTTGTTTAGTAACGGAACTTCTCGGTCCAACTGATCTATCTTCATAACCACGTAATGGGGTAGTTGCTATCACCAAGCCATTTCCACCCATGTAAAAATACTCAAAAGGTTGAATAGTTGTATTAGCTTCTAATTCTTCTATATAACCCACATCAAAACCCGCATAGAAAACTAAACGATTTGAGTTAAACAACCTTCTGTAAAAATCAGTTCTAAATTCTAATTTTAAATAATCAACATCCCCGGGTAAAAATGGTCCACCGCTTAACTCGGCATTTAACATAAACTTGGATCCACGAGAAGGAAAAATGGGATTATCAATATCAGTTCTTGAAATAGTTGTACCCAATGTAATTTGATTATACTTACCAGTTTGATAATAAGAAGCACCGTTTATAATATTATTATACTGATATCTTAAAATACCTTGAATATAGAAAAATTTATCTGGCCATTTTAACCGACGACCAACCTTAAATGTAACACCAGTTTGCTTAAGATCATAAATATACCTTTGTCTCGTATCAAATATATCAAAACCAACCATTGTTGGAGAATCTAAAAACCAAGGCTCTGTGAATCCAATATTAAATGTCTGATAAAAATTACCAACTCCAAATTGCCAGTTAAAATTTAGTATTTGTCCACCACCCATTGAGAACGGATGACCTATATCAAAATTGGTCAAAGTAACGCCAATTGAACCACTAAATCCATAACTCCCACTGTAACCTACAGAGGCATTTAAATAATCGCTCGATTTTTCCTCTACACTATAATGCAGATTAACAGTACTATCATTAACTGGTTTGTAGTCAATTCCTTTTGTATATAATTGTTCTACATTAAAATATTGAAGATTTGCAAGTTGTTGTAAACTTGTAAATATTGCAGATCTGCTAAAGTAATCACCAGGTACAGAGTACAATTCACGTCTTATAATTTTATCTTTTGTTTTTGTATTTCCGGCAATATTAACTTTTCCAACTTTAAAACGTCGATTCTCTCTAATAGTAATATATATATCAATAGAATCAGCAGCAACACGTTCTTCTCGTGTTTCAAGACTAAACCCAAGATAACCATTGTCCTGGTAAACTGAAGATACATCTGATTGACTTTCATTAAATCTCAAGTTTTGATTGAAACGATCTAAATCGAAAATATCCCCTTTTCTAAAATCTAATCGTGAACTTAATATTTCGTCACTATAAACAGTATTACCTTCCCAGATGATATCTCTTACTTTAATAAGTGGACCTTCAATTATATTGATTACAATATTAACACCGGTCTTATCTTCATTAAATATTAGAGAATCACTTATTATTTCGAAATCGCGATAACCCTCACTATTATAAAAATCTTTAAGAAGTTTTTTATCATTTTCATAATCTTCTTTATTGAATGAGTCATCAGACCAGAACTTCCACCATACTGGTTCAGAAGTTTCCTCAAATTCAGATTTTAAATCTGCGTCTTCAAATGCAGAATTATTATTAAAGCTTATAGATTGGACACTAACTTCTTCTCCTTCATTTATATTATAAACTAGAAGTAATCTTTCTTTAATTCTTTTAATTATATCACGTTTACTATCTGGATTAAAATCGTAAATTATTTCCTCAGAATCTGATGAATCATCTTGACTTAACCAAGTAACTGTAATCTCATCATCATCAGTGGTGTCAGCCCTTTCAAACGAGTATAAGACCGGAGTAATTTCAGCATTCATTAAACTTTCTTCATCATAAAGTTTTTTCATATCACGAACAGTTTTATAAATTGCTTGGGGTTTTAATATCTGTCCAGTTACAAATGTAACTACCTTATCAAGGTCCTCTTCATCAAGATAATCATTACCGCTAAAGAGATATTTTTCAATTCTCGGATGTTCTTGTACTCTAATTACAATAAAAACCCCGTTATCAATTTTTTTCTCGATATCAATTTTTATATCTGAAGTGAATAATCCCAATTTCCATAATCTGCGAATTGCATTTAAAGTTTGGTCGCCAGGAATTTCAATTTCATCCCCAACATTTAATCCACTATTGGCAATAATTGTGGAAGCATCGGCCGAAGTATTCCCCTCTACTGTGATTCCTAAAATCTGGTAATTCACCTTTTGTAATTGAGGGAAAACAGTTGTTGATGAAAAAATCACTATTAATAAAAGGTTCAAACTGAACCATTTAATTGAAGTGTTCTTAATTTTGTTGTTTATTTTCAATCTGCTCGCTAACAAGTCCGAATCTTCTCTCTCTGGTTTGGAATTCTTTAATTGCATCAATCAAATTATCAGTTTTGAACTCTGGCCATAAAACTTCAGTAACAAATATTTCAGAATAAGCAATTTGCCAAAGTAAAAAATTACTTATTCTCATTTCTCCGCCGCTTCTAATAACAAGTTCAGGATCAACCATACCTTTAGTTTCCAAATTATTAGATATCAACGTTTCATCAATATCTTCGAAACTGATTCTTCCGGCTTTAAATTCCTTACTTATTTTTTTTACTGCATTTGTAAGTTCCCATCTACCACTATAACTCAATGCCAAATTTAATGTCATTTTTTTATTATCGCGTGTCTTTTCAAATGCATACTCTAATTCTTCTCTAACCACTTCGGGTAACATTTCAATATTTCCAATTGAAGTGAGTTTAATATTATTTTTATTAAGCTGATCAGTTTCATTTTTCAGACTTTTTACTATCAATCTCATTAAAGTGGAAACTTCAGCTTTTGGTCTATTCCAGTTTTCTGTTGAAAATGTATATAAGGTAAGAAATTGAACACCAAGATTAGCACATGCTTCAACAATTACCCGAACAGTTTCAATACCTTTTCTGTGACCCGCTACTCTTGGTAAGTTCTTATTTTTAGCCCACCGACCATTACCATCCATAATAATAGCAATGTGTTTTGGTATGTTGCCAAGTTGTTTTATCTTCTCTATATTCTTCTTATCGTTGTCCGATAAAACCTTTTTCACTCACTTCCCAATAAATTATAAAAAGACTACTCAAAATAGGTGGCAGTGGTCTAAATGTCAAGATTCTTTAAACTTACACGACTTATTATAGATTTAGTTTAATAATAGAATTATACAAAACAAATTCAATTTTGTGCCTGAAAAATTTTTGAATTGATTTTTATGAATATTCTTTTGGAAAGTTTCTAAAACATTAGTCGTTTTTCGGTGAGGTTGAAACAATTTTAATATTTTTTCTTATATTTTCATCTAGTTCTGACAAAAGGGATTTAACCTCAGAACAAATTTCATCTGAACATCCGAGAAATAGAGTTACCTTCTGAAGAGAGAATTTGCTCTTCTGATTTGCTAAAAACTTTATTTTTCTTAAAATATTCGGATTTTGTATATCATCCTTAGTTAAAGTTAATCCAAGAACATATTTTTTATTCAGTTTACCAACTGCATCTACTTCATATACACCAACTGGAGATGGTGTAGGAAGGTAAGTTCCATGTTTTCTACTTAATGTAAGAAAACCATTCTTCCAAAAATGCTTGATTAGTGAATCAACACGATCTTTATCTGGAATTTTAGTCATTTTTATAAACTCAATTTAATATTGGGATTATCGGAGAAAAATGTGAATAACCTAGAATTTTAATATTCAATATTTTATCATATTCAATCATTTTTATCTCGTGTGAATTATTAACACGTCCGAATACAACTTTTTTACCAAATCTATTTTTACTTATAAAATACGGCTCGAGAAATGTTTCTTTTAAATTATAGAGAATTTTAACTCTATTTCTATTTATAATTGCTTTTGAAAATAATTCAGTTTTCATCATTATCCTTTCAATTATACCAGCGAAAAACGCCAAGCGCTTTTCCTACAATGGAAAAATTATCAGTGCTATTAATATGAATTTTATCATATTTTTCATTTTCAGGAATTAACGTTATTCTATTGCTTTTTCTTTCAAATCGTTTCAGAGTTGCTTCAGTTCCTAATAGTGCAACAACTATCTCTCCATTGTTCGCATCTTTTTGTGGATTTATAATTACAACATCACCTTCCATAATTCCTGCATTAATCATACTATCACCCTTGACTCTTAAACCAAAGCAGTTTGATTTTCCATTTATTAGACTTGCTTGAACCGAAAATGTTCCTTCAATATTTTCTTCAGCTAATATTGGTTGGCCGGCTGCAACTCTTCCAAGTATTGGTAATTCAATAACCTCTGATGATTGGATTCGTGAAATAGAATTGATAGATGGCTCAATTATGGAGAGAGTTCTACTGGAATTTTCTGTTATGTTTAAATATCCCTTTTTAATGAGAGCATCAATATGTCTTTTAACACCAAATGTACTGGAAATGTTGAATTCAAATCCAATTTCTCGGTATGTTGGGGGATAACTATTAAGTTCGATAAAGCTTTTAATAAAAATATAAACTTCTTCTTGTCGGTCTGTAAGTGATTTTTTCAATTTAGTGCTCTAATGTTCACTACAAATATAGTGAACGGAAGAGCACTTGTCAAGGAAAATTATTTGTAGAGTAAATTAAAATATTTTTAAATACTAATTAATGCTTTGACAAAGGGAATAAGCTATTCAACTTTAGTGAGCCAATTATATTTATCTTCAATGATTCCATATTGTATTCCTGTTAGTTGCGTATACAGCTTGGTCCCAAGTTCTCCTGCGCTCTCAGCATTAAAAAGTAGTTCAATATCGTTGTACTTTAATTTGCTGATTGAAGATATAACTGCGGCAGTACCTGTACCGAATAATTCTAATAGGGAATTATTGTTATAATTTTCTATTATTTCTTGTAAAGAAATATCTCTTTCATTCACATTGTATCCCCAATCCTTTAGAATTTCAAGAACTGACATTCGGGTGATTCCAGGCAAAATTGTTCCAGTAAGTCTTGGAGTAGCTACTTCATCTTTAAAGTGAACAAACATATTCATAGTACCAACTTCTTCGATATACTTCTGCTCTAATGCATCAAGATAGAGTACTTGAGTAAATCCAAGTTTTTGTGCTTCCTTTTGTGCAAGTAAAGATGCAGCATAATTACCAGCAGTTTTACAATCTCCAACCCCACCGCGCACTGCTCTAACATATTTTTTTGTAGCCATAATTGGAACTGGTTTAAATCCTTCAGGATAATAGGGACCAACCGGGCTTAAAAGTATCATAAATTTATACTTCACTCCAGGTTTAACACCAAGCATCGGATCGGTCGCAAATACAACTGGTCTAATGTATAATGAATGTCCTGGATTGTCCGGAATCCAATCTTTATCTATTCTAATTAATTCAATTAATGCTTTCATTACAAAATTTATATCAATCTCAGGAATGCACATTTTTCTGGCCGAACTATTTAAACGTTCAAAATTCTTCTCAGGGCGAAACATTACGATATTACCATTTTCTTGTTTGTAAGCTTTAAGTCCTTCAAATATTGCTTGACCATAGTGAAAAACTAATGCAGCTGGACTTAAATTAATTACATCAAATTTTTTAATAGTTGGATTTATCCACCCTCCTGCTTCGGAATCGTAATTCATTTCAAATGCATGTGTCGAAAATGTTTGACCAAAAATTAATTTCTCTGGAACATTAACTTCTTCATGGGAGGATTCTAATTCGTAAATTAAATTATCCATATTTTTACCTCAAAATTTTGTTATAATCCGTCAATTAAAATCAACAGAATAATCGTAAAGTTATAAAGTAAATTTGTGATTAAAATTAGTCAATTACAAGAATAATTGAACAAACTTCAATAATTATAGTAATTAAATTGAGCAGTATTTACTTTCTAAAAAATTTGTAATTTTACTCCAAAGAAAAATGTGATAACCTTTAATTATGATTATAAAATTTATTAGAAAAATTGGTGAGTTTACAATTAATTTTATTCAGGAAGTTGGGCAAATCAGCAATCTTTTTTTTGCAATCCTAAGATTTACTCCAAAACTTCTTAAAGGTAGGAAACTTTTATTTTTTCAAATGGAACATATCGGTGTTAACTCACTTCCATTGGTAATAGTGATTGCTGTTTTTACAGGAGCAGTTGCCGCATGGCAGGCTGCATATCAGCTGAAAGGTGTTGCCCCAATTTCATTTTTAGGCACTGCAACAAGCCGAGCAATTATTACTGAATTAGGACCTGTCTTGACTGCGATAGTGATTGCGGGTAGAATTGGTGCATCGATTGCAGCGGAGTTGGGCTCTATGAAAGTAACTGAACAAATTGATGCATTAGAAACAATGGGTATCAGCCCAGTTCGATATCTTGCAATGCCAAGGTTTTACGCATCTTTATTGATGATGCCCGTTTTAGTTGTATTTGCCAATGTTATAGCTGTGGGTGGTGCGTACATAATTTCTAATTACTTCTTAGATGTTTCATACTCCGTTTTTTTTGATTCTGTAAAAAGATATTTTCTAGTAAGTGATTTTATTTTTGGGATGACGAAGGGAATGATATTCGGTGGAATGACATCATTATTGGGATGCCATATTGGATTTAGAACTGTTGGTGGTGCTGAAGGTGTTGGTTCATCTACAATTCGTTCATTTGTACTTTCAGCGGCTATGATTCTAATACTTGACTATTTACTTTGGACTCTTATTTTTTAATCAGTTACGAATAAAACACTATTGATGGAAATTTAAATTTTAATTATTTTTATCGTAAACAAATTATAACTGAAACTTGAATAAAAGAATTTTTGACATATTTCTATCCATTGTATTACTTCCAATAATTCTAATATTAGTCCTTATTTTTTCAATTATTTTAATTTTCGAATTAAAACAATTTCCTTTCTTTATTCAAGAAAGGGGAATTACATTAACCAAATTCAGATTTAAGATTATTAAACTTCGAACTATTAGGAGAAGTGATAGCAAGGTTAAAGACCAACCAATTTTAAATACAAGTGTTTTCTATAAGTTTCACTTTATTAATGATGTTCCAAAATTTGCTGGATGGCTAAGACGAACTGGATTGGATGAAATTCCACAAATAATTAATATAATTAAGGGTGATATGAGTTTTGTTGGTCCTCGTCCATTTATGCTATCTGATCTTAAATTACTTGAAAAGTCTGACTTGGAACTATATAAAATTAGAGAAAGTTTTAATTCAAAACCTGGTGTTACAGGTTTATGGCAGATATTCTGCAACAGGGAAGAGGGTGCTAAAAATTTAATTGCACTTGAAAAAATATATGAAGAGATGAAAACCGTAAAGTATGATCTTAAAATATTGCTTTATACTTTACCAATTGTTTTAACCGCAAATAATGCAGACTCAATTTTCTGTTCTACTACCTTTCCACGTTTAAACAATTTACATTTTTCGAATTCAACTGAATTAGAAATAGTGTTCAACAAATCTAATTCAAAATTGTCATCAACTGGCGAAAAATACAATATTCGTTTACCTGGTGATTGGTGGACTATTGATAGATCATTGGAATTTGAAAGTAATGCAAACAAACAGTTAACTCTATTAAAAATAAATACCTCCTCCCAAAAAACAGCTTAAAATCATTTAACTCATTTCAAAATTTTATATGTCTCAGTAATTTATTTAAATAAAAATTATTTTTTACTTGTGTAGATTTTTTAAAGGATATATGTTTCATGTGTAAAGGAAATTTATTGTATGCCGGAAGGTTTTTTGAAGAACAGATTTTCATACATAAAAATTAAATTTATAAATACACATCGGTTAAAATCGAATTCCAATCTTTTAACACTCCCAAAAAAAATATCTATTAATAATTTCACTGACTTTTTAAGTCAGACAATTTGCATACTTAAACGAACATCTAAGGAGACACTATGTCAGAGTACGTAAAAACCCTCATGTCTGAGGTAAAAGCAAAAAATCCTAGTCAGCCCGAATTTCACCAAGCAGTTGAAGAGGTAGTATTATCACTGGAATCGGTAATGGATAAACATCCAGAATATCGTGCAGCAAAAATATTAGAAAGAATTGTTGAACCGGAAAGAGTGATCATGTTTCGTGTACCATGGGTAAACGATCTTGGAGAGGTTCAAGTAAACAGAGGTTTTAGAATTGAAATGAATTCTGCTATTGGTCCATATAAAGGTGGTTTAAGGTTTCATCCTTCTGTTAATCTTGGAATACTCAAGTTTCTTGCATTTGAACAAGTATTTAAAAATAGTTTAACCACCTTACCAATGGGTGGTGGAAAAGGTGGTTCAGATTTTGACCCCAAGGGAAAAAGTGATGAAGAAGTTATGAGATTTTGTCAAGGTTTTATGAGTGAACTTTTCCGTCATATTGGTCCAAATAGTGACGTTCCAGCTGGTGATATTGGAGTTGGTGGACGAGAAATTGGATTTATGTTTGGTCAATACAAAAAACTTAAAAATGAATTTACTGGAGTTTTAACTGGTAAAGGTTTGAACTGGGGTGGTTCATTAATTAGACCTGAAGCAACTGGTTATGGTGCAGTTTATTTTGCTGCTGAAATGTTAGCAACACGTAACGATTCATTAGAGGGAAAAACATGCTTGGTTTCTGGAAGCGGAAATGTTGCACAGTACACTACAGAAAAGTTACTTGATCTAGGGGCAAAAGTAACTACTTTTTCTGATTCCAGCGGATATATTTACGATGAACAAGGAATCGATAGAGAAAAATTAGCATATGTAATAGAATTGAAGAATGTTAGACGCGGTCGCATTAAAGAATACGCTGAGAAATATCTGAATGCAGTATATACACCTTTTGATGCAAGTCTCGACCATAATCCATTATGGAATCATAAAGCTGATTGTGCGTTTCCTAGTGCAACCCAAAATGAAATTAACGTGAATGATGCACAGAACTTACTTGATAACGGAGTGTTCGTTATTAGTGAAGGTGCTAATATGCCAACCACTATTGACGGAGTTAACTTGTTCCTTGATAAAGGAATTCTCTACGGACCTGCAAAAGCAGCTAATGCTGGTGGTGTTGCAGTCTCAGGTTTGGAGATGGCGCAAAACAGCATGAGGTATAGTTGGACTCGTGAGGAAGTTGATAATCGATTACAGTTGATTATGAAAAGTATACACACAACTTGTGTTGATACAGCTGAAAAATATGGAACCTCGGGCAATTATGTGGATGGTGCAAATATTGGTGGATTCATTAAAGTTGCTGATTCAATGCTTGATCAAGGTGTTGTTTAATTTTTGTACCGTAAAAATGTAATTATTCTAGGCGCAGAAATGCGCCTTTTTTATTATTTTAAAACGTGATATTCTAAATCATCTTAATAACTCATAATATAATTCTATGAATTCTAAACCAATCAAGTTTGATAAAAAATATTTAATAGAGAGCAAGGAAGCAAAATTTCGAGATTTCCATAATTTGATGTCTTTTAGAATTAGAGATATTATACTTGTTTCTAGTATGTATGATTTTTATCTGTTTGAAGAGGATGGAAGACTTTATGAATTGATAAGGCGTGAGTATCAAGGGTTGAACCTAAGCAATAGTCCGGAATTGACTCATGTTTCAAGTGGAGATGAAGCACTAAAACTTGCTGAATCTAAAGGTAGATTTAATCTTATTATAACAACGCTTCACGTTGATGATATGACAGCTATTCAACTTGCTGAAAAGGTTAAAGCTAAGAATGTTGACATTCCTGTAGTATTACTTGGGTACGACAATGATGAAATGACTGAGATAATTAAAAGTCCAGAATCAAAAGTTTTTGATAAGATATTCATGTGGCAAGGTGATTTCAGGATCATCTTTGGAATTATAAAATATTTTGAAGATAGAAATAATGTTGAATATGACACTCATCAGGTTGGAGTGCAGGTAATTATCCTTATCGAAGATAGTGTCAGATTTTACTCTTCTTATTTACCATTAGTTTATACTGAAGTAGTGAAGCAAGCCAATCGGTTAATGTTAGAAGGCGTAAACCTATCTGATAGATTTATGAAAATGCGCGCTCGTCCAAAGATAATACTTTGCTCAACTTATGAGGAGGCATGGGAGTTTTATAAAAAATACCAGGGATACATTCTAGGAATAATATCCGATGTGGATTTTCAGAAAGGTGGCAAACAGAATAAGAGAGCTGGACTTCTTTTTACCAAAAAAGTAAAAAATGAGTATTCTGATCTTCCTATTTTACTTCAATCAAATAGTACTAAAAACGAATCTTATGCACATGAATTAGGAGCATCTTTTATTCTAAAAAGTTCCAACACTCTTTTGGATGATCTTCGGAAATTTATGAATGAACAGTTTAGCTTTGGTGATTTCATATTTAGGATTCAAGATGGAAATGAAGTTGGAAGAGCAGCCAATCTTATTGAGCTTGGCGCACAATTAAATGTTGTACCTGAAGAGAGTATTACATATCATTCCTCCCGGAATCATTTCTCTAATTGGTTAAAAGCAAGAGGGGAATTTTGGTTAGCTTATCAATTACGACCAAGACAAGTTGATCATTATCGTTCAATTGAAGCGTTGCGAGAGGATCTTATAAATGCCGTAAGAAGTTACACTAAGGAACGGCAGTACGGTATAATTACAGATTTTGACCCAGTTACATTTGATAAGTTGAGTTTCTTCGCCAGAATTGGAGGCGGATCAATTGGAGGCAAAGCACGAGGTCTTGGTTTTTTTAATAACCTACTTAGTAGTTTTAGTATAAACCGAAGATTTAAACAAGTTAATATTTGGGTTCCTACAACTGTTGTAATTGCAACCGGGATATTCGATCAATTTATGGAAGAAAATGATCTATCAAATTTTGCTCTACAATGTGATGATGATGAAGAGATTAGAGAGCGTTTTATTAATGCCCCAAAATTTCCACATCGTGCGTCAAGAAATCTTATAAAATTTTTGGAAATTGTTGATCAACCTTTAGCTGTACGGTCATCAAGCTTATTGGAAGATTCTCAAGGACAACCGTTTGCTGGCGTTTATGATACATTAATGCTGCCAAATAATAATTCAGATTCTAGAATTAGGTTAGAACAATTAATTAATTCTATTAAACAGGTCTATGCTTCAATATATTTTCAGAAAGCAAAACAATATATTAAAGTAACTTCTTATCGACTTGAAGAAGAGAAAATGGCAGTGATCATTCAGAAAATGATTGGTGAAAAACATAATGATAAATTCTATCCAGAAATATCTGGGATGGCAAAATCTTATAATTTCTATCCTACTGAACCGCTAAAATCCGAGGATGGTATTGTCTCAGCGGCTTTTGGACTAGGGAAAACAATTGTGGAAGGTGGAGCAACTATTAGATTTTGTCCTAAGTATCCCTTAAATAGACTTCAGTATAGTTCAGTAGAAGATGTCTTAAATTTTAGTCAGAAAAAGTTTTTTGCGCTAGATATGGTAAGTAGTGGTGATAACAAAGTTCTATTAGAGAATGATTTGTTGAAAAGGCATGATGTTCATGACGCTGAAAAAGAAGATACATTATCATATGTAGCTTCAACCTATTCTAACCAAAATCATGCAATTTATGATGGTACTTCAAGGGATGGATTAAAGCTCTTTACCCTTAACTCCATGTTAAAATTTAAAACATTTCCTCTTCCAGAAATTGTTGATATGCTTCTTGAAATGGGAAGCTGGGGAATGGGAACACCGATTGAAATAGAGTTTGCTGTTAATCTTTCCACTCCTAAAAATATGTCTAAGGAATTTGGAGTTCTCCAGATGAGACCACTTGTAATCAATACTGAACTTGAAGAGCTTGATATAAATGGCTATAATGATGATAAACTAATTTGTCGCTCTAATTTTGTTCTTGGACATGGGATAAGAAAAGACATTAAAGATATTATTTTTGTTGATGTAAATAATTATGACAGATCTAAAAGTTGGGAGACTGCTGCTGAAGTGGCGTACTTTAATGCATAACTCATTAAAGAAAAACGTCCCTATCTTTTGGTAGGTGTTGGAAGATGGGGAACATTGGATCCCTGGCTTGGAATTCCAATAACTTGGGACCAAATTTCAGGAGCAAAAGCTATTGTGGAAAGTAACTTTAATGATTTCAATGTGGAGCCATCACAGGGTTCACATTTTTTTCAGAACCTTACTTCGTTCAAAGTTGGATATTTTACTGTAAATGATCTCGCTAAAAATGGTTTACTTGATTGGGACTGGTTGAATAGTCGTTCAATAAAGGAGAAAAAAGAATTTACTTATCATATCAGGCTAGAAAATCCAATTACAATAAAAATTAATGGTCGTGAAAATAAAGGGTTAATTATTAAACCACAAAAAGATTAAAAGAACTTGACCTATAGATTATTTAATACTCCGCTCTAAGATTATAATTGTAAGTATGACGAACTTCAAATTTTTATTAAAGATATATCATTATACTAGCTCTAAGTGTAAAAGTCGGAAAGTCTATCACATCTCCGCTAACGTAGTGATACAATGCGGATAGCTCAAAATCAGATTTTCCTTCAGCAAGATTGTATTTATATCCAACACCAGTTCCCAAAGTAAAGTGCGGTTCATAATCAGATGATGCCTCATCATTTGAGTTAGTTGTAGCATCGTAAATGTTTGCATGAAGTTGAATATATCGAACTCCAGATTCAACCAAACCAAAAAATGAAGGAATGAAATAATACCTGCCACCAAGAAGTAAATCAATAGATTTTATATCAAAGTCAATAGTTTTGCTATCAACTCCAGTTTGTGGCATTTTACTTACTTGTGTAGTGAATGAACTTGATAAACTCATTGCTATTTTCGGAGAGAATGAATAATCTATTAGGAGTGAACCTCCAGTGCCAGTTTCAGCAATTTGTGTATAGTCACCGGTAGGAAAAACAACATTAAAACCGGCTCCAACTCTAAAAGGGGATTGAGCAGTAAGGAAATTTGTACAAACTAACAAAGCAACTATACTCTGAATTATTTTTTTCACTTTATATACCTTCATAATTATTATTGTTAATATAATTTAAGAAATTGAAAATAAAGTTATTAATTATTTTTGTAAAAATATATCCTACATGAATTTAGATTGATAATCGTTTTTAATTCGTGTAATTTTCATCCTAATAAATAAAAGAGAATGGAATAAAAATGCAAAATATTAAAATTACACCCGCGTTAAGAACTGAGAATATCACATACGCTGTTCGCGATATTGTAGTACTTGCCAATGAAGTTGCAAAGACAGGGAAGGAGATGCTCTATCTCAACATTGGCGATCCGAATCTTTATGATTTTGAGCCGCCACGACACATGATTGAAGCAACCTATGAGGCAATGCTTGATAATAAAAATGGTTACTCTCCGTCATCTGGAATCAAACCAGCAATTGAAGCGATTGAACGTGAAGCAGAGAGAAAAGGCATTAAAAATATTCAGGATATTTTTGTTACAACAGGTGCAAGTGAAGCAATTGAGCTTGCCTTAACAGCACTTGTAAATGATGGCGAAAATGTATTGACACCAACTCCTGGATATCCTCTTTATACTGCAATATCAAGTAAACTGCAAATGATGGAAAATCCATATTACTTAGACGAGGAAAATGGTTGGCAGCCTGATGTTGAGGATATAAAAAGTAAAATAAATGATAAAACTAAGGCGATCATTATTATTAATCCAAATAATCCCACCGGATCAATTGCTAGTTATGATACTTTGAAGCAACTAGTTGATCTCGCGGTGGAAAATGATCTTGTTATTTTTGCAGATGAAATATATGACAAACTTTTATTCGATGACAACAAACTAGTTTCAATTGCATCAATCAATTCCGATGCTTCAGTTATCACGTTTGGAGGACTTTCGAAAAATTATATGGTTCCAGGATTTAGAATTGGATGGGGAATTGTCAGCGGTCAGAAAGCAGTTTTAGAGGATTACATTGAAGCAATTAATAAAATGCTGCGTGCTCGTCTCTCGGCAAATCACCCTGAACAATATGGAATTCCACCGGCGCTGGAAGGGGATCAATCTCATTTGACTATTGCATTAGAGAAATTGACAAGAAGAAGAAACATGACCGTCGATATGCTGAATGCAGTTCCAGGAATCTCGTGTGTAAAACCTGAGGGATCTTTCTATGCATTCCCCAAAATTGATATAAAAAATGAAGACAGTCATTTTGTTTCTGAACAGATTAAAGCAACAGGAGTTGTAGTTGTACCAGGAAGTGGATTTGGACAAAAACCCGGCACAAAACATTTTCGAGTTGTATTTCTACCACAAGATGATGTGCTTGAAAAAGCTTATAAAAATATTGGCGAATTTTTTGAACAATACAAAGAAAAGTTTGAAAATTAGTTTTGTTTTTTGAGAAGCCCAACTTTTCAAAAAAGTTGGGCTTCTTTAAGGACTTCTTATCTAAAATAATTAAGTTTCTTTAAAAAACATCTTATCAATAAAGACATCTTGAAAAGTTTCATCAGCATCTAAAGAGACATGTTCAATTTTTGAAAGAATATCGCTGAAAGAATAATCATCTGAAAAGAGCAACATTTTTGCACCTATTAGTGCACTATTA
>Ga0209013_10002102_pt1 | contig 18166 bp, 20 predicted proteins | sample Cruoilmetagenom2_FD_187291 | JGI IMG/M metagenome (GOLD analysis project Ga0209013, IMG submission 187291) | Oil polluted marine microbial communities from Coal Oil Point, Santa Barbara, California, USA - Sample 2 (SPAdes) (version 2) | ecosystem: Environmental > Aquatic > Marine > Oil seeps ...
GGGATCATGCACATAGCGGATGCCTGTTTCTGCGAGTGCCGCGGCGAAACGGCGTTTCGAGAAACCCGGCTTCCGGCTAATCGCGTTCAATCGCACATCCACCAAAACCCGCACTCCCACCTTGACAAGTTGCTCGATGAGCTCTTCGAGGAGCATTCCCCCATACCCCACGCTATACAGCTGCCGATCCCGCATCCCTACTCCCTTCCACTAGCCCACTCTCCAACACTCCACAACCCCTGCTAGCTCCGATACAAAAAGAGAACTACCAAAAGGATCTTGACGGCACATACCCCGAGGCACCTTCGACTACCCCCCGGGGAAAGGTTTGTTTCCTGAGCCAGTGGAGTCTGGCGAAAAAAATCTTGATACTATCGAATCACACCCTCACACATGGGACGGGGAGGAAATCATCAGCGGTCTGTCCGGTTTACGAGTGCAAAGCAGATTTTTCCCCAAGCCCCATTCTCACACTCCAACACTGCCGGCAAAAGAACCTCCTATCCACGACAAACCAAACAGACTGCCCGCTCTCGCACGGTGTTGACCTGCAGTTTCAGGGTAGGGGTATGGTTTGGGTTGTTCCTCCGACACAATCGGTACATGGATCTGGGCCCGCTGCAACTTTCATCCGTCCGTCCTGGTGGTAGGTAACAGAAAGATTCAGCTCGTTATACACCGCTTTCCTGTCCTGGGGGTCGGCGTTCGCCAAGACCGCAACGGTCCCTTTCCATTTTAATGGACATATCCAAACAGTCGACTCTGCGAGGATGAGGGGAAATCGCCATTGGACCAATAACGATTTCCCGAACAGTCCTGAGACCACACTCTGAACCACGTCTCTCTTCCATATCAGGATCAATGACTCCACTGATTTCGTCACGCATCTCACGATCAAAGGCCTCGCTTACCTGATGCATGAACGGAACCGGATAACAATTGAAATTGCCAGCTGTAGTTCCCATCGTGTTTGTTAACAGCATGCGATGAGGGGCTTGCCGCCGAGCGCAGTGTGGGGCCGTTGGTGACTGAAGCAGTCGAGAAAAGCATGGAGGACTTCACCCCATTGCCGTTTGACTAATAAGGGTGGGCATAGACCTATTCTTCTTTGAGCGTGCAATGAAAATGTTCTGCTTGCCGTTCGTCTGGGGCCGGTAGGGTCGGTCATGCAGTGCTTCACACCCAAAGCTGTGAGAGCTGTCGCGAACGCGGTCGGGTGGAGAAAAACCCAAGCTCGGTTGGACACGACCTCCTCAATCCTGGAAATACCCTGCACAGCAAAAAATGGCCGCATTCATTAAAAATGCCGCGCAGATCTCAGTTTTCTTGTTCTTGTGTAGTGCAACATACGCCAGGCGAAAATGATTATCGACCACGACATGCAAACACTCACAGTCCACTCTCCAGAGCTAGTGGGATGTCGCGGCACGACCACACTTGCACCAAGCCCCCACTAAGAGGGATCTTGCTTTGTTTTTTCGCGTCAATATGAACGAGCTCGCCTAGTCGGGCACGTTCATAAGGGCGGATACAACGTTTTGACAAGCAATCGAAATCACGTAACCGGTTCTGGTTCTCGCGGACCAAAATCGCGTACATGGTTGAACGAGCCACCCCCAGGACAACACTGATCCGATGCAGTTCTCACCTTTACCGCCGCAGTCCCAGGACATACTGAACCTTGCAAGACCGGGTGCGATGTGGGCAGTGTTTCGGTCTTGAGGTGCGGTCTGTTGTGTGTCAGCTGCTCGACACCTGCATCCAGGTGAAGCCGTCTGAGGTCATCTCCGACTTTGAGGACTCCGGTCTGATCCAGCTGATCGTCAAGTTTGGCAAGGGCGTGATCGACAAGCTCTTGGCCGGGATCAAGAATGATCCAGAGGTAGTCGCCGGGAAAAGCCGTCGCAGGGGTCGTTCCCCCGGACGGTTCCCGGCGTTTGTGCCAGGAAAGCTCCCGCTTCGCCGGGACGGGAAGCACGCGCAACCGCCAGAAGCCCGGGAACAGCGAGACTCCAACCGGCAAGAGGGACAAACCGGTCAAGGGCAAGGCGGTCACGAAGGGAAGACCACGCGAGGTGGCATCAGGAAATCAGTTGTTTCATGACAGTCCGCTCAATACGGATGATGGGGTGCAGCTCTGCGGCAATGGCCGTATAGGCGTCTGTTGCGGTCGTGCCATTGATAGTGCAACCGGCAACAAGAGCCTGCTGTTCTTCACGGAGAGCGGCGAGCGCCACGAAAATGTCCGGGCCGCTTCCCGCGTCGAGCAGTTCCGCTTGCTCGTCGAAGATCGCGCAATACCGGGCAAGATCCGGGTCGGCTGTGGCAGCAATACGCGCGATGTTTCCCCAATGTGAGGCCGCGACGCGAAGGTTCGCGGCGCATTCCCCCAAACTGCCGCGGCCGGTAAGGGCCGCGGCGGCGTCGAGAAAACCCGCGTAGAGTGGCCTGCCTGCGGCCGGAAAAGCAGAGTCCCGTTCTACCGATTCATAGAGCCGCGAGAGCGCAATGGCGGCACGGTGCCCCCCGGCAAAAAACCGGGGCCAGCCGCGAGAATTGCGGGTGTTCGTCAAAAGGCCTTGCCAGCGTTCAAGGCCGGCCGTGCCCACGTTCGACGCCCACTGGGGAACCGGAGGTGTGTCGTACCCGCGAGCCCCGGCCTGCACGGCCTCGGTGATGGCAGCAGGCCAATCGTGCCCGGGGTCGATTCCGCTGATGCTGATCATCCGATGCTTGGCAGACCGCAGGGCGCCGCGGGCCGTGTCGAGGCTGGCCCGCGGGCAGGCGAGCGGCTCGGGGCTGATGTCGTCAATCCATACGTCCGGTCCTGCCATGCCGATGACGCGCACCACACGTGGCCACATGCCGGCCTCGCCGGCGGGGCCTCCCGTATGGGGCAGCGCACCGGCACCTAGGCTGCAAAGAACCGGGTTTTGCTCGTCGAGGTGCTTGTCAAGCTGCTTGGCCGCCTTGGCTGCGCCGCTTGTGGTCTGCACTTCGACAGTTGTACCGGTCCGCTCGAAGAGATCCGTAAAGAAGGCGTCGGGGGTGGAGCGGTTGCGCACAGCGAGAGTCATGGTCGGTGTGCCCTCGTATTCAAATACCCCGTAAAGGAAACCGATCCCGCCTGCGAGACCAAACACCATTGCCTCGCTGACGTGGTAGTCCCCCGGGAGCCTCACGCCCGCGTCGACGAGCAGGTTCCGTACCGGCGAGATGTCGGGCTGCTGTCCGCCTATATGACGCACGGTTGGGAACACTCCCGGGCGGTCCGGTGCTGACAGACTGGTGCCGGCGAGAACGTGTGCCCGTGCGAGGCGGTAACTTTCGCCGGTTTTTTTCATGCGCTCATGGACGAGGCGCGTGAAAGCGTGTTCCTGGGGCATTTTTTCTCCTGACAGGCCCTCGTATTTTTCCGGGGGGAGCCTTTGGGGGGAGCATCCGGAGGAAGAAAAGAGGCACGGGCGCGCCACCATGCGACAATAGCGTTTTTTTTCGTGGAGGAGGTTGTCCGGGCCTTTCCCGGGAAATTGACAGTTGCACGCAGGGGGCTTTGCCCGGATGGTTTTCTGCTGCCGGTCCCAGGTGCCAGTTGGGCTTGGCCTGTCAGTTTGGGACTGTTGCTTCGATGAGGAACAGGGGAGTTGGGGTTGGGCTTATCCTGCATTCCACGAGGCCGGCGTGGGCGATGACGGCTTCCCATTCTGTCGCGGAGCGTTCCCGGCCTGTGATCATGGCGAGCATGGTGAGGTCGGCCATTGCCGTCATGAAGGGAACCTTGTCCGACGGCATGACAAGTTCAAGAATCCTCAAGCGGGCGCCAGGGGCAGCTGCGGCCTTGATCTGCCGGAGGATCCTCACACATTTTTCATCGTTCCAGTCGTGCAAGATGGAAGACAAGAAATAGGTGTCGGCCCCGGTAGGGACCGACTCGAAGAAGTTTCCCCCGCGGATTTCGACGCGGCTGTCGACCCTGTGCGCGGCGAGGACGTCGCTAGCTTGCTGCACAACGTGGGGAAGGTCGAACAAGATGCCCTGTATCGAGGGTTCGCGCTCCGGGATCAATGCGAGTATGGTGCCGTCGGCGCCCCCAATGTCGACGAGGGTGTTGACGCCACTCCAGTCCAAGCTGTTGATTGCGTTCCGCCGCAGGCTGCCAGTGATGTTTGCCATGGCCGCGCTGAACTGGGCGACCTGCTCGGGTTGGGAGGCAAGCCATTCCCAGAATGGCATGCCGTAGTGGTGCGCGGCGGCGGGTTCCCCCGTTTTGGCGGTATGGAGCAGATCACCGAAGGGACCGTAGTGCGTTTCCATGAACATGAGGGTCATGTCGCGGAGGGAGGAAGCTGCACTACTCGTCAGGGTTGTCCCGAGCGGTGTGAGCGCGAACGTGCCCGGTGGGTTTTCTTCCATGACTTCTGCGCTTGAGAGGGTGCGCAAAATCCGGTAGAGCGAGTTCTCGTGGGTGCTGGCTGCCGCCGCGATTTCCGCGACTGGCCGGGGTCCTTCGGTCAACATGTCGGGAACTTCCAGCTTGGTGGCAACATACAGTGCCTGGGAGAGTTGGAATCCCCGTAGCATTTCCATCATCTTGACGTGAGGAGGGAGGGTGTCTGCGCTGATTTTTCTCTCTTCTGCTGGGAGATGTCCTGGTGCCGGGGTGTTTTCGGGCCGGAGCTTTTCGTGCCGGGTGAGGGTCGCAAGGGCACGCTGGAAGGGAGATTTTCGTTGCCGGGTTTTTTGTCGCCTGGAAGGCACGGGTGTCTGTTCGCTGGCGTATCCGCTTGTTCAGGCCTGTGACCGATCACTGCCGGTGAGTGCCGTGCCGATGCTTTTTGCCCAGTTGTTGATCTCGTCCCACTCCCGGAAGTCGCCATCCTCCGCCCATTCCCGGCTCGCGGGCAAGGTCGCGAGTAAGCGATGGGCAAGTCCCAGCTTCTTGCGATGCAACGCTCCGAAAAACAGTTTGTGCTCGCGCGCTCCGGTTTGCTGCTTAATCCGATGAATGACGCGCGGTTCGGCTGCGGCAAGACGCTTGGTCCGGTCCGGGTCACTGGCCGGTATGCCCAGAGGCCCGCTGCTGAACAGCCAGACAGCGTTTGTGGCTGCCAGGGCTTTTTTGTTTCTCTCGGTAAAATTGATGGCTTCGCGCCGCCACTTGCCAAAGTAAATCGCGCTCCCAATGATACACCCGTCATAGTCTGCGAGGTCGGTGGCATTTCCGGCAGGTCTTGGCATGGCGTCAAGGCCGTGTGCGGTCAAGACCTCGGCGATTCGTTCTGCGATTTCCCTGCTTGCCCCATATCGGCTTGCGTACACCACGAGAAGCTTCATGTTTCTTTTCCCCTGCTGCTTGTGTGGCTTGCTACCTGGAGAAATGACCTTTGCTGCGTGCTGTCCTTGCATCGGGATGCTCCTTTGCTGTTGCTCCGATGCCGTGTTCGTGTGTGGCTCGCTCAAGGCCATCCGGATGCTGGGATGGTCTCGCCGCCGGCTTGTGTGAACCTGATCCGCACCTTTTGTATGGTGGCAATCGAGAAGGGCCTGTGCCGGAGGACACTACAGTTTTATCATGGATTCGGTGAGGAAGGAACAGATCTGTCTGTCAGACCGCCAAAGGGTGGGTATGGTAGCGACGCGCCGTGTTGTGGCTGTTTTCGGCATACTGGCGGGGTTCGCTGGTATGGAGCATGGGGTTGGGGAGATCCTCGAGGGCTGGGAATCTCCGGATGGTGTGATGATCCGCTCCTGGCCTGATACCGCGGCATTTGAGGTTCTCGATGGCGAGCCTGCGATGACTCTCTTGCCGAATCTGGCAATGAGCGGAATGGCGAGCATTCTCGTTGCAACCGCTGTCAGCGTGTGGGCGTGCAGATGCGTGGGGCGACCCCATGCCGGACAGGTACTGATCGGGCTTTCCCTACTGCTTTTGCTGGTTGGGGGCGGCTTCGGGCCGCCTGTGATCGGGGTCCTGGTCGGGATCAGCATTCTGCCGGCCCGGAAAGGGCTGCACAAGGAACCGGGGCCTTTTCTGCGGGGCTTTGCCCGCCTGTGGCCTTGGTTTCTGGGTGCAGCCCTTTGGGGATATTTGTCGTTGTTTCCCGGCACGGTACTGCTCAGCCGGCCGGCAGGTTTTGAAAGCCCGGTTTTGACTTCGGTTCTGAGTCTTTTTGCCTTTGCAGCGCTTCTCCTTGCACTTTTCGCGGCACGCATGTATGACCGTACTAGTTCCCTGTGGTGACTGGCCTCGTTTTTTTGGCCGATTTCCTCCGACTTTTCCCCCTATGAGAAAACGGCGGGGAATGTTGCACTGACTATGCGAAGGGGCGGGAAGGGCGTTCCGTGGAGGGATGCTTGAGCGCACACGCGAGGGGCGAGGAAGAGGCGTGAACGGGCGGAAGCTGGGAAACGGCCTACAAGAGGTTCATCAATATGGGTATTTTGTTGCTTTACGCGAGCATGCATGGTTCCACGAAGGGCATCGCTGAACGTGTTGCCTCCAGGCTTGGGGAGCGGGGATTCGAGGTTGACCTAGGGGCGGTTCCTGAAGAGAGGGACGGGAACGCCGGCGACGCGGGGATGGCGGCAAAAATCGAGAGCGCGGACGCGGTTGTTGTGGGAAGCGCCATGCAGAACAGGTTATGGCTTCCGGAAGCAGCGGTTCTTGTGGACCGTCATGCCCGCCTGCTGGCCGCCCGTCCTGTCTGGCTGTTTACGGTCAACTCGATAGGGGAGGAAGGAAGCTGTTTTTCACCCCGGGTGACCGCAGTCTGGAGAAGGATGCTTCGGGAGACGGAACAGATCGCGGATTTCAGGGAGAACATTGTCTTTCGCGATCACCATCATTTTACGGGTGCAATCAGTGAGGAGACAGTACGGAAAGAATGGTCCCGTTTCGGGCGTCTGTTTTTTTGGATTATGCGCGGCAGGTACGGCGATCATCGCGAGTGGGATGCCATCGACGCATGGGCGGGCACCATAGCGGACGAGTTGGGGGCGTCGTTGTAGTTCCCATCATGGTCGTTCAGAGCATGTAATGGGAGATTTGCCGCCGAGTACGGTGGGGGGTCGTTACTGATCGGAGAAGCGAGGAAAAGTATGAAGGGTTGAGCGTTCCTTGTCGGTTGGCCAGGAGAGACGCGTGCCGGCCTATTTCTTTGAGCCTGGCGCCCCTGGCAGAAAGGAAAACGTGAGGGAGCGCCGGCGGTTCCAGGGCGGGATTGGGACCGGTTAGTTGTCTGCTGTTTTGTTTTGTCGGCGGTTTTGCTTCACTCGCTGTCGCTGGTGACAAGGACCGGGATCGCTCCGAACTGACCGGAGTCGGTTTCCGGGCCGGTATCCCCGCGCACGAGCAAGGTGACAATGTCGCCGGGGGAAGCAGCGGAGAGGTCGAGTGCCGTCGTGAAAGGGGATGATTCTTTGTAGGCTTCCACTTGGACAGTCACCCGGTCGAGCTGGGCTTTGATGTCGCCGGCGATGAAGGCCGTCACATAGACGGTTCCTTCAAATCCCTGACCGACACCCTCGATTTGGAGCGGACCGGGAGGCACCTTTGCCGAACTTTCGGGTGAGGTGATCGCCGCCTTGTCGTTCATTACCCCGAGGATGAACCAGCCATTGTCGGGGCCGAGCTGGCGCAGAAGAAGAAGGCCGCGGGGAATGCGGGAGGTGCCGTCTTCGCCGGACCAGAAAACTTCCATCTCGCCGCTGCGGCTGTCACCTTGCTGGAACTCGCCAAGGATGAGTGGCACACCGAGCACGGTGCGGACGAAGTCTTCGGCTGCTGCTTCGGGTGTTGCAAACCGGACACCGGTTGCAGGCCAGATCGCGGGTTGTTGTATGCCGGGAGCTTCTGTAGTGGTGCTGGTGTCTGCGATGCTTGTTGTGCTTGCGCTTGTACTGGTGTCTGCGGGGTCGTCGGTATCGTCATCGCCGCACGCGGAGAGAAGCAGCACCAGGGAAAGAAGCGCAAGAAGGGACCTCCCGGGAAAGTGCCTCTTGGGGTGTGGGGGCCGGGTGGGCCTGGGCGTGTGGGGGACAGGGCCGGTGAGGTGTTGTTCGTGTGCTTGCCGCTGACAAGTCGAGCGTGGTTGCCCGCGGCCTGGGCGGGTAATTGGCTGGGAGGCAGTGCGAGGTGTCCTGACGGTTGTTCGAGTGTTGGTCCTCGTGGTCTCGCCCATTATGTATTTCCTTTTTGGTGCAAGATTTTGTTTCACACAAGGTTCCGATTGGGCTCCCATGTGAAAACCGGGCATGCTATCCCGCTCTGGTCGTTGTCCTGTCCCGGTTACTGCCGGAGCAGACATTAGCTTGCAGCGGGCTGCCGGTTATGGCACAACCTGTCAAAGAAGTGGGGCTGGAGCCCGCTTTTTGATCTTGTGTGGGATGCGCGTTTTGCCGGCCGGGCCCCGTTGTCGTGATGAGCTGTCGAATCAGATCATTGCCGATCCGGTGGTACTCAACGCCGTTTTCTGTTGTCATCGGTTCCGTGCCGGGCTTTGCAAAATCGAAAATGAGCACGGTACACCTAAAGATGAGCTGGTCACCGTGTTCCAGTGTGTGAAGGAAGCAGCGTGTTGCTTTCGCGGTGTTTCCGTTCATTCTTCCGTAGCGGACCGCCCGGTTGAGATAGGGCATGAGCAGGCCGGCGAGCCCGTAGGTTTTGGCGAGAGGGTCGGGCCTGTCAACCGGGAACCGTTGCGGGTCGAAGTGATGGCGGAGGACTTCCTCGCTCTGCGCGATTGGGGCGGCACTCTCGCGTTGCCGCTGACGGAATTTTCCCCCGCTGGCACCTCCCTGGCGCGATTTCACCCCGACAAGGCGGCACATGATAGGCCTTGTCGAGGGATCCAGGTCGAACAAGGCAAGGTCGGTACGCCGGGAACTGGTCTCATCTTCAAAGTTGGCTGTCGTCCGCTCGAATGCGTGCTGCCATTTGAGGTGGGCGTCGCGGGGATGACCGCCTGGTTCTCAAAGACCCCCTGATACGCAAGATACATATAGGAAAGCGCGAGTCCGAGGGCTTCGGCCCGCTGGGACGGTGCCGAGAGGAGCTTGAGCGCGAGACGACCCGAAAGAGCCCACAGCTGGTGCAGCATCGCCAAAACATGCGGGGTGTCCGTCTGTAACCCATGCTCCTTGAGCACAGGACACAACATTGACTCCAGTTCGGCGGTGGAACGCGAGCTGCGAATGAGGCGGTGGCCAAGGTTGCTTCCGGCCCTGGGCGAACGCTCAATGGGGCGTTTGTTGCCCCCCCATGGTCGAAGACCATAGTGCGATCGATGCTGCACACCCAATGGCTGATGTCATGTACTTGGTGGAGGAGCGCGAGATCTTCGGCTTGGAAGGTCAGCCTGACTGCCGGACGCGCATCAAGGCTTCCCGCCGTTCCCTTTGGGTCTCTGCTGGCTCCTGCAATGGTTGCCGCAAGTGTTCGCGGCAGGCTCGACAGTAGACCAGCGGCCTTCTCCGCCCCCGGAAGCGGCATGGCTGTCCCATAGAGGGGACGCCGGGTCCATCTGACGCTTTCCCCCTGTTCCGCGGAGCCGGACTGGAAGTTCTGCACAAGGCTGTGTATTGGTGCCGTGACTTGCTTGTCCTGCCCGCGGGTAGGGTACTTCCTCTTGAGGCGGTCAAGTGTCGAGGCGAGATCGCGTAAGATGAGCTTCATCGCGCGCGCCGCATCTCCGAGCACGTCAATGACTTTGTATACCACCCCAAAAGACCCAGGCTGCCCGACCCTTTTTCGACCACATATTTGGAGGTGCGATGGGTCCCCGGGGGGAGCCTTGTGTCATTGGCCCGCGTTCTGGCGTGGAAATCCGGAGTGCGAAATCCTTCGCTTTCTTCCCAGTTCCCATACCGTAAAAGGCGCGATCGTGGCCTGCTCACAACCCGCAACTTGCCGGCCAGCTTTTTGTGACAGTCCGTGCTGCCCGAGCGTTTTCTCTTGGCCTGCCCGGCTTTCCGGCAACCGGCTTGTTCCCGGTGGGCGTCGCGCCCATGCGCTTTCCGGCTGCTTGCATGCGGGGTGTCCGTAGGCTGCCGGCCGGGATCTCGGCCGGCATTCCGAAAGAAGGAAGCGACGCTTTCTCTTGTGATGACCTGGGAACTGTCTTGGCCGCTTGGGTCGTGGAATGCTGCAGCAGGGGCGGTAAGAAAGACCACGGCTTCAATGGCGACTGCAGAAAATTCGTCTTCTGGGGGGCGATTGTCCGTTGGAAGGGTTTTTAATTCCCGTGCATGATCTCGAAGTTCGAGAAGTGGAGAGGTATACGGCTGATAATTTTCTGGATACCAGTTTGTTTCGTGAGCTTCAGTGCGGCCACACGTTCCCCTCGCGCCAAGAAGACAGATCTTGTCATGTCTGATAACTGCAATGGCAACAGCAAAAGAATCGCTGCCATATTGCACTTCGAAATTATGAAGTAGCGTGCAATCATCCGACAGTTTTTCCTGGAGGTAAGAAAGCGCCGAGCGTTCCGCTTCGCTTGCCGGCTTGCCAATGGGGATGATCTGGACTGTCATGTTTTTTCCGGTTTTACCTGTGCAGTTGCCCGGGCAGGATGCTCTGGAGTCCAGACGCTCTTCTTGGGGGTTTACGGAAGAGTGGGCTATGGAGGAGGAGGGAGTCTTGGGGGTGACGCAAATTTGCGCGCTTTTTCGGTACCGTAATGCTGTAGAACTTTTTCTGCCGGATCGTGCGGTGAGTAGAGACGTCCGGCGTGAAGTGCCCCGGGAGGGTGGAGCGACATTTTCGGGGCAGAAATTGGATTCTGATACATAAATAATTGAACATAAATGAACAGAAATGCTCTCTCTTATTTTGAAAAATTCAATAAATTTGGATAAGGAACTCTAGTTATTTCTGCAAATGAGACTTGCAGAAATAAAGAATATATGGGCCGGTAATCTCTGACAATTCATTGGAAGAAGATTCGGGCAGCATGACATTTTTTTATTGTGTACGTCATGGTGTCACTCTCGGCGGTGTCTGTTTGGCGCGGGCTGCCGGACGGACCATCCGGCCCCGCAGGGGAAAGCGGCAACCTGTCCCCGGGGTGGGGCCCGGGTGGGAAGAGCGGGTTTTTGGCTGGTTGTTGGTAGGGGGGCAGGGGGCTTGACTGCTTCGATAGTTCTATATAATATAGAACTATGCTACTTAAGGTGGACCCGGCATCCCCCCAGTCAATCCATGAGCAACTCGCTGGTCAACTGCGGGCATCGATTGCCGGAGGGGATCTTGTCGCCGGAGAAAAACTTCCCCCCGCGCGTGAAATCGCCGGCAGCCTCGGTGTCAACGTTCACACCCTGCTGCGGGCATTCACAACCTTGCGAGACGAAGGCCTGCTCGAAGTACGCCGCGGTCGCGGAACGGTCGTCACAGACAAGGCGCCTTTGCAGGCCGGCGTGGTGGAACGGGCCCGCGCCCTCGTGGCCGAAGCCCGCCGGGCCGGTCTCACGAACGAGGAGATTCGGCAAACCCTGGAGGTGGAACTATGAGTCTCGAATTTCGGCGATCCCTGCAAGCCGGCATGAATGAAAGGCGTGCCCGCCTCCTTCTGGGGGTTTTTCTGCCCCTTTTTCTCCTTGTAGCGACCTATGGCCCATACCTGATCCTCCGGTCCGAGCTCCCCGACCGTCTTGCCACCCACTTCGACTTTTCCGGCACTCCCGACGGGTCGATGACCGTCCACGGACTCCTTCTGACAACCTCAATCCTGATCGGACTAGGGCTTTTATTCTGGGTCGCGATTGCAGGCATTCGGCGTCCTTTCCCTGCCTCCCTGGCCTCAACGCTCGGCTTCGGAGGGGGATTCCTTGCCGGCCTTGGTGCGGGCATCCTGATTTCGACCGTCATCACACAGCGGGACCTCACCCACTGGCAAGAAGCAAACCTTTCCTGGTGGGTGCTCCTCGGGACATGCGGTACCGCCATACTTGCCGGGGCGCTTGGCGCCTGGATCGCCTCTTTCCTTCCGGTGACCGCCGAGCCGGAACTCCGCGCCGAAGACCTTCCTGTTATGGACCTTGCCCCAAATCAGCGTGCCGTGTGGACCGCCACACTGTACACCAACTACCTGTCCTACTTGGGCGTCGGAATATTCCTGGCCGGAATCGTCCTAGCTGTTGGAACCCTGTGGTTGCCTGCCCTCTTTCTCGCCGGCACCGGATTCCTTTTCCTGGCCTTTTCTACCGTGAAAGTCCGGATAGACCAGGAAGGACTGCAGATCAAATACGGCCTCCTGTCCTGGCCCCGCACAAGCGTAGACCTCGAGAAAATTGCCACTGCCAGTATCATCGACGTCCGGCCCATGCAATGGGGGGGCTGGGGATACCGGGGCAGCCTCAAACTCATACGCCGGGCCGCAGTTGTTCACCGGGCAGGCCCGGGCATTCGCCTCGACTTGAACGACGGCAGGGTGTTCGTCGTCACTGTCGACCATCCTGAACCCGGGGTCGCCCTTCTCAACGCCGAGATAAACCGGCGCGCCGGCGAGTCCCCGGAACCCTGACAGACTTTCGAAAACCATTGAGACATGGAGTGCAAAAAGCCCGGACTGTCCATTGAGTCTGGCTGGACCGGCACCCGGACGGAATGGGGCGACGCGCCCTGGGGAGAGACCACCGAGAAGGGAAAGAAAGAGAAAAGCTAGACGGTCACTTTCCAGATGCCGCGAGCGGCATTAAACGGATCCGGTTTATAGATGATGTAAAAATCCCCTTTTTGCTCGGCAATCTCGAAGAGAATGGCACCCGAAACTGTCCCTCCACTAATGAGGCTTCCGGAATTCAAATCCTCATCGCTTGATGTAATGGTTGGGTCGAGTACCTGCCCGGAAGGGGTCTGAAGGACCCAATCAAAATAGTTATATGGTTGGGTTTCCTTCTCACGATTCTCTACGGTAACAGATACTTTTAGGTAGCCTGCTTGTTCAAAGGGGCTGACACTCTGCTGAAAACCGGCAGCTGTTACCGTTGTTGTATAGCCCGTGAATTTTGCGCTTCCGCCTATATTCCGTTCTTGGTCTTCGTGTTGGGCATCGGTACGACCAGGGAAAAGACTGGTTTTCGGCGCCCCGTTTTCCGATGAGGCTGTTTCTTCCGAGTCACCCGAGATCGCACTGATCACAGCACCAAGCAAAAAAATCCCCGCAAGGACACCAGGAATAAGAAGGCGCTTTTTTTTGTACCAGGGCCTTAAGGACTTGGCGTAAGCTTTTTGAGCAGAAGCTTCAGCCTTCGCTGTCTTTTCGTCTGCAGCCATGTATCTCCTAGGACTTATATCAGATTGCTGTTTCCCGTTGTGTCCGGGGGGACTGGTAAGAAGACAGTTATTTTTTTCTCGATATGTTGCTGGTTGGTTTTTTTGTTCTTGGTTTCCAATCGGATGTTATGAAGCCGGACACCCCCGGAAAATACGCTAGTCCGCTAGAGGGGAGTTCCTCCCCGATGACCGGCATCTCGACTGTCCGTATCGTGCGTGTCGTTCGAGAGTCCATTGCCGGTTTGCCGTGGAACAAAGTGGCCTTTTCTGCGTCCTTTGCCTCCACCCCTGGCCGATTGCGGTCGATTGCGGCCAGCGTTCAAAGAGGGTTTCCCGTCAAGGGAATGGTGGGATCCGGAGCCAGACCCGCGTCCCGGAAACACCCGGTGTTCCCGGTAGGCCCCGGCCGGCAAGGCTTGCCGGCCTCTCGCCCTAAGTTGCGGGCAACAGGATGTCACCCCGATAGTGTCATTCCGGTCACTTCGCCCGGATGAGGGTGTGCTCTGCTTGAGATGCCTGTCGTCTGCTGGAGGTGCCCATGTTCCGAAGCTCCCGTTGGCGGGATGCCAGCCTCGTTTTTGCCGGTGCCCTTCTCTTCACGACTGTGATCAGCATGATGCTTTCCCAGCCCGGTTCGGCAGCTTCGAACCCGGACCGGACAGCGCGCCGGATTGTCATCGGCCACCGGGGCGCCCCAGGGTACCGGCCGGAACACGCCCTCGCTGCCTACCAGCCGGCCATCAACATGGGCGCGGACATCCTCGAGCCCGACCTGGTTTCCACGAGCGACGGCCTGCTTGTTGCTCGCCACGAGAACGAGATCTCCACGACGACCGATGTGGCCGCCCATCCCGAGTTCGCGGACCGGTACACAACCAAGACAATTGACGGAAAGCAGCTCACCGGCTGGTTCACCGAAGATTTTTCCCTTGCCGAGCTAAAAACTTTGCGGGCCGTTGAACGGCTTCGAACTGCGGCCTGCGAACACCGTCTTCAATGGGCTTTACCGGATCCCCACCCTCCAAGAAGCGATCGACCTGGCCCGGGAACAAGGCGTTGGAATCCACCCCGAGACCAAACACCCGAGTTACTTTGATTCGATCGGTTTGTCGCTGGAAGAACCCCCGGTCGAGACGTTCCATGCGAACGCCTGGGATAAACTCACCGACCCGGTTCTCATCCAGTCCTTCGAGACCGCAAACCTGCAGGAGCTCGACCGCATGACCGAGCTGCCGCTTGTACAGCTCCTCGCTGCCGGCGGTCGCCCGTACGATTTCCCAGCCGCCGGCGACAACCGCACCTACGCCGACCTTGCTACCCCCAAAGGCATGGCCTGGATAGCCACCTATGCCGACGGGATCGGAGTAAGCAAAGACCTCATTGTGCCCGCGATCCCCAGGGCAAGCTTGGGAAACCGACCAGCCTTATCGAGGACGCCCACCGGCACGGCCTACTCGTGCATTCCTGGACCTTCCGGAACGAGAATTTCTTTCTCGCAGCAGACTTTCGGGCAGGCGACTCTGCCCATCCCGCCTCCCTGGGTGCCACAGGCGACGCCCCTGGCGAATACCGGTTCTTCTTCGACCTTGGCGTCGACGGTGTCTTCGCCGACAATCCCGACACCGCAGTCGCCGCCCGCGCCGCCTGGCGGAACCGCACTGGACAAGGACGGGAAGAGAGCGCGACACCTCCCCTTCCTCCCACACTCTCCGCAACGCATTGCCGGCCTTGTGGCACGACTGCCGGCACTGGGCGCCCTTGCGTTGTGTCCTGGCAGGTCCCAGGTCGCATGCCGGACTCCAAGGCTCCGGTAGTAGTGTTCGGCCCATGCGGGACACCTCGATGACACTTCCCGATGGCCGTGTGCTCGCCTACACCGACGTCGCGCCCCAGGATTTACGCCTCGGTTTCGGCACCCCCGCCGGCATCCGAATGAGATAAGGCCTGCCAGTCAGATAGTGCCAATCCGCAGGATTCATCGAGGTTGCCCGCACCCGAACGAGGACCTCATCGTTTCTCGCAACCGGTTTGTTCAGCTCATCCACCCCAACCACCTCTGGTGAACCGTACTCGCGGTAGACGACCGCTCTCATGCCTTCCTCCTTCGGCTGTTCTTGATGGAAGCCCGCTACCTTTTGCCTTCCCGGATTGCACCCGGGATGTTCGACTTTCGGTCTCGCTCCGGGCGACGCTTCCCTGGTTGGAACATGCAGTATTCCAACGGGGATACCCATTCCCGGGAAATGACCGGACGGTTTTGGTCCCGCCCCTTATTTTCCCGGGCCCACCTCTGTTTTTTTGAAGATATACGCCTCTGTAATGCGCTTTTTGTCGGTGCCTACGGGGGTGTCCATCCCCGCAATCCAGAAGAATTCGGGCAGGGCCCGCTCCCTGACCCGAGACTCCCGCGTGCTCGTGGCGGAAACCACTCTTTTCGCGCGGGAGAGGTTGCCGGACTCCGGCTTCTTGCGATGACCGGCTCCTCGAAACCTTCTCGCACGCTCTTTCTGTAGCGAAATTGGACTCTGGGCTATCCTGCTCCTTTTCTTGCGGGGAAAAGAGCAGGTGAACAGCGAATTCTCCCGGGTTTCCCTTGCGAGTGGCGGCTGGTCCCCGCACTCTGCTGTCGAGGCCTTTTTGGTTGTGGCACCCGGGCTTCTTCCCTGGTCTGTTGAGCATGACCTGCCCTCGCCCATACTGATCCGCCAGACCGGGCAGCCACTTCGGAACGGCACCTAGCAGAGGCGGGTGTTGGGGGTGACGTCAAGTGTTTCGAGGCGTTGGTCTGCCCGGAGGCGGCGGGCCAGTTTTTCGGGGCAGGCGAGATAGGAGGAGTCCATGTCGATTGAGGTGGCGAGTACCCATTCTTCGGTGGCTGGCCAGAGTCGTGAGCATGATAGGTGGCTGCATGCTTCTTCGAAGGAGATGTCGGGTTGGGGTTCGGGTAGGGCGATGACGTAAAACCGGCGTCTGGGGAGGATGAGTATGCTGGTTGCTGCGGTGACGTGTAGGGGGAGATCGCCGAAGCCTTCCCAAAACGCGTGGTAGAAGCATCCTTCGTCTTTGAGGTGTCCGCGGAGTGCGTGTCCGGTGCTCTCTGGCATGTAGCCGCAGTCTGGCCCGAGGATTTTGGGAGTGCCCTCCGGAATGTTTTTGAGGAGTTCCCCGAACGCGGTGTCGGGGAGGAGCGGCTTGTGCGCGAGCTCTGCGATTTCACTCCATCTGACGTCGTGCCTGTTCTCGGGATCTTTGGGATCCAGGGTCTGTGCGGGGTGCAGTATTCTGAGGATTGCCTGGCGGTTTGGGGGGACGAGCGAGCCGGCGTCTGCTGCTTCGAAGGGGTGGAGCTCTGTTGCCCAGCGCGGGTGGATTTCGGTGCGTGTGCCGGGCTTGGAGTCGCCGGCAGGTGTTGCCGGGTCTTTTTTCACGAATCTTACAGTATTCATGCGTGTATCGCGCGTGCCATTGGTGGGTATTTCCGGTTCATGCTCCGACATGTTGTTCATATCCACATAAAAACACACTTTATAGTGTGCTGCAATAAATATTGCTTTACATATATGTTTGCGGAAACTGGAAAATTACTTCTCCTTTGAAAGAAAAAACCGTTTTACAATATGCATTCTTGATGTGATCTAGCGAGAACGATCCCGAAAATTCCGTATCAAATTCTCTGAGGAGATCCTGTGTAGTGCGAGAAAAAATCTTGCCACAAATGTCATAAAAGATTTCCTTAAGCAGGATGATACCTTGGGATGGAAAGCGGGAAATGCTTTGAACCGGATTTTCCCTGGTGTAATTGAACGAGGTCAAAGGCATTTTTTTTGGTCTCCTCCCATGAACCTAACCGGGAAAACAAATGGGGAGATTATTTGTATGAATATTCGGGCGGGAAATTCGAATTCCGGCAGGAAAATTCGACGAAGATCCTATGTAATAGTACTTATTTCTTTCCTTCTCTGCGGAGCTCATCCTGCAAATGCAGCTTCATCTCGTGATGATCTCAAGGAAAGCACCCGTGTGGAAAATGTTCATATTCGTTGTCAGCTGCAGGCGGGTGATTTCCACCGCTCTTCCCATCGTCCAGGGAATATGGGCGCCTCTGGGTCGGTTCGGTGCAGCCCGAAAGGTCCAGATGCCGTGACAGTGAGGATGACAATGGAAGTGTGGGATGAAATCGATGAGGAGTGGGAGGTCTACAAGCGTAAAGGATTCAAAAACCCGGAAGCTAGGAATGCCACCAAGAGTGACTTTACATTGTACAAGAAATCGGCAAGCGAGTATCAAGTGACATTTGGCTTCTATGCACCATGCGCACGGGGCAAATTTCGCGTCGTTTTTGCGGCGACTGTTCTGGCAGACCTCTCAATTGACTCTGATGAAAAAATAGGAAAAAGCGCTTGGGACCCTTGTCTTTTGTGACCTATTAGGTTGGCAAAAGGATGCCGTACAACGAAAGAAATTTGTAAGGTTATTGTTCTTTGTCTTCGCTAGTGAACATTCCTGGATGCTTCCCAGTAGCGCTGGAGAGACTAGCCTGGAAGGATCCTTTCATTCGAGGACTATTCGACACTGCCAACAAAAATACATACCACACATGCACCGCGCTTCTCTTCACTGGAGAGAGACTTTTTTCTCCGTACACTACGAAAGATAAAAAGCCTCCAATAGCCACAATCGAAAAAGCAACAGGAGTTCCTACACGATGACCATCATGCTGTGGATCCAGTTGCGAACGATCCAGCGAGACAACCACACCCCGAACTAACAGGTGCCTCCGCGATCCGAACCGCATACCCGGATGCCGGCAACAGCCCCAGGAAACCGACAGGAGTCACCTTCGCTTTCAACCTCGAAACCCAGCGAAACCCTGTTCACATCATGCTTGCAGAGAAC
>Ga0209013_10002103_pt1 | contig 18159 bp, 18 predicted proteins | sample Cruoilmetagenom2_FD_187291 | JGI IMG/M metagenome (GOLD analysis project Ga0209013, IMG submission 187291) | Oil polluted marine microbial communities from Coal Oil Point, Santa Barbara, California, USA - Sample 2 (SPAdes) (version 2) | ecosystem: Environmental > Aquatic > Marine > Oil seeps ...
ATTTGAAGAGGGTTTTACTTTTTGGAGTTGCAGGACTCGAACCACTTCCTTTTTAAATATAAAAATCAACAAGTTATGCAATTCTCAAAACACCTTGAAGCATAATGGTGTAATTTGCCAAAATAGCATCTATATCATTTTCATAAAAAGAATTTAAATAATGGGTTACAATCCTTTTTGACGAAGTATTCACCTCATCCTTTACAATAAAAAGTTCATCTTTATCTATATTTATAAATCCTTTCATCATTGTTTTTCCAAGTATTCATATTTTTTAAACCGGGTATCTATTTTATTTTGCAATTGATTCATAAAAAAATCATTTGATAGGCCTTCTGAATTAAAAAATTTATCAAATCGTTTTTCTAATTTCAAATACGTTTCAATTTTTAAAACTGGTGATGTAGAATCTAAATGAAAAGGTTTTGGAGTTCTAGGATCATTTCTATACAACATCCACTGGCCCGATTCTACCGCAGCCTTGTGATATTGACTTGGGTTTTTCATGTCTATACCATGAGAATTACTATGGCAATAAGCTATTATAATAGATGGACCATTAAAACTTTCTGCTTCTGTAAAGGCTTTTAAAGTTTGTTCTTGATTTGCGCCTATAGCAACCGACGCTACATAAACATCATCATAGGTCATAGATAAAAGCCCTAAATCTTTCTTTTGTTTTGTTTTTCCAGAATTTACAAATTTTGTTGTTACACCAAAGGGTGTTGCTTTTGATGCTTGCCCTCCTGTATTATCATACACTTCGTTATCTAAAACAAGAATATTTACATTTTCTCCAGAAGCTATTGCATGATCTAATCCACCATATCCTATATCATAAGCCCAACCATCTCCGCCAACAATCCAAACACTTTTTTTAACTAAACAATCGGAAACCTGTAGCAACTGCTTTGCTTCAAAAGTATTCATACTTTGTAAATAATCTTTTAAAACCTCAACTCGATCTCTTTGCTCATTAATTTCAATTTCTGTATGTTGAGTGGCATTTAGAATATTATTAACCAAATTGGAGTCAAAATTAGAAGTTAACTTCATTAATAGGTTTTTTGCTTGCTCTTCTTGTTGATTTATTGATAATCGAAAGCCTAGACCAAACTCAGCGTTATCTTCAAAAAGTGAATTCGACCACGCTGGACCTTTACCTGTCTTATTTTTAGACCAAGGTGTTGTGGGTAAAGCACCACCAAAAATTGAACTTGATCCAGTTGCATTAGCTACCAAAAGTCTATCTCCAAATAATTGAGATATTAATTTCAAGTAAGATGCTTCACCACAACCTTCTACACCAGCTGAATATTTGAATAATGGTTCTTGTAGTTGCTGCTGACTCACTTTTGTAACATCTATTTTTGTTCTATCAAATTCCGGAATTGTTTCAAAATGATTCCAGTTTGCAATATCATTCTCTTCTTTATTTATTAAGGTTAATGCACCTTCAGAACAAATATCTAAACAGTTATTACAGCTATTACATTGTTTTTCATTTATTTGGATAGTATATTTATTTTTATCAAACTCTTTAGAATTTGCATGTTTAAAATTATTAGGGGCAGTTTTTAAATAACTATTGTCAAAGGCCTTTATTCTTAATGCAGCCTGTGGACAAGCCATACTGCAAGCACCACATTGAGTACATGCATCTTCATTCCAAATTGGCATATATTCAGACCGCTGAATTGGATTATATTTAGAGGTATCACTAGCATAAGTACCATCATTTGGCAATAAACTTATAGAGATGTCATTGCCTTTATTATCTAATAATTTTCCTAATAAAGTATTTGAAAAATCATCATTATTTTCGATTGAAGGTTTGTCAAACTTTGTTTGACTACTACAATCAACTTTTATAATATTTTGAATAATCTCTTTAGGCATTTGAGAAGATAATAACTCATTGTTTAACGCTAAAAAAGAAACTTGTAATGTTGAAATTGAATAATCTTTAATTGTATAATTTGATTTCAAATTATTAGTATTGACAATATAAACGGATACTTTTTTATTCACTATTATTTCTTGTGCTTTGGCTGAAAGCGATTGCCAAAATGTATTTGATTCTAATAAGGAATTAACCAAAAGTGTACCTTTTGGTTTTATATTATTTAATATGCTATCTTGATTTATAAAGTGAACATTTTGGCACGCTATAAAATCAGCTTTTGATATTAAATATGGAGCTTTTATTGGTGTTGATGCAATTCGCAGATGTGAGCTGTTTTTAGAATTTGATTTTTTATAATCGCATTCTGTATAGGATTGCACAAAGTTATTCACATCACTTCCTATCAGTTTTGTTAAACTAGAAATATCTTGTGAAGATTTATTCTGGTGAAAAATTGCTTGATACATTTCTTTATCTAACGGTATCTGGCTAGAATAATCTAAACTTGTGTTTGTTATATCGTCATGTATACCAATTGTAAAATTATTTTTTGGATGGTTCTGTTTTAAATTATGATAAATGGCGGCAACCATATTTGGTGTAAATTCTTTTGACGCCAATCCATAACGTCCGCCAACTATTCGAGGAAAAGTCTCTATTTTTTTGGTTTGAAATGCCTCACACACAGACTGAACAATATCTAAATATAAAGGCTCACCTGTAGATCCAGCTTCTTTTGTTCTATCTAATACAGCAATAGATTTTACTGTTTTAGGTATTGCTTGCATTAAATGTTTTGTGCTAAATGGTCTAAATAAACGTACTTTTATAAGGCCGTATTTTTCACCTTTAGAATTTAAACTGTTGATGGATTCTTCGATTGTTTCCGTTGAAGATGCCATTGAAATAATCATATGTTCTGCTTCTGGATGGCCAACATAATCGAAAATTTTGTATTGCCTTCCTGTTAATTTTGCAAAAGAATTCATTGTATCTTGTACAATATTCGGGCAAAAGTTATAAAATGAATTAATCGTTTCTCTACTTTGAAAAAATACATCTGGTCCTTGTGAAGTTCCTCTTATTACTGGTTTATTGGGATTAAGGGCACGTTCTCTATGTGTTTTAATGTATTTATTATTCATTATAAGTTGAATAACTTTATCCTCAATTATTTCAATTTTTGAAGTTTCATGTGAAGTTCTAAAACCATCAAAAAAATGTATAAAGGGTACTTTAGATTCTAGTGTCACCGCTTGAGAAATTAATGCAAAATCCTGAGCTTCTTGTACCGACGCACTACCCAACATAGCGTAACCAGATTGTCGAACTGCCATAATATCGCTATGATCTCCAAATACAGAAAGTGCATGTGTTGCAATACTTCTAGTAGCAACATGGATGACATTTGGAGTTAATTCGCCAGCTATTTTATACATGTTTGGCAACATTAATAATAAACCTTGTGAAGCTGTAAACGTGGTTGATAAGGACCCAGTTTGTAAGGCACCATGCATCGCTCCTGCAACTCCTGCTTCACTTTGCATTTCGAAAGCGGTAGGAATACTACCAAAAATATTTTGCTTTTTTTCGGTACTCCATTGCTCTACCAATTCACTCATTTCAGATGCTGGGGTTATTGGATAAATAGGAAAAACCTCATTGGTTTTATAGGCTATTTTTGCAACCGCTTGATTGGCATTTATACTATGATGTTTTGGTTTTTTCATTATTAAATTAGACTTTGTTTTATGGTATTAAAAAAGGCTACTAAAAATTGAGCAGCCTTTTTTAGAATAAGAATTACTTAATTACTCTTTTACAATTTCAATTGAAACTGGAGTTGGATTAGTAATCATATCAAATACTGGTGAGAATTTTGCTAATTGTTCTAATTGCTCAGCCGATGCATCTGATTTTACTTTTAAGGTAAACTTGATACCATCAAATCCCATTCGTACTTCTGGATCAAGTCCTAAAAAACCATGAAGATCACATCCACCTTCTAATGAAGACGAAGCGCTTTCAATATCAATTCCATTTGCCGCAGCATGATAAACCATAGCACCTGTTAAACAAGAACCTAAAGCGTGTAATACAACTTCTGGTGGTGTTGCTGCTTCATTTTGCCCTAATAAAACTTGAGGATGGCTACATGCCATTTTGAATGTTTCTTGACGAGATTCATCTTCTGCTCCTACTCCGTAGAAATCTTTAATACTAGACTCACAATGTCCGCCTTCTATCCAATTGTTTTTTGCTCTAAATTGGAATTTTGCTAATTCTGGATTTGATTGTACTGCACCAATAGTTTCAATTAATTGGTCTACGTTTACTCCGTTTTTAATGTTTGCTTGTGTAATCATTTTTTAAAATTTTTAAATTGTTAATATTTTATTTGATACAAATGTATTGTGATTCTAAGTGGTTAGATTTACTATAAAGTTCAAATTGTTTGGTTAAAAGTTCAAAGCAAAAAAAAGACCATCTTTTTGTAGATGGTCCTTGTATTTAATCGATTCTTGTTTCCAATTACTTCCCTAATTGTAGTCGTTTATGTATCTTTTCTCCTTCCTTTACAACAATATCAATAGTCTCTTCTATGTCTTTTTTAGAAGTTCTAAAGTTTACGATACAACTCCTTAAACAATAGTTATTATTAATTATAGCATTAGACACAAAAACTTTTCCACCTTGTTGTAAATTATTTATTAAAGCTTCATTTAATTCGTTTATATATGCTTTCTTATCTTTAATATGTTTTGATATTTTTGTAGGCATATATCTAAAAGTTGTGATACTTAAACTTTGAGTTATGGCTTCTAATTTTGGATGGTCGTTCGATAGTTTGAATAACAATTTTGACAATTCGATATCTTCACTAATCATTTTTTCATAACCTTTTCTTCCAACTTGTTGAAGCATCAACCATATTTTTAAGGCTCTAAAACCTCGAGAATTCTGAAGTCCATATTCATAAAAATTATGTTCTGAACTTTCAGTGACGAAATTATAATATTCAGGATGTGAACTATACGCATCTACTAAATGTTTTGGATTTTTAACCAAGGTACATCCAGCCTCCAAAGGACTATACAACCATTTATGAGGATCTATTGCAATAGAATCTGCTTCTTTAATACCTTTGAAAGTGGTTTTTAATTCTGGAAGAATATTTGCCGGTGCGCCATACGCTCCATCTATATGAAACCACATATTATAAAATTTGCAAATTTCTGATATCCCTTCTAAATTATCAACAGTTCCTGTACTTACATCTCCTGCCGTTCCCACAACAAAAAAGGGTTCGTGACCATCAATTATATCCGTAGTGATTGCCAATTCTAAAGCTTCTAAATTCATTTTGTTGTCATTATCTGTTGCAATCCATCGTATCGCGTTCGTTCCATGACCAAACAAAATAGCAGCTTTATCAATCCACGTATGTGTGGATTTTGAACAATACATAACTAATTTTTTCTTCAAGCTACCCAGACCTTCTTCTTTAATATTTTTATTTGCTATAGAAGCTCGTGCTGCAAGAAACGCTGTAAAGTTTGCCATATTACCTCCACTTACTAATACTCCACCATAATTTGAAGATACACCAATAAATTCTGCCAACCATTGAATGGTTTGTTTTTCAATTTCTGTAGCCATAGGTGATAAAGCATAAGCACCAACATTTGGATTTACAGTTGACGCCAACAAATCTGCTAATGCACCAATTGGGGCAGCAGAACTTGTTATATAACCCATAAATTTTGGATGACCATTAAACAAAGAATGGTTAAATAATAAATCCGTCGCTTTATTTAACAATGCATCAGCTGGCATACTATTTTTAGGAAAGGGATGATCTCCTAATATTTCCTGTATCTGTTTTGGGTTTTCTCCTTTTGTAACAGGTTTATCAACTATAGTATTATTAAACCCAGAAATATTATCTACTAAATTATAACCTAAGGTTTTAAATTCTTCTGCCGATAACTCTAACGGTGCTATTCTTTTATTATTCATAATGTACTTTTTATATTCTAATTATTATTTATGCTGCCTTAATTACAATTCGTTCTAAATTTGAAAACATATTATTGATGACAAGTTTATTTTTCTTTTTTGGTAAAATGAATATCGATTTTACATCATTAAATAAGGAATGTATTTGATCTTTTGAGTAGTTGTTATTATCTATTGCAGTACTAATCTTTTGTATGCTTTGATAATCGTTATCTCCATAAAACTCATTATAAATTTTATCAAAATCTGATTTTTCAATATTAAATCTGTTGTACTCGAAACGATGTTTTGTTGCTGTATAACCTGTATGAATACAGTACATAAGTAAATATGCCTTTGTCTCGACCTTTGACCAATTTGAATTATTATTTTTCATTTCAAACTATTTAAATTTTACTTTACAAAAGTAGTCTAGAAGCAAATGAAGCTCTATTTTAAAAAGTTCAATTTATTTGGTTAAAAGTTCAAGAAAGAAATTTATTGTTTTAGAAATTGTTTTCTAAATTGATTGGGAGGGTAATTGTATTTTTCTTTAAAACTACTATTGAAGTGAGAAGTATTTTTAAAACCACTCTCCCAACAAACATCATTAATATTTAGTTCTTCGTTTTGAAGGAGCATTTTCGCATATTCAAGACGCATATTATTTAGCCATTTTCTAGGCGTTTCTTTAAAGTGATTTTGAAAATCTCTTTTAAAAGTCGAAAGGCTTCTACCAGTTAAACGAGCAAATTCTTTAAGTTGTAAATCACAATGAAAATTTTTCTTCATTATATTTTCAAGGTTAGATTTTTCAACTTGCTTAAGTGAACAAAAGTAATTTACAAGGTCTTGGTTTTTTGGGTTTAAAGCTATATTATAAAAAAGTTCATGAAACTTCATTTCGACTAAACTTTTTGGAATTTTATTTCCTTGATTCATGTAATTGAATACCGAAATAAATAAGGAGTTTAACGAATCGCCAACCTCAATTGGGTAGATTTGATTATTCAACACCTCTGATTTACTAGGTTTTACTAGCTGTGTATTGTTTTTAATAAATCGTCGAATAAAATCTTCTGTTATAAAAAATAACATAACACAATAGTCATTTTCTAAATACTGCTTGGTATTGTAAACACCTTGTTTAATAAACACCGCTTCACCTTGTGTTATTTGATATGTTTTTTCTAAGGCTGTCCAATCCTTTTTACCTTTAATTACATAATTTAGTATAGGCACTTCTGTCCATAATTTAAAATTTTCGACATCAAGCGGGCACTTATATTCAACAAACATATAGTCCTCTCCTATAAGCTTGTTATATTTTGGATGCTTACTAAAATAATTAAACACATCTACTGTCATCAGTCTAAATTAATAAAAAGTTATGTAGTTAGCTTTTTAAAATACTTTTTTCTATACTGATTTGGTGGTAGTTGATATTTTTCCTTAAAACTATTGTTGAAGTGCGATGTGTTTTTAAAACCACTTTCCCAGCATACATCGCTAATATTTAACTCTTCGTTTTGAAGTAGTATTTTGGCATATTCAAGCCGTTTGTTATTTAACCACTTACCAGGGGTTTCATTAAAATGATTTTGAAAATCTCTTTTAAAAGTAGATAAACTTCGGCCACTTAAATTCGCATAATCTTCTAATCTTAAGTCGCTCTGAAAATTTTTCATCATCACATCGTTGAGATTAGTTTTCTCAACTTGTTGTATCGAATTAAAGAGTGAGACAATTGCTCTATTAGATGGATTAATCGAAATACTAAATAAAAGCTCCTTAAATTTCATTTCCACAAGATCTTTTGGAATTTCAACACCTTGCTTTAAATAGTTAAAAACCGTAAGAAATAATGAGCGCAACGGGTCGTTAACATCAATTTCATAAATTTGATTCTCAAGAAAGTCTGTAGAGGTTTTAGGAATAGCGCCTTCATGTTCTTTACAAAATCGTCTAACAAAATCATCTGTTATAAAGAAGAGTAAACTACAATAATCTTCTTCAAAATATTGTTTTGTATTATAAACACCTTTTCTAATAAAAAGAGCATCTCCTTCTTCTGCATTATATGTTTTGTCTAAAGCGGTATAATCTTTCTTACCACTTACAACATAAGCCAAAAAAGGAATTTCTGTCCATAATTTAAAATTTTCCATTTCAATTGGACAATTAAACTCAACAAACATATAATCGTCACTAACAAGTTTATTGAAATGAGGTCCCGAAAGAAAAAACTGTTTTAAGTTAAGTGCCATGTAACAAATATAACAATAATATAAATTACTATAAAAAATATATTTTAGAAAGACAATCTTTAAATTTTTATATAAAACGATCTGTTAATTGATTGCATAATAGGAAGGTATTTCTATTATTTCAATTTATATAACAGTACTACTGAAAGGCAAATAAAGGTTTTATCTCATTGATAATAAATTAGTTATACTGTCACAAGATAATATAGACACAGTGTTTAAAATGTTTCTATGGGTTATTATTGAACTTTAGAACAACAAAATTGAACTTCTAAATAAATCCGAAATTATTGAATCCATATACTTTTGACCTATAACAATAAAATAATATAATTATGAAAAAACTAGTATTATCAATCGTAAGTGTTCTTGCTTTAAACACTATAAATAATCAGCAAGAAATGTATGCCTCAGCTAACAATTTAGTATTTGGCAAGGGAATTTATTTGACGGAATGGTCAGAAATAAAAAGTAATTATGAAAAGGAGGTAGAATCATTTGATTTTTCTTCAGAAATTAAAAAATTACAAAAAGAAATTGCTGAATATGACATTACTAAAGACTTAATTTATGATGATTCAGAGAAATCAATTTATGATGTGACTTTTAATAGAAAAACATCCAAAGCGAAAGTTGCATACAACAACAATGGAGAAATTATAGGTAGCCTTGAAAAGTATAAAAATGTAAAATTACCTGCCTCTCTTAGGTTTAAAATTTTGAAGGATAATCCAGAATTTGCTATTGATGGTAATAGAGTTACTATAAAATATCATAATTCTTTAGGAGCTACAATTTCTTATAAGGTAACTATTAGTAACGGAAAACAACGTAAGACATTAAAATTTGACAAAAATTATAATTTGATTTAAAATAAAAAAGTATAAAATGAAATCTTTAGCAATTATTGGTAACCATATCTTAAGAAAAATGAAACTTTTAAAGAATCCCTCTGTTGTTAAATCAAGGCATGAAAAGTTAAGCTTAATTTATAAGCAACAACCAGATAGAGCTTGGATAACAGATACTGCTGAAGTTGTAGGAGAAAACTTAGAAGATCCGTTTAGAACAACAGTTGTTGTGAATACGGATCTTAAAGTCCCATTTAAAATTGGCGTTCATCGTGCTGTTGGAGGCGATCATGATTACCCAAACCCGGGAGATATGCTTTGCGCAACTTTGGCGTCTTGCATGGAAAGTACCACAAGAATGATTGCAAATAGATTTAATATTATATTGAACAAAACCCGAGTAAAAGTTTCTGCTTTTGTAGATGTTAGAGGAACTCTTCGATTAAATATTGATACCCCAGTAGAGTTTCAATCAATGCATGTAGATTTTGAAATCGAAGCCTACAATTTGAGCGATAAAGAATTGAAAAAGTTCATTGGTGCGGTAAAAAAAAGCTGCATTATTTATCAGACATTAAAAAAAGGAACGCCAATTACTGTAGATGTTAATTTAATGAAATAGAATTATACAAAACCCATGACATAAGTGTCATGGGTTTTGTATTTATTAAGTGAAGTTAAAATATTCGTAACACACAAATTTCATAATACTTTATATCCAGTCTTAAATAACCGTTACAGGTTTATACAAAGATAATTTTAAATCTCCGAGAGTTTCAACTCTAGGAGATTTTTGCTATTATAGGTTTTAATTTTCATATTTTTTTGTTGATGTATTTGATTAGGTGTTACCATATTACAAGACCAATGGGATCTAATTTGATTGTATATTTTAATACTTTGTTTTATAAATATTTGCATTGTTTTTATAGTTTATTTTTTGATACTCATTTGAACAGTATTGCAATCCTCTCCCGATAACTGTCGGGACGGAATGATGATGGATATTGTCGATTCTTTATTGCCATTTTAAAAGCCTTGTGACTTCCTGTTATTTCTAAACTATTAGACACATTATAGCCTTTAATCTTCTTTGGTTCCAATAGTTAAGGATATGCTCATAGGTATTTTAACTTGATTTTCATAACTAAACTCTAATACGCGATTTTGCATAAACTTTCTTATTTTTTTCAAACTCATTTCGTTTTGCATTTTTAATAATGCTGTTGTTCTTACTGCACCTTCAAAAAATGATTGAAAAAGTTTATCAGAAGCGTTTTCACCATTAAATTCCCATAAAAGTTTTATTTCCTTGAATAAACCTAATTTAAGTCCTGATTTTTGCAATATAGATTGGGCTTCCTTTTTGTTACTAAATCTATAATATGGTTGAGATTTAGGTAAGCTTACATTAGACTTTCCATAAGTTTCAATAGCTTCTAAAAGTATTTTCATACCAATAGATTTATTAGGCTGTGACCAAACTGTAAAAATCAATTTACCCCCAGGTTTTAATACTCTGTAACATTCACTAATAATTAATTCCGGCTGAAGTGAGTGCAATACCCCTAAATTAATAGTCACATAATCAAATGATTCAACATTAAAAGGTAAATGCTCCATATCTCCAATCACGTAATTTATCTCAGGTGTGATTGATTTTGCTAATTCAATTTGATTTGGCGAAATATCTAGACCTGTTGAATATGCACCTCTTTTATTAGCTTCAATGGCAACATAACCAGCTCCCGTAGCTAGATCAAGTAGTTTGTCTCCTTCTTTAATTTCCAATAAATTCAACATTTCTAAGGCAGCTTTATTAGTTAGTTTACCCCAAAATTCATGATATGTATTAGCTGCATAATCCCAACCTTGTTTTTCAAATTCTTTGAAGGTTCTAACATCCTTTTCTGTGTAATCCATTATGATTGGTTATGTTTAGTTTTTAGTCAAAGACATGTGACAATTTGTAAACCATTTGCCTTGGCTTTTTAGAAACACCTCACTTCTCCACTGAAACATATTAGTTTTTATATCATAAAAAACCCATTTCATTTGTAACTCATTGTGATTTATTAATTGCATTTGGATTTCGTTGTTAATGTGTTCAACATCAAATTCAAAATGTTGATTTTGTATAGGACCAACCCATGTAACTTTCCATTTTTTTGTTTTAAAATCAAAACTTCTTATAGAAGTGCCATATTCATAAAATCCGCCATTATTGTTAGACCATTCTAATGTTGGAACCATCCAAACATCTTGAATAGCTCTCCCTTGCAATATTTTTTTAAAAAGCCAATTACCATTAAATTCTTTAGTACTCCCGTCCGTTTCATGAACTTCCATATTAAATTCCCATTCCCCAATAAATTGACCGAAAAGATCATTTTCATTGGGAATAACAGGATTTATTTTCTTCTTAATTAATGCTTCAAAAAAATCAATTTTCATATCATTTAATTATTTATAGACATGCTTACTTGGACTGGATTAATAACAGTGTTATACATTGGTGATTTTGTTGCTAATTCTAACAATGTATTTTTTTCCTCTGAAGTTAAATCGCCTTCTACATCAATTGATATTTTTATTTGCTCATACTCCTTAAGGATACATGAATCTAGGCCTAAAAAGCCATTAAGGTTTATATCGCCTTCTACGTTTACCGTAACCTCATCTACCTTAATTCCTTTTACAGAAGCTAACAACATCATTGATGTTGAAATGCAACTTGCTAACGTATGCAATAAAAACTCTGGCGGACTTGGAGCTACATCTGTTCCGTTTAATACGGCTGGCATATCTGTACTACATTGAAAAGGTGTCTCTCTTGTAGTATCACTTTGACAAGCTCCATAAAACCCTTGTATATGGCTTGTATTTCTCGGGCCAGATTCCCATTTGTTTGTTGCTTTAAACTTAAATTCTGCAATTTTAGGATTTCCTTTTAAAGCAGTTACGGTGTTTTCTATGGCTTCTAAATCAAAACCATTTAAGGTTGTACTTACTGTGTTCATTGTTTCTTGTTTTAATGTTTATTATTTATTTTGAAATTCTTTCCAAATTCTATTAATTAATTGTTCTACTGTTGGAATATCGTTAATGTCATCGACACTTTTGCCTGCATAGTTTGCCATAGCTTCTATATTACCCTCATAAAATGCACCAGGTGAATTGATACTATAGCGTTCTACATCTGTTTCACCGTATTTAACAACAGCATCTGTCTCTCCAGGTCTCTTCCCAATAGACGGACAACCTGCTGATTCCCACACCTCAAAGGTTGAATTACGTAAAACACGATGAGTGGCATTATCCCAGCCTTTGTTCATACAGGTTGTAAAAACAGTGTCTTCTGCTTTGGCATTTACTAATGCTTTTTTATAAGCTTCGTGGCCTCTACTTTCTACGGTAGCAACAAACCTTGAACCCATAACTACACCCGCCGCTCCCATTTGCATATACTCACGCATTTTGTGTCCTGTAGCAATACCACCAGAAGCAACTACTGGAACATCTCCAGCAATTTTTAAAACTCGTTGAAGTGTTTCTGAAAGTGGACGTGATGCATGTACATGACCTCCTGCTTCAGTTCCTTGACATACTAAATAATCAGCTCCCAAATCTAAAGCAGATTTTGCACTGGCTTCACTTGTAACCTGAATGCCTAAAACTATTTTTTTTGCTTTCATTTTGGCGGCCATTTCTTTGGTTGGCATTCCCCAAGAAAATTGAATAATTGGAACACCGTTTTCTATTGCTACATTAAAAGCTTTAGGTTCGAAATTCAATACGAAGTTTGCAAAAAATGATTTTTTAGTTTTCCCTTTGACAGCTTCAATTTGTTTAATAGCATAGTCCGGCTCTGACCAACTTAATGACAATGCTCCTAAAGCTCCATTATTTGAGACAGCAGCAGCAGATGTACTATTGATAACACCTGCTGTTGGTGCTTGAATAATTGGGTATTCAATATTTAATAACTTGGTTAGTTTTTTGGTTGCAATAGATAGGTAATTAAATTCTGTTTGTTTGTTAATTCCCATTTTTGACCCAATTGATGATTGAGCAAGACTACGGCCAACTATAGTTGTAGCAGCAATACTTGCAAGTGCTCCTTTTTGAATAAAATCGCGTCTTGAAAAATTTTTAGATTTCATAAGAATGATACATTTAGTATTTAATATCTGCTCAATAAAATTTGTTGAACAATTATATTACAAATGTATTGGCTATCATTCTGTTTGAATAGTGCAATAAGTTCTATGAATGGTATAATCGGTTCATTGAAAAACGAACCTTATAACATATATTTTAGAATAGTAATTTTCTTTGTTTTATTTAGTGAGGGAAAACTTAACTTTTTCGATACCTATTAAAGTCATGTATTTTCCTTGAAGCACAAATCCAAAATTCTGGTATAAAGTAATAGCAGGTTTATTTGCAAAGCCTGTTTCAACAATAACAGATTCTGAATTATATAGTTTCACGGCAAAATCTAAAAGCTTTTTGGCAATACCTTGTCTGAAATGTAAAGGATGAACAACCAGACTACAAATATCTGTTGTATTATTTAAAAAGTCAATTTCAATAACCGCAGCTATTTCTGAATCTTTAAAAAAGCCATAAAAATTTGTTGTACTGTCTTGAAACCTGCCAACCTTTCTTTTTAAAGGCGGGAATTCATCCAATTTAACTTGAAGTAGTTCTGCCTCTATTTTATAGGATGCTTGAAAAACAAGATATATTTTTGTTGCCGTTTCCTTATCCTTATGATTAAGTTTTTTAATCATTTAAACATTGATCTTGTTTCTATATGCAAGTGGTGTGGTATTTTCGTGTTTTTTGAATACCTTGATAAAATGAGAAGGATCTTCGAAACCACAATCGTAAGCTATTTCATTAACTGTTTTATCTGAAGATTTTAGGAATTGTGTAGCCAACTTAATTTTTTTATTTGCAATCCAGCGCCCTGGACTCTCATTAAAAACAGATTTAAAACTTCTTTTAAATGTACTCAAACTCATGTTAGCCAGTGTAGCGTATTCTTCTAATTTCAAGTTATACGGATAATTATTCGTCATAATATTTTTTAGTTGTACACTATTTGAAGATTGCAAACTACAGAGATACGATGCAATACTTTGATGTATTGGAGATGTGAATATGTTTAGTAATAATTCCTCAAATTTCAATTTTATAACATTAGTGTTTGGATTTTCGTGTGCTTCAAAATATACTTCTAATGATTTCATGTAGGACATTAAAAAATCATCAATTTCTAATCGCAAAACACCATCTGAATCTAAATATTTATCATCCCTGTTATATGAAATAGTGTCGCTAAATTTTAACATGAATTTTTTGATAAATTCATCAGGCATAAAGATCATAAGTGCACAGTAATCTTCACTATGAAATTGATGCGCAATGTTAGCTCCTTTTTTAACAAATAAAGCATCTCCAGCTTTTACCATATATTCATTTCGATGAGTTTTCCACATTTTTTTACCGTTTGTAACAAATACAAAGTAATTAGCATCTGACCACATACCGAAACGAATCTCTTCGACCATACATTTAAATTCAACAAACAATAATTTGTCGATTGTGAATTTTCTAAACAACTCACATTCTCTTATGTATTTAAAAACATTTGTCATAAATCCTAAAACAGTTAAGGTCTATAACAAATGTAGGTAAAATCGACTAAAAAAAATTATAGCCCTTGATAAAAGGCAAAAGCTATGTTAAGAATTTAGTTTAGTTCTTATTACAGAAATTAGTGTAAGAAGCCTCGACATCTATTAACGTCCAGTTACTTTCGCTATATACAACATCAACTACTCCTACACAAGTAAGGTTAGGATTATTAAGTGCGCCAAAAAGTGTGACATTGGCATTATTTCCGTTTTTTATATTTAAACTTGATAAATTATTGTCATCCCAAGAACCTTGTTGTTTACTAATATTTTTATTACTGACATTAAGCGAATTTTGCGATACGGCATCTAACAATAACATACTTCCAATTAAGCCGTTGGTATCAACTCCTAAATTAATTAAAGCTAATTCGAAATTAGCGTCAGGTATATCGACTGTTTGCGACATCCAAACTTGTATTATAAAAAATAACTCAAAGAAAGAAAGAAAGAAAGAAAGAAGATTAGTTTTCATAATTTTAAGGTTTTATTCTATATTAATTTTAGACTTTAGCTTTATTGCCAAGTATTTATAGTGCAAAATTAATCAGGATGCCCTTATTGGATGGTATGAGAATTTCTATAAATGGTAAAATTGGTTCATGATAAAAGAACTCTTTATCTCTTTGTAAAGCAAAAAAACGATAGATTTAAATATAATAATTGAAGAGCACAAAAGAGAAATCATTTGGGCTTTAATAATGTAATTAAGTAATACGTTTAGTCAGGTCTTTTTATTCAATTTTCTATTGAAATAAGCGAGTATAGCAATTAGCTATAACAAGTTGTTTTTGAATTTCTTAAGCACATTCCTAAATGATTTAACAGAACGGTGAATATCTTCATCTGTGGTTGCCCAAGAGCAGACACTTATCCTAATGACCTTACGTCCATTCCAGATAGAGCCACCAACCCAACATTCTCTCATTTTTTGAATTTCTTTTATTACTTTATCTGTAATCTCATCGGTTTCACATTGTATTAGAACTTGATTAAAAACAACTTCATTCTGTACTTGAAAACCTTCTTCTGAATTTAATAATTCTGCAAATAGCAAAGACTTTTTATGTAAACTATATACTAGCTCGTCTACACCTTCGCGACCCAAATACCTTAAAGTAGCCCATAACTCTATCACTCGACTTCTTCTAGACATTTCAGGAGCATAATACATCCCATTTCTTTCACTGTCATTTGGAATATAAGGAGCGTTAATATGCAGCGCAGCTATTAAAGCTTCCTCATCATTACAAAATAGTATGCCAGAATCATAAGGTGCATTTAATGTTTTATGCGCGTCAACAGCCCAAGAATTAGCATGCTCATATCCAAAGGTAAGGTGTTTAAGTTGTCGAGTAGCTCCAGCCCATAGCCCAAAAGCTCCATCTACATGAACCCATGCTCCTTCTGACTTAGCTTTTTTACAAATTGAAGCAAAGTCATCAAAAGCGCCACTGTTAACATTTCCGGCTTGTAGAGAAAGAATAGTTGTATTGTCTAGTTCTGGAATTTGATCCACTAAAATTCTTCCTTCATCATCGACATCTACCCATTCAATATTTTCGGTTCCTAATCCCGCAAGAGATATAGCTTGTAACATTGAAGAGTGTGCCTGTTTGCAGGTTACTACTCTAATTTTTGGAGAATTGAGTAGCCCTTTTTTAGTCACATCCCAATTCAGGTTTTTTAAAATTCGATATCTAGCTGCTGCTAATGCAGAAAAATTAGCCATTGAGGTTCCGCTTACAAATCCGACTACTGTTTCACTAGGTAATGAAAATAAATCAACTAACCATTTCTGTACAACTGACTCTAATGTTGAGCTAATTGGAGAACTTTGATATATAGATGCATTCTGATCCCAAAATGTCGCCAAATTTTTCGCAGCTAAACTAACTGGAACTATACCACCATGAACAAACCCAAAATATCTTCCACCAATTTGAGCCATTGTAGCTGGAGCTCCATATGTATTTAAAAAATCTAATGTCTCAATGGCATCTCCAGATTTTTCTGGAAGGTTTTCATTAAACTTATTGAGTTCATTTAAAGCTTCTTCAGTAGGAAAGACACCTCTGTCAAAGACATTATCTAAATAATTTTGTCCAAACGATTCTGCTTTCCGAAATAGTTCTGAATCATGCATTTCTGAAAACATTTTTTGTTGTAATACATTATCTTTTTCCATCTTTTAGTTTATTTAATCAATTCCATATCGTTTGTTTTTACTTTTCTTTAAAGTAAGTGAAATTCAATTGATATTGTTGAAACACACTTATTTAATTGCTACTCCTTTAATATGAGAAATCACAGAAAAGAAAGACTTGCAAGTATTATGATCTTCTATTATTGCTTTAGTAAAACCTGCCTCTTTTAAAAGAGATTTTGTATTTTTATTTGCATGACAACTTTCAAAAAACCAATGTATAGATTTATAAATTAAAGAAGTAAGTTCTTTTTTATTAGTCTTAACATGGTCAATAAAAACAAATTTGCCTCTAGGCATCAATATGTCTTTTATTTTAGTAATGCTTTCATTCTGATTTTCTAAACTACATATTGTAAAAGTACTAACAATTAAACTTATTGAGTCTCTTGACAAATCTATAGTTTCAACGGATGAGGTTCTGGTTGATAAATTTATTCCAAACTTATCTACCTTTTTTTGAAGTCTAGAATGTATATTAATATTTGGCTTTATAGCAATTGACTTTGTACACTTTCTATAATAACTCATATTTTCTCCAGTTCCTAGACCTAATTCAACTACTATGTATGGATGATCTTTAAAAAATTCTTTTTTATGACAACTAAAAATCCAGTGTCTAAAATTATCGAACATAATAAATATCCATGAATTAATAGATACTCTAATTGAATTACGCGACGTACTTTCCTTAGTCATCATATCTTTTTACAAAACTAAAATGAATGTTGACTAAAAGATGGTATAAGAAGTTCTAAAAATAGTCTGATTGGTCCAGTACATAAAAATACTAATTAGCAATACTACCAGCTATTGGATTCAATTTGTTCTTAAACATAATACGCGCATAAATTGGTGCTTTTCCATTTTTTGCTGCAGATATTTTTAGCCAAAACAGAATATTGAATGTTGTTGAAGTTTTTATGTCTTTCGTCTTTAATTAAACATTTGTTTACCGACGAAAGTCAAATCAATAAATCGGTTACCTTTTTTTATAATTTAAAATGGTAACCTAATAGGTCTCTTATTTAATCAAATAATATCAAATTTTATGATTTTTAAAAATCATAAAACCTCGATAATCTTACGATTACCAAGGTTTTGATGTTAATTGATTATTAATTTAGTCGGGGTGGCAGGATTCGAACCTGCGACCTCCTCGTCCCAAACGAGGCGCGATAACCGGGCTACGCTACACCCCGAATTGGTTATCTTCAAGGAATCT
>Ga0209013_10002104_pt1 | contig 18158 bp, 15 predicted proteins | sample Cruoilmetagenom2_FD_187291 | JGI IMG/M metagenome (GOLD analysis project Ga0209013, IMG submission 187291) | Oil polluted marine microbial communities from Coal Oil Point, Santa Barbara, California, USA - Sample 2 (SPAdes) (version 2) | ecosystem: Environmental > Aquatic > Marine > Oil seeps ...
CTGACGATTTTGGGAGCACGGAGGTTTGTTGCGAGCAGATGACTCTGGCCCAAACATCGTCAGAGGGGGCACTCACGGGCAATGCCGCCTCAGAGAATCGGGGTGCTCAAGCTGGAAGACACTTGCCGGGGCGAAGTGGCCGCGGGCCCAGCCCGCGGACGGCGGGCACGGAGACGGGTGGGGGCTACTCCGCCGAGCTCGCGAGGACGCGGCCGCCGGGGTCGACCTGGACGGTGGTTCCTGGCTCAACGAGAAATGAGGCGTGGCCGCCGGGCATCTCGACGCGGCGATCCTCGCCGCCGACCACCACGGGTAGCGGCAGCTCGAAGCCGCCGTCGTCCCATCGGATCTCCACCCGTTCGCGATCGCCCTCGGACCGGCGCGTCATCCGCCACCGCGGCTCCTTCGCGCGGTGGAGGTAGCGCTCCCAGAACCAGCCGAGATCGCGGCCGCTGATCTCGCCCACCAAGGTCTCGAGGTCTTCGGTGGATACAAAGCGGCAGGCGTCGGGGTGATCGCCGTCAGCAAAGCGCCACAGGACCTCGAAAAACTCGTCATCGCCGAGCAACCAACGCAGGGTGTGGAGAACCCACGCCCCCTTCATGTAAATATCTCCCGAGTAGGCCTGGGCCGAGGTTAAGTCATGACCGCGGATGATCGGTTTGCGGTTGCGGACGCGTTGCCGAATGCGGCGCATGTAGTCGAGGTACCGCGCCTCGCCAAGGGTGTCATCGACGTACAGGGCCTCGGCATAGGTCGCGAAACCCTCGTGGATCCAAAAATCGGCCCAGTCGGAAACCGTGATTTTGTTGCCCCACCACTCGTGGGCCACCTCGTGCAATAGGAGCTCGTCAAACCCGTAGTCGTTGTCGGTGAACAGCGCCCCGTAGGCAACCAGGGTCTGGTGCTCCATTCCGAAGTACGGCGCGTGCGCGACCGCGAACTTGTCGGCGAAGAACGGGTACTCGCCGAAGCGGCGGCCGAGGACCTCGAGGATTCGCGGCATCTGCCGCCACGTGGCGCGCGCATATCGCTCATACGAGGGCAGCGACCAAAAGACCAGCGGTACATCGAGATCACCGTCGACGCCGTGGTAACGCTCCTCTATGGGAATATAGGGCGCGATGTTGACGGTCACCAGATAGTTGTTGATCGGGTAGCTGACGCGCCACCGGCTGGCCACGGTACCGTCGCCGTTGTCGGTCTCACCGAGACTCCGCCCGTTCGACAGCCCGACCAGCCCGGCCGGCACGGTGAGCTCGATGTCCATCCCCTCGTCGGGCTCGTCCGATGGGTGGTCCTTGCACGGCCACCAGTTGTCGCCCCCGTCGCCCTCGCTGGTGACGCCAATCCAGGGCTGGTGGTACGGAGTCTCCGACCACACGAAGCCGTCGATCCACGGTGGTTTGAGCGCGATCTTCGGCTTGCCTCCGTAGACGATGCTCACCTCGTGCCGCTCGCCGGCCGCCCACCCGGTGGGCAGCTCCGCAGCGATGACGCCGTCACGATGATCAAAGGTGCAAGCAACGCCGTCCGCCGTCACCGATTCCACCTCGAGCCGGTCGTCGAGATTGATCTCGAACCGGCTCAGGTCATCGAGCGTCACGACAGCGATGGTATTGCGCCCTTCGATTTGCTTGTCGGCCGGGAAGACCTCCACCGCAAGGTCGAAGTGCTTGATGTCATAAGCCGCCATCGCCACCGGGAGTTTTCCTCCCGAGTCGAGCATCTGGCTCTTGACATACCAGCCGAGACCAATCAGCCCCGCAAGAATCGCCACCAGGAGAGCCGCCAGGACGATGCTGATGATCTTGAGCCAGCGCGGGATGTGTACTTTCTTCATGCAGTCTCCATCGTTACCGCAGGTCCGGCCAGGAAGCGCTCCAGATCCCCGGCTACCGCCGCGGCGTGCATGTAGGTGTTTGACGGGCAGCTCACCATCGATCCGCACGGCATGGCGTCGACGATCCGCCGCACCTCATCCTCGCCGTGCAGCGAGTCGGATGCCGCGCAGGCCACCGCCACCGGCGTCGAGATGGTCTCCAGCCCCGGCATCACCGAGTATCCGAGCACCGCGAGAGCCGAGAGCTTGAGGCGCTTCGCGTCGGCTTCGCCGATCGTGCGTACATAGCGCGCCATCTGCGCCGGGTCGTCACGCGCGTTGACCCGGAAGCGGCGCAAGTACCAGATGACGAATTTCTTCAGACCCTGGATCACCGCGGGCGGGAGGATTCTCACCGCCGTCGGTCCCCACCACGGGAAAACGAACTCCGCGTTGGGACCGACGAGGAACGCCGCCCGCGCCCGGAGCCGGTCGAACTTGAGAGCTTCGAGAATCGCATTCGAGCCCATCGAGCTGCCAAAGAGAACTGCGTTCCCGCCGTCGAGCCCGAGCCGTTCCGCAACCGTAACCAGATCGTCGGCGAGACGCGGGATCGAGAAGTTCTCCGGTCGCATCAGCCGGTCTTCGATCATGGCTGAGCGTTTCTCGCGGGTCTCCACGTAGACCACGGGGTGCTTGGGTACCAGCACCTCGAGCACCTCCCGCCACCCGCTCACCAGTGAGATCCAACCCGCGACGAAGAAGATCGGCTCGGTACCGGTCTCCCGTTCAGGCCTCCACTGATAGACCTGGAGGCGAACGCCGTCTTCGACCGTCACCCGGCGTTGGCTGAAATGAACCCCCTCGACTGGAATTGGATTTTCGGCCTCGGCCATCGGCGAAGGGTAGCAGACATCGGATGCAGAAGGCACGTTTCCCGGGGAGAGTTGAGAGTTGACAGTTGAGAGTTTTGAGTTTTGAGTTTTGAGTTTTGAATTCCCACCCACCCACCCGGTATGCAGTCAGGGCAGGAAGACCCATCTCTCGAAACAGTCGAGCTCCGAAGGAGCGAAAGACCCATAGCCTGGGGCGTGAGCCCCAGGTTTACGGTCTGGCTCAATACACCTGAAGCCCCGAAGCGGCGACAGACAGACCCCGGTCCCAGGAATGTCTGCCGCCCTTCAGGGCTGGCGGTCTTGAGGTTCCGGGTGTCCTGGGGCTCACGCCCCAGGCTATGAATCTTACGCCGCTTCGCGGCTCTCTGCGGTCCGCTGGAGGCTACAACGAATATGTGGCACGACGGAAGATGAGCATGTCGGGGGTACAATTCGACCATGGATGGTGAGGATCTGCATCTGCCGGTGATCGAGGACGCCCTGGACGAGGATGAGGAGGCGCCGATTTGCTCGCCCACGAACTACGTGTCGAATGAGGAAGCCGCCTTGTTCGCCGCGATGCGTGGATTGCGTGAGCGATCGGTGATTCTGCGGCGCGATCTGAAGAATGCCGACCCGGAGGATCGCGCCGGTCTCGAGGCCGAGCTCGAAGTGCTGCGCGAGGAGTGGCGGACGCTCGCCGAGCGCCGTGAGCGGGCGTACGTCAACAAGATGATCATGCTCGGCCATCTGCCGCCTGACCACCCCATCAAGTAATCAGTGATCACTTTCCCCCGGGCATTACCGTAATCTCCGGATACCGGAAGCAGTCCAACAGGTGGTCATTCACCATTCCGGTGGCCTGCATGTGGGCGTAGACGATGGTCGGGCCGACGAAGCGGAAACCGCGTTTCTTGAGATCCTTCGAAATTGTCTCGGCGAGCGGGGTCTTGGCGGGGATCTCCGCGAGGGTGCGCCACTTATTCTGGATGGGCGCCCCTTCGACAAAGCCCCAGATGTACTCCGAAAAGCTGCCGTACTCCGCCTGCACCTCGAGGAACGCCCGTGCGTTGCTGACCGCGGATGCAACCTTCAACCGGTTGCGGACGATGCCTGCGTCTGCGAGCAGCTCGGCGGTTTTTCGCTCGTCGTAGCGGGCCACAACCTCTGGATCGAAGTCGTCAAACGCCGCCTGATAGCCCTCGCGCTTTTTGAGGATGGTCGACCAGCTCAACCCGGCCTGAGCGCCCTCGAGGATCAGAAACTCGAAAAGCGTGCGGTCGTCGAAGACCGGCACCCCCCACTCCTCGTCGTGGTAGGCCACATAGAGAGGATCATCCCCGCACCAGCCGCACCGTGTCTTCTCGGTCATCGATGCTCCTTCCCGTCAATCGGCTGGGTGCAGGGTACAGGGTGCAAGGTGCAGGTGTCCCTGAACCTGTCGGTGGGGGGGCGGCATTCCGAACTCCGAATTCCGAATTCCTAATTCCCCTTGAGCATCTTCGGCGTCATCAGCCACCTCAACTCACAGGTTCCCGGTGCGAGATCGACCCACTCGCCATGGGCCAGATCCAGGCAGGCCACCGCGGCCGTCGGCATCCGCACCCGGCCACCGCCGATGAGCCACGTCACCAGGGTCGACCAGGTGGGCTCGTGGCCGGCGATCAACAAACGCTCGACGCCGGCCTCGGTCTCGCCCACCCTCTCGAGGACGCTCGCCGCATCGTTGGCGTAGAAATCTCCGGTCGTGACAATCGGGCAACCCCAATCGCCGGCCTCCGCCGCCAGCTCGGCGGTGTTCCTGGCGCGGACCGCGGTCGAGCTGATGACAAGCTCGGGTGCGACCTCAGCATCCGTGATGAATCGACCCATGCGGCGGGCGGCCTTGACGCCGCGCCGGGCGAGCGGCCGTTCATGATCGTCACCAAATGCGACGCCCCAGTCCGACTTGGCATGCCGCATCACGAGCAGGGTCTTCATACCGGATCCGGCCGGGCGGCGGCGTCTGCCTCCTCCTCCTGCGCGATCCGGCCGTCGTTGAGGCAGAGAGCCGTCAGCCGTCCACCGTACACACAACCCGAGTCCAGACACACCGCATCATGGGTGCGGTAGAAGCCGAACTGTGCCCAATGCCCGAAGATCAGCCGGTACCCCTGGCTACGAACGGCCGATCTGGCATACCAGGGTTTCCAGCCGTCCGGCGCGGCGCCCGGTGGGCCGGTCCAATCGAGCTGAGCACGGCCGTCGGAATCAACCATGCGCAATCTGGTAAAAACAGCCGCCGCGGCGGCCAGCTGATCGTCTCCACGCATATCAGCACTCCATGCGACCTTGCGATTGGCGCACAACATTCGGATCACCTCGTCATCGCCCACACTCGCGATTCGCGCCGCCACCTCGGCGGCCAGACCGCAGGTCAGCTCGATGTTCCACTGCGGCATGAGCCCACCGTGGACCATGACGAACGGTCCGAAGCGGTGCACCAGGGGACACGTCCGCAACCACCCGAGCAGTTCGTCGCGGTCCGGCGCGGCCAGAACCTCGTCGAGAGTGTCCTCCTCCTTGGCCTCGGCGATACCGGCCGCACGCGCCAGTAGATGGAGATCGTGGTTGCCCAACACCGCGATCAATCGGTCGCTGTGTTCGTGAGCCCAGCGCAGCACCTCGAGCGAGCGAGGGCCGCGGTTGACGAGATCGCCCACCAGCCATAGCTCATCCCGTTCGCTCACCCACTCGATGCGCGAAAGCAGACGCTGCAGCGTTTCCCAGCATCCGTGGATGTCGCCGATGACCCATGTTGCCATGAATCCACTGTACATCTAGCGGAGTCGGAAGAGGAGTACAATCCTCCGCTACGGAGGCCCCATTTGGACTCTCTCTTCCGCTTTTCCGCACTCGCCGAGAAGATGCAACCTTCGCCGATCCGCGAGCTCTTCCAGGTCATCCAGCAGCCTGGGATGATCTCTTTCGCCGGTGGGCTCCCCGACCCGGACACCTTTCCTGTCGAAGCCTTCGCCTCCTGCGCGGACGTCCTCGAACGCGACGGACGGACGGTGCTGCAGTACGGCGCGTCGGAGGGCTATCCGCCGCTGCGTGAGGCGATCCTCGACATGATGACCGGACGCCTCGGTTATCGGACGCAGCCAGGGGAGCTGCTCGTGACCTCGGGCTCGCAGCAGGCGGTGGACCTCATCGCCCGCGCCCTCCTCGACCCTGGCGACGTGGTCGTGGTCGAGGCGCCCACCTATCCCGGCACCCTCCACTGCCTGCGCAACGCCGGCGCCCGCTTCGCCACCGTCCCGACCGACGGCGACGGGATGCGCGTTGACCTCCTCGGCAATGTAATCGCCGCCGCGGAAGAAACGACCGGTCAACGTCCAAAGCTCATCTACACCGTCCCCGACTTTTCGAATCCCTCCGGCGCATGCATGAGTCTCGAGCGTCGGCGGCGCCTGATCGAGCTCGCCACTGGGCTTGGAATCCCGATCCTCGAGGACGACCCCTACGGGCGGCTTCGGTATTCGGGCGAGCCGGTCCCGTCCCTCAAGTCGCTCGCCGGCGACGCACCGGCGGTGATCTACGCGTCATCGTTCTCCAAGGTACTGGCCCCGGGTGTGAGGGTGGCGTGGACCGTTGCAGCACCCGAGCTGATCCGCGCCATGGTGCTGATGAAGCAGGGCGAGGACCTCTGCACATCGACCGTCACCCAGGCCCTGGTCGCCGAGTACTGCCGCCGGGGGTTGCTCGAAGAGCATTTGCAGCACATCGTCGCCACTTACACCCGCAAGAGTCGGGCGATGCAGGCAGCCCTCAACCGTCACCTGCCCGAGGGGTCCGCCTCGTGGCATGAGCCGCAGGGCGGCTTCTTCTTCTGGCTCGAGCTTGCCGCCGGTGACAGCCGCTCTCTCTTCAACCGCGCTGTTGAGGCCGGGGTCGCCTTCGTTCCGGGCGGCGCGTTCTATCCTGATCCCGACGAGCAGGTCGGCGACGTCCTCTCGGGCGACGTCTTCGCCCGCCTCTGTTTCACCTTCGCCGACGAAGACGCCATCGACGAAGGCTGCCGGCGCCTCAGCGGTGTACTCGCCTCAAGATAGAACCGACGACCCAGCGCCGGAGGCGCGACAGACTCATAGCCTGTTCCCATCCGGAAACTCCGGAGGGGACGGCGCGGTTCTCGATGCGGAAACGAGCGATTTTTGTACAAGTTCTAGGAAGACAAGGATTTGCGCGGAGGCGTACTCGAGTACGTCGCACAAGGAAATCCGCAGTCTGACGACGAAATTGCCAAAAAGCGCCGTTTCCGGACGAGAACTAGCCTGGGGCGTCAGCCCCAGGTACCAGGCGTCACAACACTCAGAAACCCCCGAAAGGGGGCGACAGATTGCGGCTGCGGTGTGAGCCGCAGCCATCACCTACCAGTTGTCTGTCGCCGCTTCGCGGCTGGTTGTTTTTCCTGCGCCCGGTTCCTGGGGCTGACGCCCCAGGCTACGCATCTTCCGCCGCTTCGCGGCTGGCAATCCCGAGCCGGCCTTCCTGAAAGACTCGCTCTGGGCGAAGCCTCGAGGTTCCAGGGAGAGTGGGCTCAGCCTTGACGATTCACTCTCGGATGTAGTATACGCATATACGTATAAAGGGAGTATCCATGCGTGGTGAGCACACGGCGGCGCGGCGGCGGCTCCTGCGGGAGATCCTGAACCGCCAGCGTATCGAAAAACAGGGGGAGCTGGTTGGGATGCTCGGCCGTTCGGGCTACCGCGCGACCCAGGCGACGATCTCGCGTGACCTCGCGGCCATCGGCGCCGAAAAGGTATTGATGCCGGACGGTCGCGACCGATACGTGGATGGCGCCGGCGACGTCTCGACGAGACGCCGGCAGCCGATGCTGGTGTCGGTGCTCCAGAGCTACCTGGTTTCGCTGGCCCCCACCGGCAATCTGCTGGTCGTGCGCACCCTGCCCGCCGGCGCGGGGCCGGTGGCGGCGGCGCTCGACGGGGCCGGACTCGCCGGCGTGCTGGGCACGGTGGCCGGCGACGACACGGTCCTCGTGATTACCAAGAGGAAGGACGGCGCGAACGCCTTGCGGCGGCGCCTCGATGAGATGCTGGGAGGTAAGAGATGAAAGTAGTACTGGCGTACTCGGGGGGGCTGGACACATCGGTGATCCTGCACTGGATCAAGGAGACGTATGACGCGGAGGTGGTGGCCTACACCGGCGATGTCGGTCAGATGGACGAGGATCTGGACGCCGTGCGGGCGGCGGCGCTTGCGACCGGCGCGTCGGAGGCAGTGGTGGAGGACCTGCGCGAGGCCTTCGTGGAGGAGTGCATCTTCCCCGCCCTTCGGGCCAACGCGGTCTACGAGTGGTACTACCTGATGGGTACCTCGCTGGCCCGACCGGTGATCGCGCGCGGCCTGGTGCAGGCGGCCGAGCGATTCGGCGCCGACGCCATCGCCCACGGCGCGACCGGAAAGGGCAACGACCAGGTTCGCTTCGAGCTCGCCGCATACGCCCTCAAGCCCGAGATCCAGGTCATTGCGCCCTGGCGCGAGTGGGACCTCAAGGGCCGGTCTGATCTCGTGGCCTACGCCGAGGCGAATCACGTGCCGATCCCAGCGGCGCCGAAACCCGCCTACTCGATGGACGCCAATTTGATGCATGTCTCCTATGAGGGAGGCATCCTCGAGGATCCGTGGTCATCGCCGCCGGAGGGGATGTTCCGGATGACCACCGACCCGGAAGACGGACCCGACCAGCCGGAGGTCATCACCGTGCGCTTCGAGACCGGACGGCCGGTCGAGGTCAACGGCGTGGCGATGGACGGGGTCGCCCTCCTCACCGAGCTCAATACGATCGGCGGCCGCCACGGCGTCGGGCGGGTCGACATCGTCGAGAATCGATTTCTGGGCATGAAGAGCCGCGGCGTTTACGAGACCCCCGGCGCCACACTCCTCCACCACGCCCATCGCGCGGTGGAGTCGATCACCCTCGACCGCGAGGTCCACCACCTACGCGACGAGCTGGTACCGCGCTATGCCGAAATGGTCTACAACGGGCTCTGGTTCAGCCCCGAGCGGGACGCCCTACAGTCGTTCATGGACACGGTCCAGAAGCGGGTCAACGGCGAGGCGCGGCTCAGGCTTTACAAGGGAGGGGTCCAGATCGAGGGACGACGGTCGGAGACCCACACCCTGTACGATGAGGCGGTGGCGACCTTCGAGGCCGATGACGTCTACGACCAGTCGGACGCGACCGGTTTTATCCGCCTTAACGCGCTGCGGCTCCGCACCCTCGCCGGACGGCGGATCGAGGAGGGCGAGTGAGCCGGCTGCGGGAGCGCTTCGGCTCCGAGGTGGATCGGATGCTCCAAGACTTCTCGTCTTCGCTCGAACTCGACCTCGAGATCGCGGATGAGGACCTCGAGGCCTCGCTGGCCCACGCCGCGATGCTCGCCGAGACCGGGATCATCACGTCCGAGGATGGGGAGGCGCTCGCGCGCGGGCTCCAGCAGATCAGGGAAGAGCTGGTCGAAGGCGCCTGGCAACCCGGACCGGAGCACGAGGACATCCACATGGCGGTCGAGGCGCGCCTGGTCGAGCTGGTGGGAGACGCCGGGCGGCGGTTGCACACCGCGCGCTCGCGCAACGATCAGGTCGCCACCGACGTGCGTCTGTGGCTCAAACGGCGGCTGGCCGAAATGGAGGAGTCCCTGAGCGAACTCATCGGGGTCCTGCTCGACCGCGTATCGAGCGACGGCCGGACCCTGATCCCCGGTTACACACACCTCCAGCGGGCGCAGCCCATCCTCTTCGGCCACCACCTACTGGCGCACGCCTGGGCCCTGTCGCGCGACCTCGAGCGTTTCGCCGGCGCCGTCCGCCGCACGGATTACTCCCCGCTCGGCGCCTGCGCCCTGGCCGGCACCCCGCACCCGGTGGACCGGACGTTTACCGCCGATCGGCTGGGTTTCACGGGCGTGATGGAGAACGCGATGGATGCGGTCTCAGCTCGAGACCACCTGCAGGAAACGGTCGCCTGCTGTGCAATCTGCATGGCGCGTCTGTCGCAGATGGCGGAGGAGCTGGTGCTGTGGTCGTCGGCGGAGTTCCGGTTGGTGCGGATAGGCGAGGGTTTTGCCACCTCGTCGAGCATCATGCCGCAGAAGGCGAACCCCGACGGCGCCGAGCTCGTGCGCGGCAAGGCGGGCGGCGTTTTCGCCGATCTACAGACACTCTTGGTCCTGACCAAGGGCCTGCCGCTGGCCTACAACCGCGATCTCCAGGAGGACCGCGCGCCGCTCTACCATGCGATCTATACGACCCTCGGCAGTATCCGCCTGATGGCCGCCATGTGGCGCGCTCTCTCCGTAGACGCCGACCGCTTCGAAAGCGAGCTGTGGGGCGGCCTCAGCCTCGCCACCGAGCTTGCCGATCACCTCGCGGGTCAGGGCGTGCCCTTCCGCGAGGCGCATGAGGCGGTGGCGCGGCTGGTGCGCTGGTGCGAGGAACAGGGCGAGAACCTGGTGGCGGCCGACGGCGGCGCGGCTCGTCAGTTCCACCCCCTGCTGCCCGACGACCTCGGTCCATGGCTCGACTCCCGCGCCGCGGTCGAGCGGCGCACGACCCGCGGCGGCACCGCATGGACGGAGGTGGAGCGTCAGGTCGCGATGCTCAGGAAGGCCGTTTAGCCCGCGCTCTCAAGAGGCTTCAGAATTGTTTCGAGCGGATGTATCCCGATTTGTTCCATTCAATTCGTGCAGCCAAGACGGCTGCACCACAAGACCGACCCGGAGATTTTGTGGTGCAGGCGTCCCGCCTGCACATTCCGGCGTTCATGGGAAATATTTCGTGCAACACCAAGACTTGTAATTGAAGTCAATCCGTCAAATCACGCGATCACATCCGCAATCCGATGAACCACGTCGTCCAGACGCTCAGCCGGGGTGGCGCCGAAGCTGAGTCGGATCGACCCCTCGCCGCCCGGTCCGAAGGCGCTCCCGGGCACGGCGACCACGTGCTGCTCCTCGAGCAGGCGGTGACAGAAGGCCATGTCATCCCCAGCGTCCGGCAAACGCAGGAAGAGAAAGAGCGAACCGGCCGGTTCGAGGAAGGCGTCAAGCCCTGCCGCGCGCAGCGACGTCACTAGCCGATCGCGGCGTTCGCGGAGAGTGATGCGCATCTGCGTGATGTATTGCTCAGCCTGCGGGAGGGCGGCGAGCAGACCCTGCTGGCCGGCGCGGGCGGCGCAGATCACCGAGCAGTCCTGGATTTTCAGGACCTCGCCGACGAGGGCGGCGGGACCGGCGAGAAAGCCGAGACGCCATCCGGCGAGGCCCAACGACTTGGAGAATGAACCCGCGGTGACGACGTGACCACGGGCGCCGGAAATCGCGGCCGGGCTCAGCGGGGGCTCGGTTCCGTAGTGGAGCTCGTGATAGGTCTGATCTGAGAGCACCCAGAGGCCCCTCTCGATCGCCAGATCCACCAGCCGTCGAACGAGGTCATCTCCGTAACATGCGCCGGTCGGGTTGTTGGGGTTGACCAGCACCAGCCCTCGAGTCTGCGGGGTTATCGCTGCGGCCACCGCATCGGGGGTCGGCGCCCAACCTTCCTCCGCGACCGTAGCCACCGGCGCTGGGACCGCACCCAGGGCGGTCACGGTCATGGCGTGGTTGAAGTACCAGGGCGACGGCAGCAGGACCTCGTCATCGGGCTCGAGAAGCGCCATCAGAGCGGCAAAGCAGGCCTGGTTCGCCCCCGCGGTGACGATAAGCTCACGTTGGGGGTCGCACTCCACACCGAGGCGCCGGGCAGCGTAAAGGGCGAGGGCCGAGCGCAGCTCGGGCAGTCCCGGGTCCGGCGAGTAGCGGTGGACCTCGGGATCGCTGAGCGCCGAGGCCACGCCGTTAACGAAGGCCTGCGGCGGCGGCATGTCCACCGCCCCCTGGTCGACCCGGATCACGTCCGCACCGCTCCCGGCGAGAACGGCAGCCCGCCGCGGCAGCTCGACCAGCGGTGGCATGGCGGTACGAAGAACGCTGCTGTTAAAACGCATCGACACCCCTGTTGCGAAACCGGTCAATCGTTGCAACCGATCCAGGCGTCAGTCTAACCCGTGTTTCTCATCAGGTTCCCATGCTCCGCACCCCGGAGGGCGGGTTTGAGCGTCAGGGTTGCTTTTTGGCGCCTATCATGAGAAACTTTCTCGGCTTTCCAGTGGACTAACCCCAACAGGCGTGGGTCTTCCGTGAAAGCGCACAATCCTCGCGGGCCTCTCCTGGCCTGGACGGCAGCCTCACCGGCAAGTCTCCCGTTTCCCACAATCAGCCGGAATGAACCAGCGGGCTACCCGTCTCGATGGCTGTGCGTCCGCAGAAAGAACGAGATATCCGTGTACTTTTCTGACTTTGATTTCCACCCCGCCATTCAGCGCGGGATCGACGATATGGGCTTTACCGAGCCCACCCCCATCCAGCGTGACGCCATCCCGCCGGCCACCGACGGCCGCGACGTGCTCGCCTGCGCCATGACCGGAAGCGGCAAGACCGCAGCCTTCGTACTGCCGATCCTGCAGCGGATGGCCGGCAGCCGCGGCGGCCGCACCCGCGCCCTGATCCTCACCCCGACCCGCGAGCTGGCATCGCAGATCCACGAGCACATCGAGGTTCTCGCGCGCCACACCCCGGTCAAGGCGGCAACCGTTTTCGGCGGCGTCAAACCGGGCAAGCAGGAGAAGGCGCTGCGCGCGGGCGTCGACATCGTGGTCGCCACCCCGGGCCGCCTGCTCGACCTCATGAAGCACCCGTGGGCGCGCCTCGAGCATATCGACTTCCTGGTCCTCGACGAGGGGGACCGCATGCTTGACATGGGGTTCCTCCCCGACGTGCGCCGGATCCTCGCCCAATTGCCTCGCGCACGCCAGACCATGCTGTTCTCAGCCACGCTGCCGCGACCCATCGTCCAGCTCAGCCGTGACTTCCTGGCCGATCCGGTTCGGATCGACGTCGAGCGCCGCTCGCAGCCCGCGACCGGCATCAACCACGCCGTCCTTCCAGTGCCCGAGCAGCTGAAAACACATCTCCTTCGGGAAATGCTGCAAAGGGGCGAGGTCGAGACCGCGCTCGTGTTCACCCGCACCAAGCACCGCGCCAACCGCCTCGCCGAGAAGCTGACCCGGGCCGGTATCAACTGCGACAAGATCCACGGCAACCGCAGTCAGCCGCAGCGAGAAGCCGCACTGGCAGCCTTCAAGCACGGGCGCATCCGGGTCCTCGTCGCCACCGACATCGCCGCCCGCGGCATTGACGTCGAGGCCCTGCCGCACGTCATCAACTTCGACACCCCGGCACAGCCCGAGGACTACATCCACCGCGTCGGCCGCACCGCCCGCGCCGGCATGGTCGGCGACGCCCTCACCTTCGCCTCGCCCGCCGAGCGGCCGCTGGTCGCCGCCATCGAGCGCGCGGTGGGCCGCAAGCTGGACCGGCGGCGCCTCGAAGGATTCGACTACAAGGCGCAGCCAGATGGACGCTTCGAGGTCCCGATCAATGAGCGTATTGCCGCCATCCGCACCCGCAAGGCCGAGGAGCGCGCCCGCTCCCGCGCGAAGGCGGGCCGGCGTCCCCAGCGTGAAGCCGGGCAACGCTCCGCAAAGCCCCACCGCAATGCCGATGCTCCAGCGCGGCCTGGTCATTCACGCCGCCGCCGGCCCAAGAGCGCCCGCACCACGCGAGCGGCGTGACGGGGGTGTAGGCGCGGGCGCAAATCTCAAAGACCCGGGGTGATCCGCAGGCCGATTTCGGATCGCCCCGCAATCTCTGCCCTGCTCGAGCCAGTGATTTCCTGCGTGATCGAGGGATGACGCCGCAGAACTGATGGCCTGCCTGCACCGAGGTGCCGGATGCCTCGATGAGGCAGGGAATCATTGGGTCAAGGGATTGCGGGTGGCGAATCGCCGCCGAGGGCAAGTTGGATGAGGTTCTCGAGGAGGACTGGGCAGGCGCCCCATCCACAATCGGCTGCCTCTCTTTTCATTTTCATGCTATCAAGTGGGTTCGGGCTCGGGTCCGGTCCGCACCTCTCAGATTCTCCGCGGTACGATTGACTTCTGACCGACCCGATACTACGGTGGATGTCGGGTCACACGATGCGGAATCTCTCCGACCACCGGCATGCGAACGGAGACGGCCACCGGGTTGTCGGCTTCGGCTTTTTCTATCCGCTTCACATATGCCGGCGGCCAATCGTGTGATCTGATCCCATGGGCCCGCCGGCGACGGCGGGCTCCGGGGCACGCCGTCGTCCGCGAGCCATCGACAAGGAGGCGCGCGTGCGACCACGGCAACCAGAACCGCCCGAGCTGCTCGAGCAACACCGCCGGGACATCGAAACCCTCGATCGCCGCATTCTCCACCTGGTCCGCGAACGTCTCGAGTTGGCGCGTCAGATCGGCGAGCTCAAACGGAGCTCCGGAGTGCCGCTGCGCAACTTCCAGGTCGAGGCCCAGGTCCACCGCCGCTTCGAGGATGCTTGCATGAACCTCGGCCTCGATTCCGAGCTCGGGCACGATCTCGCCTTCTTTCTGATCGAACGCGCGGCCGAGGCCGACCTGATTGTGGTGGCGGTCCCGATGGGTGATATGGAGAACGTGCTTGCGGAGATCGCCGCCGTGCGGCCCCGAGGCGTGGTCGCCGAGATGTGCAGCCTCAAGGGCCACCTTCAACCGACGATGCAGCGGCTGCGCGCCAATGGGCTGCGCCTTGTGTCCTTCCACCCGATGTTCGGTCCGGACCTGCGCATGCTCTCCGGCCGCACGATTGTCTTCTGCACCGACGCCGACCCCGGGGATCTGGCGCTGGTACGCGGTCTCTTCGCGGATACCAGCGCCGAGCTGGTGGAGATGGACGTCGCCGAGCACGACCGTCGCATTGCGCTGGTGCTCGGGCTCACCCACCTCAGCAACCTGGCCTATGCACGGGCGTTGATGGGCTCACGGGTCCGCGCCGAGGACCTCGCGCAGGTGGCCGGCGAGACCTACACCAAGCAACTCGGAACGACCCGCGAAGTGACTGCGGAGAACCCCGAGCTCTACTTCCAGATCCAGGCCCTCAACCCGGTCACCGAGGAGGTGGCGGACGGGTTGATGGGTGCGGTGAGGGAATGGCGGGAGACAGTCGCCGCCGGTGACGACGACGCATTCGCCCGCTTGATGCGGGAGTGCCGAGACTACCTGGCCGAAAGTGCCGACAACGGGCCAGGGGCCGGCCCATGAGACGCGCGCTGGATCGCGTGCTCGAGGCGCTCGAGAAACACCCGGCTCCGGAGCGGTCGTGGCTGGTGGGTTCGCCGTCATTCGAACCGCCCGATGAGCTGCGCCGGGCGTTGCAATCCGCGGCGTCCGCGTCGTCGTTCGACTACCCGCCGCCGCAGGGGCTCGCCGGGCTCCGCGGCTCGGCGGCCGAGCTTCATCGCCGCGACGGCCTGGCTCTTGAACCCGAGAACGTGCTCATCACCCATGGTGCGAAGAGTGGGCTTCTCACTGTCTTTGGCTGCCTGCTCCAGTCGGGTGACGAGGTCCTGCACCCGGCGCCGTGCTATCCGGCCTACCCCGCCGCCGTCACCGCCCTCGGCGGGAGCCCGGTGGCGGTCCCGCACGCAGACGGGCGCTCTCTTTTTGAGCCGGCGACGATCGAGGCTCGTATCACCCCGCGCACCCGGGCGTTGGTCCTCTCCTCCCCCGCTAACCCGACCGGCGCGACGCTCATCGGCGATCAGGCGCGGGAGCTGGTCGAACTCTGCCGCGAACGCGGGATCCGGCTCATCTGCGACGAGGCGTACGAGGCGTTCCGTTTCGCACCCGGCTCGGATCGCCTCCCCGCCCACTGGGACCCGGATCTCGAGACCGTCATCCAGGTCCGGAGCTTTTCGAAAACCTACGCGCTGTGCGGGTGGCGGATCGGCTACGTGGCCGCCAATCCGGCGTTCATCGAACGCCTGACGGCCTGGCAGTCGGCCCTCCTCAATCCCCCAAACTCGATCGCGCAGCGGGCGTTGATTTCAGCGCCGGCGGTTCCTCCAAGCTTCAGCGCGGAGGCCCGGCGACGTGTCCGGAAGCGTCTCGGCGAACTCACCGCGGTCTTCGCCGAGAGCGGGCTGGGGGTCGAGCCGCCGCAGGGCGGGTTCTACGTCTGGGCCGAGGTCGGCGGGGCCGATACCGCCACCTGGTGCACCGATCTCGCCCGCGAGCACGGCGTCGGGCTATGGCCGGGCGAGGACTTCCTCACACCCGGTTGGGTGCGTGCGTCAGCGGTGAGCTGCCCCGATTCCGACTGGGAGTCGGCCCTGGATCGACTCGGAACTGAGCTGCGATCGTTCATTGACAGGAGGAAGATCTGATGATGGCCACCAAGGAGCTCGAAAAGATGCGCGCCAACCTCGACCGGGTCGATCGGCGGCTGGTCGAGATCCTCGACGAGCGGCTGCGGGCGGTCGCAGAGATCGCCCGCCTCAAGGCCGAGGGGCTCCCCTTCTTGCGCGACCACGAGCGTGAATCCGAACTCCTCGGCCGGGTGGAGGGCTGGGCGCGCGAGCTCGGGATCGACGAGTTCCGTACCCAGGAGATCTTCCGCGAGCTCATCGCGATGTCGCTCAAGGCGCAGGAGGAGGCGCTGCTCAAACGCGACCGGGCGCAACAGTCGGTCGAGTGCGCGCACCGCGTGGCGTTCCAGGGCGTCGAGGGATCCTACAGCCACATTGCCGCCAGAAAGTACTTCGCAGCCCAGGCCTCGCAGATCGAGTTCGTCGGCTGCCCGACCTTCGTCGCGGCCCTCGAGGAGGCCGAAACCGGCGGCGCGGGCTACGCCTTCCTGCCGATCGAGAACACCACCGCCGGCTCCATCAACGAGACCTACGATCTGCTGCGGCGTACCGAGCTCCAGATCGTCGGCGAGGAGATCCTCCAGGTCCGACACTGCCTCGCCGCCCACCCGGACGTCGAGATCGATGCCCTGCAGAAGATTCTCTCTCACCCACAGGCGCTGCAGCAGTGCTCGATTTTCCTGAGGTCGCTCGACGGCATCGAGGCCATCGCCTTCGAGGACACCGCCGCGGCTGCCCGTGCGGTGCGCAAGGCTGGCGACCTCGCCCAGGCTGCGATCGCCAGCGAGGAGGCAGCCGAGCTCGCGGGCCTCGAGGTGATCGCCCGCGACATCGCCGATCAGGAGGAGAACTGGACCCGTTTCGTGGTGATCTCGGCCATCGAGATGGAGCTCGACCCTCGCATCCCGGCCAAGACATCCCTTGTCTTCACCACCCGGCACCACCACGGGGCGCTCGCCCGCTGCCTCGATATCGTCGCCGAGCATGACCTCAACCTCAGCAAGCTCGAATCACGACCGGTCCCGAGGCGCCCGTGGGAGTACCTCTTCTACGTCGATTTCGAGGGAGGCGCCGCCTCCGAGGACGCGGCCCTGGCAGTCGCCGAGCTGCGACGGGACTGCCCCTACCTCAAGGTGCTCGGTTCCTACCCGGCGCGGACCACCGAGGCGGGAGCCGTAGATCGGATGTGATTCTCACCCCCACCCCTACGAAACCCGCTGAACCCAAAGCCTCGAGTTTCGCTCTGATGGGTTGAGCGAGCCGCGAAGCGGCGAGATATTCATAGCCTGGGGCGTCAGCCCCAGGAACCCTGTGCAGGAAAAAAAACCAAGCCGCCAAGCGGCGACAGACAATTAGACGATGATGACTGCCGCTCACGCCGCAGCCACGATCTGTCGCCCCTCCAGGGCTCTGGAATCTAGAACGTCCACTACCTGGGGCTGACGCCCCAGGCTATGGATCTATCGCGCCTTCGGCGCTCCATCGCATGCCCAACCCGTATTACTCACTCGGTGTCGATGTCGAGCCGGCAGCGCACCCAGGTTTCCTCTCCCTCACCCTCCTCGACCGCCACCGGCTCGATGATCCGAATTCGAGCGGGGTCAACCCCGGCCGTGTCGACCATGTAGGCGCGCACCGCTTCGGCGCGCGCCTCGCCCAGCGCCTGCACAGCGGCCACGTCCACCGGCTGCGCCTCGATGAGGGCCGTCTGCAGATCGCGGTAGTAGGCGGTCTCGTCGAGGACTTGCTCCCCGGTGCTTTCGTCGGCGGTCATATTCTGAGCGCGCAAGGCGTCAATCGCCTCACTCGACGCGACCTTGCGGTACATCGACTCGAAGAGCTCCTGTGAGGCCTGTTGGCCCTCCATCTGCGCCTCGAAAGCGATCTCCTTGAGGCCGGCCGTATCCGCCGCCTCATCCCACGCCCCCTCCACCACGAGGATCAGCTTGGGGCGTTGCTCGGCGCCTGCGACCAGGGTGCTCAGCCTGTCGCTGGCGGTGACCTCGAGCTCGGCGCTGCCGGCCTCGAACTCCACAAAGCCGAGGTCCTCGTCGCCCGACCCGCCGCCGAGCTTGCCGAGCAGCCGG
>Ga0209013_10002105_pt1 | contig 18156 bp, 17 predicted proteins | sample Cruoilmetagenom2_FD_187291 | JGI IMG/M metagenome (GOLD analysis project Ga0209013, IMG submission 187291) | Oil polluted marine microbial communities from Coal Oil Point, Santa Barbara, California, USA - Sample 2 (SPAdes) (version 2) | ecosystem: Environmental > Aquatic > Marine > Oil seeps ...
AAGAGTGAGTGGACTCCCAGCTTGTCGGGGTGTAGCGCAGCCTGGTAGCGCACCTGCCTTGGGCGCAGGGGGTCGGAGGTTCAAATCCTCTCGCCCCGACCAATCACCTCGAGCCGCCACTATTCACCATGCGGCGAAGCGAAGGCCGCGAGGTGTTGTGAGATGCGGAGTTTCCGCAGCGTGAGCGAACGACGCGTACTCAATGTACGTTGAGCGAGCGAACGCAAGGAAACGCCGCAGATTGCGGCAGATCGCGGCCCGTAGCCGTCGACTGGTGGATAATGGCGGCTGGCTGGAAACCTCCGCCTGTAGCTCAGCTGGATAGAGCAACGGACTTCTAATCCGTAGGTCAGAGGTTCGAGCCCTCTCAGGCGGGCCATTTCCGCAAGAATCATGGTGGGCGTAGCTCAGTTGGTAGAGCACAGGATTGTGGCTCCTGTGGTCGTGGGTTCGATCCCCATCGCTCACCCCATTTTTTACGCCCGTAGCTCAGCTGGATAGAGCGATAGCCTCCGGAGCTATAGGTCATGGGTTCGAATCCCGTCGGGCGTACCATTTATTCTCAACAGTTTAGCCCTCCTCCGGGAGGGCATTTTCTTTTGGTTGTCGGGTACATATTTGCACCATCGCGTATCCGGTATCGAAACAAAGGCGCCATATCGTGGTGTCGCTGGCGCCCGGATTGAAGCGTCTCGGCGACCGCATCTTCTACCTGACGCTCGGCCTGCTGCTCTCCGGACCCGGCCTGAATCGAGCTATCCACACCTCCCACCGGCTTCAGGCCGCGACCCGATCACGACCGATGGCGCTGGCCCGGCCCGCGCCATCGGTGCCCGAACGAAACCAATTCACCCTGGACAACAGCGAACAGCCGTGATATCAAGATATTATTAAGAATGAGCAGATGAGCAGATAGGCGAACAATTAACACGAAGCCAGCCGCCGAGATCATTGAAGTCGATGTCGCTGTTGGCGGGCTTCCGGACGGACCGGGATCGCCGCGACGATGACGTGCTGATCTTGGTTCTCAATATATTCGACGTGAGAGAGGAGATACTCATGGCAGTGAAGATCGACAACTTGGACGAAGGGAAGCTCGAGGAACTCCAGGGCAAGATGATAGGCGACGTGGCGGGGTCAATGGGTCTTCTCCTCGCGTACATAGGGGATCGCCTCGATCTGTACAGCGCCCTCGCGGAGATCAGTCCGGCGACCAGCCAGGAGCTCGCCTCGAACACCGGGCTGAGCGAGCGATATTTGCTGGAATGGCTCTCGGCCAACAGCGCAGGCGGATATATCACCTATGATCCTGCATCGGGAAAGTTCTCGATGACGCCGGAGCAAGCGGTGATCTTCGCGGCCGAGGGTCACCCCCATTGCATGCAGGGGTTCTTCCAGGCAGTCATGTCAGCGTATGCCGATGAGCCAAAGGCAACGGAGATCTTCCGCAGCGGCGAGGGCCTGCCCTGGGCGGATCACAGCACATGCCTGTTCTGCGGGACCGAGCGATTCTTCCGGCCCCTGTACGCCGCGAACCTGGTCGAGTCGTGGATACCGGCGCTCGATGGTGTTCGGGAGAAACTCGAAGCGGGCGCGAAGGTGGCCGACATCGGTTGCGGGCACGGCTCGTCAACGATCATCATGGCGAAGGCATTTCCTGATTCGACCTTCCACGGTTTCGACTTCCACGAACCTTCCATCGAGCATGCTCGAGAGCGAGCCCGGAGTGCCGGCGTTGCCCGGAACACGATTTTCGAGGTCGTGAAAGCAAAAGAGTATCCTGGAAAAAATTTCGATCTGGTCGCCGTTTTTGACGCGTTGCATGACATGGGCGATCCTGTGGGCGCCTCAGCGCACATCCTGTCCACTCTTGCCGACGACGGCACCTTCATGTTGGTGGAACCCTTCGCGGGCGACTCGCTGGAAGAAAACCTCCACCCGCTGGGGCAGATCTACTACTCCTTCTCGACCACGGTGTGCGTCCCGGCGTCCAAGGCCCAGGAGGTCGGGCTCGCCATTGGCGCTCAGGCGGGTCAAAAACGCCTCACGGAAGTGCTCAACGAGGGTGGATTCTCCCGCGTTCGGCGGGCTACAGAAACACCCACGAACATCGTGTTGGAAGCGCGAGCCTAACCCGCATTTCTCACCACGTCGCTGCTGGTCTCGACGAAACGGTCGGGTAGACTGATCACTGGTCACTGATCACTGATCACAGGGGCAATCTCTCAGGAGGTGGAGGACGTGGGGAGACCGTAGATGCCTGACATCGTGAGCTGGGTCCGCGAGTACGAGGCCCTCCTGGGGTGGCTCGGCGGCGTGTCGCTGCTGATGTTCGTCGTCTCCCTGGTGGCGTTTCCGCTGGTCATCGTTTTCCTGCCGCAGGATTACTTCGTCCGCCATCATCGGGATCCCGCGCGACAGACCCGGCAGCACCCCGCGGTGTGGCTGACCCTGTCGATCCTCAAGAACGTCCTCGGTACGGTCCTGCTCCTGGCGGGTTTCGCCATGCTGGTGCTGCCGGGCCAGGGGCTGCTCACGATCCTGATAGGTGTGATGCTGACCAATTTCCCCGGCAAGTATGCCCTCGAGCGACGGATCGTCGGCCGGCCCGCGGTGGCGAAGGCCGTGAATCGGATCCGCGAGTCGGCGGGTCGATCACCACTCGAGATCCCGGTGGACGAGAATAGTTGACCTGTTTCCGGCCCCCACCGGATCACTATCGATGGCGCGGGCTCGGCCCCGGCGTCGTCCGCTTGAGGGACTGTAAGAGCACTCGGCCCGGGCCGTTGAGGCGGGTCATGAAGAGACCCTCGCCGCCGAATGCGACGCGGCGGCAGCCGGCGACGCCCTGGATGTCGTAGTCGACGGACTCGGCAAAGGCGGCGAGGCTGCCGGTCGACACCAGCACCGCCTCGCCCTCGGCGAGATCGCGCTCGATGAAGTCGCCGGAGCCGTGGATGAGCACTGTGCCATTGCCCGAGATGCTCTGCAGGAAGAGTCCGGCGCCGCCGAAGAAGGCGGCGCCAGCCCGTTTGGCGACCCGGACGTCGATGTCGATGCGGGGGCCGAAGGCGGCGATAAAGGAGCCGCGGGTGGTGATCACCGGCCCGTCGTCGAGGTTCCAGGCAATGATCTTACCCGGTTGGTTGGCAGCCAGGGTCGCACGCTGGCCGACCGCGGAGGCTGAGAGAAAGGTCAGGGCGATGCCCTCGCCCGACATCATCCGCCGCGCCGCGCCGCCCGCCCCGCCGGGCACCTTCAAGGTCCAGCCGAGGCCGGGGTCCAAGGCGACGATGGAACCCTTGCTCGCCCAGCAGGTCTCGGATTTGTCCAAGGTCAGATTCGCAACCTGCGCCAGCTCGCCGTCGATGGTGTACTGCATCATCCCCCCTTCGCTCATCGTGCCCCGGATGATCGATTCTGATCGCTATACTCGACCCCTGGGGAGGATATTCCAGGAGATGACTGAGGCCAAGGTTTTCGAGCGCTATCTTTCGATACTCGGGGTCGATGCGGCGCCACCGTCCCTCGACCATCTCAGCGCACTGGTACGTGCTCAGCTCACTCGGATACCGTTCGAGAACATCTCGAAGCTCTACCTCAAGAAGACGCAGGGCGCGTCATACATCCCGAGCCTCGAGCAACACCTCGACGGTATCGACCGCTTCGGTTTCGGCGGCACCTGCTATGCCAACAATCCCTACTTCTACGACCTGCTGCGGTTCCTGGACTTCGAGGTCATTCTGTGCGGGGCCGACATGTCGCGTCCCAATGTCCACGTCGTCTCGATGGTCGACCTCGAGGACCGGCAGTACCTGGTCGACGTGGGGTACGGGGCCCCGTTTTACGAGCCCATGGCGCGCGACCTCGATCGCCCGCAGGAGATCCGGTTCGGCTCGAATCGTTTCGTACTCCACCCGCAGGACGGGCGTGGTCGATCGCGGATGGATCACTTCCACGACGGCGAGCTCATCCATGGCTACACCGCCAAACCCGAGGCACGCAGGATCGACGACTTCGACGAGGTCATCCGGGAGTCGTATGAGGAGTCCGCAACCTTCATGAACGTGCTGGTGGTGGAGCGATTCCTCCCCGGTCGTTCTCTGAGGATCCACAACTTCTCGCTCACCGAGTCGACGCCCGAGGGCGCGACCACCACCCGGCTTGGCGACCGCGAGGAGCTGGCCGCTACAGTCGAGCGCTATATCGGAATCCCCGCCGGCATCGTCCGTGAGTCGACCGCCAATCTCGCTCTCCAGGCGGAAATTTACTCATAAAGCTCAACCGAAACTCTTCATTCTCTATGGGATCGATCGAGCTAGCCGCGACCTATCACGGCGTAGTGCGAAGCACGAAGCCGGGAGCGGCGACAGACAACCGGAAGCTGGTGGCTGCGGCTGACGCCGCAGCCGTAGTCTGTCGCCCCTTCAGGGCTGGCCGTAAGGGGACTCTGGACTCCTGGGGCTAACGCCCCAGGCTATGAATCTGTCGCGCCTTCGGCGCTCGGTCGTGCGCCCAATCCCCGGATCTCGCTCTCCTGAGAAGGCGAGTTAGCCCGCTCTTCTCACCGGGTTTCGTAGCGAGGGCGGCGAAGCGCAAGTATCCGCTGGGTTTGTCGCGAATCGGGCGACGTAGTCGTAGTCGTGCTACGTCGAGGAGCACGATTTGAGACAAGCACGGCGGGACGCAGCGATTCGCCGTCCGTAGTAGACACCCGGTGAGAAGTGCGGGTTAGCCGAGTGTTCGGCGGTAGCGGAGGCGGGCGACGGTGAAGATGATGACCGCCAGACCGAGCATCGCCAGCGCCTGCGGCCACAGGATGTCGAGACCGACGCCCTTGAGAAAGATCCCGCGTAGCGCTGTGACGAAGTATCGCAGCGGTATCGCGTAGGTGACGAGCTGGAAGAGCCGCGGCATGTTCTGGATAGGAAAGACAAAACCGGAGAGGTAGATCTGCGGCATCAGGAAGACAAAGGTCGAGATCATCATCGCCTGCTGCTGGGTACGCGAGACGGTCGACACCAGCAGACCGAGACCCAGAGAACAGATCATAAAGAGCGCGGTCATCAGCGCCAGCACAACGAATGAGCCGCGCAGCGGCACCTCGAACCAGAACAGCACCACCTGCAGACCCGTCAGGAACTCCACCACTCCGACCATGGCGTAGGGCACAAGCTTGCCGGTGATGACCGCGCTCGGCGTCAGCGGAGTGACCAGGAGCTGCTCCATGGTGCCGAGCTCGATCTCTCGCACCAGGGCCATCGAAGCCAGCATCATGGCCATGATCATGATCAGGAGCGCAAGCACGGCGGGGACCATGAAGTAACGGCTCACCAGATCGGGGTTGTAGAGCACCTTCGGCCGCAACTCGATCGGCGCTCGTGCGCCCGCCTCCTCTGCAGCGATCCGCAGAACACCCTGGGCGTAGGCCAGGCCGAGGGTGCCGACCATGGCGTCGGATCCATCGGCCAGGACCTGGATCCTGCCGGTGCGGCCGGCCTCGCGGTCGGCGGCAAAGCCCGAAGGGATGGTCACGGCCACCCGCGCCCGGCCGCTGTCGAGCCACGGGTCGAGGTCGTGCTGGGTCGGGACCGCAGCTACCTGGTCGAAGTAGGTGGAGGCGGTGAAGGCGTCGATGAGCTCGCGGCTGGCAGCGGAGCGGTCGAGGTCGCAGACCACGAGCTCCACCTTGCGGATGTCGGTGGTTGCAGCGTAGCCGAGAACGATGATCTGAACGATCGGCGCAATGAAGAGGACGGACAGGATCTTCGGATCTCGCCACAGCTGAATCAGCTCCTTGACCACGAAGTCGGCAATCGTCCGCATGCCCCCCATCTACAGACTCCGCACCATGCGCACGGTCGCCGCGAGCAGCACCAGTACACCGAAGATCGTGAGGGCCGCCGCCTGCTGCCACCACATGTCGGGGCCGACCCCCTTGAGGACGATGGCGCGCAGGGCGGTGATGAAGTAGCGCGCCGGCACGATGGTCGAGATGATTTGCAGCGCGCGCGGCATCGAGGAGATCGGGAAGATGAAGCCTGACAGCAGCAGGGTCGGAAGCATCGACGACAGCAAGCCGAGCTGGAAGGCCACCTGCTGGCTCTCGGCCAGGGTCGAGATGAAGATGCCCCACCCGAGCCCGCCGGCCAAGAAGAGCAGGGTCACGACGGCGAGCCAGAAAATCGAGCCCCGCACCGGCACCTCGAAGAGGGCCCACGCGAGGAAGAGGGCGCCGGCCGCGGAGACCGACCCCACCAGCAGGTAGGGAAGGGTCTTGCCCAAGAGCAGCTCTATGGCCCGGATCGGGGTCGCACGCAGGGACTCCATGGTGCCGCGCTCCTTCTCGCGCACCACCGCGAGGGCGGTTGCGAGGACCGAGGAGACCATGAGAATGAAGGCCAGCAGACCGGGTACCAGGAAGATCGACGACTTGAGATCCGGGTTGTACCAGACCAGGGGCGCCGCCTCGAGCGGCGGGCCCAGCTCAATGTCCAACACCTCGGAAGTAGTGCCGGCCACGATCTGGCGGGCATAGCCGAGGATCGAGTTGGCGGTCTGCGAGTCGGAACCGTCGAGAACGAAGAGCAGCGAGGTTGGCCGCAGGGCCGCCGCGTCGGACGCGAAGTCCGCTGGGATGACGAGCGCCGCCTGGATCGCTTCTGATGCGAAGAGGGCGTCGGTGGGCCGAACTTCGTCGAGGGTGGCGGCCCGAATGAAGTAGCCGCTCTCGAGAAAGGCCTCGACGACTCGCCGCGAGGCGCTGGTTCGCGAAAGATCGACCACGCCGAGCTGGATGTCCGTGACGTCAAAGCTGAGCGCGTAACCGTAGATCATCAGCAGGACCAACGGCATCCCGAGCAGCGCTATCGCCGTACGCCAGTCGCGTTTGAGCTGCAGCAGCTCCTTAACCGTGACGGCGAGGATGCGGCGGATCACGACGACTCCGCCGCCTCCGCCTCGTGGATGAAGCGGATGAAAACGTCCTCGAGCGATGGCGCCACCGGACGCACGGTGACGGGGCCAAAGCCGGCGTCCACCAGGCTGCGCTCGATGGCGGCTGCGGCCTCGGGAACTCGGACCACCGCGCGCAGGCGGTCGCCGAAGAGGGCGGCATCCACCACCTCGGGGAGGCCCTCGAGCTCCTCGACGGCACGAGCCGCACCGGTGCACCCGAGCTCGAGCACCGAGCCCTCCGGGAAGACAGCCTTCAGGCGCGGAATCGTGTCGAGCGCGAGCAATCGGCCGGCGTGCATCAGCGCCACCCGATGACAGCGCTCGGCCTCATCCATCGAGTGGGTTGTGACGAAGATCGTGACGCCCTGTTCAGAAAGATCGTCGATGAGATCCCAGAAGTCACGCCGCGCCTCGGGATCGACACCACCGGTCGGCTCGTCGAGGAACACCACCGGTGGCTCGTGGAGGAGAGCGCAGGACAGCGCCAGGCGCTGCCGGAAGCCTCCTGGAAGGTCGGCGACGAGCGCCTTGCGCCGTGTCTCGAGCCCGGTGACCGCAAGCGCCCAGTCGCGCCGGCGCTCGAACTCGGGACCCCACACGCGGTAGGTTCCGGCCCAGAAGCGGAGGTTCTCGTCGACCGTGAGATCGGTGTAGAGCGAAAACTTCTGCGACATGTAGCCGATGCGGGTCTTGATGGCGCCGGACTCGGTCGTGATGTCGAAGCCATCCACCATGCCCTTGCCCGAGGTCGGCCGAAGCAGACCGCAGAGCATCCGGATGGTGGTCGTCTTACCGGCGCCATTGGAGCCCAGGAACCCGAAGATCTCGCCCCGCGCCACCTCGAACGAAACACGGTCGACCGCGACAAAATCGCCGAAGGTGCGGGTCAGCTCCGACGCCGAGACCACGATCTCGCGCGCTGCTGATTGACGGGCCTCGGCCGCGCCGCCGCTCACCGCCCGACCGCCCGTTCCAGAGCCGCCTCTGCGATCCAGGCGGTGACCCGGGTCCTCACCTGGGCGACCTCCGCCGCGGTCAGATCGGCCTGCGCGTCGAGCATCTCCGAGATCGCCGCGAGACCGGCGGCGTAGCGTTCCTTCGACGACTCCTCCCACGCCGCCGCAGCACCTCGCGAGGCATCGGCCGCGGTGACTGCCTCGAGCGCGGCCTCGAGCTCGAGGCGGGAGGTTTCGACCTCGAGCTTGAGTCTTCTCTCGAGCTCACCTCGGTCGCCACGCGCCGCGTCCTGCTCGGAGCGCACGGTCGCCGCCCGGGCCCGCGTCCGGTTGCCGTCGAAGAGCTGCCAGCTCGCCAGCACCCCTACCCTCCAGGAATCGTTCCAGGTGTCCTCGAGCGGCAGATAGCGCTGGTTCGGGCGCGCCACCATCCACTGGCCGGACAGCGCCACCGCCGGCCGGCGGGCTGCGTTGACCGCCCGCTCACGGGCCCCGAGGCCGCCAATCCTGGCGTCGGCGATCTTGAGCTCCGGCCTCTCGGCCAACGCCTCGGCCTCGAGCTCTTCGAGCCCAATCGGCGCCGACGGCACGGCCTCCGTCCGAGCGTCAGCCAACACGACCGTCGTGCCGCGGTCGAGACCGAGGAGCGACCGCAGACCCACCAGCGCCTGCTCGTCCTCGGTCTGCGCCCGGATGAGGTCGACGTCGGCCGCCGCAACTCTCGCCTTACCGGCAAAGATGACGGCATCAACCGCCATACCGGCGGCGCGCAGGGCGCGCGAGTCGTCGAGCAGGCGTTCGGCGCGCCTCCGCTGAGCTTCGGCGACCTCGACCGCGGCGGCGGCGGCGACCGCCCTCCAGTACGAGGTGCGGGCGTGGAAGCGGAGGTCGAGAGCCGTTCGTTCGGCCGACCAGCTCGCCGCGTCCTGATCCATCCGCGCGGCCTCGCGGCCGGCGCTGATGGCGCCGCCCGTCCACAGGGGCTGGGTCAGCGAGAGGTCGGCCTGATACCAGGTCGTGATGTTTGGAAAGATGACGGTTGGCGGCTGGCCCGGGCCGTTGACCGGGGCCGAGAACTCGGGCACGCCGTTGAGCTGTGCGACGCCGGCGGTGGTGGTGAGCACCGGCATGCGGCCGGCGTCGGCCGCATCGACGGCATACACCGACGCCTGCACTCGGTCGGCCGCCGCCTCGGTCAGGGTCGAGGCCTCGACCGCCATCCGGGCAGCGGTTTCGGCATCGAGACGTACGCTCTGGGCGGCGGCCGGGGCGGCGGCCGCGAGCAGGATCAGACTCAGGGTTATCCATCTCATGATGAGACCTCCATCGGCATTTCGGGCGCCGGCGAATGGGTGAGGTAGAGGAAGGCGTCCTCGAGACCGGCCGCGATCGGACGCACGCCCTCCACCCGGACGCCACTACCCTCGAGGGCCGCGCGAACCACGGCAGCCGGATCCCGGGCGCCTTCGAGGCGGACGTGGAGGGTGTTGCCGAAGACGCTGACATCGACCACATGCTCCAGCCCACCGAGGATTTCCGCCGCTCGCGCACGCTCCGCCGCCGTGACCTCGACGATCGAACCCGGCATCAGATCGGGGATTTCCTGCGGGCGGGCATCGGCGAGGATTCGGCCGTCATGCATCAGGAGGACGCGGGTGCAGCGCTCAGCCTCGTCGAGGTAGGGGGTCGCGATGAGTAGAGTCAGGCCCTCGCCGACCAGATCGGCGAGCAGCCGCCAGAACTCCCGCCGGGTCACCGGGTCAACGCCGGTGGTCGGTTCGTCGAGGAGCAAGATCTCCGGTGAATGGATGAGGGTGCAGGCGAGGGCGAGCTTCTGCTTCATTCCCCCCGACAGACGGTCCGCGAGACGTGAGCGAAAATCCTCGAGGCCGACCAGCCCGAGGAGCTCAGTGCGACGCGTCTTCCACGCCGGCACCCCATACATGAGGGCAAAGAATTGGATGTTCTCGTCGACCGTGAGATCGCCGTAGAGCGCAAAGCGTTGGGCCAGATAACCGAGGCGGTGGTGAAGCGCCCTCCGCGCCCGCCAACAGTCGACGCCGAAGGCCTCCGCCTCGCCGGCACTCGCTCGCAACAGCCCGGCCAACACGCGCAGGGTCGAGGTCTTTCCCGCCCCATCCGGGCCGATGAGACCCACCACCTCGGATCGCCGGACCTCGAGATCAACGCCGCGAACCGCTTCGGCGGAACCGTAGCGCACTATCAGACCGCGGGCGGCGAGCAACGTCTCGTCGCTCACCGAGCCGGCCCTGCGCCCACCCCGCCGAAGTACGCGTCACCCGGCATTCCGGGCTTGAAAACACCATCGGCGTTGTTGAGAGAAACCTTGACTCGAAAGACCAGCTTGGCCCGCTCATCGGGCGTCTGCACGTTCTTGGGCGTGAACTCGGCCACCGGGGAGATAAAGGACACGATGCCGGCAAAGGACTGAGCGCTGCCGTCGACCCGAACCTCGACCGGGTCGCCGAGATCGACCTGCGAAAGGTTGGGCTCGTCGATCCACACCGTCAGCCACGGCCGTGCGATATCCGTCAGGACTGCGATGGTCGTGCCGGGGTGGAGGATCTCGCCGGGCTCGGCCACCCGACGGGTGATCACTCCATCGCGGGGCGCCGGCACGGTGGCGTCGGCGATCTGCTGCTCGACCGCCGCCACCCGGGCCTCGGCGGCGGCGCGCTTGGCGCGCGCGGTTTCGATCTCCTGCCGGCGCGGTCCGGCGACGAGCTTGTCAAGCTGTGCCTTGGCCGCCGCGACGGCGCGCTCGGCGATGTCACGCCGCGTGGCCGCATCGTCGCGCGCCTTTTCGGTCGCCGTACCACGCTCGGCGAGGCCCTCGAGACGGTCGAAGTCGCGGCGGGCGGCGTCGAGTTCGGTCTGGGCCTGCGCGAGCTGGTCCTCGGCCCGCCGCAGGTCCTCGGCACGGGTACCCGCGAGCAGCAGTCGCAGACGGGCGTCGGCCGCTCCGGCATCGGCGCGCGCCTGCGCCAGCAGGTGCTCGGCGTCGATCGCGTCCAGGCGGGCCACGACCTCACCCAGGGCGACCTCGTCTCCCTCCTCGAAGGGCGCCTCGAGGAGGCGACCGCCGACCTTGGCGGCAAGCCGGATCTCGGTCGCCTCGACATGTCCCGAGGCGTGGATCGAGGATTCCTCGGCGGCTTGGTGACAGGCGACGGTCGCAGCGATGACGGCCACTACGATCATGACTGAGGTGTGGGGTTTCATGTCGTATCTCCATTTCGAGGTCCGGCGGCGACGCCATGCAGGATCAGGTCGCCGAAAAGCCCGGCAATGTCCATGTCGGTTGTTGGAAGATCTATGGCGATGCCGAGGTCGAGCGCGCGTTCCCGCAACGGGCGGATACCGGCGAAGAACAGTGCCGCGCCGACGATGGCGATATGGGTGAGGGCCGGGTCGGTGTCGCGGAGCTCGCCCGCCTCACGGCCCTCGGCAAGGAGCCGGGCCACGGTTTCGAGCAGTCCGAGCATGCGGCGCAGGACCTCCGGCGCGAGGTTGGCGCCGCCTGAGGCGATCTCACGAAGCATGATGCGGGGGTGGTCGGGGAAGGTGTGAAGGATGCCGATAATGGCCCCGATCACCGCCTGCAGCCGCGCGCTCGCCGGCCCCTCGATTGCCAAAGCCGCCGCCAACGCAGCCTCGACGCGCTCGAAGTTGCTGGTCAGAACGGCGGTGTAGAGAGTCTGCTTGTCACCGACGTGGTAGTAGAGCATTGCCTTGTTGACGCCCGCCCGGCGTGCGATTTCGTCCACCCTGGCGCCGGCAAAGCCCTTGTCGGCGAAGATCGCCGACGCGGCGTCGACGATGTGCTCCCTCGATTGAGATGGCGGCGCGTCCGTCTCGGCTCGACCCACTGATTCTCCGTTCAACCAAACGGTTTAACTAACTGGTTGGTAACTTACTCATCCGCACCCTCCTTGTCAATAAATCTTCGAGTTGCACCCACCGGGAATATATGGCAGGGTACGCGCCATTAGATTCAAGGATTGAATACGGGGGAATATCTGAAATGACCTATTTCCTGAACCGCAAGCTCGAGAGTTTCTTGATGCTAGTCTTGATTGTTGCGCTCGTTCTTGCGGCGAGCCCCGTACTCGCCGAGGATGGTGAGAAGAGCTGGCAGCCGCCGCCGCCCATGCCCGGTGAGTTTGACTGGGTCCAGATGACCTCAGATGAATGGCTCAAGGGCGAGATCATCGCCATGTACGAAGAGGAGCTCGAGTTCGACAGCGACGAGTTCGACATGCAGAACCTGGACTTGGGGGACATCAAGCAGATCCGGTCGGCGCAGACCGTGCAGGTGGCGTTCCTGGACGACACGATCGCGACCGGAAAGCTGTTCATCGATGGCGACACTGTTCGCGTCATGGGCGAGCAGGATTGGACGTATGAGCGCTCACAGGTGCTCTCCATCACCGCAGGCACGCCCAAGGAACGGAATTACTGGTCCGGCAGCGTGAGCGCAGGGCTCAACTACCGCACCGGCAACACCGAGCAAGCGGAGTTTAACACCAAGGCGAATCTCATGCGCCGGACCCCGAAGAACCGCATCAACTTCGACTACCTCGGCAGCTTCTCGGAGACCGATGGCACCACCATCGCCGACAACCAGCGCGCGGATGCAGGTTGGAACCGCTTCATCTTGCGACGTTTTTACATCACCCCGGTATACGGCGAGTACTACCGGGATCCCTTCCAGAATATCGCAAGCCGATGGACCCTCGGCGCCGGGCTCGGCTACCAGCTCATCGACACCTCAAAGATCGACTGGAGCGTCGATGGCGGCATCGCATACCAGCTCACCAACTTTGACGACGTGCTGCCTGAGGAGTCGGATTCGGAGAGTTCGCCCGCCCTCGTGATCGGCACCAAGTACGACAACGAGCTCACCGGCTGGCTCGACTTTTTTGTAGACTATCGTTTTTTCATCGTCAACGAGGAGTCCGGAACCTACACCCACCACCTGATAACCGGGTTCGAGTTCGATCTGATCGGCGATCTCGATTTTGACATCACCTGGGTGTGGGATCGAATCCAAGACCCGCGGCAGAACTCTGACCGAAGCATCCCGGAACAGGACGACTTCCGGACGATGTTCGCACTGGGTTTCAGTTTCTGATCGCTCACCCGGGTGCAGCGTTAAATGATGTCGTCCTTGAACTTCTTGATCTCTTTTAGCAGGACGTCGATTTCCTCGCGAACCTTGGGGTCCGAGGTGTCTTTCCGTAGGAGCTTGAGATCGCGCTCGACGCCGGCCACGGTCGACAGCGCGATCTCGGCCGCTGCGGTGGTGTCCATGCCGCTGATGCCGGCCTGGCGGCCCGCCTGACGGAACTCCTGCGCCGCGCGGTGAAAGTCGCCCTTGAGGCGGTTGACCTCGCGCGCCTCCTGGCTCATCGAGCTGCCGGGCAGGATCTTGAACTCACCGGTGCTGAAGTAGTTGAACGCCAACAGTCCGACGACTACAACCACGGCGATGGTGATGAGGTTCCTCATGTGCCCCCCTTGACCAGGTCTGCGAGCCACCGGTCCACCGGTTGCCCACTTCATTATCCCACAACGAGAGTCGCAACCCGGAATCTCACAATCGTGGTTGGAGGTTTCCGGTATGGTGCAGGTTGGAGATGCGTGCGGAACGAGCAGAATCGAGCGATCGGAGGAACGAGAGATGACAATCCACCGCGGAATTTTCGGAGCACTGTTGATTTCGAGTTTTGCCGCGGGAGTGGCGGTGAGCACCATCGCCTCATCACAGCAAACCGGACGCTCTGAGCCGGCCGTGCGGACGGTGGCGCCGCGGGCCGATCTCACCGCCGCCGAGAAGAGCGTCACCCAGCTCTTTGAGGAGGCCTCGCCGGCCGTTGTCTACATCACCTCGGTGGCCTTGCGCCGCGATTTTTTCCGCTTCAACGTGATGGAAATCCCTCAGGGCACCGGCTCAGGCTTCGTGTGGGATGACCACGGCAATATCGTGACGAATTTCCACGTGATTCGGGACGCCGACCGGGCCGAGGTAACCCTTGCCGACGGCAGCACCTGGCCGGCAAGCCTCGTCGGCTATGCGGAGGAGAAGGACCTTGCGGTGCTGCACATCGAAGCGCCGCGGAGCCAGCTCCATCCAGTCACGCTCGGGAACTCGTCGGAGCTCAAGGTCGGTCAAACCGTGCTCGCGATCGGCAACCCGTTCGGCTACGACCAGACCTTGACCACCGGCATCGTGTCGGCGCTGGGACGCGAGATCGAATCGCCCGACGGCGTGCCCATCCGCAACGTCATCCAGACGGATGCCGCCATCAACCCAGGAAACTCGGGCGGCCCGTTGCTCGACAGCGCCGGCCGCCTCATTGGGGTCAACACCGCCATCGTCAGCCCATCCGGCGGCTACGCCGGGGTCGGATTTGCGATTCCGGTCGACACGGTCAACTGGGTGGTGCCGCAGCTCATCGCCCATGGCAAGGTCCTGCGGCCGACCCTCGGTATCGAGTTCGCCTCGGACCACATCGTCCGCCGATCGGGGATCGACGGCGCGGTGGTGATCGCCGTGGTTGACGGCAGCGGGGCCGACAAGGCCGGCATCCGCCCGGTATATCGTGATCGTCGAGGACGGGTGACGGTGGGCGATGTGATCGTTGGAATCGACGACGCGCCGGTCCACTCGAGCGGCGAGCTCGGGCTGATCCTCGAAGGCTACCAGGAGGGCGACGCCGTCACCGTCACCATCAACCGCGACGGTCAGGAGAAAAAGGCACGCCTGAAACTCGGCGCCGCGAGATAACCGATTTTTTCGTCGGGGAGAGGAGAGCTGCGAAGCAGCAACATATTCATAGCCTGGGGCGTGAGCCCCAGGACCCGAACCGGATTTCAAATCCGGAGCCCCGAAGGGGCGACAGACACCGGCCGACCCAAGGTCTTTCTGTCGCCGCTTCGCGGCTGGTCTTTTTCTTTCCGAACCGTGTTCCTGGGGCTCACGCCCCAGGCTATGGGTCTTCCGCCCCTCCATACCTGACATACTCGTCAGCTTCATCAATCCACAAGATCTCGACTCCCCTCAACCTGAAAGAACCTGTTGATCACCGGCGCCACTCGTTCGGGGTGGGTGAGATGGACATGGTGGCCGCCTTCGACCTCAATCTGTTCGAGGTCCGGGATCAACGCCAGTCGCGCCTTGACGATGTCCTCGGGAAACGGCCAGCCCGCCAGCGCCCGCACCGCCAACACCGGGCACGAGATGGCGGAAAGAAACGCCCACACCTGATTTTCAGTGAAGCGTATTCGAGAGTGGGTCTTGAGCCGCGGGTCGTGGGTGAAACGGATGCCGCCGTCGACACGCTCGGTGCCGCGCTCGACCAGCAGCCGGCTCGATTCGAGATCGAGCTCGGTGTCGCGGGCTCGGGCGGAAACCGCGGTCTTCAGATCAGGAAACATTCGAGCGGTTGAGCCTTCGAGCTTTTTCTCGTCCGCAAGCGCCGATACCAGCAACTCGGGAGTCTTGTCGGCCGCTGCAGCCAGGGGGCCCGCGCCCTCCAACAGCACTACCCGTTGCACGCGTTCGGGGAAGATCGCCGGCATCAGTGATGAGATTCCGGCGCCCATGGAATGACCGAGGAGGGAGAACCGATCCCAACCGAGGGCATCGGCGGCGGCGGCGATCTCCGGCACCCAATCGACGAAGTGGAGGTTGACACCCGGAGGCCGGTGCTGCGATCGCCCGTGACCCGTCAGATCGAGGGCCACCACGTGGAGCTCCGGAAGCAGCGGCGCGAGACGGTCGAAGCTGGCAGCATTGTCGAGCCATCCGTGAAGCGCGAGCACCGGCCGGCCGTCAACCGGACCCCACTCGCGGGCGGCGAGGTGAAGATGCGGAATTTCGAGGTCGATCTCGCGACAGCTCACCGATGGTCCCTGTAGAGGCGCATGGCGAAGAGCCCGGCCGGAGTAGTCCGAAACTCCTCGATCTGGGCCAACATCTCCGACGGAACTTGCTCCAGCGAGGGCAGCGGCGAGCCGTAGTTCCTCGGCAGCAGCACCGGTGCGGCGAGGGCGGCAAAGGTCAGATCGGCGGCCGAAAAACGTTTGCCGACGAGGAATGTGCGACCGCTGCTGATCAACTCGTCCACGGTGTCGAAAATCGTCTGTACCCGCTCGAGTGAGCGATCTGCGGACTCCTGGTCGATCCGCATCCCGCGCCGCATGAGGCTGCAGATCGCCGGCCTCAAGAGGCGGAAGGCGAAGCTCTCGCCCCGTCCGACACCCGGTAGTACCGATTCCAAAAAAAGGTCCTTGTGTTGGAGAAGGTGAAAGTAGGCGATGCGCCTGGTGTGAGGCCCGAGGCGGGTGTCGAAGAGCTCCTCCATCTCCTCGGCTTCAACCCTGAGCTGCGAGTCCTGAGGGTAGGGCCGCCAGCCCTCGACATGGGTCGTGTCGAGGTATTGGAGGATGTCGGTGGAGTCTGGAAGCACCGTTTCTTCGGTTACCAGCACCGGCGTCGTGCGACGGCCGCCGGCTCTCGCGACCGCCCACCGGTGCAGGAGTGGGGCGTGGCTCTCCTCCCGATACGACACCCCGAGATAATCGAGCGCCCACCGCGCCTTCTCACAGTAGTGGCTGGGGGGAATGGTGATGAGGCGGTACGAGGAGTCCATGCCGAAGGCTACCTTGTTAATTCTCAATTCTCAATTGTTTATCTTAAATTTCCGCTCATCCTGTCGAAAAACCGGGGTTGGCGGCCGGCATTGAGAATTAAGAATTCAGAATTGAGAATTCCGATCATGAGGTGGGCGGAATTCCTAATTCCGAATTCCAACTTCAAAAAAAGTCCCCTTCCGCCGGGAGGTGGGTGGCGGAAGGGGGCGAGGGATCAGCCGAGCATCCGCCCGGCACTCCCGAATGTGGTTTCGCGTTCAATCCATCTGCTTGCGCAGTATTGCCGGAATCTCGTAATCATCTGTCTGGTTGATTCCGTACTCCGAGTTCGGCCCGCCAGGCACCAGGAATCGACTGCTGCGCGCGGGAACGCTCTCCTCGAACTGAGCCCCGGCTGAAGATCTGGCCTGCGTCGCCGGCAGCTGAGCGCCATCTGGGACGCGGTTGAAACCGGTCGCTATCACGGTCACGCTGATGTGGTCTCCAAGCTCCGGATCGACCACAGCACCGAAGAGGATCTGAGCCTCGGGATCCGCGCCCTCGGTGATGATCTCGGCAGCCTCGTTGATCTCGTTGAGGGTTACATCCTCGCTGCCGGTGATGTTGATCAGCAGACCACGGGCGCCTTCGATGGAGGTTTCCTCGAGCAGCGGGGAGGCGATCGCCTGCTGTGCGGCTTCGACCGCTCGGTGCTCACCCGAAGCAGTGCCGACACCCATGATGGCGTGTCCCATGCCCTTCATCACCGTGCGGACGTCCGCGAAATCCCGGTTGATGAGCCCCGGTACGGTGATAATGTCGGCAATACCCTGAACCGCCTGGCGCAGGACATCGTCGGCGATACTCATGGCTTCGGTGAAGTTGGCGTTGCGCTCGACGAACTTGAGCAACCGGTCGTTTGGGATCGTGATCAGGGTGTCCACCTGTTCACCAAGCTGAGCGATGCCCTCTTCGGCCACGTTGCGGCGACGCGAGCCCTCGAACGAGAAGGGCTTGGTGACAACCGCCACCGTCAGCGCACCTACATCCTGCGCCATCTGCGCGATGATCGGCGTTGCACCGGTCCCGGTGCCGCCCCCCATCCCACAGGTGATGAAGATCATGTCGGACCCATCGAGGAGGTCGAAGATCTTCTTGTCCGCCTCAAGAGCCGCGTTGCGCCCGACCTCAGGGTTGGCGCCGGCGCCGAGGCCCCGAGTCAGCTCCATCCCGAGCTGGAGCTTGACCGGCGCGCGGCAGTTGGCCAGCGCCTGAGCGTCGGTGTTGCCCGCGATGAACTCGACACCACCGAGCCCGGCCTCGATCATACGGTTGATCGAGTTGCTGCCGCCGCCGCCGACCCCGATCACCTTGATCCGCGCCGGCGTCGTCGTCTCGTCAAGGAGGATCGTCGGCTCCGGCGCCACCAGGTGGAGGCTCCTATTCGCGTCCTCCTCGTGCTCGTTTTTGCTCCGCTCGCCCACCACTCCATCGTCAAACTCGATCATAGCCACCTCCCATTTCAAAAAAATCTCCGAGGGCGTTACGGAGCCATCCCAAGATGCTGCCCCGGTTTGCGCTCGAC
>Ga0209013_10002106_pt1 | contig 18153 bp, 11 predicted proteins | sample Cruoilmetagenom2_FD_187291 | JGI IMG/M metagenome (GOLD analysis project Ga0209013, IMG submission 187291) | Oil polluted marine microbial communities from Coal Oil Point, Santa Barbara, California, USA - Sample 2 (SPAdes) (version 2) | ecosystem: Environmental > Aquatic > Marine > Oil seeps ...
CCCTCGTCCCAAATGCCGACGGCAGCCTCGCTGGAGCCGTTCTTGGCACCGGCGATGGTCAGGCCGGAGACCCCTGCGGCCCCTCCGAATTGCTAATTGGACTGCTGCCCAAGACGCTTCCAGACGGGGATTACCGGCTGGCAACGGCCGACGGGGAAGCAGCCGAAAATGCCGCCATTGCATGGGGACTCGGCTCCTATAGGTTTCGCCGATACCGGGGAAATGGTGAGGATTACGGCCCGCGCCTAGTGCTGCCCGAGGATACGAACAAGGCGCGCATCAAAGCTATCGTCGAAGGCATCTGGTTCGGGCGCAATCTGATCAATACGCCAGCTTCCGATATGGGACCCGACGACCTTGAAGCCGCGGCCCGGATGCTGGCCGAGCGCCACGGCGCCGGGCTGAAAGTAACGACGGGCGACGACTTGCTCGCCCAGAACCTGCCGATGATCCATGCCGTAGGTCGCGCCGCGGTCCAGCCCCCGCGCCTGATCGATTTGAACTGGCAGCCGCAGGCCACAACCCAACTCAAGACCGTAACCCTTGTCGGCAAGGGTATTTGCTTCGACACCGGCGGCCTCGACATCAAACCTCCCAACGCCATGCTCTTAATGAAAAAGGACATGGGTGGTGCTGCAAGCGCCCTGGCTCTGGCGCATATGATCATGGCGCTTGAATTGCCGATTGCTCTACGAGTTCTGGTTCCTGCCGCTGAAAATTCCGTTGCCGGCAATGCTTTCCGTCCAGGTGACGTGCTGACAAGCCGCTTAGGCAAAACTGTCGAAGTCGGCAATACCGACGCCGAAGGTCGTCTTGTGCTTGCCGATGCTCTTGCGCTGGGTGATGAAACAGGCCCTGATCTGATGATCTCGCTTGCCACCCTGACTGGGGCGGCACGGGTCGCACTGGGGCCGGATTTACCGGCATTCTTTACCGACGACGACGATTTCGCCGCAGCCGTTGCGCGGCGTGGCCTGACCGTTGGCGATCCGGTCTGGCGCCTGCCACTTTGGCGTGGATACAACGCAAAGCTCGATAGCGAGGTCGCCGACATGAACAACGTGTCCGATGGCCCCTTTGCCGGCGCAATTACCGCGGCTCTATTCTTAAAGCGGTTCGTTACAAAGACACGCCGCTATGCGCATGTTGATCTCTATGGCTGGCGTGCTGCAGCGCGGCCACTTGGCCCCAAGGGCGGCGAACCGCACGCAGCCCGGCTTCTGCTGGCCACTTTGAGTGATGAGGTTTTATCTTGAACGACCACGAGTCAGCTGGCCCAGAGGCTACGCCGGGTCGTCCGGCCAAGCACTTACAACCCGTCGATCCAACCGTCCCGCTCGATGCCCGCCGCCATGCTTTCAGGCCGGATCTTGCAGCCGACAATCTTCGCGGGCGGGTTGAAGCGGAACGCTTTGTTGCTGGTAACTGGGGCCAAGTCGTCGTCCCCAGTATTCAGATTCGAAACAAACCCGACACCAATGCAGCGGTCGATACTGAAGCGCTGTTTGGCGAGGTTGTCGTTGTCTACGATGTTGCCGGTGGCTGGGCCTGGGTGCAGTTGTTACGCGATGGCTACGTTGGTTATGCCCAGGCCGACGCCATCTCCAACCACGTCGAATGGCCGACCCATCGTGTGAAGGCGCTCGGCACGTTTGTCTTTCCTGAGCCGGATATCAAAAAGCCGCCTCTCGCCCACTTGAGTCTGAACAGCCAATTGCGCATTGCATGCCAGGAGGATCAGTTCTACCGCCTCACCTCGGGTGGCTATGTCGCCGTCCGGCACGTGGCCGAAGAGGATACTTTTGCCCGGGATTTCGTCGACGTCGCTGAGCGCTTCATGGACACACCCTACCTCTGGGGTGGTCGTACCCGTCTCGGCATCGACTGTTCCGGACTTGTCCAAGTTGCCTTGGAGGCCGCCGGTATCGCGGCCCCGCGTGATAGTGATATGCAGCGCGCCGAAATCGGCAACGACCTTTTGATGCCAGAGGATTTCGAAGGGCTGCAGCGCGGCGACCTGATGTTCTGGCCCGGTCACGTCGGCGTCATGGTCGACGGTCTCATGCTGCTACACGCCAACGCCCACCACATGGCGGTGACGGTCGAGACGTTGCCCGAGGCCGTCGAACGGATCGCTCGGAGGGGCTCGCGGCCCACGGCGGTGAAGCGGCTTTCCGCGCTCTGCGCCTGAGTAACTGCCTTGTTCAGCTGGGAACGAGGCTGGTAAGCCGCGCCATCTCGGCCAGCGCCTCCCGTGACCCGATCGCAGGCTGCCAGCCGGTCTCCCGCAGCGCCCCTGTCGACACCATCAAGTCACCATCAAGACGTGCCCACGCCTCGCCCTTGCCGGCAAGCTTTGCAGCTGCGGCAAGCGCCGCGCTGGGTAGACCGAAAAGACCTGGCCGACGGCCAAGTCCTCGACGCATCGCCGCAACGATGTCGGCGATTTTCAGCGGGCTCTCATCGGCGACAAGCAGGACCTTGCGCTGGGCGCTGTCCGCCGAAATGCAATGTAGGATAGCGCTTGCCAGGTTCTCGACGCTCAAGATGGAGCGCCGCCCACCAAGCGTGCGGAGCGGTAGCGGCAGACCAAGACTGGCAAGCTTCAACAGCTGCGCCATGTTGCCTTTCACCGCCGGGCCGTAGACCAAAACAGGTCTTAACGTGACCCAGTCCGCATCACTCCCAGCGAGCGCGTCGCACAGAGCCATTTCCCCGGCAAGCTTGGCGCGCCCATAAGCATCGCTGGGTTGCGGCGGGCTATCTTCGGTGAGGATGCAATCCGCAACCGGTCCGCTTTGCGCCCGCACGGAGGAGATGTAGACAACCCGTTTTAAGCCAGCCTTGCCAGCAGCGACGCCAAGCGAACCGACCGCACCACAATTCACCGCTTGGTAATGCGTTTCCGGGATGTCTTTGTCGGCATGCGCGACGCCGGCGAGGTGGACGGCGTAATCGCACCGATCGACAAGATCACTCCAGTCCACCAGGCCTCTCGAGAGGTTGGGGAGCTTGACGGGAACCACGCCTTTGCCCGCCGTCAAGCAATCCGGATCTCGGGCTGCCGCACGTACCTCGAAGCCGCGTGCGGCCAGGTATGGCACTACGCTTCGACCAATAAAACCACTAGCTCCGGTAACGAGGACGCGCTTATTGGTCATGTCGGAACTCAAGCTTCGGTAATGGCTGCTCGTTGCAATCCGAGCAAATCGAACAGTGCCGCCAGGACTAGCCGCCGATCATAGCGCCGTTCCGCTTTCTGATGACTTGCGCGGGCCATCGCCGGGATTAGGTCAGGCCATTTCACAGACCGCTGCATCGACGCGGCCAGAGACACCGGATCGCCGGGCGCACAAAGAACACCGTTGACGCGCTCATCGACCAGTTCCCGGCATCCAGGCGCATCGGTGGTGACTATGGCTCGGCCCATGGCCAGGGCTTGCAATGCTGGGCCGGGGCTCGCCTCACCGTGCGAGGGGTAGACGAACACATGACACTGCGCGATCAGAGAAGGTGTGTCGGCGCCGTCTCCCACATAGCTGACCGTCTCGCCATAGGGTTCCACGTCGGCCAACGACAGTGCGTCATGGCTTCGGCTCGCTGGGCCAGCCAGCTGGAACTTGGTCTGCGGTGCGTGCTCCTTGACGATCTCCGCCGCTTTGCAGAAGTCGAGAACTCCACTTGACAGGGCCAGTTCCGCGATCATCAAGAAACACAATTCGTCGCCGATCGGTGGCAACGGTGCGACCTGCAGCTGGTCAAGATCGACACCCAAGCCAGGCAGGACGACGGGTGTCAGATCCTCCGGCAACAATCCGCTGATTTCAAGCTGGGCGGCGTGATCGTAGTTGTAGCAGAGGACGTCAGTGGCCGCATCGAAGGCCCTGATCAGGCTATCTTCCGGATCGCCCTCAGGTCCGTTTTCCTCATCTGCTTCCGGCGGAAGCTGCTCTTGCACAGCGATGATCCGCGCGGCACCGGCCTTTTTTGCCGCCAAGGACACGGCTGGCATGACGCCACTCCCGCGAGCCAAGACAGTGTCGGCCTGCCATTCGGACAGTATTGAAGTGGTGCGTTGAACGATCTGCCGCTCCGGCATCAGCGTCCATCGATCCGCGACAAGATTGAGTTGCCGAACGTCGGCGCCGGCGTGCGTTAGTGAAAGCGTCTCACCTTCTGAAATTTGCGGCGCGAGGCACAGCACGCGGTGCCCGCTCTCCAACAGGCGGGTGATCAGCGGCATATAGGTGCCCGCGAGACTGTGCCCGTGGGCGGCCGATAATGCGATCCGCTTCCCGCGGTCTGGACGCGTATCCGTAGCATTCTGTTTCGGCATGTCAGTGCAGGGTCCGGGACAATGGTGCGAAGACGGGTTTCTCGTTGTCTCCGTCTTGTTGTTCTTCTTCGGCTTCGCCGTTGCTGTAACCCTCGACAGTTCGGCTGAGAATGCTCTTGATGGTCTCAAGATCGCGGCGTCTCATTGCTTCTCTGAGAGTGTCAAGCTCACGCCAGAGCGCGTCGGCGGGCAGGAACGGTTCGCCGGACCGCAAGATCCGGGAATGTTCTGTGCCAGTGGTGTTCGCGCCTAGCAGTAGTTCTTCGTAGAGCTTCTCGCCAGGACGCAATCCCGTATAGACGATCTCAATTTCGCCGTTGGGTGTATCTTCGGTGCGCAAATCCAGCCCGGCGAGCCGGACCATCAAGGTCGCCAAATCGTCTATCTTGATCGGGTCGCCCATATCGAGGACGAACACTTCACCGCCGGTTGCCATCGCACCGGCCTGGATGACGAGCTCGGCTGCTTCGGGAATCGACATGAAATAACGGATAATCTCGGGATGCGTGACGGTCACCGGTCCGCCAGCCTTGATCTGCTTTCGGAACAGGCGAACGACGGAACCGGAACTATCAAGAACGTTGCCGAAGCGGACCATGGTGAACACCGTCTCGGCGCCCTCCTCCTCCGCATGCGCCTGCAAAACGAGTTCAGCGAGCCGCTTGCTGGCGCCCATGATATTTGTCGGCCGCACCGCCTTGTCGGTGGAGATTAGCACGAAGCGCTCAACACCCAGGTTGCGCGCGGCTTCTGCGATCACGGCGCAGCCAAACGTGTTGTTCAAAATTCCAATGCTGGCGTTCTGTTCGACGATCGGCACGTGTTTATAGGCGGCGGCATGGTAGATCGTTTCGACGCCGTAGCGTGTGATGGAATCTCGGACGACCTGGTCGTCCAGCACAGAGCCGAGCACGCCGATCAGTTCCGGCCCTGCACCGTCCGGCATCTCGGCGATGATCTCGCGGACCTCCATTTCGATCTCGTAGAGTGCCACTTCCGAAATATCCAGAAGTACCAGACGGCTTGGATGCTGCTTCAGGATCTGACGGACCAATTCCGAGCCCACAGATCCGCCCGCTCCGGTTACGAGAATCGATTTACCAAGTATCGACCGGGCCAGAAGCTCCTTGTTCGGTGGCACTGGGTCTCGTCCGAGCAGGTCTTCGACTTCCAAAGGGCGAACATCGGTGATGCCCACCTTGCCGGTGGCGATCTCTTCCATCGTCGGCATTACCTTGACGGCGACGGGATAGTGCTCCAGCTCACTCATGATCTGGCGGCGTTCTCGGCGTTGCGTCTCCGGCACCGCCAGCAGGATTTCCCGGACTCCCGCCCTTTCGATGACGTGCTCGATTTTTTGCGGTCGGTAGACCTTCACGCCGCCGACGTACTGGCCCCACATATCGGGAGCGTTATCAATGAACCCAACTGGTTCACGGTCGGATACGCGGCGCAGTGCTTCCAACAGCTCCGAACCCAGTTGCCCAGCGCCGTAAATGAGAACAGGCTTGCGCTCAATGTCGAGCGGCAGACGTGGCACGCGGATGCCGATACTCTTCAACACCAGCCCGGCCAATTGCCGGGTTGCGGCTATACCGATCGCCCCGATGAAGCCGTAGGTCAAAATGACCGTGCGCGGGATGCCGTTCTGCCCCGTCATCAACACGACAAGCGCCCAGATCAGCACGCTAAGGCCCACGCAAGCGAATACTCGCAAGGTCCCGCGGTACCCGATGAAGCGCGTTACTAGACGGTACAACCCGAAGTGCGCGAACGTCGCCACCGTTATAATCGGCGCCGCCACGAACAGCAGCATTTCTGGGACTGAGTGCGGCCAGTACCACGTCTGGTATCGCAACGACATGGCCGACCAAACAATAATGGCCAGCAGAAAAAAGTCTGTGGCCACCAAAATCGCGCGCTTGTAGTAACGCGGCAATTCCAGCAGCCACTTTCTTATGATGGCAGTATTACGCTGTTCTTCGGCCTGTGAAGACAAAGTATCCCCTCGAGCCGCCCAGCGGGACCGGCCCCGTGTTGGCCCCCGAAAGACGCAAAATAAAGCGCCCAGTGTGTATGAATGCGTTCTATCACGCTCGCCATGACGTCGCGCAACAAAAAGTTGACCTGTCCCCAGCTGCAACCGGTCGCAATAAATGCTACTTGCCGGCGCCAGCACGGGTCGTTGCTGGGCCAAGCCCCAGAATTCCATCAACAGCGGCATTTACGCGCCCGTTCGCCGGCGGCGCGGTGGTCGAGCCATCTCCGATTACGTCGATGAGACGGTGGGCGAGCGCTACCGCGATGATCCCAAATGCGACGCCCCCGAGCATTTGCCCGGTGATGACCCCGGGTGCCCCTGCGACCGCCTCCCCCGCTAGGACGAAAGGCACCGTGCCAAGCGTGGCCCGCGCCCAGTTCAGCGCCGTCGAGATATGCGGTCGACCAAGCGTGTTAAAGACTGCGTTGGAAACGAATAGCGCACCGAGAAAGAAAAACAGCGGCGATAACCAGCGACAGAATAGCATGATCAACTCTGCCGCCTCGCCCGTCGCCTGGAACTGGCTGACGATAAGCGGTGCGCCAAGTGCCAGCAGGCCCCATGCAACGACTGTAAAAGCGCCAGTCACATAGAGTGAGAGCCGAAGCGTTTCGTGCATGCGGGCCTTGTCGTTTGCACCGTAGTTTTGCCCGACGATTGGCCCAACGACGCCGGACAGTGCAAAGATGGCACCGAAGGCCACCGGCATGATTCGCCCGATGATGGTCCAGCCTGCCACCGCGCTGTCGCCATGCTGGGAAATCATCGCCGTGATGTAGGCGTTGGCGGCGGGGGTCGCCAGATTGGTTGCGACGGCGGGAACGGCAATCGCGGCGAGTGGCCGGCCGTCGGCCAGGAATGTGCGCCACTTGGGCCGCCCCATCAGCCCGTGTACGACGATGACGCCGTAGAAGCCGACCAACATGACGGTGACACGCGCCATCGCCGAGGCCCAGGCCGCACCCTCAATGCCCATATCGAAACCGAAGATCAAAATCGGATCGAGAATGACGTTGGTGATCGCGCCGAACAAGGTGACGTTCATGGCGCGGCGCGCATCACCGACAGATCTCAGCACCGCCGATGACGTCATGCCAAGCGCCAGCGGCGGAAGTGCTGGCACCGCGATTGTCAAATAGCTCATAGCGAGCTCACGCGTTCGCCCAGTGGCGCCGAGCAGGTCCAAAAACTGCGGTATGAGCACCCACACCAACACCGCCAGCACCGACGAGATGACGAATGTCCACAGATGTGCATTTGCCGAAAGTCGTCGCGCGCGCACAGTGTGTCCGGCGCCGAGAGACGGCGACACCAGCGCGGTTGCTGCGATGGCAAGACCGATACCGATGCCGATTGTCAGCATGAGAACCGAACTGCCGTAGCCGACGGCGGCGACCAGAGCCTGGCGTTCCTCCAGAAGACTGAGAAAGTAGATGTTGGCAAGGTCGCCGATGAAAATGGCCACCAGCCCCAGTGCGCCCGTGCCGGTCATGACCAGCAAGTGACGCAACAGCGATCCTGTCACGAATTTCGGTGCTCGCGTGGGCCGACGTTTGGGCCGGGCCGCCCGCCGCGGGGATGGGGTGTTATCTTTCATTGAGCTTTCAGGTCACGTGCGCTTTAGCGCCAATTGACGTGCTGGCGCGCGGACATAAATCCTATTTGCCGGACAGCAAATTCCGGGGACAAGACCTTTGGTCGTCTCGCCTCCAGTCCAGATCATCAGATCGGCCGACGCGATTTGATAGCCGCCGCCAGCGTTCCCTCGTCGAGATAGTCCAATTCTCCTCCGATAGGCACACCTTTCTGAATTTCAGAGACGGTAACCCCGGAAGGTTTCAGCAGGTCTTGGACGTAGTGCATCGTGGATTGGCCTTCCACCGTTGCGTTCAGCGCCAAAACCACCTCACGGACCTCCGGCGCCGAAGCCCGTTCGACCAATTTGCCAATGTTGAGGTCCTCCGGTCCTATCCCATCAAGCGGGGACAGATGGCCGCCGAGCACGTGATAGAGCCCCTTGATGACGCCAGCGCGTTCCAGCGCCCACAAATCCCCCACCTCCTCAACGACAACAATCATCGTGCGCTGTCGTGAGGGATCTTGGCAAATACTGCACGGTGACAGTGAATCGACATTGCCGCACTCTGGGCAAACAGAAATCTTGTCTCGCGCTTCAGCCAGGGCTTCAGTAAGCGGCTCAAGCAAGTCGCCGCGGCGCTTAATCAAAGTCAACGCCGCCTTTCGCGCCGACCGCGGCCCGAGACCTGGCAGCCGGGCCAGCAACTTGATGAGCCGTTCGATTTCCGGCCCTGCCGTCTTATTCGCCATTCGCGAGCGTAGCCTCAAGAAAAACAAACGTTGCGTTGGCACGCTGCACTAATATTGCCTAGCAGCTGTCGAGCGGTTAGCGCGATAGCTCGGCATAACCCTTGCGGCCGAAGTCGTGCCAGTCTTCTTACCGTCCAGACGAATGCTCGGGCGGACTTGCGTCGGCGAAAGCCTACCGCGCAATTCTCGCTCCCTCGCTCAGGACCTAAGCACAGTATCACCGATCTTCTTGATTTAGCGTGCTTGCGCACGTTATCCGCTGGTGAGTGCAGCGTTGGCGGTCACTCTGGCTTTGCCGGTTGGTTTGATTTCATCTGCCTTCACGCAGACGTTGATGCGCTGTGGGAATGTCTGCGTGATCTCGAACGTCGAATTATTGTCACGCACGGTCACGTTGGCTTTGCCCTCGGCAATATGCTCGATCTTTGCGCTGCCGCCGAACTTCGCAAGGTCCTTGCGCTTCAACCGATAGGTGACGGCACCAGCCTTAATGGCTTCACGAACGATAAAATACCTGCTTCCCGGTCTGGGCTTCATGTTCTCTTGGAACCATTGGCTGATCTGGTCCGCACCCGTGTCGTAGATGATGTCCGCGCGAATATCTTTCACGATGATTTCGACAGAAACTTTCTCATCCAGTTCCCCGTCCACTTCAAGGCCGGGCAACGCCGTCTTCACCAGACGCGCCGACATTCCGGCGCTCGCAGCCTGCTCGTCACTGAGAAGGTAGTCTGCAATCACAACATCCGCGCGACGATTTTTGACCACAAACGGTTCAGATTTAAGATCGGCGACGCGCCAGAACGTTCTGCTGGCATCAATGCGATAGATCGAGCCGGCTGGATCAAAGGTATTGGGCACCACTGGGCACGTGTAGCCATTTGGAACGCCTGGAATGACCTCAGCGACCTGTTCTACCTTTGCGGGCAGTAACGGTAACGTACCCGTTTCGATGGAGCCGAGGTCTTGGGCGCAACCTGCCGCGAGGAGCATTGGTGCTGTTGCAAGGAAAGCTTTGGTTGCCTTTTTCATGATTAGCCTCGTGCAGGAGCCGCGCCTTTTTCGACAGAGGCCTAGATTCGGTTGACGATAGCAAGCGAGGAAGCGGCAGCAGTTCAGTATGGTCGTTGAGAGAAGGAGATTTTCACGACCCAGTATTTGGACTTAGAACTCTCGACCTTGGCCAGCTGAAAGCATCAACACCAAGCAGAGGCGCAACTTTAAGGAAAAAGACGAGTGCGCCCTTGGTGATCTCTGCTCGCTTTTCTGTGATTTGAGCCCCGCTGCTAATCCTGGAAGAGAGCCTTATTTTTCCAGTCCGTTTTTCGGGCTGAGTTCTTTCGTGATGAGACTCGGCGCCTTCGCTTCCTCGTTTTTGTAACGGTGGGAGGTGCGGGTTGGGACACAAATGTGCCGTCATTTCCGTCGCCCGGGGTCAGTGCGGATGGTTTCCGGTTTTGCATCGGCGGCAGACGTGAGCGTTCGCTCGGCTGTTCCGGCAATACGTCGACCGGTGGTGTTGTGAGGGTCTTTTCCCAACCTGCGACGGAGGGTGCTTTGGATCGCTGCGCATTATTCAGCGTCCGAAAATTGGAGCAGCTTTCTGGTACTTGTTGATAGGCGCTGGAATGCCGGAGGGGACTTGGTTGGCGCTTTTCAAGCAGATCTTGGAGGAAACTTCGCGAGGCCGGCGATAATGTGGTCTCAGAAGCGTCGGCTGCAAGTTTCTTCTCGATGACGCAGCGCACCTCCCCGGGCATTTTCTCGTTTTTGTCACCAACAGCGAAGGGCGTTGCAAACTTGGCGGGCCAAGCGACGGCGGAAAAGATATCCCATTTGATATCGGGGCGGTCGACAGTGCCGCGCACGCGCAGTGGAATAGGAAGATGCGGCGGTGGCGTGCTGAGGCTGAGTTTCAGGCGCTGATCGACGCGCTGTGAGACCAGACCCAGCGAACCATGCGAGGTTAGGACGATGGCGGGGCCGGTGAGACGCAGAGCTTCGGTACTGCGTAACACGCCGTTGCGCAATGAGAAGGCCGCTCGAACTCGCTGGAAGGGCGTTCTGCTGGCGGGGTTATAGGTTTGTCCAGAACCGAAGTTCGCAATAGCTCTTCCGAGGTCAAAACCGATGATGGACCCTTCGACTAAATCCATGGCCATGGAACCATTCAGCGACCCAACAAGTTCGCGCATGCTGCCACCGCGTCCGTCTACCGAGATATCGATGTCGCCGGTGCCAGAGATTAGGCGCTGCCTGAGCATCTCTGCAGCGAAACGCTCCAGGTTCAAACCCTTGAATTTGAGGCGAAGCCCGGTTGCCAGTGGCCCATTGCCCAGGTCCAGCTCGACGCGACCGCTCATGCTGCCGTCATTCCCTGACGGGCAAAGGCCGTCCCTCTTCCAACAGAGTTCCGACCGGTTGACCAAAACTTCGAGCCGCTGCGGACTCGAGTTGACCACGAGCTGTCCCTTCTTGAGCGGCAGGTCGCCATAAGCGATTTCATCGGCCTTGATAATAAGTTCAGCGTCTAAGTCAGGCAGCCTGGACAGCTTGAAGGGAGTTGAACTCCACCACCCCATTGGCATCACGTTGGCGCCCAATGCGGCAGTTTCTTCGAAAAGTGTTCCCTGGAGTTCCTCAATGAGGCTTTGCCAGGCTGTTGGCAGTACAGTGCGGTTGTCCAGAGGGGCGATCCCAAAGGCGGCTGGTCGCGCTGCTGCCGGCAGCAGCGCATTGATGTCGAGTTTTCCGGTCGTCAGGCCCGCTTTAAGCGTCGGGCGCTCGCCTTCTATGGAGAACTCCCCTGCCAGGTCGCCCGTGACAGCGTCGAGGGTAAGCTTGCCGCCGCTCAGTGTTATTCGGCGAAGGGAACCGGCGATCTGGCCTTCAAGCGCGGCAGAGCGCCCAGGATTAGACTGCTGCGCATCGATTTGAGCCCACTTGAGAAGCCCCGGGAATGCATCGGATCGGGCCTTCAGCCCGCCCGTGATCTGACCGATAGGCTGGGTTCCGACAACTCCATCAAAGCGTGCGTCCAACAGTTTGTTGACAAGGGAAAAGGTCAGGGGGGAAATGTCACCGTCGGCTAGGGCCTTCAAATCGCCGACTTCGCCGTCAATTGCAACGATCTCACCGTTCGCTTCCAAATGGCCATTGAAATTGAACCCTTTGCCATTCTCGGTTCGCGCAAGTTGTCCGGTGACCTTGTCTATCTGTAGCGGCGACTTGGACGGTGAGCCTAGAATGACGATTCGCCCGTCGGTGATGTTGACTTGCTGTGGAATACCATCGGCCCTGACTTCGCCCTCGGCCACGCGGATCAACAGCGGATCGCCGGCAGCCATGGTGAGGACGGGCCGCTGAAGGCTTATCTCAGTGACTTCGAATTGGCGTCTCCACAAACTAATAACTTTGACCTCAACTTCGAGGCTATCGGCGGTGACTGGGGCTGGACCGTATGTGTCGGTGGGGCCGGAGAGTACGATGTCATCAAGGCGAAGACGAATGCTTGAGAACCAGGATAACTTCGAGGCGCCGTTGACGGTGAGGGTTCGTCCGGTCTGGTTTTTGACACTGTGGATGATCAGTTCTTTGGCAAGCAAGGCCGATGGCATTGGAATTGCCTGCAGACCGAGGCAGACAATAAGCAAAATCAGGCACGCTATGGTGCCTTGGACAAGTACCCGCACAGTCAGCCAAAGTCGGCTCTGTCGGGCGTTATTGGCCTCGTTTTCAACTATTTTGGACATGCGCCCACCCTCGATCTGCACACTCAGCCATAACGTCGGGCGGCAATGTACTGAATGAGCCAGTGACCGACGGAATCGAGTAATCCCAATCATATCACGCGCTGATGTTGGTCTAGTACTATGCATCGGGTAGGATCCGATTATACGAGTCCTATGGCAGCGAAACACCACCTGGCCGGCTGTCCAACGGATAGCCTGTGTGCTGCGGGTTCAATTTCGGCCCTGGCGTTTGAGGGATGAAACCATGCGTCCGAAGCTGATGAATCGTCGCCAATTTGTCGGACAGGCAGGAACAGCGCTGGCGGTGCCGATGGCTGCATCGCTACCGTTCGGCGGTGCGGTGGCGCAGGAACCGATCACGGCAGCTGTCGACCCTTTCTCGGCTTGGCGAGAGCTTGGCCACTTGACGGCACGGGCCGTAGATCTGGGCATTTCCGTGCCTCGCATGACGGCGCAGATCAACATCGATGATGACCGGGATTACGCGCAGATCATGCCGGCTGGGGTGGAGCTGATAGAAAGTCTGGAGAGGCCAGATTCGCGCCGGCCGTTGCCACCTGGCGAGGTTGAAAAACTGCTCGAGGACGCCGACCAACTTCTCCGTAAAGTGCATCAGGCCGAGCGTAATCTCCCAGACGAGCGCGAAACCGGGATGAGTATCACGGCGACGCCAGGGAGACCGTCTTTCACCGATATTAAGGACGACTACCGGCGCCTGTTCGATGGCTGTACGGTTCGTGGAAAACATCGTTCAACGGTCAATTGGTACATGTCGAAACTGTCGAACGAGGACTATCAAGCGCGCTGGTATAAGGTCGCCCAGGAAATGTGCTGCCCGTGGTATTTCGTGGCAATCATTCATGCCATGGAAGCAGCGTTCAACTTCCGCTCGCATTTACACAACGGGGACTCGCTACGCCAGCGTACGAGGCGTATTCCGCGCAACCGGCCCAAAGTTTGGAGCCCGCCCAACGACTGGCAAACGAGTGCGGTCGACGCGTTGCGCTTCGATGGTTTCCAGGATCTGAAGGACTGGAGCTTGGAGCGGATGCTGTATCGGTGGGAATCCTACAACGGTTTTCGCAGCCGACGAAACGGCATTAACACGCCTTATCTGTGGAGCTTCTCGAACAATTACGCCAAGGGCAAGTTCGTTGCCGACAACGTCTGGGATCCCAATGCCGTTTCCAAGCAATGCGGCGCCGCTGTTCTGCTGAGGGTGTTGGTGGACCGAAAGCTCATCAGGCTGGATGCCTAGTGTCTGTAGCGCGAGCATGATCGGTCATTTGGTTGACCGCGCGATCTCGCCAGGGTCAAGCTAGCGCGGGTGTCGCTGGGCAATGGTTCAGCTGCCCGCGATGGTCAGCCCGACAGCGTCTTGGGCTTTGCGCATTCGATCACAATCCGTGCTCACAAATCCCGCAACGCGGGCACCTGCCAGTTCCGAGCAGGCCGTGAGAAAGGCTTCAGCGGCTTCCCGCAATCCAGTGCTGGGGTTGAGATGGGTGACAAGCGCTCGGTAGGCGACGCGTCCGAGTTTCTCGCGACCGATGCCGAGTACTACAGATCCGCGGTGGCGGCCACCTTCAGCGACGAGGAAAGCGAACTTGTTGAATATGCCGCTGTTGAAGTGAACGCACCCGTTCAGGTAGTCGCTCGTAGTCTCGCAAATTGGATCCTCACGGGTCACGTAGTCGGCGTAGTGGTCGGGTTGGCCGCTATTGTTCCGGCCGTCGTACTCCTTGCTCCGATCGAAAAGTGAGCGGCCGTCGTCGTCGCTCAGATTGGGATTGGAAATGCTTCGCACCGGCCTGGTAGGGCTCTTGCCCGGCAGCTTGTCGCCCAAAACCCAGTTCGCCGTGCCGGGGTTCGTCGCGAACTCGATCAAGGTGCCGAAGATGTCGGCCAGCGACTCGTTTACGGCTCCGGCTTCGTTGGCATACGTGAGGTCCGCCTCGACGGTAATCATGCCGTGCGTCATTTCATGACCGACGATGTCGAGTGCGGCAGGATAACCTTTGCCGTAGACCATGGCGCCAGCTTGGGGACAGTTGTAGTTCTGATAGTTGCACCAGTAGGCAATCTCTGAGTTGCCGAAGCGGACGTAGGACGACAGGGTTTCATCTGCGCCTCTGTCGAGCAAACCGGCGCGGCCGAAGGCGTTGGCAAAATAATCGGTAACCAGGCGGGCATTATTATGGGCGTATTCGGCGTCGGGCGGCAGAGGCTTCTTGCGTTTGCCTGGAAGATCGGGGAGCACCTTGGTGCCGGGGAAGTTAAAACCTGAATTGAGGTCGAAGACGCGGTGCTGCGACGACGTCCTTTGATCGAAGTAATAGAAAAGAACATCAGGCACCTGGGCATCGACGAAGAAACGGAAGGCGTCAATCGTGATCAACCAGGCGAGGCGGGCGGGGCCCTGTTTGGAGCCTTTGGCGCGCATCAAAGCCGGTTCATAGATCACCAGTGTGGCTTGGGTCCTGGCCTCATCGGGTGATTTGACCAGCTGCTCCAATTCGGGGTCGTTTGGGCGAGCCGACAGGATTGCACTGAGGTACTTACGGGCGGCTTCGATGGCGCGCTCCTGCTTGATGTCAGGCGTTGTCGACTCGATCTCCACCGTGGAGAACGTAGTGGCGAGTTGCGTTACGGCAAGGGATGGCCCGACGACGACGCGACCGCTGGAGCCAAAGACACGGACACCGTCTACGCGTTGCTCGACGTGCACCACGCTTTGGCCGGGAATGTCGGGGTCTTTGCGGACTCGGAAAGCTTCGATTTTGGTGCGGTCGTTTTCTGCATTGAAGGCCGCGGACAGGGCGCCGGTCTTAAAGAAAGCCTCGGCCGCGGCGCGGATATCGTCTTCGGTTGGCTGGCCCGATGGGCCGCGTGAGGCGCTTAATGAGACGCCGGGATCGACCGCCGGGCGCAGCCCGTTGATGCTGGTTGGCAGGCCTGTGCGCGGATCGATTCGGATTTTGAGTGCAGGGTTGGTTCTGCGCGCGCCCTCAACGATCTTTTCGACGGTTTCGACTTTACTCTGTGCGTCGGCGGGCAACGCCCTCAGTGCATAGGTGATACCCAGGATCGCGATTGCGGCGGTAATGGTTCTAATCATCTATGAGCGCTCCAAATTCCAAACTGGTGCGGGCTCCTGATGCCCCGGGTTCCAATACGGCAGCCCGCAAGACCGGTGAATTAGCGGCAGGGTGCTGCAAGGCTGGACGAGGGTACGGCAGCAACAAGCGATGTCCCACGCCAGACGCTAAAGAGTTCGGAGAGACGGCTCTCACCGTACGCAGAGTCGAAAGGCTGGAGCTTATCCGTCCATGCGGCGGCAAGTACGTCTAGATCGGAGCGCTTCTCGCCGGCCAGTGGGAGCTTGTCGCTGGGATCATATGAAGCGCGGCCGCTGCCGTTTAGGTCGATGCGGGGCCAGCAGCGTTCGTCGGCATCAATTACATCGTCACCGTTCAAATCGCTATTAATAGGACCGCCAAAGCGTCCGTTTTCGATCGCGATGAGCCGGTCTTTGAAGATCTTCAGGTCGTCCCTATCGACGCGTCCGTCGCTGTTGAGGTCGGCAAGATACCGCAAATAGTCTCGCGAGAGTTCCGATATGGCCGCTAGGGCGTCGACGCGGGGAGCAGAATCGCTCTGTGTTTCCGATAATGCTGAGCTCCGGATGATACCGATAACGTCGGCCGGCTTCTGTTTGGGATCGAGCTCGAAGAGCATAGCCGCGAGGGCAGCGACATGAGGAGCGGCCTGCGAGGTACCATCACACACACCGTAGGCGTAGGGCTGGCTATCGGAAGCGAGTGTACTCATGACTTCGACGCCGGGCGCTGCGACGTGGCCGCCAACGTTTGAAAATGGAGCCCGCTCGTAAGCACGGTTATGCGCTTCAACAACAATGATGTTTTTACTGGGTCTGAAGAATGGCGATTTGTGCAAGGCGGCAAAGGCAAACGGTGTTGCGAGCTCTGCACTGAACGGAGCATCGTTGGTGGTCGAATCGTTTCCGGCTGCGGTAACGAAGAGCACCCGATCACTGACCTGGTTGACCAGGAACTGTAAGAAATTGGCGTGCTGCTCAATCTGGTTGCGAATACTCTGATCCGTTGTTGGGTCAACATTAAGCTTCCGGTGCCAGTTACCCCAATTGTAGCCCAGGCTGACATTAACGACGCGGCGTTCGTTGGGGGCCAGTTTGGCATGTTCGAAAAGATACTCGCCAAGATTGCGGATGGCGTCCGAGAAATAGGACATCTGCTGCTGCGTCCCGTCGCGGCCATCCGCGGCGCCCAGCTGCATCAAGTTCTTAGAGATGGGAACAATGTCGAGGCGAACGTCCGGCATAATACCGTCGGTGCCTACGCCAGTGTTCGACTTGGCTGCAATGATACCGGCCACATGAGTCCCGTGGCTGGTCCCACAGTTGGCGGGAAACGGCTGCGGTGGCATTTCGCCCTTGATTGTCGTGTAGGTTAGCTGGGGATGCAGTCCAAATCCAGTGTCAAGAACCGCAACGGTCACCGGCTGGATGAAGCCTCGCTTTTCATGGGCGCGTTTTTCACGGGCGCGTTTGAGTATGGTCCAGGCCGGAGGTAACCGCATCGCCTTCAGCCCCCAGTTGCCGTCGTCGTTCTTTGCATCCGAGCGCCAGTGCCATCTGATGGATTTGTTGCCACGTTTGACGCTGACCTGCGTCGATGCCGGCAGCGTCTTGGGGGCGATTGTGGTCTGAACAAATGCCGCGTTTACGGCCGGTTCTTTGCGCAAATTGAGAACGATTCTCGGCTCCAGCAGGGAGGAGATTCCCCCTCGGCCCCTGGAATTGTCCGAGCGTGTCGTCGGCCCGCCGGCGTCTCCCGGCAATTCGACATAAAGCGTTCCGAGGCTCGGTATGAAGTCGACCACCTTGAGATTGTACTTCGCAACAAGAGCGTCGATCTGCGGTTCGGTTGCACCGGGCTTGAGCTGGATCACAACTGTTCGCCGATTGACCAGCATCTGGCCGGCTTTTTGGGCGAGGCGTTTGAATTTCGACCAGAGGCCGCTCGAGCTGCCCGAGCCGCGCGGGGCCGGCGCTGTAGACGGTTGCCATGTGCCGGCAGTAGCGAATGTTGGCGTGGTGCCAGCTCCCGCCTGCGCAAACGGTTGCGTGCCGAATGTATTCGACGATTGATTGCCGGTTTTCTTTTTCGGCCTGACGCGGCGGACCTTACCCTCCTTGTCGATGGCGTAAAGCTCCTGACTTCGTGGTGATGTCGTTGTAGGCCTCGATTGATTGCCAAACTTCTTTTCGAGCAATCGGCGCAAGCGATCCTTGCTGTCATCCTGCGCCTGTGCTGGGAACGACCCGGCAACAGCAAACGTAATGAGTGTCAAAGCCAAACAACGATTGATCATTGAACTCTACCCTTTCATTGCTGCGCTACAGCTAACGTTGGCGCCAACAACGCGCTGTTTAGTCAACTTATAAAACTGCGCACACGAGCTTTCTTTCGCGTGCTATTGGCACAAGCGCTGTCAACGCTTCCACCAGCTCTGAGCCCATTCCCACCACGATGACGCTGTCTCACGTGTCCATTGCCACCACGTCCGCTCTTCAGGTGGTTCCGGTTGCGTTGGTTCCGGTTGCGTTGGTTCCGGTTGCGTTGGTTCCGGTTGCGTTGGTTCCGGTTGCGTTG
>Ga0209013_10002107_pt1 | contig 18151 bp, 17 predicted proteins | sample Cruoilmetagenom2_FD_187291 | JGI IMG/M metagenome (GOLD analysis project Ga0209013, IMG submission 187291) | Oil polluted marine microbial communities from Coal Oil Point, Santa Barbara, California, USA - Sample 2 (SPAdes) (version 2) | ecosystem: Environmental > Aquatic > Marine > Oil seeps ...
GTTAATGCCTACCATTACAGTTTTACGCTGGCTAATTAATTTTAATTTTTTTAAGCGAATTTCAGCAATTTGGGTTTGAATGGTTTCGTTTTCAAAAGCGGTATAAAAACCACCTTCAGCTTCAGTTGTTTGAAATAATTCTAAAGATTTTTCCGCTATTTTTGAGGTAACTTCTTCAATGTAATAAGATCCATCCACTGGATTAGATACTTTTCCGAAGTAAGATTCTTCTTTTAAAATTGTAGTAATATTACCAGCAATTCTACTTGAAAAATCGGAAGTTTCGTTAAATTCTTTGTCGTAAGCATCAATTAAAACACCATCTACATTTCCTAAAATTGCAGACATGGTTTCGGTTGTTGCACGTAGTAAATTTGTATTCGCATCTATAATAGATTTGCTCCAAATAGAAGTTTTTGCGATAATAGTTTTGTTAACTTTGGTAATGCCATATTTTACAGCAATTTCAGATAATAAACTATTAAAGGCTCTAAATTTACCGATTTCAACAAAATATTCTAAACCAATAGCTAGTTTAAAGTTTAAGTTGTTAAATATGGTTTGAACATCAACATCTTTTTCTGAAAGTTTTTCAATTAAGAAAATTAAAGAGTTTAGTGTGTATGCAATTTCTTGAACTTGGTTTGCACCTGAATCTAAATATTCTGTTCCTGAAATGGTTATCGCTTTAAAATTAGGATAGTCAGAAGTTAATTTTACTAATGCTGCAAGAGTTTCAATTTGACTAGCATCAAAAACACCTGTGGTTACATAATTTGAAATGATATTTGTGTTGATATATCCTTTTAAATTTTTTATATTGTTTTCTTTTGTAAAAGCAACTAAATTTGACGTAAAAGCAATAGCGTTAGAAGCCAATTTATAAGAAACAGAAATTTCGTTTAAATTTAATCCGTTTAAAAGTGAGGCAATAGAAACGTTTTCATTTATTTCAAAAATAATTCCGGTTATTCCTTCTTCAACAGCTAAAATAGCTAAGCTATTTCCGTTTTTAGCAGTAGTAACTTTAATGCTACGGTAATTAACTAAGGTTTGCGAATTTTCTCCGGTATTTTGAAGTTGCTTAATGGTGTTTTCTATATTGTAGCAAGGCGGTATATTGATTCCGCTTAAGTTTTTCCAAACTAACCTTTTATCAAAATCAGCTCCTTTTAAATCTGCGGTCACTTTTTCCATCCATTGTTCCGTAGTAACTGATGGAAATTCCGAAAAAAGTGCTTTGTTTTTATCGCTCATTATATATGAATTTATATGTTATAAAATTAGAGCTTTTAAATTTAGAAACATTAAAAGCTCTAATTTCTATTTTTTATTTGATTGTGGATAATCTCTTAATATTTGTATTTTTTTATAAGATTTTTACAAAATTATCCTAAAAAACTTAAAAGAATACCTGCTGCAATTGCCGAACCTATAACACCAGATACATTAGGCGCCATTGCGTGCATTAATAAATAGTTATTTGGGTCTGATTTTAAACCTTCGGTATGTACTACTCTAGCACTATCTGGTACAGCTGAAACACCTGCAGCACCAATTAAAGGATTTATTTTATCATCTCCTTTTAAGAATAAATTCATGAATTTTGCGAAAATTAAACCTCCCATAGTTGCAATCACAAAAGAAAGAGCTCCTAAGGCAAAAATCATCATGGAATCTTTAGTAATAAAAATGTCAGCCTGAGTTGAAGCACCAACAGTTACCCCTAATAATATGGTTACAATATCAATTAATTTAGTTCTTGCAGTTTCGGCAAGTCTTTCTGTTCTTCCAGATTCTTTAAGTAAATTACCTAAAAATAGCATTCCTAATAATGGTAAAGCACTTGGAGAAATAAATGTGGTTAATAATAAAGCAACAATTGGAAAAATCATTTTTTCTTTTTTTGAAACCGCTCTAGGTGGTTTCATTCTAATTTTTCTATCTTTTTTTGAAATTAATAATCGCATTAATGGAGGTTGAATTACGGGCACTAAAGCCATATAAGAGTATGCAGCAATAGCAATAGGACCAATTAAATTTTTAACAGTAGTTCCATCCGCTAAGACATTTACACCATTTGCTAATTTTGAAGATAAAAATATAGCAGTTGGTCCATCAGCGCCTCCAATAATACCAATAGCACCAGCTTCTGGAAGTCTAAACCCTAAATAAAGTGCTCCTAAAAAGGTTCCAAAAACACCAATTTGGGCAGCAGCACCTAAAAGCATAAGTTTTGGATTTGCTATTAGTGAAGAAAAATCGGTCATAGCACCAATTCCTAGAAAAATAAGTGGCGGATAAACCCCTTTTACTACTCCAAAATATAAGTAATTTAAAACAGAGCCTGTTTCGTATATACCAGTTTGGTTTCCTGCAACAAAAGGAATGTTACCTATAATTATACCAGTTCCAATAGGAATTAATAATAAAGGTTCGTAATCAAATTTAATGGCTAAATAAATAAAGATGATTCCTATTAAAATCATTAATAAATTACCAGATGTAGCATTTGCAAAACCTGTATAATGATAAAATTTTAAAAGTCCATTATAAGCTCCGTGATCTTCGCTATTTTGATCGATTGAAGTTTTTTGCAGGCTAATTGTTTGTGAATTTGCAGAATTTTGTGACTGCATAGTATTGGCAATAATTGGTCGCATTAAAAATAAAAACGATAGTACTCCAAATATTATAAATAATTTTTTCATTTTTCTAATCTTAAAAAATATAGACTTTTTTGTATTAAAATCTAATTAATATTTTATTCAAATTCTATTAGTACTTCATTTTGTAATACCTGTTGACCTGCAGTAATATGGATGGCGCTGATTTTACCTTCTTTTTCAGCAGTAATATTATTTTCCATTTTCATAGCTTCTAGTATAAGTAAATTGTCTCCAATTTTTATAGTATCACCTACCTTTACGTTAATGGATAAAATAACTCCAGGTATAGGAGCTAAAATTTTAGTCTTTTCTGATTTTGGACTAACTTTTTTTAATGGAACTGCTGGATTTCTTGAAGCTGAACGAACTAAAGTTGGTGTTTTAGTTTTTTTAATTTCTTGCTCCATTTCAACGGAATAAGGAGTTCCGTTTACTTCTAATTTAATTTCATTTTTGTTATGAGAAACAACTTTTACATAATAATTGTTTTGATGTATCTTAAATTTGAAATTTTTCATTTTTATTGGATATTTATCTTGTTGTTATTTTATAATCATTAAATTATTAATGATTAAAGTCTGCTGTGAACGGTATAAAATTTAGAACTCCAAGGAGAATACATTTTTCTGGCTTGCTTTATAGTCAAAACAGCATTTTCATTATCGTGATTATCATTTAGATATAAATGAATGGCTGTTGAAATGGCTGCGGCAATTTCACCGGTAAACTCTTCATTGTTATTTACAGGCTGTTTCTCAATTTGGGCAACTCTTTTTTTAGTTATCATTTTATAACTATAAAGTAGGAGAGGTAAACCATATTTAAAAAACAGCACTAATAATAGCAAAGCGCTAAAAACTATGGATAATCCAGTGGTTAAAATAAGATAACCTTCACTTATTCGATCAATACTTAACATTAAATTCATAATTATAAAGGTATATTTGAATGTTTTTTAGGAGGATTAACTTCTTTTTTATTAGCTAGTAATTCTAGAGCTCTAATAATTCTAAATCTAGTATTTCTAGGCTCAATAACATCATCAATAAAACCGTATTTAGCAGCTTCATAAGGATTGGCAAACTTTTTAGAATATTCCCCTTCTTTTTTAACAATAAATTTTTGTTGTTCGTCAACGTTTTCAATATTTCTAATATTTCTTCCTTCTAAAACTTCTACAGCGCCTTTTGCGCCCATAACTGCAATTTCAGCACTTGGCCAAGCGTAATTTACATCTCCACGTAATTGTTTACAACTCATTACGTCATGAGCCCCACCGTATGATTTTCGTAATGTTATGGTTACTTTTGGTACTGTTGCCTCGCCATAAGCAAATAATAATTTTGCTCCGTGAAGTATAATACCTCCATATTCTTGTCCTGTTCCTGGCAAGAATCCTGGAACATCAACTAAAGTTACAATAGGCACATTAAAAGAGTCGCAAAAACGAACAAATCTTGCAGCTTTTCTGGAAGCTTCTATGTCTAAAACACCTGCATAATATTTAGGTTGGTTAGCTACAATTCCTACTGGTCGGCCATTAAAACGAGCAAAACCAACTACAATATTTCTTGCATAATTACGATGCACTTCTGTAAATTCACTTCTATCTGCTATGATGGTAATTATATCTACAATATCATAAGGAAGATTAGGGTTTTCAGGAATTATTTCATTCAATTCATCATCAAAACGATCTATTGGTTCGGTGCATTTTATAACTGGTGGGTCTTCTAAATTGTTTGAAGGTAAATAACTTAATAATTTTCTAACCAATAACAAATTTTCTTCATCGTTTTCAGCTAAAAAATGAGAAACTCCTGATTTGGTGGAATGAATGGAAGCTCCACCTAACTGTTCGGTTGTTACTACTTCACCTGTTACCGTTTGAACAACTTTTGGACCAGTAACAAACATATAACTTGTTTTGTCCGTCATTATAGTAAAATCGGTAAGAGCGGGAGAATAAACTGCACCACCTGCACAAGGACCTAGTATGGAAGATATTTGCGGTATTACACCAGAAGCCATAATGTTTCTTTGAAAAATTTCTGCATAACCGGCAAGAGACCTAACACCTTCTTGAATACGCGCTCCTCCACTATCGTTAAGACCAATAATTGGAGCTCCTACTTTCATTGCCATATCCATTATTTTACAAATTTTTAACGCATAAGTTTCTGAAAGCGAACCGCCAAAGACTGTAAAATCTTGTGAAAACACATATACAATTCTACCATCTATTGTTCCATGGCCTGTTACTACACCATCGGATAAATAAATTTGTTTTTCTAACCCAAAGGAATGAGTTCTGTGGGTAACAAACATGTCAAACTCTTCAAAACTATCTTCATCAAGAAGAATGTCAATTCGTTCACGAGCTGTTAATTTTCCTTTTGAATGTTGCGAGTCAATTCTTTTTTCACCTCCACCTAATTTTGCTTTGGCTCTTTTTTCAATTAATTCATTAATTTTATCTTGATTTGCCATTTTAATTTTTTTTCTTTCGTTGTGTTTTGTCCCTTTTAATACGTAAAGGATTTATTTTTTTGAACATAATTCTGTAAGTACTCCTTGAGTAGATTTTGGATGAAGAAATCCTATATCTAATCCTTCAGCACCTTTTCGTGACTTTTTATCTATTAATTTAACGCCACGTTGTTCGGCAATTTTCAGGGCTTTGTTAGTGTCTTTTACTGCAAATGCAATATGATGAATTCCTTGTCCTTTTTTTTCTATAAATTTAGCTATTGGACCATCTGGGGAAGTGCTTTCTAATAATTCAATTTTAGTATCTCCAATTTTAAAAAATGCAGTTTTTACATGTTGATCTTTAACTTCTTCAGTTGCATAGCAATGAATTCCTAAAGTGTTTTCATAAAAATCTATGGCATTTTGAAGGTTTTCGACAGCAATTCCTAAATGTTCAATATGTGAAATATCCATAATAAGGGTCTATGTTGATGTAAAAATTTAATAATTAATAAAAATATGTCTAAAAAATTAAAAATATATTAATACAGCAAAGTTAGGGCATCCTTAAATCTTGTGATATGATATAAATCATATGACGTGGTTTTTTACTAAAACGATTTCGATAATTTTTTATGGAATTATTTATATTTAATTACTAAAAAAGTAGAATAAATAAAAAATCCTTGAAAAAAATATTTCAAGGATTTAAATTTTATAAATTATTAAATATTTTACTTTTCAAATTTTTTATGCAAACTATTTAGCATATTTTCAGACATGGTATGCAAATCAAATTTATGTTTCCAACCCCAATCTTCTTTTGCTTTAGAATCATCAATGCTTTGTGGCCAACTATCGGCAATTCGTTGTCTAAAATCTTCGTGATAGGAAATTTCAAAATTAGGAACAAACTTTTTAATTTCTAAAGCAATTTCTTCAGGAGTAAAACTCATTGCTGCTAAATTATAAGAAGACCGGATTTTAATATTTTCAGGTTTTGCATCCATAATTTTAATGGTTGCTGTAATAGCATCATCCATATACATCATAGGTAATTTAGTGCTTTTATTTAAAAAAGAATCGTATTTACCAACTAACAAAGCATTATTGTATATTTCAACTGCATAATCTGTGGTTCCTCCACCAGGATTTGTTTTCCAACTAATAATTCCAGGATAACGGATGCTTCTTACATCTACATTATATTTGTTAAAATAATATTCGCACCAGCGTTCTCCTGCAAGTTTGCTCATACCATAAACAGTTGAAGGTTCCATTATCGTTTTTTGTGGTGTTTTTTGTTTTGGAGTTGTTGGACCAAAAACAGCTATAGAACTAGGCCAAAATATTTTTTTTATTTTTCCTTCTTTAGCTAAATTTAAAACGTTAAAAAGGGAATTCATGTTTAATTCCCAAGCTTTTGCAGGATATTTTTCACCAACTGCGGATAGCATAGCAGCCATTAAATAAACTTCGGTTATAGCATATTTATCTAGTATTTTTTCAATACCATCTTTATTTAAAGCATCAATAATTTCAAAAGGACCAGATTGCATTAATTCCTCATTTCCTTCTCTAATATCAGATGCAATTACCGCATTTTTGCCATTTATTTCACGTAGCTTTAAGGTTAATTCTGTGCCAATTTGGCCACAAGCCCCTATAATTAGTATCTGTTTATTCATGATTAATTTTAACGTTCAAATTTAATTTTCAAAGATACTGAAAATATGAATTTGATTTTAGTAAAATTAGTTTTTATCAAATTGATAAAATTTATTTAAAACCAGTAATTTATTACTATTTTTGGAGGGAATTTAATAGATTATGAAGCATTTAATTTTCTTTTTTTTGATAATTTTAATAGGAACAGTTTCTTGTACTAAAAACAAACTTAAAACACAGGTTATTTCTAAGCAAGATTCCTTAAAAATTGTAAGTACTAGAATTGAAATTCCTTTAGGGGAAGTGCTAATTCCAAGCGCTAAAAAAAGCATTGATAACTGGAGAGAGTATAAAGATGTGGATGATTTTATAACATCGTTTTATAACATTACAACTTCAGAAGCACTAGCTAATGCTAAAGAGTTGAGTGATTTGGTGAAATTAATGAAGGATTCTATAAGAGTATATAATTTAAAAATACCAAGTGTAATAGCAAGAATAAACGTATTAGAAAATGAAACGTTGCGTTTGGCTGATATGGCAACCATTCCGTCTATAAAAAATGATGAAGTTAAGGAGGAAGTAACTAGTATTTTAACTGTTTTTTCTGCTATAAATTCAAAAATTAATACCATTTATAAAGCTTCAGCAATACAAAAAACTATAGAAGTAGATACTGAAAAACCAGTTGTTGAAATTAAAAAACCAAAATTTATACCTTCTAAAAAAAGGATTAGACTTAAATCAAAAAGGTCAATAGGTAATCCAAAAATAAAAAATAAGCGAATAATTAATTAAAATTAACTTATGAAATATAGTATTCCAATAGTGTTGATATTATTTTTTATTAGTTGTAATAATCAAAAATCAACTAATTTAAATATGGTTAAAGAAAAGGAAACCATAAATAATGTTTTAAATAGTTGGCATAAAAATGCTGCAAATACAAATTATAAAGATTATTTTGATGCCATGGATGTAAATTCTGTATTTATTGGTACGGATGCATCTGAACATTGGGATAAAAAAGAATTTGAAAAATTCAGTAAGCCTTTTTTTGATAGAGGAAAAGCTTGGAGTTTTACCCCATTAAAACGAAATATCTATTTTCAAAAAGAAACTAAAATTGCTTGGTTTGATGAACTTTTAGATACCTGGATGGGTGTTTGTAGAGGTTCTGGCGTTTTGGTAAAAAATGGAGATTCATGGAAAATTAAACAATATGTACTTTCTTTAACTGTTCCTAATTCTAATATTGATGAAGTTATAAAAATTAATAAAATTAAAGACTCTACCTTTGTTAAAAAAATACAAAGTAATTTAATTAGGAATTAATTCGGTACTTTTTTTATAGACCAAATTAGATTCATATCCTTTTGAAATTAAATAATTAGAAAGTTTATTTCTTTTTTTATAAATATTAGTTTCCTTAATTAAAACTAACTTTTTTTCTGCAATTTCATGAAGTGTTTCTATGTATGTTCCTTCTTCAATTTCTTTAAGCGCACTTTTAATATTGTAGCTGGAAATTTGTTTAAATTTTAAATCCCTAATAATTTTAATTCTCCCCCATTTTTTTATAGAAAATTTTCCTCGTACAAAAGCTTTTGCAAAACGTTCTTCATTTAAAAAATTATATTGTAATAAATGAATAATAATTTGTTCTTGAGCCTCAGGAATCATGTTTAAATCACGCAATTTTTTTTCTACTTCTTTATGGCAACGTTCTTGGTATGCGCAATAGTGCTCTAAAACATTTTGAGCTTCTTGAACGGTATAAGATTTTGAAGGTATCATAATTCAAAAATAAAAAAAAGGAAGCCTTAAAAAAAACTTCCTTTTCAAAAAATAATTTAATTTTAGTTTATTTAATTCCTGTTGCGCTTCTAAATCTTAAATGAAATTTAAGCGATAAGAAAAATAATGTTGGTACAATTATTAAAGTTAAAAAAGTTGCTATAAATAATCCGTAAATAACTGTCCAAGCTAAAGGCCCCCAAAAAACTACGTTATCACCTCCTACGTATATATGCGGATTCAACTCGCTAAATAAGGTAAAGAAATTAATATTTAGACCTATAGCTAACGGAATTAAACCTAATATAGTGGTAATTGCAGTTAATAAAACAGGTCTTAACCTTGCTTTCCCTGCTTGTACAATACTTTCATAAATATCTTCTAAATTTAAAAAATCATCTTCATCTAACTTATTATCATATTTTTTTCTGTCAATAAGTAACTGAGCATAATCTAATAAAACTACACCATTGTTTACTACAATACCTGCTAATGAAATAATTCCCATCATAGTCATCATAATTACAAATGGTTTGCCAGTTATAACCATTCCTCCAAATACTCCAATAAAGCTTAAAAATACAGCAGCCATTATTATTGCCGGTTTGGTAACCGAATTAAATTGGAAAATTAAAATGAAAAATATTAAGCCTAATCCAGTAAAAAAAGCACCCATTAAAAAGGACATTTGTTTATTTTGCTCTTCAATTTGACCGGTATAATCAATTTTAATGTCTTTTGGTAAATTTTTAAAAGTTTCCATTTCTTTTTGAACACGTCTAACAACTGCACTTGCATCTGTATAACCTGGTGATAAAGCAGAATAAACAGTAACCACTCTTTTCAAATTTTTATGTTTAATTGCACTAAAACTTGAAGTATTTACTTCCGAAGCAACTGCAGAAACAGGAACTTCTTTTATTTGTCCACTTGATGGATCTCTAAAGGTTATTTTCTGGTTAAATAATGCACTAGTATTATATCTGTTTTCTTTATTAAAACGAATATATATATCGTAATCATCCCCATCTTCTTTATACACGCCAGCCTTAGTTCCAAAAATAGAATTTCGTAATTGTTGCCCAACTTGACCAGCACTTATTCCTAATTCTCCAGCTTTTTTTCGATCCACATGAACCATCATTGCTGGTTTTGATTTGTTAACATCAATTTTTAATTCATCAATACCAGGAATACTTTTTGAGTTGATGAAATTTCGCATACGTTCAGAAGTAGCAATTAATTCTCCATAATCTTTTCCTTGTAATTCAATATTAACAGGAGCTCCTGCAGGAGGACCATTTTGATCTTTTTCAACAGAAATAAGAACTCCAGGATAAATGCCAACTAATGCTTTTTGCACTTTTTGACGAAGTAATTCGCTATCGGCACCTCTTCTATATTTAAACTCTCGCATAGAAGCTGTAATTTTTCCTTTATGAGGCATTTCAGCCGCTGAACCTCCATCTGTTTGTGGGTTTCCAGCACCTTCACCAACTTGAGACACTTCACTTTCTACTAAAAAGTTGTATCCATTATCCATATATTCAGGACCGTTAATAACAGTAAGTACTTTTTTTTCGATTTTTTTCGTAATCAAATTAGTTTTTTCAATATCGGTACCTTGAGGATACTCAATATATACAATTATTTGATTGGGTTTATTATCTGGAAAAAACTCTACTTTAGTACGTTGTGTGCTAAGCGAAATTCCAAAAGCTATAAAAGAAGCAATAAGTAACAAAAATATGCCAATAGTATAGGTATAAGGTCTCCAGCCTGATAAAGCTTTTCGTAATTGCTTTTCATACCAATTTTCTAGTTTTACTAAAATTTTATCGTGAAAATAATTCGCCCATTTTCTAAAAAATATACGGTATGCCCATAAAAGTATAGCATTTGTAATTATTAAGGTACCTATACCGCTATATGAACCACCCAAAATTATAATTATTAGTCCAAACACTAACATGGTTGCTGAAATACCAATAATATTTTTTAAAGGCATGTCCTTATCTTCGGTAGTCATAAATTTTGAAACTAATACCGAGTTAAAAAATATAGCTACAAATAAGGATGAGCCTAAAACTACGGATAAGGTAATTGGCAGTAATACCATAAACTTACCCATTACACCTGGCCATAAACCTAGAGGAATAAAAGCGGCAACTGTTGTTGCTGTGGATATAATTATTGGAAATGCAATTTCTCCAATTCCTTTTTTTGCAGCTTCTAAACGAGACATACCTTCTTCATCCATAAGCCGGTAAACATTTTCTACTACTACAATTCCATTATCCACTAGCATTCCTAATCCCATAATTAATCCAAACAAAATCATGGTATTTAGGGTGTACCCCAACGCGTTTAAAATCATTAAAGACATAAACATAGACATAGGAATTGCAAACCCAACAAAAACGGCATTTTTAAACCCTAAAAAGTACATTAAAACAGATACAACTAATATAATACCAAAAATAATGTTGTTCACTAAATCATCTACCTGACCAATTGTTTTAGTAGATTGGTCGTTGCTGATAGTTACATTTAAATCTTTCGGAAATTTATTTGCTATTGCATTTTTTACAATTTCATGAATTTTATCGGCGGCTTCTACCATGTTTTTGCCTGCTCTCTTTTTTACATCGAGCATTACTACTCTATTTCCAAATTCTCGAGCATAGGTGGTTACATCTTTTTCTTTAAAGGAAATAGAGGCAATATCTTTTAAATAAATTGGATTACCTTTTTCAGATTTTACAACAAAATTTTCTAGTTGTTTAGGATTTTCAATTTCGCCTAAAATTCTGATGGTTCTTCGTTGTCCGCTAGCAATAAAATTTCCTGCAGACATGGTTAAATTACCGCCATTTATAGCATTTGCTATATCATTAAAACTGACTTTAGAAGCCATCATTTTATAAATATCAACGGCTACTTCAACTTCTTTTTCTTGAGCACCACGGATATCTACTTTTTTAATTTCGGGTAAATCTTCAATTTCATCTTGTAAAAATTCCGCATAACTTTTAAGTTTATCTACAGGATAATTTCCAGAAACATTAATGTTAAGAATTGGCCTTTCTTCCGATAAACTCAATTCAAAAACATTTGGTTCAACTTTGGCGCCATTAAAAGTAGGCCAATCTTCACCACTGGTTTCGGTATCTATTTCATCTTTTACTTTTTGTTTGGCTTGTGCTACCGTAATGTTTTCATCAAATTCAACAATTACCATAGAATAATCTTCTAGTGAGTTTGAGGTAATTTTATCTACATTACTTATGTTTTTTAATTTATCTTCAAGCGGATTGGTAATTAATTTTTCAATATCCTCAGCGGTATTTCCTGGGTAAATAGAGCTTACATAAATTTTAGTGTCTTTTACTTCTGGAAAACTTTCACGGGGCATATTCATAAAAGCTTTAGCTCCTAGAATAAGAATTAAAAACATAACCACAAAAATGGTTGTTTTATTATTTATAGCCCAAGAAGATAATTTAAATTCTTTGTCTATTTGTTTTTGTTGTTTTGTCATTTTTAAATTATTAGTTATTAATAATTTTTACGGTTTGCCCTTCTCTAATATTTCGTGCTCCTTCGTTAATAATTTCCATTCCTGCTTTTAATCCTTCATTAATTTCAATTAAATCGCCTTGGGTATAGCCTGTTTTTATATAAATGCGCTCTGCAACTCCTTCATTTTTATTATTTATATTATTAACTATATAAACATATTGCTTGCCTTCTGCATTTTCAGAAATAATACTTAGAGGAATTAAAAAGGCATTATCATTTACATAATCGTTTATTTTTAATTTGGCAGATAAATTAGGTTTAATTTCATCTTTTTTATTTGGAATATTTATTTCCGCCTTAAAGGTTCTGTTTGCCGGATTGATAAAATTACTGGTTTGTCTAATTTTAGTATTAACTGTTAATCCTAAAATAGGAATGGTTACTGTTACTTTTTTGTTTTTAGTGATGCTACCAATGTATTTTTCAGGAATTTCCGTTTCAATATACATATTGTTAAGGTTTACAATTCTAAATAATGCAGATTGTCCTGGAGCAACAACGGTTCCTTGTTCCGTAATTACGTCGTCAATAATACCAGAAAAAGGAGCTTTAACTTCTGTTTTTGCCACTTGTTTTTTTAATTGCTCTACGGCTTTGGTTTGAGCTTTGTAACTTGCTTCGGCTTGTAAAAATTGAATTTCACTGCCTATTTTTTGTTCCCACAATCTTTTTTGTCTTTCAAAAGTAGTTTTTGCTAAATCTGCTTGAATTTGTAATTGTACTAATTGTTGCGATAAACCTCCATCTTCAATTTTAGCTAAAAGCTGATTTTTAACTACTTTTTGTCCTTCTTTAACAAATACTTTGGTAAGTGTTCCTGCAAATTCAGGATATATAACCACTAAATTTTTTGTAGTTACATTGCCTTGTAATTCTAAATAATGGTTGTACAATTCTTTTTTTGCAATAATTGAAGTAATTAGTGGTACTTTTTTAGTAGTATCTAAAGCTTCAATTTTAGCATTTAACTTTTGAATATTTTCAGAAAGAGTTTCTTGTGTAGTTAGTAATTCATCTCTTTTTTTAATTAACTTTTTAATATTATCCGTTTTTAAAGTCTTTTCTACTGATTTACTACTGGTTTTATCTCCACAAGAAATAAGTATTAAGGATGCTAAGATTAGAGTAAGTATTTTTTTCATTTTAAATGTTTTTCTAGTTGTTAATTGGTGTGTTTAATGCAGTATCTAAAGCTGCTTTGTTTGATATTACATTTAACATAGCTTGTAAATAATTTTGTTGCATAGTATATAATTGAGTTTGTGCATTAGATAAATCAAAACTAGTTGAAATCCCTTCAAAAAATTTGATTTCTTGTTTATGCTCAATACGTTCGGCTAATGCTAAATTTTGTTTTGATGTGGTTAATTCTTCTAAACTATAATTGTAATTTGTTTTAGCAGATTCCACTTTTAACTGAATTTTTTGGGAAGTTTGGTATAAATTTGTTTTAGCTTTTTCTAATTCAATTTTAGCTTGTTGCGTTCTAGAGCTTCTTTCTAAACTACTAAATAGTGGAATTTTTAAATTAACACCTAACAAAGAAGAATCGAACCATTTTTGTTGTTTTTTTAGAAAATCAAAATTTTCACCAAACCCTGAGTAGCCAAAATTAACAAAACTACTTAAACTTGGTAACGCTTTACTTTGTTCTAGTTTTACTAATAATTCATTCGATTTTTCCGTGTTTTTAGCTATTTTATAATCTATATGATTTTCTATAGATAATTTATTATTAAGTAAATTTAAACTACTATTTTCTACCGATAATTTATCTAAGGTATCGGTTAATTTTACTTCGGTATTAATATCAATTCCTAAAGTAATATTCAACATTTTATAGGCAATATCTTTTAACTTTTTAGTTTTAGATAGTTGGCTATTTATAGTTGCTAGGGTTATTTTTAATTGTTCTACATTTTCTTCTTCTGTTAATCCGTTTAAATATATTTGATTAGTATCGTGAAGATTTTTTTCTAACGTTTTTTTATTTTTTTCTAAAATTTGAATACTTTCTTCGCTTAAAAGCACATTTCCGTAGGCATTAATTACAGCTTCTCTTACTCCTAAATCAGTTTTTTCTTTGGCATTTTTTGAAATTTTTAAATAGGTTTTAGCCGATTGTAAACCAACTAAATACGATCCGTCAAAAATTAGTTGTTTAACGGTTGCAGTAGCATTCATATTTTGTTTAGTACCAAAAGCAATTTCGGTAAATTCCCCTGGGTTACCGCCAAAAAATTCCGCAGGTATTAAAGAAACCTGTTGTTTAATCCAATTTTGGTAGGCAATTTCAGCATTAATGTGTGGTAACCCAATAGTTGTAGTTTCCCATTTTTTCTTTTTTGCAGCTTCAATATCTCTAGATGCATTAATAGATGCATAGCTGTTTTTTAGCGCATAACTTATTGCTTCTTTTAGGGAAAGCGATTTACTTTCTTGAGCAAAGCTAGTAAAGCTAATTAGGATGGTTAAAGTTATTATTATTTTTTTCATTCTTAAACTATAGTTTTTCTAATTGTTTTTCTAAAATTTCTATTCCTTTTTTGGTTGCAATTGCTCTAGTATGATATGTTAAAGCGTCTATTTCTAATTGATTAATGGTTCTGTCTTCATTAGTAAATAAGTTTGGGTCGTGTACACTAAATACCAAAGAAAAATAAAAACGAGTAGTAATATTGATGTTTAAATTATTGCGATATAAACCTTCTTGAATTCCTTTTTTAAGGTTTTGTGATATGCAATCTTTAAACATTGCAAATTCATTATTTATTACTTTTTTAAAGGTTTCTGGATAGTATTTTTGAAGTTGAAACATTGGAGATTCTCCTGAGTTTTGAAGCAAATCTTTAAACATTTTCTTTATTTCAAAATTTTCTTCAATAGCATTAAATCCTTTGTTGCAAATAGTTGCAACTTCAGTGTGAATGGCTTCATGGAAAAAACTTAAAGATTCATCTACCAACTGTTCTTTGTTTTTAAAATATTTATAAATGGTTTTTTTAGATATAGCCATTTTGTTGGCAATATCATCCATAGTAGTACTTTTAAAACCAAATTTTAAAAATATTTTAATAGATTTTTTTAATATTTCACATTTCATGAAATGGTGTTTTTTTTTATTTTTGAAGTGCAAATATACAAAAGGAAACTTAAAACACAATAAAAGTTTTTTAAGTTTATTTTAAATATTACTATGTTATAATAATGAATTTGACTTAACAATTAAAACTAAATAAGTTTTCTTAATTCAATTAAGGTTTTGTAAGCGCCATCAACGGTAAATAAACGTAGAATCCAATTTGGCATTGTGGGACCGGGGTAAAAGGAAGATTGATAAATAATTTTCACTTGTTTATCGCTTATTGGTATTAGTATCCATAAGCCTGTTAATTTTTTTGTAATTCGTTTAATTCCTTCTATGGGAGGTGTGTAATTTGAAATTCCAGCCAAAGTAATTTTAATAATTTTTTTGGATTTAATAATTTTTTGATAAAAAGGCATATCTCTATTTTTCAAAGGCCAAGGAACTTCAGATACTAGGTAGATATATTTTTCATTTTCATTTATTATTTTTAAGGTTTTAGACACAATCACATTTGACATCCATTGCGTATAACTTTCTGTATTTGTAACTATATTTAATACGGAATCAATAGTTTTGTTTACTATCATTTCTGCTTTAAATTCAACAATTCCAGTTTTTTCAATTTTTCTGGTATGGATTGTAATTCCATTACTGTTTTTTCTAAGATTCCAATTAATATCTTGAGCTTTAATTAAATTGAAACTAAAAAAAAATAGAATTAAGATAAGTAGATTTATAAAATTCTTCATTATTAAGAATTTTAAAGGGATTTGTTTTTATACATTTCAATATTTTTCATAGCTAAATGCTTACCAATTTCTACCAATTCTTCAGCTTTGTAAAAATCAAAAATACCACAAGTTTTTCTAGATATATTTATTAATACATCTAGTTGATATACTTTTAGTGTTAATTCGGATAACTGGTTAGACATTAATCCAATAGTTTTATTAATAAGATTAAAGTAACCAAATTTTTTAGTAGCATGTTTTAGTTTAATATTGTTTAGTTGCTTTTGAAAATCATTAATTTTTTTTTGATAAATAGATTGATTAGTTTCTTTTTCTTTGGGAGGTATATTTGGTTTGTAAACAGGTACATCAGCATTTACATGAAATACAACTAAGATATCATCTTTATTCCTTTTTACGTGTTTTATAGGGATGTTATTAATAACACCGCCATCTACAAGTACTGATTTTTCTTTTTTAACAGGAACAAAAACTGTTGGAATTGAAATAGATGCTCTTATAGCTTCAAAAATATCACCAGATTTAAAAACAAATTCTTTGTCATTAATAATATCTGTTGCCACAGCAGCGTAATTTATTTTAAGATCTTCAATGTTTTTATCAGGAATAAATTCTTCCATTTTTTTAAAACTTTATCTCCTTTTATTAAGCCTTGAGCGCTAAATGTAAAGTCGAGAAGTTTAAAAATATCTATTTTGTGAAGCGAATACATCCATTCTTTATATTCCTGCATTTTTCCAACAGCATAAATACCACCAACTAAAGCTCCCATAGAAGTTCCAGAAATGGAACTAATTTCATATCCTTGATGTTCTAATTCTTCTATAACTCCAATATGAGCAATTCCTCTTGCGCCTCCTCCAGACAAAACCAATGCTACTTTTTGTTTCATTTTATGTTACGTTTACATTTTATAATTGATAAAGATAGGTGCTATTTTTTTAAATTATAAATTTGCTTTTTTACGAATTGAGCCCAATCATGATAAGATTTTGATTTATCGAATAAGGTGTAACTAATTGGCTTGCCTATTTTAACTTTTATGGTTTTGTTTCTTTTATTAAATATTTCATGTGGCAACAATACCAATTCCAGGTTTGTGCTAATTCTCAAGGTTTTTCTTGTGATGTAAATAAAATAAAAGAGTAGAGAATTTTTTCCATAGAAATAAAAAGGAACGATATTTCGGTGGTATACAATTGCTTTTTTTATAAATCCTTTTTGCCATTTATTATCCTCAATTTTTCCTTTTTTTATTCTTGAGACAATGCCAGCAGGGAAATGAGTAATGGGTAAATCTGAATTAAATAGTTTTTCTAGTTCTAAAATATTTGCCTTTGAATTTGCACCGAAAACATTTACTGGAGCAATTATTGATTTTACTTGTGGTATTAGCATAAAAACATCATTACCAATAGCTTTAAAAGAACCGTATTTATTGGCAACTGTATTTGTTAACGTTAACCCATCAACAAAACCAAAAGGGTGGTTTGCTACAAAAAAACATTTTCCGTTCTCTGGCAGATTTTCAATTCCTTCAATTTTAATGTTGATGTTCAATTCATCAATTACCTTAGATAAGAAGTTAGCTCCTTTGTAATTAGAATATTTTGTTAGTATTTGATTTAAATCATCTTGCCTTATTATTTTTTTTATCCAATTGACACAAAAATGAGGCAAACGCTTCAGTAATTTTGAATTGCTTTTTTGTATTTGCACGTCTAAATCTATATATTTCAAAGCAGTAAAATATTATTTCAACAGTTCGTTATACTCCTTAATTGCTTCTTTGGCTGCGTTTTCACCTAATTTAATTAGTTCATCACCTTTATAAAAGTCAAAAGTGCCAGCAGAATCTTGAGGTAAATTAATAACAATATCTGGTTGATGTTTATCTATATTCTCTTTTGTTAGTTTATGAATCATTGCATGTGTGGCTAAATTTAGAAGAGAAAAATATCCTAAGCTTTTTTTATCACCAGAGCTAATTAATTTACTAATATTGTTTACTAAACCATCTATGGTATTATTGCCTTGATTTTTTCCATCTATTAATTTTGGAGTTTTAATTTTCCCTACTTTTTCTCCATATAAATTAACAACAATCAGAATGTCATTATTTT
>Ga0209013_10002108_pt1 | contig 18145 bp, 25 predicted proteins | sample Cruoilmetagenom2_FD_187291 | JGI IMG/M metagenome (GOLD analysis project Ga0209013, IMG submission 187291) | Oil polluted marine microbial communities from Coal Oil Point, Santa Barbara, California, USA - Sample 2 (SPAdes) (version 2) | ecosystem: Environmental > Aquatic > Marine > Oil seeps ...
GTAATGTGCAAGGACATATGGCGGTTTCCCCTAGAATGGGGAAATGGCGATATATATGGCACAAACAATTAAAGAAGAGAGGTTGAGATGGGTATTACCAATAGTAAGAGGGGAGATGCGGTTAGTAGATGTGGCTAAGGTATGTCCACACAGCAAACGGAGTCTGGAAATGACCTGCCCCCCTATAATAGGTCCATAAGTTAAGTTAGATTATTGATGGAAAATCCTATATATTAGTAGTCCTGAAAGCTAGGTAGCTTTGTTCATAAATCCAACTTAAACCGAGCTTGACAGATGGGGAGTAGTTCATAAATTCCAAAGTGCTTTATATAAAATCAAAACCATAGTGTAAATATTATTATTATTAAAAAGAGAATCAAATATGTGGATCTGGCCCATTTCTCTATTCTATTAGCCAGTTCCTCATTACCGTCTGAGGCGATCTTAGTAGTCGCGATAGCAACCCCCAATGCCATAAATACCAAAATAGTGGAGTACATTATAAAATTATCTATCCTCGTGAAGTAAGAAACATTGGGCAGTCTAAAGCCCAAACTGAACCTGAAAGCTATTAATGTGAATACTGTTGCCGTAGAAAGACCCACTTGAGGACCAATTGCCGAGGGATCAATCCAGAATACGGCCCATGCCATAAGCACTATCAAACAAAGGGGCATGATTATATTCAGGATGTAATATTTAGAGTTTCTATCAGCAGAGAGTCTGATATCGATACGGGCAAAGTTCTTATCACTTTTAGCACCTTGAGACTGAATCAGCTCGTTCCCAATAACCGCTTCAAGGAACTTAATGTCCCAACCTTCAATTGAAAACTCTTTCCGTACTCCGGTGAAATTATTATCCAACTCAAAGACTATATTTTCTGCGTCCGGGCCGTATGTAGCTAAGATGAAATGAAGTATTTGTTCATCGAAGGGAAAGTCCGTGAAGTTTAGGTTTGAAGACAGCTTTCCCACATATCGCTGTTTATAATTAATGTTACCTTCCCTGTCTATTAGAACCTTCTTTTCCAGAAGCAGATTCCCTATATCTCTATTCATATCGATAAGTGGTGGATGCCATATCTCTCCGAGATTTATCGAGCAGTTTTCAAGAGATCTTCCAAGCATATCTTTAGATAAACGCGGATCATTCCATGTTAAATTGAAAAATATATCCGCCGTGTAGGTTTGCTTAACATCGTCTATCTCTTTTAAATCAACCAGAAAAAAGCCGACCTTCAACTTTGTCTTCGTCCCTTTAGGGTCCGGCCTTATTGCCTGAGTGTTTTCCGGGACGGAGCAGTCGAGAGAGATTACGGCCGAATCATTTATCTCTGCCGAAGATAGAAGGGGAATAAATATACAGAAAAGTAGGGTTATAAGCCCTATAGGTACATTTAGTCGAGCTTTATATTCCGGTTTTGATGAATGTGAGGCCCTATTTTTACATAAAATACTTAGGTACAAGTTCCTTTTCCTTGAATGCTTAAATTAGCGATACAGCAACTTCTCCTCACTAATTAATTCTGCAATATCTTCTTTATCGACACTTTCTACGGGTTCAGAGCTTTGAGCCAGTTCAAACTTGTATATCTCTGCTGACGAGGATTCGGCAGAAACTAAACTGATTTGAATACAGAAAGTTAAGAAAAAAGCGGAAAATATGAGTAAAATCAACTTGTTATTAAAACCTTGAGAACCAAAATCCATCGTATGTCCCCCTTATATCTCTAATTTATCGGTCTAAGCACGACAACAGGGATTTTTCGATCCCCTGCCCTTCTTTGATACTTTTCATAGCCCGAATACATTTCTAGCGCCTTCCGCCACAATCTATCCCGCTCGTCTCCCTCGGCATCGGAAGCTTGGTATGTAGCATTCCTACCATTAACAAAGACCTGTGCTTCGGGATTGGCCATAAGATTCAGATACCAGGAGGGATCTCTTAAACTGCCCCCTTTAGACGCAATTAAGACTAAGTTGTCGCCGTCAGCTATGTACACTAAAGCCACCGTGCGGGACCTGCCGCTTTTAGCGCCCTTAGTTGTAAGCAAGAGACAGGGCCATGCGAACGTCGAATTAAACCGTCCGTCTGTGAACTTAATAAGCCACCTATCAACCCTTGTTCCCAGATTGATAATTGTCCAGGCACCTGCTTTAGTAGAACCAAACCAGCTTAATAACTTTATGAATCCACTGTCATTTTGTAATTTTTTACCCATGCCAGCCTTTTTCAGGAGTTATGTATCTAATATACACTATCCCGGAAAAAGATTTAAAACCTGAGGAACTAAACGAACGGTCTACTTATAGCATTCGGCTCAAATGAGTCCGTTAATTCACCAAATAATAATAAAAACTATAATCATATGGGCATATAAGATAGCAGCTTAAATTTCCTTATTTTAAAATTATGATTAATATGATAATTGATAACTGAAGATGGCGCAGGAAACTTAGTTACAAAGAATTTGCTGTTTAAAACATTATTATGATAAGAATCAGATAAGCAATTATCTAAACGCCTAATTGGCATATTCATATGCAAAAAAGGGCATTCATAATACTCTTAATTTCACTGATTATGACTTCATGTACCAACATGGGGCATTTCAAACATATGATGAAACCTGAAGTAGTAAATAAAGATGACTTAAAGAATCAAGCTCACGCATTGACCCCAAAGTACAAGTTTAAAGTGGTGACTACTGAATCTTTAGCGGAACAAAGATCAGAATTTATGATAGCTGTTGACTCTTTGTTTGCTGAGTATTGTGATTGCATGAACATTACAGACAATGGGGAGGCTGTTAGAAAGTTCATTATCGCTGTCGTTCATAGCACGTTCACTTGCAATCATCATCAAGGTAAGTGCAATGGTGAGTACGACCCGCACAACGAACTGATAGTAGGCAGTTATAAGGCATTTAAAAGAAGCGGAACTTTGCCACTTTTGCAACATGAATGAGCTCATGCTTATGGGGATTTAAAAAGTGATCATACTAATTTAAAGTCGGTAAAACATTGTATTAAGTATTAATAAGATGCGATTTATCACTGACTATCATCTATCTGATTTTATTTAGTGCCGTATTGTTCATCATATCCCGTTGGTTTACTGTAATCACCTTCCAGGAACATCTGTTTGGCAGGGTCTATCTTAATAGTCCCCCTTTTTTGATCAAGCTCATCCTCGATTTTAGCTTGGTGAACTGGTTTATAGGTGTATTCGACTTTTACAGTATTGTTTTTCTCGTTAGTATGCAGAACAAGCTTTATATCCTGCATATGCCATGTAGTGGTCGTAAAATACATCATGCTGTCCTTTTCAGCAGGCTCACCATATCGCTCTGTAAAATAATCGGCAAATTCATTTTCGAGTTCTATTTTTTCAGCATCATCGGCGGCGGCAAATATTAGTGATGTTGACAAGAGTTTCTTCTCGTAGAACTCAAGTCCGGTCATAACATCCACACCATCCACTTCTACAGGAAGATTTACAATTACACCTTGCATTATAATAGTTCTTATTTCTTTAGAATCGACTTTATTTTCTACGATCCTTTTGCCATTTGAGTCAATTATCTTAATAGCATCTTTCTTATTAATACCAAAGGGAAAACCTAAAGGCGAAACATCGCTTTCCTGTGCCATAGAATAAATTGGCAAACCTATAATCATAAATACAAACAACAGACAGGATTTTCTTAAAACATTCATTTTTTATCCTCCGCAACAACAAATAGAGTATATATATAAAATATAGAGCTTAACCTGAAAATCAAGTATTTATCCAAGCCAAATACGCTCTACGATGTAACTCACTATTATAATTAAGAAAAAGTATACAATCATAAAAAGATATCTCCACTTCCACTTAGTATCTGCCTCAGCCTTATACGTAAGAGAAGCCGGGACTGTCTTTTCGGAAGGAGAAAAGCAACTCGATACATATCCTACTAGTATTGCAGAGAGAGAACCTGCCGCGTTCCACCAAAGCCAGGATACTCCTGGAAAACCGATCCAAAGAATAAAGTTCACCGCTATTCCTGAAAGAACTCCTAATTTAACTCCTGTAGCAGTAGTCCTTTTAATTAGTATCCCAAGTACAAACGCCGCCAAAATGGGCCCGTAAAAGAGTGAACCAACTTTATTTATCGCCTCGATCACGGTATCAGAGATACTTCCTACTATAAAGGCAAATCCGGTGCAAACAACTCCCCAAAATATAGTTAGTACTTTAGACATCATAAAATAATGCTTATCATCACCCTGAGGTTTGATATAGCGCTGGTAAATATCTCTCATGCTTGCAGCGCTGAGTGAATTAATTGAAGAATCCAGACTTGACATAAAAGCGGCCAAAAGTGCAACGACAATAAAACCTATAAGACCGTGAGGGAGATAATTCAGAACAAATATCGGAACCATGTAGTCAACTTTATCCTTGGGAATGAGATTCATGAACGTTTCATTCTGGAAGGCAAACGCACCTATGAGAAGACCCATACTAAGATAAGAAGCTACTAGCCAGAAACGTGCAAATCCATTTAACATTAGAGATTTCTTGGCCTCATCTAGAGTCTTTGCACTCATTTCCCTTTGTATCTGGCTCTGATCGCACCCGTAATATGCGACATATAGAAAGAACCCGCCTATAACGAGAGCCCAGAAACTAAAATTCTCACCGTCCCCAAGCCCGTGAGATTCAAGATTCAGGATTTGTAGACGCTCTTTTTCAAACCCTGTAAGGAGATTCTCCCATCCCCCTATCAGGTAATACGCTGTAAACCCGCAAATCAATATTCCCAGGGTAAGAATAAGCATCTGAATAACATCGGTATATATAACGGCCCTGATCCCGCCAAGGACATCATAGATAATAGTTACAAAACCAATTATGAGTATTGTGGGAACAAGCGGCACGTTTAATATTGCAGCAAGAACTATACCTATGGCATAAATTCCTACACCTGTGGCGAGAGCGCGGCTAATTTGAAAAATAGCGCTAACGATTGAACGGGTTGAGGCATCAAATCTTTCCTCAAGGTATTCATATAGACTGACAACCCTGGCTCTATGAATAACAGGGATAAGAAAAACCATAATGAATACCATCGCTACTGGAACTGCAAACTCGAAACCCAGCCATCTTAACCCTCCACCGGGCTTAATAGCTACGAACGCAGGCGCTGAGATAAAACTAATGGCTCCAAGCTGAGTAGCCATTGTCGATACCCCGATTGCCCACCAGGGAATAGTTCTGCCGCCTAGGTAATAATCCTCTATATTTTCTTGCCTTCTGCTCAAATAGGCACTCAAGGCTATAAGAAAAACTATGTATATAGCAATGACTATCCAATCAAGATAATTCATATTATGTTATATATCCTTATACTTTCTGCCTATGCTTGTATTTGAAAGATGGCTAAACTAATATAAAAGACTAAGCGGGGATTAACAATTGGAATGGTTAAGCAAACTATAATCGGCATAATTGGAGAAGGAGACGCATCTCTAGAAGAGCGCAATATAGCTCAGGAAGTCGGCAAAGAGATTGCGAGAAACGGATGCACTCTCCTGTGTGGCGCTATGGGAGGAGTCATGGAAGCTTCATGCCAGGGCGCAAAATCTCATGGCGGCACCACCATCGGGATACTTCCGGGAAACTCTAAGGCTGACTGCAATCCTTATATAGATTACCCCATTGTTACCGGCATGGGGCATGGCAGGAACATTATAGTAGCCAGCTCATGCGATGCTATAATTGCAATAGGAGGAAGCTTTGGTACATTATCCGAAATAGCCTTCGCTTTAAGACTGAAAATACCAATTATAGGAATTAAAACCTGGGATGTATCATCGGATATTAAAAAAGCTGAAACTCCCCATGAGGCGGTTTATATGGCTATTAGGCTTGTTGGGACTAATACTTAGCGGAGCCTGCGGGAAAAGCCCTCCCCCACCTCAACCCAGCGATAGGGAAGTTGAGAAATGCCTGATGGCAGATTTCTCATCAACAACAACATACACATATCATGTACTTGAAGAAGGACAAACATTATATAGAGTATCCAAGATGTATAACACTACAGTTAATGATCTAATAGAAGTAAACGGTATTGAGGATCATACCGATATCGTCGTTGGCACCAAGCTCAGAATTCCCGGAACTGTAGTGAGCGCTTCGGGACTCATATGGCCTGTTCCCGGGAAAATTTCATCTTATTATGGCATGCGCCGTGGAAGACCCCATGAGGGTATTGATATACCAGCGCCACGGGGAACTCCTATCAGGGCAGCGGCTAATGGGTTAATCCTAGCAAGCTCTGGAAGTTTAAAAGGTTATTCGGGATATGGAAGAGTCATAATAATTGATCACGGAAAAGGAATACGAACTCTCTATGCTCACAACTCTAAGAATAGAGTAAAATCCGGCAGCTGTATCCGGGCAGGAGAGATAATTGGTGAAGTCGGAGCAACCGGAAGGGCTACCGGCAATCATCTTCACTTTGAAGTAAGAAAAAACGGCAGACCCATAAACCCGTTAAACTATCTACCCTAAACACAAAAAGGAGAGTACAGAATGGAGGATTTAAAGACTTATGTAAGAGATATACCCGGGTTCCCCAAGGAGGGGATAGTATTTCATGATATTACTCCGTTACTTCAAAACGCCAAGGCTTTTAAAATGGCGGTAGATGAAATGGCAAAAATCTTGGATGGTCACGAGATTGACTATCTAGTCGGGATAGAAGCCAGAGGATTTATATTTGCTTCTGCTCTAGCTCAAAAACTTGGCATCGGTCTTGTAATCGTAAGAAAGCCCGGGAAGCTGCCCTATGTTACTATAAATGCATCTTATGATCTTGAATACGGCTCTGACACACTTGAAGTGCACAGAGATGCCATACATGACGGGAGCAAAGTAGTGCTTATTGATGATCTTCTGGCAACCGGTGGCACAGCTGCCGCTGCCGGTAATCTTATAGAACAGCTGGGTGGTGAGTTGCTCGGTTACTGCTTTTTAGTTGAACTTACTCAATTAAAAGGAGACAAAAAGTTAGAACCCCATCCTGTATGGTCGGTTTTAAAGTATTCTGAATGAAATCAATAGGAATCATTCTCAATCCGTCTGCAAGAATTAACAAGAAGAAGACTGCCAATATTATAGAAGAGTTAAAAAATATATTCGGCAGCAATGCGATAGTATGTCCAACAAACGGCAAAGAAGAAATACCTGAGGTAATCAAAGGATTTGATGAAGAAGATATTAAATTTCTACTAATTAGCGGAGGCGACGGGACGATATGCAATGTCCTAACATCATATATCAACCTATGTGGTCAAGACAAACTCCCAATAATCGTACCCCTTATGGGTGGAACAATTAATATGATAGGAGCCGATATAGGTCTTAGAGAAAATCAGCTCTCAGTTTGCAGACAATTAAATAAAACAATCAAAAATAAAGAGAAGATCCCAATCACGGAGAGAGGTCTTTTAAAAGTTAAGGACAGCAATCTCCCTGAACCTAATTACGGCTTCACTTGGATTGACGGGCTACTCTTTAGATTTATGATAGATTATTATACTAAGGGTGCCGGCGTACAGGTAGCCTCAATGCTGGCAATAAAAACCATCCTAATGTCACTGGCCGACTCTGAAAACGGGATATTTAAAGAAATAGACTCATCGGTTGAAATAGATAAGAAAACAATCCCTAATAAAAAGCATATTTTCATAATTGCATCATGTCTGAAGAGATTTGTATTTGGTTTTAATATTTTCAATGATCAGCCCGACCCTGGAAGATCGTTTAACACTGTATATATGAGAGAGCCTTATTTGAGAAAATCGCGGCATAAAATTCCGCTTGGTTTATACAGAGGGCTCAAGTCGGATGATTCAGGAGACTTTATTAATCAAGCTGTAAAAAATTTGCGAATAGAGGGAAATAAAGGGTATATAATAGATGGGGAAATTTATGAACATGACAAAGAAACTGAAATTATTATAAGTCCCGGACCGAAAGTAAATATCTTTTCGCCCCGCGGCGATAAAGAGTTATCAATATAGGAGAACTAATAATTCCCAGATGGAAAATATAAGAATAAAGCTCAGAAAGACTGAAGATAAATCCTACGACATAGTCATCGAGGAGGGAGTGCTTAAACAAATACCCTCTAAAATAAAAAAAGCAGGACTGGGTCATAGATTTGCAATTATTACTGACTCAACAGTTGAATCCCTTTATGGAACCCAACTATCAGAGGAGTTTATAAAAAACAATTTAGCAAATAAAGTCATCACCTTTCCTGCGGGTGAGCAGAATAAAAACAGAGACACGAAAGCCTGGATCGAAGATCAGATGCTACTGAACAAATTTGGGCGAGACTCTGTCGTAATTGCGTTTGGCGGGGGAGTCGTAGGCGATATCGCAGGCTATGTTGCAGCCACCTACACTCGCGGGCTTCCGTACGTCCAGATTCCAACAACATTGGTTGCATGCGTTGACAGCTCTATTGGCGGCAAGACTGCCGTCGATACGGAACATGGAAAGAACCTGATAGGAGCATTCCACCAACCATGGGCAGTTTATATAGATGTTAATACTCTTTTGACCTTAAATGATAAGGAAATACGCGAGGGACTGGCTGAGGTAATAAAGTATGGAGTTATTAGTGACGACGAACTATTCTCCTTTCTTGAGGAAAACATGTATCTTATTTTTTCTTATGACAAAAAAGCGCTTACTCATATTATTAAAAGAGGCTGCGAAATAAAAGCTGACGTAGTAGAGAAAGACGAGAAAGAGTCAAACCTAAGAAAAATCTTAAACTTCGGACACACTATTGGTCATGCTGTTGAGAACCTCTCTCAGTATAAGATTTCTCACGGGGAGGCAATATCTATAGGAATGGTGGCAGAGGGCAAATTGGCCGTGGAGATGGGATTATGGAAGGAAGGAGAACTAAACCAGCTGGTTAGCCTGATAAAGAAAGCCGGCCTTCCTACTCAAATTCCGGACTACATGAATATTGGTGATATAATAGCGGCAATGAAACTGGATAAAAAATCGAGAAGCGGCCAAATTGAGATGGTACTCCCAAAAAGAATCGGCGAGATGGCTTCTATAGATGAGAATTATGGAATCAAAATTGAAGAATCACTTATAGAGAAAATGCTTTAACTCTGACTTTTTAGAATTTTACCTGTAAAAGCAATGGACAAAACGACCTTGAGCAAATCACTTCTAGACATTTCAGATTATTATATACCCATAGATTTATCAGAAGTATTTAGAAACAAGAAGGATATTGTGCTAGAAATCGGTTTTGGAGACGGGGATTTCCTAATTGAAATGGCACAAAGGCATCCGGAAAAGAATTTCCTGGGTATAGAGATTAAAACGAAAAGATTTAAATTAGCAGTGAAAAAAGCAGAAGAAGAAAAGAATGGAAACATAAAATTCCTTCATATGAACGCGGACATAGCAGTTGAGGAAATTTTTCTAGAAGACGTTTTTTCCCGGGTTTATATTAATTTCCCTGATCCATGGCCAAAAGACAGACACCGCAAACATAGGATCATAAACTTCGAGTTCTTACAAAAACTCTCCAAAACAATGAAAAGGAATGGAATTTTAGAAATCGCAAGTGATCATAAGGACTATATTGCACACTCGCTGGATGTATTTAATGGGATCACCTTTTTCAAATCAGAATATCCGCCTCCTGGATTTATACATAATATTCCTAACCGGCCTTATACAAAGTATGAGAAGGAATTTAGAAAAGAAGGAAGAGAAATATTCTATTTATCGTTTACAAACAATAAATGATTCAAGATAATAACGGGGCATCCATATATTTAATTTTCTCAGGTAAAATAAAAGGTCTGAGGGTTTATAAAGTTATAAAGCGTAAAATCCATAGAGTTGTAAAGCGGATAGAATTATAAAGCTTAAGGAGAACGAAATGAGAACAACAATATTAGCAATCGTAATGTTACTTATAGGTTTAAATATGACAAGCTGCGCAGGCGGTGGAAGCGGGCCGGGATACTTGTTTCAGCTGATTTTCATTGTAGCTCCTTTGGTAGGTCTTGGTATTTTACTCTTAAAGAGAAGTGAGAGCGCTAATGATTCTCTATATATTCTTGAAGGACAAATTAAAAGGCTCTCTTCAAAGATAGACAGCATTGAGGAAAAACTGGCAGATAGTACTCCTAAGACTGCAAAGAAAACAACTAAAAAATAACTGATTCTGAAGGGCAGGTATTTTATTGGACCTCTTTGTACAAGTAATACCAGTAAAAGGCAGCTATAACTAAGGAGTGAGTGATTTTACCCTCTGCTACTAATTTTGGTATCTCACTCGATGGTTTAGTGTAAGTAAGTATATCTTCCGTAGTATCAAATTTAGGCTCCCCAACCTTTTTACAGTTAGTAACCAGAAATGTATAGCACTTATTATTTTGAATTGCCGGGTTAGGCAAAACTTCACCAATTGAAACCCAGTTATCGCCGGCGTAACCCGTTTCCTCAAGAAGCTCTCTCTTGGCTGTCTGAAGAGGCTCCTCTCCTGGGTCAACCATACCCCCCGGTATCTCAACGGTAACGGACTGGCTACCGTGTCTGAACTGCTCTATAAGGACTACTTCGTCATGTTCGGTAATTGCAACAACGTTTATCCAGTCAGGCGCCTCAATAACAAAAAAATCGTGCTTGCTTCCGGTAATCGGAGAGAGGCTTGTATCTTTCCTCGTAGAGAAGACTCTGTTGGACTCCAGCCGTTCTGAATTTGCAATATTCCATTTCTTTATCATAAGGTTTCTCTGTTGAATCTATTAGAGGGGCTACCAACTACCCGCGGATTTCAATTTTTTTTAGGTTTTCCCGCATAGCCTCTGAGTACCAAATATCTACGAACTCTGAAACTGTATCTTTTTCTTCTCCATCAATCTTTTTTAGAGTCTCGAGTTTGAGAAGTTTTTTTATACCGTTGAAGGCTACTAAATCCTTTGCCGCAAAATACTGTCCAGTTTGTGCCACAAGGGGGACAAAATCATCCTCATTTACCGGCTTATCAATCAATCCTAAAGAAAAAGCTTCTTCAGCTGAAAGCATTTTCCCTGAATAGACTATATCCTGAGAGCTTTTAGAGCCCGCCGCGTATCTAAGCATCTCAATAGCGCTTGTAAATAATGTTGAACCAAAGGTAATCTCATTTATAGAGATCTTAGCCTTTCCCGAAACCATAATCCTAAAATCACAAGCTAAAGCGAGAATACATCCGCCAGCAACAGTGTGACCATTTAAAGCTGCTATTACCGGTTTGGGGAACATAAATATTTTCTTTATAAGTTCAGAGTACCTAAGCACATAACGCTCAAATGAATCTTTTGGATAAGACATAAAACCGGGAACGTCAAAACCAAAGGAAAAGAAGCTACCCTTCCCTGTCAGAATTACCGCATTTACATCGTCATTGTTCTCAACGTCATCAAATGCTGCTCTGATCTCATCAACCAGCGGTTCATTAAGAGCGTTTACTTTTGGTCTATTGAGAGTAATTGTCGCTATTTTCTCATCAATTTTTATATCTATAAGACTCACACTGAACACCTCCAGCATATTTTTTAACACCGGGGAATCATTATCACATCATCCTTCTATAAAGCAAAATTCTGCTAAAATATTTACTATACAAAACAGATTATACAGTTAAAATATGATGCAATAAAAATTACTAAATAATTGGAGGCATAAAAATGAAAAAACTCTTAACAATAGCGCTGTTTTTAGTCGCTATAATAGCAGTGTCGGCGACAATAAGCTCAGCAGAAGAGAAGGGAAACGCCGCAAAAGGAAAAGAATCATACAATAATACCTGCGCTGCGTGCCACGGTCCTGAGGGTAAAGGGGACGGCGTAGCCGCTGCAGCACTTGATCCAAAGCCAAGAGACCTGAGCGACGCAACATATGTTTCTACACTTAGCAATGAGCACCTATACAAAGTTATAAGCGAAGGTGGAGCATCCGTGGGCTTATCCCCTATGATGGCTGCTTGGGGCGGCGTGCTTTCTGAACAGGATATATGGAATGTCGTTGCATATATAAGACAGGACGTATGTAAATGCCAGTATGACGGTAAATAAAAAGTTTAGACAGGCGGGCAAACTAATGAGAGAAAAAGCACATAACTATCTAAAGTTATTTGGTTTATTCATAATATTGGTTTCAGTATTTTCAACAGGTTGCTCTTGGCTTAGTCCGGGTTCTATAGAAGATCCGGGAGAAGCTGTTGGGGCGCCTACAGAACCTGAAATAATTCGAGAAGGTTACGAAGAAGGCGCTCAGTACCCTGAAGAAAGTTTTTAGATAGTTCTACAATACTACCTATAAGCCGCTTTAATTACGGGACAAATTATAACTGTCCCCTTTTTAACATTTCCATATTAATGTTAAAATCTTTGTCTTATTTTTAATATATAGGAGAGGTGACCGAGTGGTTGAAGGTGCTCGCCTGGAAAGCGTGTAGGGGGTCAACGCTCCCTCGAGGGTTCGAATCCCTCCCTCTCCGCCATATACAAGATGCTGCTTTGGTGTAAATTTATATAGTATCTTTAAGTATATTGTATAATATGTTTTTGATTACAAAAGAAGAAACAAATTTCCGGTTAGTCAGGCCCGTACGGCAGGAGCTTGTGAAACCCGCCAGGCCTGGAAGGGAGCAACGGTAACAAATCTTCCTGAGCGTTGCGGATACCTGACTAACTGGTTTTAAGGTGATAAATGTCCTACCTTGTACTGGCCAGAAAGTGGAGACCCAAGACTTTTGATGACCTAATAGGTCAGGACTATATAACCCAAACACTTAAAAACGCAATTTCCACCGGAAAAATAGCTCATGCCTTTATATTTTCAGGACCAAGAGGTGTGGGGAAAACCTCCACCGCCAGAATAGTCGCAAAAGCGCTTAACTGTACTAATGGCCCTACCCCGGATCCTTGTTTAAATTGCTCATTCTGCCAAGAAATAGCTGAAGGAAAATCGTTAGACGTAATAGAAATAGATGCCGCCTCACACACTGGAGTAAATGATGTAAGAGAAATTATCGAGAATATTAAATATCTACCCACTTCCGGAAAGAATAAAATATATATTATTGATGAAGCTCACATGCTCTCTCAATCTGCGTTCAATGCTCTTTTAAAAACACTGGAAGAGCCTCCTCCCCATGTTTTGTTTATATTAGCAACAACCGAAGTGCATAAGGTTCCTGTAACAATCCTATCAAGATGTCAGAGATATGACTTTAAAAAAGTAGCTGTTGATAAAATAAAGGAACAGCTCGCCTCAATAACGTCAAAAGAACAGATAAAGATTCAAGATGAGACTTTACACATAATATCCCAGGAAGCTGATGGCAGCCTTAGAGACGCTCTAAGCTTAATGGATCAATTAATCGCAACATTTGGAACGGATATTAATCATGAAGATGCTTTAAACATCCTGGGCATATTAGACCGCACACTCGCTAAATCAACTATTGAAGGCATTTTAAAAAAGGATCCCAAATTCTCAATAGATGTTTTAAACCAGGCTGTTGAAAAGGGTATAAGTCCAAAACGATTTGCTGAAGATTTATTAAGAACTTTAAGATATGCACTACTCATTAAAACATGTGGAAAAAATTCGATAACCGATCTTTCAGACGAGGATAAAACCGCTTTTGAAGATCTGCTAAAAGATGAAAACGTTGAAACTTTAGAGACTCTTTTTAATCTCATGTTAGAAGGAGCCGAGAATATACAGAGGTCTTTTTATCCACTAATGGCCCTTGAATTGATACTGATAAAACTCTCAACTTTGGATAGGATAATACCTGTCGAAGATATTATTAAAAAACTTGATAACTTAAGTAAAAGCCTAGGTTCTCCAAAACAGTCAGCCGGGCGATTTGATGAACCAACAGAAACATACAAATCGGCTCCTTCACCTAAAAAAGCCCCTAAATTGGCTGAGAAAATAGCGGCAACAAATACTGATACGACAGAAACTGAACCTGTTCAAGCTAACACTAAGCCGTCAGGCAGCAAATCAACAGAGGATTTCATTCAATTTGTAAAAACAACAAAACCAGTAATAGGCAAACGCCTTGAACAGGCGAATGAAATTATTATCGATGGCTCAATTGTCAAAATAATCTGTGAAACTCAATCAGCACAATCAAATTATTTAAAAAGAAAAGAATCCCAAACCGCACTAGATGCTCTTATCAAAGAATTTTTCTCTGATGGTGTGAAATTGCAAATCGAAGAAGTCAGTCTAAAAAATCCAGAAAACAATAAAACCAAAGTAGAACAAAAAGCAGAAAAAAAAGAGAAGTTAAAAAATGATCCTGTCTTAAAGGAAGCTATAGATATTTTCGGCGGCAGAGTTATAAGTATAAAACCTAATCATAAGGAGTAGAGCTATGAAATTTGGTGGCGGCGGTGGTAATATTAAGAATTTAATGAAACAGGCCAGTCAGATGAAGGAAAAGATGGAGAAACTCCAAGCTGAGGCCGGGGAAAAGACTGTTGAGGCTACCTCAGGCGGAGGCATGGTAACAGTTGTTGCAAAGGCTAAGGGAGAAGTAGTATCTATTAAGATTGAGCCCGAAATTGTACAGGACAACGATATAGAAATGCTTCAAGACTTAATAACCGCTGCGGTTAACGAGGTACTGAACCGTGGACAGGATATAATGAAAGAAGAGGTTTCTAAGGCTGCCGGCGGCATGGGTATTCCTCCGGGATTACTTTGAGAAATGAGACAAACAGGGCTTCCGGAATCAATTTCAAAACTTATAAATGAACTAGCCAAGTTGCCCGGTATTGGAGAGAAAAACGCAACCAGGCTTGCCTTTCATATATTCAGGTCTCCCAAAATATATTCTGAGAGCCTGGCTCAAGCTATTATAGACACAAAAACCAAAGTAATCCTATGCAATACCTGCTTTAATTTTGCCTCTGAATCACCCTGTGAAATCTGCAAGGACCCCGAAAGAGACAATTTATCAATTTGTGTTGTAGAAGAGCCTCTTGATCAGTTAGCCATAGAGAAAAGCAGGGAATTTAAAGGGAAATATCATGTTCTGAACGGAGTAATTTCTCCGATTGAAGGCATTGGGCCTGAAGATCTCAGGATTAAGGAGCTACTATCAAGGCTTGAAAAAGAAAAGATAAAAGAAGTTATAGTTGCTACTAACCCTAGTGTTGAAGGAGAGGCAACGGCGTTATACCTTTCAAAAATTATTAAGCCTCTGGGAATAGAAGTCAGCCGGATTGCACACGGCATTCCAATGGGCGGAGATATCGAATATATAGATGAAATAACCCTTGGTAAAGCAATACGTGACAGAAAATATTTTTAAAACAGCGAAGTACTAGGGAGAACATTATGCCAAGAATCGGAAGAGCGTTTAATGAGCTTAAGGTAGGCGATGTCTTATCAGAAAAGATTACTATAACCGAAACACATGTTGTTAAAGCTGCAGGACTGTTCAATGACTATAATGCGCTTCATACAAATGAGCCTGATATGCAAAACTCGAGATTTGGCAAGAGGATAGTCCACGGAGCGCTAACTTTTAGTCTAATGGTAGGTGTGTACAGCAAAGTTTTCCATGACACCGATATTTCCACCGTTGAAGCATCGATAAAGTTCACAGCACCTTTATATATTAATGATACAATCACTTTGGAATGGACTATTACAGAATTGGATGAGAAGCCAAAATTAAATGGAGGCCTAGTAGCTCTTTCAGGAGAAATCCGAAATACTGAGGGCACTGTACAGGCAACCCTAGAGGCAAAAATACTTGTTGGAAACGAAACGATATTCTAAGTTTCACCATATTTAAGATTACATGTCCGAGAACAACAACTTTCTAATATCCCGTTTAGCAAAAATATTTCCGGCATTAGCTGTGGCACTTATGAGCGTTCTTTTAATTGAATTGTTTGCCAGGACTTACTCATCCAATATAAAGATCTTTTACCGATATTGAAAGAAACCTCCAATAAAAAGAAGTACCAATAAAGAAATCCCTCTCGGATGATTCATCTGAGAGGGATCGATAAAATATTTAGAATTTTTCTTAAAATTAAGCTTCAATACTCTGCTTGCGTCGTCTTAAAACAAGTAAAGCACTTGCCAAGAAAACAATTGCCAGAACAATCAGACTATATTCGGAAAGTGTAGGAACATTGGATATTCTAGGATTCCTTACAGCTAGTGCCTGTAATCCTTCAACCGTCTCACCTATCAGATCAACTTGTCCACTGTCAGGATATATAGTGACGAGATAGAAAGTATATATAACTGTTTGATTGTCCAACGCTCCGTAAAAAATATTGTTCACAGTATCTTTATCCATCGAATAAATTACCGGAAAATCAGCAGCAGGAGGCGGAACAATAAGATTAGTCTCAAATGTTGCGGCGCCATTTGTTTGATCTAAAACATTTAATGTGGGAAGGAGATCAGTCTGGGCGTTATTAAGAACGTCATTAAAAGCTATACCGTTTCCCCCGCCGAAAAGACCAACAGTACCGAGATTTTGAATTAATCCTGTATTTATATCAATAACAGCTAATTATGATTCAGCTATTGATTCAAGGTAGGCAAACAAGATTCCGTCAGATCTAAACGAAATATCGGTGATAGACCCAAAGTCACCGTTATCAAACTGCAATTCGAAAATTTTAGTACCGTGTCCTGTATCGGGGTCAACATTCAAAAGTACGGGGTTATGACTCTCACCTAAACATGTAGCATATAACTGACCTGTTATCGGATGAAAATCCAAACCACCGCAACCATGATAACCTACCGGTCCTACAGGACTTGCAAATCCGGTTTTATAGTCAATCCTATAGAAGGTAATTCCAAGCCGTTTCCGCAGATAAAGACCTACGAACTTCCTCGTCGTCTGCAATACCGAAGATTTCAGCTTCCGCAGCGTTTGTAATACCAGCATGCAAAAGGAATATGCAAAAAATAGAAAATATGGATATAGCTTTTTTCATCCGAACATCCTCCTTTAAGAAAACGTGATAATTGTTTCCATACTATAGAACGGAGACAATCAAGTCAAATAAAATAATCCTTTATTAAGAAGGTTTAAAATATGATAAGCGTTAAGAAATAATATAGTGTAAGGAGCAACCGTGATAAGCCGCTTCTTTGTTGCTTTACATTAAATCTGACGAATTCACTTTTGACATCATAAGAGGGCTATGCTAGTTTGTGGATTATAAGATTCTGAGAAGCTAAATAGGAGGCTTAAATGCGCTTTTTACATACTATGATAAGAGTAGGAAACCTGGATAAATCCATAAAATTTTATACAGAACTGCTTGGACTTAAATTCCATAGACAAACAGAATATCCAGACGGAAAATTCACACTCGCGTTTCTGGGTTATGGCGGCGAGACAGAACCTTTTCTGGAGCTAACTTACAACTGGGGTACGGACAGCTATGACCTTGGGAACGGATATGGGCATATGGCATTTGGGGTTGATGATATTTATGCCACATGTGAGAAGATAGAGGAGCTTGGCGGAAAAGTAATACGTCCTCCGGGACCAATGAAACATGGCACTACCATGATCGCTTTTATAGAGGATCCCGATTCTTATAAGGTTGAGCTCATAGAAAGGCCGGAATAAGCAATTAGTCATTCCTTTTGACGCTTTTTCCACTTGCGGTCCAGATACTTTTTAAGAGCGGCTTCCCTGCCGATTTCTGTAGGATTGTAGTAAATACTGTTTTTAATTTCCTTGGGAAGAAAATCCTGTTCTATGAAATGCTCATCGTAATCGTGTGAATATTTGTAGTGCTTTCCGTAACCGATGTCTTTCATAAGCTGAGTTGGGGCGTTCCGTAAATGAAACGGGATTTTCAAATTCGGCTGCTTCCTTACTTCTGCCGTTGCCTCACCAATTGCTTTATAGGATGCGTTACTCTTTGGACAGCTTGCGAGATAAGTAGCAGCCTGGGCAAGAATTATGCTGGCCTCAGGCATTCCCACATAATCAACCGCAGTAAATGCGGATGTGGCTAGAGTGAGAGAATAAGGCTCTGCG
>Ga0209013_10002110_pt1 | contig 18139 bp, 18 predicted proteins | sample Cruoilmetagenom2_FD_187291 | JGI IMG/M metagenome (GOLD analysis project Ga0209013, IMG submission 187291) | Oil polluted marine microbial communities from Coal Oil Point, Santa Barbara, California, USA - Sample 2 (SPAdes) (version 2) | ecosystem: Environmental > Aquatic > Marine > Oil seeps ...
AGGCGCACTTATTAGTTCAAGTGTTTTAAGGCCGGCACTCATAGCGATGGGATTACCCGATAACGTGCCTGCCTGATAAACCGGGCCAGTGGGAGAGATATGTTCCATTATGGCTCTTCTGCCTCCAAAGGCGCCTACCGGAAGACCGCCGCCAATTATTTTCCCAAGACACGTGATATCAGGCACTACTCCATAAGCCTTTTGTGCCCCACCCATCCCCAACCTGAAACCGGTTATAACTTCATCGAAGATAAGAAGCGCTCCTTGGTTTTTAGTAATTTTTTTTAAGCTTTTCAAGAAACCTTTTTGAGGAGGAACCACACCCATATTAGCCGCTACTGGCTCTAGTATAACAGCTGCTATTTTGTCTCCATATTTTTTAAAAAGCCTTTCTACAGAATCTATATCATTGTATTTCGCTAACAGGGTTTTATCTGTAAATGCCTTTGGAACTCCAGGACTGCTCGGTGTTCCGAAAGTTGTGGCGCCTGAACCTGCCTGAACCAAGAGATAATCTGCGTGCCCATGATAACACCCTTCAAATTTTACTATATAATCCCTTTTCGTATATGCCCTTGCAAGCCGTACACCGCTCATTGTGGCCTCTGTGCCCGAATTGGTCATTCTTACCATATCAATTCCGGGAAAAGATTTAACAATTAGCTTTGCAATAGCTACTTCGTTTTCACACGGAGCCCCGTAGCTTGTACCTCTTTCTGCGGCTTTCTTTATTTCTCTCACTACATCTGGGTCCGCATGACCTAATATAAGAGGTCCCCATGAACTCATATAATCTATGAACTTATTCCCGTCCTCATCATAAGTATAAGCCCCCTTGGCTCTAGATATGAAGATAGGTGTGCCACTAACGGCTTGAAACGATCTTACAGGGCTATTTACCCCTCCTGGCATTAAACCCTGGGCAGTTTTATATAGTCTTTTTGATCTAGTAAATTGGAGTTTCATTTCTACTTTATGGACCAGGTAAATATTAGATTGAGTTTAGTAAACATGGATCAAATAGAGGTGTCAAGTAAATCAGTCAAAAAGAATATTGGAACATAGTAGTAAATAAAAAAGGGGAGAAACTTATTATTAGTTTCTCCCCTTAATTTCTATACTCATCGATCTATTAAAAATAGATCAAGTGAGATAATCCTCATATTTAATAGAGCAAGGTTATCTATTTAGCGTAACTAAAGATAAGTCTTGCGCCTACTTTTGCCGATGGCGATGTAGCTATGAAGTGAGCCCTTCTGTTAAGCTGATAGGCTTCTTCTGTCGATCCAGCGCCAAACTGGGCTGTTTCTCCACCGCTAGCAGTTGTGATCCTTGTAGGATCAATACCAAGATTCACTAAGAAAGCTTTTGTAGCGTCAGCTCTTCTCTGTGCGAGTCTTAGGTTGTAAGCAGGTGTACCTCTGATGTCAGCATAACCTTCGATAAGTATGGTTACGTTAGCGTCCACCTTAAGAATTTCAGCGTTTTCTCCCAACACAGCTCCTGCATCCGCTCTGATATCAGACTTATCAAAATCAAAGAAGATATCCATCAGATCAGTCGTAGGTATCAGTGGTGGTGGTGGTGGTGGTGGTGCTGAACATTTTAGCTTAGCTTCATCAGCCTTTGCTTTAGCATCAATGAGCATTCTGCGTGCTTCGAGCTCGCTGCAGAATTCTCCAGCAAGGGCTTTTCCTTTGGCTAGTGCAGAATTTGCAGCTGCCAGCTCTGCCTCACCACAAGGAGCTCCACAATAATCTCCTCTTGTTGGATCATCACCGCAAACTCTTTGCTTACACTGCTCACATGTTGCTGTTGCATCAGCAACAGCTGAATCAGCGGCAGCAAGCTCTTGCGTTGGCGGGGGTGTCGCACAGCTTGCTAGATAGAGCAATGCAACAATTAAAAGCGGGATGCTTAAAAAAAACATTTGTTTATCCCTTTTCATTCTACTGCACCTCCTTTAAGAGTTTTTTGAGTACCTAATGAGTACATAATAATAAACCTTTTAGCGATTAACTGCAAGTTCTCTTATTTTTTCTTTTGCTGTTTTAGCTTCTTCAGACTGTGGATACTTGTCAATTAAAGTCTGAAAAAATAATTTTGCTTCCTCTTCTCTACCGATTTCAACCAGCGAAAGCCCCTGTTTTAAATACGATAAGGGCACTCTATCATCTTTTGGATATGTGTCAATAAACCTTTGATACTCAAGTATAGCCTCTTCAAACTCTCCCTGTCTATAATATGACTCAGCTATCCAATATGCAGCGTCATTTGCCTTGGAAGAATCGGGATACTTAGATAAAAACAATTTAAACTGTTCCCTGGAGCCATTATAATTACCTTCACTTAAATCAGTATAACCTTTATTGAAAATAAAGTCTTCTGTTTGTCGATCTATAACTGAAATTTCGGACCCGGACTCAGATCCACTTTCGGTAGCAACAGGTAAACCTAGACTTTCCTGATTTACTTTAGCTTCTAACCTTGAGTATGACTGATTTAAATGGTTGACCTGCTTCTCAAGCTGAAAAACCTTTTCTCTAAGCTCAACATCACTTCCACCGCCAACTCCCCCACTTCCCTGGATTGACTGAACTTGTTGAGACAGACGTACCATTTCAGCTTCGAGCCTGGTTTGTCTAGCATACACAGTGTTAACCTCACTTTGTTTAGCAACACAACCTAAAGACATAGAAGAAATCCCCGCCAATAAGAAAATTGTAATAACTTTAATTCTCATCAATTATATCCTAGAACGCTGGAACGAAATGAGCCCTTCTATTCTGCTGGTAATCATACTCAGATGTACCAAACGCGAATTGCTCTGTTTCGCCCTTACTTACAGCTTGAACTTTAGAAGGTGAAACTCCTAGTCCCACCAGATAGTTTTTTGTCGAAGCAGCTCTTCTCTGACCTAAGGCTAAGTTATATTCTTCAGTACCACGAATATCGCAATAACCTTCTATTACTACAACTTGAAATTTACCGCCGCTATTGTTGATAATACTTGCATTTTGATTAAGCACTGACCTTGATTCAGACGTAATGTTCTGACTATCGTAATTAAAGAATACATCGACCATCCCAAAGCTTGACCCCGAGGGAGAAAGAGATCCTAAGGTCTCTTCCATAGAATCTATATCAACAGACTCAACATATGCCTGATTTTTAGCTTTACCCTGAGCCTCTATTGCCTTAAACCTGGCTTCTTCTAGAAGTTTACGGGCAGCGTCTTTATCTCCTGCTGCTAACATTTGTCTCGCTTGTTCAATTAATTCCTCTGCTGCCTGGTATTCAGGTGTGCCTTCTGCCCCCGCATCCCTAGCCGCTTGCAAGGCGGCTTCTGCATCAGCCATTTCCTTGTCCACATTAGGCCCGCAGGCAAAAGCAAAAAATACAACAAACACCATACAAAACGCTACAGAAACAAACTTCGCCTTATTCATTTTGCTCCTCCGGTTAATTCTAGATCTTATACCTGAGATAATTACATTATTTTGCCTGCTAAGTCAAGACATATTAATCCAAAACACACTAAATCAAGCATAAATAATTACAAGGATTAATATTAGTTAAAGTAAATCTTGCTGTCAATACAGAGCTTCTGGTGTTATTATTTTATATTAATTGGGTATAAGGGGCTCCTTTCATGAAAAAACAACAATTTTTTCTGCTCTATCTAACTCTAACTCTTATTATTTTAGCTCAACTTGGTAATTCTGCAATCTCAGAAACCATATTCGGTGATGACTCGATAATATCTATGACTCCCGCTAATAGTTCAGTATATATAGATTTAAGGGATAAGAACCAAGCTGACCTCATCTTTAGGAAAGAATTGAAGGATAAATCATTGGCTGATTTTAGTGACTTTCTTCGTGATTCGAGAAATGTTTACTTTACAATCTGGCTCATTCGCATAATACAGGTAAACGCTCTAGATATTCACAATAAGGAACAGCAAACCTTTATAAATCCTCTTAGATGGTGGAGAAATTTTTCCGGATTCCAAAACAAAAGCAGGAAACGGGGCGACTTCGAATTAAAAGACGGGGACAGTTTTAAAACAAATTGGGTAGCCCACCCCGCTTTCGGAGCATACTCATATCTTTATTACAGGGCAAAGGGCTATAACTTTTACACATCTGCACTAGGTTCATTTGTCCAGAGCACTTTGTTTGAATACACAATTGAAGGCGTAACACAGTCCCCCTCTATCCATGATCTCATTATAACTCCCGGAGTAGGAGTCCCTGTAGGGATTATTCTCGAAGAAACATCAAACTGGCTTGTTGGGCGGGAAAACGGCTTTTTAAATGCCTTAGGATATATTGTAAATCCTATGAGAATCATCGTACCGGAAAGGGACAAGGTAAATGTCGGTCCTTTAATAAGCGGCCAAATTGTAATAGGATTCCAATGGTGATAACCGGGAGCAGTGTCTTTTACCGTATCTCCTTAAATTAAAAAACACTATGTCTTAAGGGGTAATAGAGATGAGCAAAGAAGAAGGATCGGCTGTAGCGGGAGCTTTTTGGACTAATTCACCGGTGATTGCGATAACAAGCGCTTGGGAGGGAAAAGTTAATGGTCAAATTGCGGTGACTGCCGTTACGTCTTCTATCGTTCACGAAATTCCCAGGCTCTTAGTCGGCATATGGAAGGCTAACTATACTCATGAATTCATAACTAACAGTAAAGCATTGACGATTCACCTATTGAGAAGAGACCAAATTAGTCTTGTGAAAAACTTTGGTTTTTACACAGGTCGTGAAAGAAAAAAATTTGAAAATATAGAACACAAATTGGGCGTAACCGGAAGCCCGGTTTTAGAGGACGCGCATTCTTATGCTGAGTGCAAGGTTATTAATGCCATGGACGGCGGTGATATGACAGCTTTTCTTGTCAGTGTTGTTGACGGAAAAATCTTAAACGCCGGCCCCTGGATGACGCTTAATGATTTTTATAGCGATGCACCGCCACAATGGATTGCTGAATACGGAGAAAAGCTCGCTCGCTCAGTCTCTTTTTCAATGGACAATATTCACAATATTAACTATACGCCTTGGGAGCCATAGTTCATTGTTCAGAAACTATCTTAGGCTCAGGGACAACAATTAAACTTATCGGCTTATAATTTCTAAGCACTACTAAGCTCGTCGGCGTGCCGGACTTTGATTTCCCCAGCGCATATACATAGTCATAAATATTCTTAATCCCCATACCATTAAACTGAATAATCGTGTCCTCAGCCAAGATTCCCGCCTTATCAGCAGGACTCCCCGCTTTTACCCCCATTAACTTTACGCCCTCTACCTGATCGGAATAATCGGGAATTGTTCCAAGGTAGACATTAAACTTTGTAGATCCTCTTTTAGGCTCAAGCACATCTGAAAAAGCGATTTTCTCCTGCGACGAGTCTAATTCAACGATAAGTTCCGAAATAAAACCCAGGACCTTGCTCTCTCCAACCTGGTTTATCTTTTCCCAGTCGTCTCCCGGAGTATGATAATCAGCATGAAGACCGGTGAAAAAATGAAGCACAGGAATTTTTTTAGCAAAAAACACTGATTGATCACTAGGAGCAAACCCTGAGTTATTCAACCCAATTTCAAAGTTGAAATCAGAATTCAAGTTGTTTATAAGATCTTTCCACCTAGGAGATGATCCAACGCCTAAAACGGTAAGCTTGTCCTTATCAAACCTTCCGATCATGTCCATATTTATCATTGCGACCGTTTTGTCTAAAGGGGCATTAGGATTATCAACATAATAAGAGGCACCGATCAATCCGAATTCTTCCGCTGAGAAGGCGATAAACACAAGGCTTTTTTTAAGAGATTCTTTCCTGCATGAAAAAAACTCACTTAGCTCAATTAGCCCCGCAACCCCTGAAGCATTATCGTCAGCACCGTTATGAATACTGCCCGTAGGGTAATCATTGTTTGCCCTTGACCCTCTCTCCCCTAACCCAATATGATCATAATGGGCGCCAATCACAATAAATTCGTTTTTTAATATCGGATCTGATCCTTCTAATAAACCTATTACGTTTGAACTCTCGCCCTTTTCTTCTATAAGTTCTGTTTTAATTGCGGCTTTAGTTTTTGGGATTAGAAACGAAGAATTATTTTTATTCGAAAGGTTTTCTTCTAGCTTCTTTAGATTAGTGCCTGAGTTTAAGAATAGCTCCTGGGCTTTTTCCCTTTTAAGTATCAATGAGTGAATACCCGAGTCAGAATATGAAGAGTCCCGACCTACTGAAGTTAAATCCTCCTCTTCGTCCTGAGAATACGGAGTAACAAAGATTATAGCCTTGGCCCCCTTCTCCCGGGCATTCATCGCTTTATATCTTAAGGCCGCATAATCGTAAAAAGGGCTCTCAGCATCGTAACCCTCCGGAGTGTAGCGAAGAACTAAGACAATCTTATCCCTTACATAGAGCCCCTTATAATCGTCATACTCAAGCTCAGGAGCACTTATTCCATAACCTGCAAATACCACCTCTCCGCTCACCTCTCCACTACTTGATAAACTCAGCGTATAGAAATCATGCTCCAGTTCTAACTCGGTTTTTGATTTATCTATTTCGAATTCAAGCTTATTTTGACCACCGAGCCTAATACCCTTGGTAAAAGAGAATTCCTGAAAGTAAGAGTTGTTGTCTCCCAGCGGCTTAAGCCCCGCTTTCTTAAACTGTGAGGAAATGTACTCTGCCGCTTTGTCCGCTCCGGGAGTGCCTGACATTCTTCCTCCGAGTTCATCTGACGCCAGATAGCGGATATGTGAAATAATGTCCTCTGGAGTGAGTTGCTCATTTTCACAATGGGGAATTGAGAACACCAATTTTGCGGGTGACAGCAACAAAACCAATACGAGATACAAAACTAATTTTCCACCCATAGATAAATAAATTACCACAAAATATTAAATACGTATTCAAAATCAACAATTAGGCTTCTAGCCGCGAATATAGAAATGATGTTGATATATCATCCCGATAGATTTTCCTTAATCCCTATAATCAATAACAACAGAACTTGAGAGCCCAAATATAGTTTGCAGAGAGGTTTAAACCATGTAAGACTTATTTTCTAAATAATATTGATGGAGCGAGAATGCATCCGACACTTTTTACAATAGGAGATATATCTGTCTCCTCTTTTTCTTTTATGGTACTTATTGCTTTTCTTGTAGCTTACTTTGTAGGAGAATCGGAGCTCAAAAGAAAGGGTTTGAATAGCAACCTTGCCGATCTGCTACTGATTGCCTGCGTCATAGGCGGCTTAGGGGGCGCAAAGATTCTTTTTCTATATCAACAAGTGCCTTTCTCAGATTTTATGTCTGATCCTGTTAGATATCTTGCTTCGGGTTTTACGTTTTTAGGAGGTTTTCTGGGAGCCCTTATTTTGATGTGGTTTGTTACACAAATGAAAAGGGTGAAATATTTGTTAGTAACTGATGCGGCGGCCCCTGCTCTAATCCTTGCATATGCCATCGGAAGAATCGGCTGTCTTCTAGTAGGAGATGACTACGGTATTCCGACAAATCTACCCTGGGCGCTTTCTTTTCCTAACGGCTCGCCTCCAACATACTTAACCGTGCATCCTACTCAAATTTACGATACCATCTCAATGTTAATATTTTTTATTATTCTTTGGAAAATACGCAAAAAAGATTTCCCGATAGGATGGATGACAGCGGTTACACTAATGGTATTAGGAGTGCAGAGATTCTTAGTAGAGTTTATAAGAAGTACAACACCTAGTTTTGTACCAGGCCTTTCTCAGGCCCAGATAATCTCCATAATACTCGTAGTTGTAGGGGGTGTAATGCTCTATAAGGTCAGTCAATACGAGGAAAAAGGCAAAGAGTCTCAAGTCTACTGAGGAGAGAGATAATGCACATTGTCATCATTGGAGCAGGACAGGTTGGATCTTTTATTGCGAGAAACCTTTCAATAGAGCACGATATAATCGTAATTGAAAGAGACAAAGAAACAGCTGAAAAACTAAGGGAATCATTTGACGTAATTATCCTAGAAGGGGACGGGGAAGACATATCGGTCCTTAAAGAAGCCCAAATTGAAAAAGCAGACGTTCTGCTCGCGGTCTCAGGAGATGACAGGACTAATATTATGGCATCCTTTTATGCCGCTTCTCTCGGTACACAAAAAATCATCGTACGAATCAGAAACCCGAATTACTTGGGATATCCCAAGCTTCTTAAAGATGCCGACATCTCGGTAGTGCATCCCTGGGCAATAATTTCTGAAAAGATTACAAGCCTGATAGGCTCCCCGTTTGCATGGAAAACTGAGACGCTGGCCATGGGAAAAATTAAGATGTTCAAGTTAAAGGTTGAAGACAACACACCTATTGTCGGAAAAACTCTTGCCAACCTGGGTCCCCCTAAATCGTGGATTTTCGTTGCAGTTTCAAAAAACGGGAAGATAACAATACCTAAGGGCGAGACAAAGCTTGAATCCGGCGATTATGTTTTCGCTCTGGGAGTGCCTGATGCGCTGGGCAAACTTAAAGAACTATTTGACGTTCATGAGAAAGAGATTAAATCCGCGGTCGTTGTCGGAGGCGGCAGGCTTGGAAGAGGAGCTGCAAAAATCCTCTCAAAAAACAATATATCGACTAAACTAATAGAGAGTAATCCTGAAAGAGCCAAAAAAGCGGCTGAGGATCTGGACCATGTACTCGTATTTAAGGGAGACGCTACAGACGCGGAAACTCTTAGAGAGGCGGGTATTGAGGCGGCAGATTATTTTATAGCGCTCACCGGGGATGATGAAAATAACGTCTTAAGCGCGCTTCTTGCAAGAAACCTTGGAGCAAAAAGAACCACCCTGCTCTATACAAAACCCGATTATATTGACGTAATCGAGGCCATAGGCGTTGATAGGGCGATAAGCGTGAGGCTGTCAGTGGCAAATGAAATCCTTAGCTTGCTGCATATGCACGGAGTAGCCCATGTCGCTCTCGTAGAAGAGGGAAAGGCAGAGGTTCTTGAGTTTGATATAAACTCAGAGACGAAAATACTGGGAACCCCTCTTAAAGATATCCATTTCCCAAGCGGTTCAATAATGGGAATTGCCCTTCGCGGGGAAGAAGTAATTATACCAAGAGGCGACTATGTTGCAGCTTTGGGGGACAGGGTCATTATTTTCACTCTCCCTGAAGCTGTAAAAAAAGTTGAGAAGATACTAGGACAGTGAATATTCGTTTCTCTCTTCATATAATCGGCAACTTCATGAAATTCCTGGGACTTTTAATGCTTGTCCCTGCGATTATCTCGGTTATTTATCATGAAAATGATTTATGGGCATTTATTATCTCAGCCCTAATTACCTCATCATTCGGATTTATTCTTGAGACTGTAACAAAACCCCCGGAAAAAATGAAGGAAATAGAGAGAAGGGAGGGCTTTTTAATCGCAGTCCTCTCCTGGTTTGCTGCCAGCATATTCGGCGCTATCCCCTATTTAATTTATGGAGTTTTTCAACATCCGGTAGATGCTTGGTTTGAATCTGTAGCCGGGTTTACAACCACAGGTGCAAGCGTTTTGACAAATATAGAAGCCTTACCTCATGGAATGCTGTTCTGGAGAAGCTATAGTCAGTGGCTTGGGGGTATGGGCATAATCGTTTTAGGAATTGCCATTCTTCCCAGACTCGCGGTGGGCGGTATGCAGTTAATGGGTCTTGAAGCTCCAGGACCTACAACAGAAAAAATAACGCCCAGAATTGCGGAGACCGCAAAAAAACTTTGGGGAGTATATGTACTTTTATCAATTGTACTTGTTGCATTCTTACTATTTGCAGGCATGCCGATATTCGACTCGATACTCCAGTCACTAAGCACCTTATCCACCGGCGGATTTTCACCAAGAAACTTAAGCGTTGGCTCTTATAATAGCTCTTTAATTGATGCAGTAATTACTATTTTTATGTTCTTAGCCGGGATGAATTTTGTTCTTTTATACTGGTCTCTACATGGGGATTTCAAGAAAATAGCTAGGAATTCAGAATTCAAGTTTTACTTTGTTATTAATCTTGCGGTAATCCTGATTGTTTCAATTGAGCTATGGTCGACAATGTATCCAAGTTTTTTTGAGGCAATAAGATACGGCAGTTTTCAGGTCGTATCAATAAGCACGGGCTCCGGATTTACTACAGCGAACTATGACCTCTGGCCCTCCTTTTCTAAGTGGTTCCTTTTGATTCTTATGTTCTTCGGCGGATGTGCGGGGTCAACAACGGGGTCAATAAAGATCATACGGATAATGGTTCTATTCAAAAAGGGCTATCAGGAATTACACAAAATCATCTATCCCCGTGCAGTAGTACCAATTAGAGTAAACACAAAGCCTATTACACCGGAAGTTATATCCAGTATTACAAGCTTTTTCTTAATCTATCTATTTATTTTTCTAGTCTCTACACTTCTAGTTTTAGCTGCAGAGGATCTCCCAATTATTACTGCAATCTCAGCATGCGCAGCTTCAATCGGGAATGTAGGCCCGGGGTTAGGAGAAGTCGGCCCAGCAGGAAATTACGCGAATCTTACAAGTTTTACAAAAATCGTACTTTCTTTCTTGATGATAATTGGAAGGCTTGAGCTGTTTACTATTCTGGTCATATTTACACCGGCATTCTGGAGAAGGTAATCCCCGACTACAAACAAAACCCGTTAAATCCTTTTACTTTAAATATGCTATGGTAATATTCTGAGCGTTTGAAATAACGAGAAATTATCCAAAGAATAAATCCGAAATTATTCTCATTCACAAAAAGATGAAAGTAATATTTGACCCAGAAGAGCCGATAGAAAATTCTACTTCCGCTACAATTGGAAACTTTGACGGAGTCCATGTAGGACATAAAAAAATTATTAGCGCCGTCAAAGAAGAGGCTCAACAACTGGGGATCAGCTCCTGTGTTATAACTTTTCATCCCCATCCGCAGAAAATTCTTCAAAATATTGATATCCCGCTTTTAGTTCCCATAAGAGAAAGGTTAAAGCTTTTGGAGAAAGAGGGGGTTGATGTTGTAGCGTGCTACACTTTTACAAAAGATATAGCCAAGATTCCGGCAAAAGATTTCGTCACAGACATTCTCATTGGCAAGCTTAACCTTAAGCACTTGATTGTAGGACCGGACTTTTCATTCGGAAGGAAAAGAGAGGGAAACTTGGATCTTTTAAATAAAATGGGAAGGGAATATGGCTTTGATACGAAAGTCGTTGAAACTGCCCTAATTGAGGGTGAAATAGTCAGCAGTACTTCAATTAGAAACCTGCTCAGGGAAGGCAACGTGGTAAAAGCCGGCAAATTCCTGGGATATAATTTTTATATCGAGGGCCAGGTGAAGGAAGGAGAAAAAAGGGGAAGACAAATCGGGTTTCCCACGGCGAATCTGGATACGGATTGGGATATCCTTCCAAAAGTCGGGGTTTATGCGACACTGGCACATGTAGGCGATAGAAAGCTTCATAGCATAACTAATGTGGGTTATCAGCCTACTTTCGGGGATAATGAACTTTTAATTGAAACGCACATATTTAACTTTAATGAAGACATATACAGGAAAAGAATAAAGATAGAGTTTGTAGACGGGGTAAGGGATGAGCAAAAATTCGATGGTCCAGGGGCCCTGGTTGAGCAAATAAAAAAAGACGTTGAGAGAGTAAACATCATACTTTCGAAAAACTAGTTTATTATAATCGAAGTGAGGACAATAAATGGGAGTAAAAGCAACTACAGATATTTACGGCATATTTGGTCATCCGGTAAAACATAGCCTGTCGCCTGATATGCATAACAGCGCATTTAGCACTCTTGGGCTTAATTCAGTTTACGTAGCGTTTGATATAGATCCTGAGAATATTGAGGAGGCGACAAAGGCGATAAGAATAATGGGAATAAAAGGGATCAATATCACTATTCCGCATAAACAGACAATTATCCCTTATTTAGATGAAGTATCTCCTGATGCTAAGCTTACAGGGGCTGTTAATACAGTTAAAAACGAGAATGGCAAGCTCTCGGGCTACAACACTGATGTAGGCGGGTTTTTAAGAGCGATTAGAGAAGACCTCAATTTTAGCCCTGAAGGCAAGACACTCTTTCTAATCGGTGCCGGCGGTGCGGCACGTGCGATTCTTTCGGCATTTTGTATGAACGGTGGCAAAGTTGTCTATATTGCAGATATAATACAAGACAAAGCCCAGGAACTTGCAAACCAATTTAAAGCTAATTTCCAAAACATTGCGATTGAAACTGTGTCACTTGAAGATAAGAAAATATTAGAGCAAAAATTCGATGAAGCTGATATTTTAGTAAATGCATCTCCCGCCGGAATGGACGGTGTGGGATCCCATAACATACCCCTTACAAGCCTTAATAAAAATGCTGTAGTTTATGACCTCGTTTATAAGCCCCCCAATACTAAGCTTTTAACAGATGCTAAAGAGCTGGGACATAAAGCCTCCGGCGGACTCAGTATGCTGCTTTACCAGGGAGCCGAGAGCTTTGAGATTTGGACAGGAGAGAATGCGCCTGTTGAAATTATGAAAAAAGCACTCGGATACTAATCTTATTTACTCTTCAAAAAACTTTTAAATCAAACTTATAAAGATATTGCCTTTGGGTATTGGCAAACATTGCTTCTTTATGAGATAATGAGACTATAAAATCAAACAATAAACCGGAGGAATTATGAAAGTTAGCAGCGATGCGGGTGACTTTGATATTACTATTAAAGATGCGTCTGTTGAAGGAGATTTTGTAGTTATAACTGGGCAGATGGGTGTTTGGGACTCTCATATTTATATGACTCCCCAAGACATATGGAAATTCACTTCTATCTTTCTCCGCCCGGCAGTAATACTCTATATGCTCAAAATACCTTTCAGGTCACTTTTCGGATCTTCTTCAGGAAATGAGGATAAATAATATATACGTTAAATGCTTTCTCAGCTGTTTTTGGATTCAAGAACTTCCGGATTCACCAAATATTTAGGAATATTTCCACTGAGCGCAAGCTCCACACTTTGAACGGCCATACCTATCATCCTTTCACGTGTTTCTATAGAAGCGCTGCCTATATGAGGCAGTAAAACAGTGTTTTTAAGTTCTAGGAGTTCATTGTTAACTTGCGGCTCGTTTTCAAATACATCAAGCCCGGCGCCCCAAATTGACCCCTCTTTAAGGGCAGCCGCAAGCTCGCTTTCTTTTATGATCGGCCCTCTGCCCACATTTACGATAATAGATGTAGATTTCATCTTTCGAAACTCATCCAATCCGAACCTCCCCCTTGTGCCCTCATTCAGTGGTGCTGTAATTACTATAAAATCCGATTCTTTAAGGAGGGTCTCAAAATCTACAAAAGCTGCCCCGGTTTCATCCTCAGCCTTTTGATTTCTACTCCTGTTTTGATAAATAACCCGCATATTAAAACCTTGCCCCCTTTTAGCTACTGCCGTTCCGATTCTCCCCATGCCGTAAACACCCAAGGTTTTTTGATGGATGTTCATTCCTAGAAGCAGCGACGGGTGCCAGCATGAAAATTTGCCCTCTCTTACGTAAGCATCCGCTTCAATAATTCTTCTTGCTACAGAAAACATCAAAGCCCAGGCAAGATCAGCGGTTGTCTCTGTAAGCACGTTTGGAGTGTTGGTAACGAAAATACCCTTTTCGGTCGCATAGGGGATATCGACATTTTCATGCCCTACCCCTGAGTTTGATACGATTTTTAAATCGGGACAGAGATCGATCACCCTTTTATCTACCATATCCGATACTGTTGTAATTAGGGCAACGGACCCTTTAGCATTTTCCAGGAGCTCGTCTTGAGTAGGCAGGGTAGTTTTTGGAAATACCTCTACATCGTATTTTTCCGCGAGTCTCTTTACCGATTCTCCAGGATATTGAGAGGTTACAAAAATCTTTTTCATTTACCTTCAAAAGGATCGGGAATTCCCGGATGCCAGAGTTTAAAATGATTCTTATGGTTTTCGGTATAAGCGCCCGGCGGATAGAATTCGTCATAGAAGTCTAGGTCCAAGTGATGAGCCTGAACCATAAACCTGAGAAACATCGGATCTGAGAAAGCGGGGAACCTGCCGTAAGTATCATAGAGATAGTTGCAAATATCTTTTACTACCTGTATCTCTTCTTTGCCGGGCCTTTCAACCTCTCCTAATACACCCTCAGGACTGAGATACGGCATAGTATGGGACTCCCAATTACTCCACTTTGCATCATTGAAAGCTTCTACCGCCTCCCCCATATCTTTATAATAAGGCGGGCAGTAAGCCTGGAACAGACCATCTTTACCAACTGCAACTGGATTCGGGTTTCCCGTATCGCCTTTTACTTCAGGCGTAATGAACCTAAAGCCAAGACCTTTATTAAAAGGCGTCCCACCAAGCATGAACATGCTTGCAAATCCGCTAAAGAGCCACCCACCAAGTCCCAGCGTCTGAAGTGTCAACGCCATATTCTGGCCCATAAACGCCTGCTCGGCTATATATCCGTTTGCAAACCTTAGCTCGGCTTCTATAAGCGGCATGCGTTTACCTTTATCAAGATAGCCGCTCTCTAGCCACTGGGCAGTTCCGGGAAGTCTTAAATTATGGAGCTCATCTACAAAATTAAACCTGTGATCGGGTCTCATATAGAAGAATAAGAGGTTTATAATACAGGCTGAGAGATCCGTAACTGGCATAAATAATGAAGTGCCGGGTTTGTTCACATTCCAGAGATTATGTCCTGCCAGTCCGGGCGGCTTAGAAGGCAGATCGGCACGCTTATCTTCAAGCTTAATCCTGGACTCCCTAAACAGTTCTAATATTTTATCGACCCTCTTATCACGGCTAAGCCCTTCAAGCCCCCTAAAATCCTCGGCCTGTTTATCATGCATTTTTATCATGTACGTAGCTTCGTCATTGGTGTAAAAAAGCTCGGTCCTGTGAACATCTCCAAGGGCTGGGATAGTTTTGCTAGTAAACTGCATTTCCAGATCAAGTCCTACATGCGGGGGAAAATCGGAGAGGTTTATATTTTTTATTCCGAGACCGTTCCAAACTATTAAGGCTTCCTCAAGCTCAGTCAGGGGTACAGATTCGTGCTTGGATTTATATTGAAGCGGTCCCTTTTCGATCTCCATCCCGAGACCGAACCTTCTCGATCTTCTCTCGAAAAGAGCATCCATAAATTTGTAGTCAACTGCAACATCAAGCCCCGGCGGATATTTTCCCATTTTCTCCTAATCTCCTTTGGATTTTGTGAGTTAGTTTAGCAAATAAGGGTATCTTAGCCAAATCCTAAAATGAATCAAATATTTGTAGTAAGCGGAAGATTCATCTTTTATACTTATATGTATAGTGAAATCTAATTCTATTTATTTTAAGATTATATTGTTAGCTTCGGTTCTGTTTATGATAGGGTGCGCGTCCGGTCTCTACGGAGGCGGGAATCAAGTTCCACCTATTCCAACCACTAATACGAGTGAAGATGGTGCAACTATTTCAGTAACTCCGTCATTCTGGCCGTGGACTCCAAAAAACCTCCGGAATTATGTAGCACCCTATTACGTAACAATTACAAACAACTCCAACAGGACGATAATAATTGACTTTGAAGATATTGTGCTCTTCGATCAATTTAAGACACAGTACACTCCTCTATCTCCTGATACGGTAGCGAGTATTTTCAATACTTCTTCCGGGACTGTATATCAGGGAGGTTATTCTTACCCACGAGTATCGGTAGGTGTAGGACTGGGTTTTGGGGGAGGATATTACGGCAGACGCGGTCACAGGCACCGTGGTTATCACGGCGGTTACAGATCGTTCGGTATTTACGGATATTCTCCGGTGTATTATTACCCGCCGCCTTATTACTATTCAAAGCCTGTGAACACTTCAGATATATTAACCCAGGCCCTTAGCCTTGGACCTGTGTATCCCGGGGCAACTGTAACCGGGTTTCTTTACTTTAGACATACAATAGCTGAAGCAAGCCAGGTTACTCTGGATATAGGCTATACGTTAGAAGGAACTACAAAGCATCAGGTAATCAGCTTTCCCTTTGATTTGGGACTCAGGAATTAGCTGTTAAACAAATTTAATTCTCTTCATCGTGGAAATATAGAATAAAGAATAGTGATAATGCATAGATCATCTGAGAGCCTACAACTCCCCATTCCTGCCTGAGGGACATTCCGAAGATTAGCACACCTATAAGCAAAAAACCCAAAACTAGTCCTAACCTTAACTTAACACCGGTAATCAGAATTATACCGATAATTAATTCTATAATTGGTATGGCGTAAGCCAGTAACCTGACAGAGAAAGGAAGTAAAAAGGTATCACTAAAGTCATCAACCATTCCATTGGCAAACCCGCTATAATCGCCTAAAACTCTTACGGCCCCATGCATAAAAAAGTTAATGCCCGTGACAATACGAAGCAATAGGACCGCGAGCTTTTTATTGCTCATTTGGAAGTATTTCATATTAGATATCTTGTTAGGAAAATAGACTTAGAGAATCGCTCATTTCTTTTCATGAAGTTCTTGTAGTTGCTTAAATATCTTCTTTTCTTCTTTTGAAGGCTTTTTAGGTATTACTACTTGAATGGTGAGATAAATATCCCCTCTTCTTCCCGATCTAAATCCCGGCAGGCCTTCGTTTCCAAGCCGCATCACAGTCCCCGGCTGTGTGCCTGCAGGAATTTTTACCTCTACCTCTCCAACTAGTGTAGGGATATCTATCTTTGTTCCAAAAACCGCATCCGGGATCTGAAGTTTAATATCGCGGTAGAGGTGCTCGCCTTTTCTCTTAAACCTCTTATCTTTCTCGGTACCTATTACAACTATCAAATCACCGGGAGGAGCTCCTCGATCGGGGCTCAGATTACCGTGTCCCGGTACTCTTAAGGCCATCCCTTCTTCTATGCCCGGGGGTACATTGATTTCTACTTTTGTTTCCCTCTCTACACTTCCTCTACCGTCACAATCCGGGCAGAGCTCTTCAATAAAGACTCCCTGGCCCTGACAAGCCGGGCAAACTGCAACTTGCTGAAATGTCATGCCTTGCTGATGAGTTGTGTAAACCTTTTGTCCCGCCCCATCACACTCGGCACATTTTTTAGGCTCTGTCCCTGCTTTGGCTCTTGATCCTTCGCAGGAAGGACAAGCCTCAAAACGGTTGTAAACAACAGTCTCTTCGCCGCCGGTAAGTATCCGCTTTAAGGGTACTTTTATTTCGACCTCTACATTGCTCCCCCTGGAAGGACCTCTCCGTCTTCCGCCACGACCAAAACCAAATATGTCATCAAAGATGGAACCTCCACCACCGCCTCCGAAAATATCTCCGAAGTTGATATTGCTGTAAATATCTTCTGAGGACATGCCGTCTAATCCTGCAAAGCCGCCTCTGTCGTAACGGGAGCGCTTTTCGGGATCCGATAGAACCCCGTAGGCTTCGGATAATTCTTTAAACTTATCCTCAGCGTCAGGCTCTTTGTTGTGATCAGGATGGTACTCCATCGCAAGCTTGCGATAGGCTTTTTTCATTTCCTGCGGGTCTGCATCACGTGATACGCCCAGCACTTCATAATAATCCCGTTTTCCGGCTGCCATATGGATATACCCCTTAAGGACTTATATATTACTTATTTCTCAATTTACAAGTCTACAAGTTGAATTTAGTTAGAGTATTACTAGGATTTAACAATCTTATTTTATACGATATGGGAAACATTGCCAACACATTGAATAGTCTTTAATGATGACTAGAGATGCAGAGCTTTCTTCAAAAATTTCCCCGTGTGAGACTTCTTACATTCAGCTACTTCCTCGGGAGTTCCTTGAACAACTATATGCCCGCCTTTATCCCCACCCTCTGGACCAAGGTCAACTACATGATCAGCAGACTTAATTACATCCAGGTTGTGTTCGACAACAAGAACCGTATAGTTGACCTTGGTCCAGAGGGTGGGGATAAAGGCGGGCATATAGTTGTTCAAGGCACACCGGAAGAAGTTGCCGAATGTAAAAAATCCCATACTGGAAAGTTTTTAAAAAAGATTCTCAATAAATAGAAACTAAAAAGGGAGCCGAG
>Ga0209013_10002111_pt1 | contig 18137 bp, 19 predicted proteins | sample Cruoilmetagenom2_FD_187291 | JGI IMG/M metagenome (GOLD analysis project Ga0209013, IMG submission 187291) | Oil polluted marine microbial communities from Coal Oil Point, Santa Barbara, California, USA - Sample 2 (SPAdes) (version 2) | ecosystem: Environmental > Aquatic > Marine > Oil seeps ...
CGTAATCAAGGGGTATTACGTTATGAACCAAAAGGTGGAGGTCGCCACGGTGGACAAGTTCACCTTGATCATCCTGTATTTGGTCGTGTCGTCATTGAACGGGTAAAAGGAAAGTCAGCTGGGGACGTAACGGTACTCTTTGAAGACGGCACACGTGGGGACGAGGAATCGTTAAAGAACGTTCTCTATCGCTATGATCGTACTTCTTATGAATCTATCTTTTCGTTTTCCATCCATCAATTACAAAACTTTGAGAAAATGACCGAAGATGAATTAAGTCGTACACTACTCGCTTCAGGTACGACAGGTGTCGAAACATTGACGAAACTTGAACAACGAGCAACAAAAGAAATGAATAACTTATTTAAGAAATCTGGCAAAAACCCAGAAATGAATGTAAAGATAGAAGAAATTCGTAGCCTGGAGCAGACATTGAAAGAAACACGGAAAAAAATTGATCAATATGAACCTTCTATCATTCGTATAGCTGAAATTGATCAAAAGCTTGATGAATTAAAAAATCAAGAACACGAATTGAAACAACTAAATGAACAAATGGCCAAATACCGTCAAGCAAAGCCTTTGCTAGAACAAAAAAATCAACTCGTGGTACAAATAGCTGAGATAAATCAAGAGTCTTTTCCACCCGAGGGAATTCGAAGATATGAATCATTAATAGATCGGATGCAAGAACTTAACATTCAAATGGATCAACTTATTCATGACATCGATAAGGCAGAGAACCATTTTAAAGAAGCGTTATCAGTCGAACGTATAAAAGAAATGGAAGACTTGCTTACAAAAGAAACCGAATGGCATCACTTGCAACTACGCAAACAACAGTTGATAAAAGAAACGGAAGAATTAAAGAGTGAGATTGATCAGCACGCTCGATTACTTGGAATCAAAAGTGACTCACACTTTGAACAAATAATGAGAATGGATGTGTCACTTCAAAAAGAAGAACATTTCCAACAAATCATACAAAACATGCAGCGGGCAGATGAATCCTACCGTTTTGAAACTCAAGGGCACCATCGTTTACAGGCAGAGATTCAAGAACTGCGACGTAATACAGAGCAATTACAGGCAACTGCTCCAAGCGAAAGGGAACAGCAACAAGTAACGAAACTTCAACCGTTAATCCGACAAGTCGCAGAGTTAAAAGCTCGAGAACAAGTGAATATGAGGCCAACAGTTGCAAGTACAAACACTTCTTTAATTATACTCTGTCTAATCGTATTGGCAGCGTTTAGCGGGGCATTTCTTCTTCAAAATTGGTGGATTGCTGCAGGGGGGATTCTTCTAGCAGCACTTATATATGTTGTTCTCTCAAGAAATGATCAAGCAACCGAACAAGTTCCAGTAAAGGATTATAAGTCAGAAATCACATCGCTAGAAAATGAGCTCTCACATGTAGAACAACTGGTTGAAAAAGTACGTTTGTATCATGATAGAATGGCCATGCTAACACAACAAAAAGATGAAAAAGAACATGTAATGAAAGTGATTGAACAAAAAAAGCAACAGATACAACAAAAACAGGCAGAAGCAAAAGAGGCCCTAGATGAATTTTTGCAACAGCATGGTTTTGATGGGTTAGTGCATCCACAACTGTTTCCAGAGCTGATAAAACGTATTCGTAAAATTCAAGAACTACAGCAATCATTGGTTCAAAAAATAGATGAATTCAATGTCATTATCGAACGTATTCATAAATGGTTATCAACTATGATTCAAGTGACGGGTGTATCACTATCCGAAAATCATGCCTACAATATTTTGCGAAACACCTATAGTGAGTTAAAAGACCGATTAAAAGAGATGGGAAATATACAAGTAAAAGTAAGCGAGTGGAAGTCATTACTCGCTGAAAAACAAAAACTATATCATGCTCAAGCCAAGAACATACAATCATTATGGAAAGAGGCTCATGTTGAATCGGAAGTGGCCTTTTATGCCGCTGACGCAGTCTACAGGAACAAACAAACCCTACTACATGAATTACAAGCGATTAATAGCCAACTCGTTTCTATTGGTGAGATTATAGTGCCGAAAACAAGTGATGTGTCACAACTTGACGAACTTGATTCGCAATTTAATCATATATTGTCGACGCGCAATGAACTATTAGAGGAAAAAGCCTTACTGAAACAACAAATAGGTTCATTGTTAAGCGATGAACGATATGGACATACCTTGCAACAATTCGAACAGAAAAAAACGGAACTCGCAGAACTGGCTCATAAATGGTCAGTCCATAAAGCAGTAACAGAAGCAATTCGTCAAACCATGCATAACTTAAAAGAAAAACGTCTCCCAAATGTCTTAGAAAAAGCACAACAGATTTTTAAACAGTTAACACATGATCGTTACGAGTCGCTTGAAGTGAATGAGCTAGGGGTTTTTGAAGCGGTAAATAAATCTGGAATCCATTATTATATTTCAGAGCTTAGTCAAGCAACAAAAGAACAGGCATATATATCCTTAAGATTTGCATTAGCAGAATCTCTTGTTGATACTGTACCATTTCCGATATTAATGGATGATCCATTTGTACATTTCGATCGTTTCCGTACACAACAAATGGTACAATTAATGACAGATTTAGAGAATCAGCATCAATTTTTCTATTTTACATGTCATGAAGACATGAAGACGATTTGGCCGCATGCGAACGTTATTGACGTCGCAACATTGCGGAATGAGAGGAGTGTACTATCCACATGACAGGTATAACAACATTAGCTGTAGGAGAAGCAGTAGATCACTTTTTATTGATTAAACAATCAACTAAAGCTTTTACCACTACAGGGAATCCCTTTATGACACTAATTTTACAGGATAAGAGTGGCGATATTGAAGCTAAACTTTGGGATACAAATGATGAACATGAAACTCTTTATCATGCAGAGGCAATAGTACGAGTTGGGGGAGAAATTCAACATTATCGTGGTAAAAACCAGTTGCGTATAAAAAGTATTCGCCCAATCAAAGACGAGGAAGGTATTTCGTTAAGTGACTTGGTACCAGCCGCTGACAAGCCAAAAGAAGTGTTATTTGAAGAATTAATGCAATTTTTCTTTGAAATGAAAAATCCATCCATTCAACGCATTACACGACACTTATTGAAAAAACATCAAGAAGCTATCATGACATACCCTGCAGCAACCAAAAATCATCATGACTACGTGTCTGGTTTAATCGATCACGTGGTATCGATGTTAAAACTGGGGAAATCATTGTGTGACTTATATCCTTCATTGAATAAAGACTTACTATATGCTGGAATTATTTTGCATGACGTGGGGAAAGTAACTGAACTCTCAGGTCCAATAGCGACATCATACACAGTAGAAGGGAATTTACTGGGCCATATCACAATTATGGTTAACGAAATTTCTAAAGCTGCAGAAGAACTAAAAATCGAGGGTGAAGAAGTAATGCTCCTTCAACATATGGTTCTGTCACATCACGGAAAAGAAGAGTGGGGCAGTCCGAAAAGGCCAATGTTACGTGAAGCTGAAATGCTTCACTATATCGATAATATTGATGCTAAAATGAACATGCTTAATCGGGCGCTAAACAAAACAAACCCAGGTGAATTTACTGAGCGTTTATTCCCACTTGATAATCGTTCATTTTATAAACCGACATTTGAGTGAAAAGTGCTGTTCACTTTAGTTGTGCTACAATAAAAGTGTAACAGGCACTTTGGGCTTGAATGGTAATGATTTCACTAAAGGGCTAGTTGATTATATAGATGAAAAAAGGCGCTTCCGCGATGGAAGCGCCTTTTGCTATGCTACTTATTTAGTAGCAGTTTCTTCAGTTTTCAAGAATTGATCAATGGCACCTTTTAACTCTTTGTCTTTGATGTCAATTTTCGCATCTTGCATTAGTTTAGAAATGCTTGGTAGTAATTCTTGCATTTTAAATGTTTCTGCAATTGCTTCTTTATTTTCTTCGAATGTCCCAATATCTGCTGCGTCACGCTTATCCGTTACTTGAATAACGTGATAACCAAATTCAGACTTTACAGGCTCACTAATTTCATTTACTTCTAAAGCTAATGCTGCATCAGAGAATTCTTTTACCATTTTATCTGACGTGAACCAACCAAGCTCGCCGCCTGATTCTTGTGCAGCTTGTTCAGTCGAGAATTCTTTTGCTACTTCAGCAAAATCAGCACCACCATCAAGCTTAGCTTTTACTTCTTTCGCTGTTTCTTCGTCAGCTACTAAAACGTGACGTGCATTTAATTCTACCTTCATGTTTTCGTATTGTGCTTTAATATCTTCATCAGATACTTTAATTGCATCTAATGCTTTTTCTTGCAATAAATTCAATCGAATATATTTTTTATAACTTTCTTCCGTTTGACCTTGTTGTTCAAGCCCAGCTGCGAAGCTTTCACCTGCTGCTTCTTTTTCTTTATCGAATTGTGCAGTAACTTCCTTATCTGTTACTTCATATTCTTCAGCTAATACTTTTTCAAGGACTAGTACTTGTAGAGCTTCTTTACCCACTGACGCTTTCATTTCTTCGTAAAGTTCATTTTTTGTAATGTCCCCAGATTTTGAAGTAACAATTACATCTGAATCTTTTGAAGCCGAATCGTCATTGCATGCTGATAAAGTTAATACTGATGCTGCAAGTGTTAATGCTAATACAGACTTTTTCATGGGAAACCTCTCCTAACTATCTTCTTAATGCCGTAGTTACTATAACATAAACGATACGAAAATAAAAATGGTTCCCTCCATGCCTACAAATGATGAAAATAGGAGCATACGATAACTAAGAGAAAGGGGGTGTGCGAAGTGAGTGGTGGATACCAACAACATTCTAGCTTTGCGTTAATCGTTGTATTATTTATTCTTTTGATTATCGTAGGTGCAGCATTCCTATATTAATTTAAATGTCTTACAGGCCGAGATAAGTAGACTTAGATCAAACTTTTACCTGTAGGATAAGTGATGAGTATGATTTTATACTCGGAAACAGAAAAAAGAAAAAGTCCATTTGCCTACTGTCAGGCGAATGGACTTTTTTATGCGGTTAATAAGATTTCAACATAAAAGGAAACCAGTAAAATCGTTACTAAAACATTAATTGTACGGAATATCTTTGTTTGCTTCTCTTCAGGAATTTCTCGTTGAACACATAGAGCATACGTCATTCGATTAATTTGGAACAAATACACAATCGAGAATAGAACTAATATCGCGATGATCATGTCTATTCCTCCCCTCTGCCAATCTTCATTAGCATATCAAAATTTAGAGAAAAAGAACAGTAATCCGACTACATTATTGTAGGAGGAACTAAAATTTCATATCCTGTTTCTGTTTCTTCAATTAATGCTTTCTTTGGTGATCGAGCAAGATTTTTTATATATAATAAATCAATTAGGCAAAGACCACAATGATAAGCGAGCAACATAGTAAAGTAATGGCCAAAAGCAGGAAGTAAAAAAGCTCCAGCAATTAACAAAGTATTGATTAAAAGAAAAGGAGTAACTAAAGCTAATAAAAAACGTGCCTTAGGGACTGGTTCTTTTACTCGAATAGATAAAATCGGCATAAAGCCCATTTGTTTTTTTATTGAACATTGAACCCGATTCCGATAACGAAATAAAGGAATAAAATGAAGGCTTTTATGAACGGGATACAATAAGATTAGACTAACTAAAAAAATGACAAATCTTTCGTCTGAAAGATGATGGTTGTTTAGTATTTCAAGCATTACATAAAACAACGCAAAGACTGCAACTACTAGTAATGTAGACAACATGAAAATACGATCAAATCCGTATTGTTTTTTAACGTTAATGGTTTTCCAGCAGTGCACGGTATGCATCCCCTATTGTGAAAAATAATATACTTGCAGTTACATACAATACGAGGTTTCCATGTGAAAAGCAAGGACATTAATTATTACATTTTAGAGAGCGTTTTCAATTCTTTTGGCTCACTCCATATAATTGGTGAGCACGGGTTTTATATTTCCAATCTTCTCATCAAAAGATTGATCCATGTTTTTGAAAGAATGCTCAAAAATCTCCATAAAATCTTCCCCGTAAATATTACGAATAACAGCCATCACTTCCATGAATTCAGGAAAACGACCATATAAGTCTTTTAAAGGGAGAGATCCCTCAATCACAGAGTGAGGGGAGTCATGGTAATGCTCAATCATATTAATCAGCAATTGTTCACCTTTTTCAGTTAGTTCTATATATGTATTGCGTTTATCATCTTCACGTTTAGAAAATGATAAAAGACCACGTTCTTCTAATTTCTTTGAAAAGTTAAAGGCAGTTGATACATGCATCACACCAAATTTAGCTACATCTGATATGGAGGCACCTTTTAAATGATAAGAAATCCATAATATATGATGTTCATTAATATTCAACTCATAAGGTTTTAACCATTGTTGCCAATCTTTTTCGACAGCTTTCCAAAGTGCTTTTGATAGCTGAGCAATTCGCTGGCTGTAGAGCATAGCTTCTTTCATTGTATACATTTGATCTGACATGCAACCACCTACTTTCTCCAAAATTCCATTTTTATAATTATACCAATAAAGCAAAAAGAATCATAGTTTGAATGTTTAAAAAATTGTATGGTGGACAGTTTTTGTTCACAATTAAACTAGTGGTAACAATAAAAAATGCCCTACAACTAATTGTAGGACAGGGCAGTGTATTTAATTGATTTCGGATGAAGATTGTTTAGTTTGTTTCACTAAAGACTTTTCTAGTTCTTCCATTGCCGTTAATATAGAAGCTATTTCATTTTGTAAATTTTCTTGCATGGGTGCAGTTTCAGATTGCCAAGCTTGAACTGACACTTTTAATTCTTCAATCGTTTGTGGGATTTCTGTCTTTGCTTCTTTTGATAAACCCGCGATTGATTTCTTCAAATCGCTAATTTGGAACTTAACTTCAGCAAGTTTCTCTTTCCAATCAGAAGAAACTGTTTTGACATTAGAACGTAAATCGCTACCTGATTGAGGAGTTGAAAATAAGACAGCTGCTGATCCAGCGATAACACCAGTTACCAAACCAACAAAAAATGTAGATGCCTTCATGATAGATGCACTCCTTTCATATATATGTATACTATTCCTTCTTATCAATTAATTAAAACATGAAGGACAAGCTCTGACAACAAGAAAAGCGGAAAGCGCCACTCTAGCCTGACACCGTCGCTGGAAGGTCCGATTCGAAAGCCTGCTTTCGCATGAGGACCTGAAGCTTAGGTGCAGGCTGGCGCTTGTAGCTAGACAACAAGAAAAGCGGGAAGCGCCATTCAAGCTCGACGCCCGTGATGGAAGGATGAAAGGTGAATCGCCTTTCTAACCCCATACTGTGGCCCGCGAGCTTGCGCTTGGAGCTAGACAACATGTAATGATACAAAAAGCGGCCTGCCAAGTTGGCAGACCGCATAGGAATTTAGTTTGCAAGTGCCGTTTCAAATCTAGAACGTTTCACTAGCTTCGTAACAATCGGGAATATAAAGAAAAAAGCAATTGTGTTCATTGCTACAGCTGGTAAAACAGCGCCAAGAACTAGGCTGCTAAAGGGAATGCCTATATCTACTCCAAGTACAAAAATGGCAATGGATAGGAAGGTCACACCGGATAAAAAAGTTCCTAATCCCGCAAGTATACATACAAGAGGAAGTTTACTAGTTAATTGTTTTAATGCAACAACTACTGCAAAAAAGACAAACGCTGTTACAAATTTATCAACCACGTTCGGAATAAACCCTGCTGGGAAAGTTGAAAATATTCCCGATATCACGCCAGTTGTTAAAGCGAGTAAAAAAACATGGGATGCTTTCGGGAATAAAATAATGCCAATAAACATCATGGTTAACATGAAGTCTGGTTTGACCCCACCACTAAACCCCGGGATCATTAAGTACAATGCAGCACCTACACTAACTAGTAGGGCCATTAAAACTAAATTTTTCGTATTCATTTGCTCATCTCTCCTCAACTTTTCTCAACTATTTTTTGGCTTCCCCTGACGTATCCTGTGATCGGCAGCGAGAAACTTATTTATAATCTTACAGACACTCATTGTTTATTGCAAGGTCATTTAGTTAGATTTGCGCGGATCTTATCGGCATACTCACTAAACATTTCGTTCGTATATTGTTTTTCTTTGGTTAGCCATGATGCTTTAAATCCATCTGTCTGGTCATATCTCGGAATAAAGTGTAAGTGGAAATGAAAAACACTTTGTCCAGCGGGAGCACCATTATTATTTAGTAAGTTTAATCCCGCAGGTTGAAATGCTGACTTTAGGGCCTCAGCTAGTTTGGGTGCAACCGAGAATAATTGCCCAGCTTCTTCTGAAGACATATCATAAACATTTTCATGATGCTTTTTCGGAATTAGTAACGTATGTCCTTTTGTTAAGGGCATTATATCCATAAAAGCAAGCACATGATCGTCCTCATAAACTTTTGTACTAGGAATTGAACCGTCTACAATTTTGCAAAATAAACAATCACTCATAGATTTCACGTCCTCTCTCATTATATTGCTCATTTTATCATATATTTAGAACGAGGTTATGTTAGGTGTTGGGAGATTTTACATGAATTTTTTGATATTATGAAGATAGAGAAGAGGTGCCTTTGATGAATGTATTGGATGTTAACTCGATAACGGGTGGATACACACGTAAACCTGTTATTCATGATTTATCTTTTTCTGTCGCACCTGGAGAATTAGTCGGATTAATCGGGCTAAATGGGGCAGGGAAAAGTACAACAATAAAACACATTATCGGATTAATGAACCCTAAAAATGGAGAGATTCGGCTGAATAATGTCACATTTGAAGAAGATATGGACAAGTATCGATCTTCGTTTTCTTATATTCCAGAAACGCCAGTTCTATATGATGAATTAACTTTAAAAGAACATTTAGAACTGACTGCTATGGCCTATGGATTAGACGAAGTAACGTTAGCCGCACGTTCTGAATTATTGTTGAAAGAATTTAGAATGGAAAAACGCTTGAATTGGTTTCCTTCACATTTTTCAAAAGGAATGCGGCAAAAAGTCATGATTATGTGTGCCTTTTTGGTAGATCCAAAACTTTATATTATTGATGAGCCATTTGTTGGTCTCGATCCTCTAGGGATTCAATCATTGCTCGATCAAATGAATGAAAAGAAAAAAACAGGTGCATCCGTGTTAATGTCTACGCATATCTTGTCAACTGCTGAACGCTATTGCGACCGTATTTTACTGTTACATAATGGGCGAATTCGCGCACAAGGTACTATGGACGATTTACGTGCGGCATTCAACATGCCACTTGCAACACTTGACGATTTGTATATCGCTATGACAAAGGAGCAAGACCATGAAGAGCTTGCATGACGTATGGCGAATACGATTTCTTCATTATGTAAACGAACTACAAAAGTATTTAAAGTATGTATTCACGGGACACTTGGTAATTGTTATGGTTTTTGTTGCGGGTGCAGCTGGTTACCAATATAGTGAATGGCTAAAAACGGCACCTAGTGATTTTCCTGGAACTTGGTTGATAGCTGGCGTGATCGGTATCTTACTGTCATTCAGCCCACCTACTACATTAATTCGTGAACCAGATCAAGTATTTTTACTGCCACTTGAATCAAAGTTAATGATTTATATGAAAAAAGCATTGTCTTGGACAGTTTGGTCGCAATTATTTATTGCATTATTGCCGTTTATCGTGGCTATTCCCATGCTCAAGCAAGTGGGGAATGTTGAGAGCATCACTTTAGGTGCGGTATTTATTTTCATTGTTCTCATGAAGTTTTGGAATGTGTATGTTGAATTTGCCTTCAGATGGGCGAATCTAGGGAAAGGTGTATGGGGTGATCGATTTGTTCGAGCACTTGTGTCAATTGCTGTATTAGCAGCCATCTTTACAATGAATCCACTGTATTGTGCTTTGCTTATCATTCCTGTCGGTTTTTACTCATTTACGTGGAGCCGCCAAATGAAACGTCAGCCATTTCCATATGAACATTTTGTGAAACTGGAACAAAATCGTATGCTGCGTTTTTACCGATTTGCTAACTACTTCACAGACGTTCCGCACATTCGCGGAAGTATTAGACGTCGTGCGTGGCTTGATATCGTGTATCGTTTAGTACCATATGAGAAAAAAAGTTCTCAAAATTATTTAGTATTTCGGACATTTGTGAGAACGGATGATACCTTTTATTTATGGGTACGTTTAACTGCACTTGCCGCATTAGGTACAGCGTTTATTGGGATTCCAATTGTTATTATGATTTTTGTAGGTGCATTGGCTTTTGCTTCTGCTTTACAACTGAAACAAGCTCTATCGTCATCAAATGAGTTTCGTATGGACATGCTATTCCCAATTTCTGATCTTGCGCGAAGTAAGGCAGTAGTTAAATTAGTTCGTTTTGTCCAAGTTGCTCAAGCAATCATTATATTGGGTACTTTGTTAGTTGTTAGTGCAGACAATTTAGTTATGTATGTATTGCCAATTGTGGTTGTAGTAGTAAGCGAAATCACACTCAGATTGAGTAAATAAGAGTTACGCCAAAATGGTCTCATATCCCCAAAAAGGGTATGAGACCATTTTGTTATGTGTAACAAATAGGTATGAATCAGATTAAAATGGAAGTAATTTTTCGAGAGGTCCGTTTGGTTGAATGATGTCTTGAATATCGAGAATAGGGATTGGGAAGTAGGGAAATCCAGCTACATAAGGCGAAATTTCATACAGTTGAAAATAGATAACGAGTGCGTGGTCGGCCAAATAGAAATCTTGGTCGGTTCTAATTGTGGTAAAGGGTTCGAGGAGAAGTGTTTCCCAGTCTTTTATTTTTCCTGCAATGATGGATGATAGTTTGGATACATACTCACTATTTGGTTTGAACAAATCACTCAATTCATATTGTTGACCTGATGCTACGTCAAATGTTAATGATTTAACAATGGTCATTCCATGTGCTCCGCCTGTGAACGAGTAGACAGTAAGGGACAGGCTAAAAATCCCTCGTTCATTTGTTTTAATTTCAAACTCTCCAATCATTTCTTGAAGGTTCGCCTCGTGAAAACCAAGTTCAATTAAGATTTTGTTCAATGTATCTACAATTGTAGCATTGATTTTTATTTCGGCTTGTTGATTGGCCAAACCGACAACGAAGGGATAATAAACGGTTATTTTCGGTGTTTCCTTTTGAAGTATTCTGTATCCAACTGCAACAGGTAAATCCAAGTAAACATCCTTTCATAATGGTATGTACAAATGATTAATCTTTGTCTTCTAAAACAATGACCTCAAAAGTGCCAATTCCAATTGATGTGGACAGTTTATCAACAAGTGTTTGTATGTAACTTTCCGCTTTTTTTCGGCTTGTATCGATGCCGTGTAGAACAATCGTTAACTCCTTTTTGTCCATGCTATAAATGGTGTAACCGAAGCTCCCTGTAGGCTTATAACCTTCGCTTTTCAAAGCTGTGATGAGTTGTTCTTGAAAACTCGTTTCACTCATTTTGTTTGTGACTAGTTCAACTTCTGTGATGTCACGAAGATAAAGGTCTTGATCTGATTCTTGCGTTAAAGAAGATAAGACAAAAATGATGATGACAAAACTTATTAATAGGCAAAAGATCAGCAGAATGACACTGTTATTTGACCTCTTCACATTGCATCCTCCATTTAGACAGTTGTTTTAAATAATATGCATCTCTCAATAAATTATTCAGTACCAGATATAAAAGGGTGATAAGAATCAATAAAAAACCCAACACCATTATTTGATGTCGGGTCATATATTATTCTGTTTCTTGATATTTAATTACTGCTGCCCCTAAAGTTTTTGCAGCTATTAACATGGCATTCTCATCGAAATCGAACTTCGGATGGTGGTGGGGGTACACTTCTCCTTGTGGCTGAGCTCCTGTGAAGAAGAAGGTTCCTGGCACTTTTTCTAGGTAATAGGCAAAGTCTTCTCCACCCATATGTTGTTCGGTTTCGCGAACTTCCTTAATATCTGGAATTTGTTCTGCAACACCTTTTAATAAGAGCGTTTCAGCTTCATGGTTAACAACTGCACTGTAGCCTCGTTCATAAAGCAGTTCATATGAGCAATCATTCGCAAGACAAGTTCCTTGAATTACACGTTCCAATTCCCTCTCCAACAAATCACGTACATCTGGATTGAAAGAACGGACTGTCCCGATTAACTTGGCAGAGTCGGCAATGACATTAAATGCATTATTTGCGACAAATGATCCAACTGAAATAACGGCAGATTCAACTGGGCTCACTCGTCGAGAAACGATTTGTTGTAAATTTGTTACGAGTTGTGCCCCAATCACAATCGCATCTTTTGTTTGATGTGGACTTGCTCCATGCCCCCCGCGACCTTGGATGGTGATTTCAAAACGGTCAGCCGCTGCCATGACAGGACCTACGCGGTATTCCACCGTGCCCGATGGTGTTAATGACCATAGGTGAGTTCCGAAAATTGCATCGACTCCATCTAAGCACCCAGCTTCAATCATAGGTTTTGCTCCACCTGGTGCATATTCTTCTGCATGCTGGTGAATTAGTACATATTCACCAGAAAGTTGCTCCCGCATTTCGAATAATGTTTTTCCAAGTACTAGTAGTGTGGCTGTATGACCATCATGACCACAAGCGTGCATTACACCTGGAACTGTCGATTTGTAAGGTACATCTTTTTCGTCTTGAATAGGTAAGGCATCAAAATCCGCTCGTAATGCCACTGTTTTCCCAGGAAATACTCCTTTAATCCGTGCCACAACCCCGTTTCCACCAACATTAGCTGTGTATTCAACACCTAGATTTGCGTAAAATTCTTGTATGTATTTCGCAGTATTAGTTTCATGAAAAGATATTTCTGGGTGCATATGTAAATGACGACGAATGACTTGCATTTCTTCAAATACCGCATCAAGTTTTTCAAATAACTGATTTTTCATCAATAAATCTCCTCTTTCTATCAAAATAGTATGAATTTTTGTTATTATAGCATTTGTGAGTTCATTGTAACAATGTAAGTTTAGTAACTCATAAGTCCGTCTTGAGACGGAGACAGAATCCCTCTAGCGAAAGGCGTTTCATTGTCAGTGACTGATAAAATAAAGTTAGTAGGTTATATGAGATAGGGGGGAATTTATGAAACGTCCATTTTTAACGGTATTTTTCTTCGTAGGTTTAGGAGCCGTTTTGCTTGGTTTGAATTTAGGTGTATTTGATATGGGTGAGACTTCTTGGAAAAAACTTATTATTCCAGGGATTTTTATCGTATTTGGCGCAAGTTCTCTAGATGGATATACAAAAAAACAGCGGCACGGTACAACTTTGTTGTGGGGGCTTTTTTGGTTTACTTTTGGCAGTCTTATCATTCTTGGAATTCTTGATTTGTTTGAGTTTACCTATGGGGATTGGTTGAAGCTTTGGCCCATAGTAATCGTTGCATTTGGTTTGCACCAACTATTTAAAAAAGGTGACAAAGAGAATAAAAAAACAATTGTCTTCGAAACTAGTAAAAAATTTGAAAAAAAATCTTTTCATAGTCCGAACTGGACGCTTGAACCATTGCATTTGCAAAAGAAAGTAGCCGAATATTTTTTCGACTTTTCCAAAGCGATTGTTCCACTAGGTGAAACATCCATTCAGCTAACAGGTTATGTAGGGGAAATTTGCATGCTAATTCCCGAGCATCTTGCCGTTCATATTACAGTGAAGGGAAATGTGGGTGAAGTAGAATTATTCGATCGAAAAGAAAGTGGGCTTCATACAAATCTCGTCTATCAGTCACCAGGTTATGAAGAATCCGACAAGCGTCTTCTTATCTATATTGACTTTAATGTAGTTGACGTTAAGATTCAGGGCGTATAGGAAGGTGAGATAAAAGTGAGGCCAATTAAAAATAAGTTAATTAAACAGGAATTTTATGATGCAATTATTGCCCCACTTTACTTATTCTTTGTCCTACAATTATATGTTTACTTCGTCCCTTCAGGATTCATTACCGTGAAGGCAGCAATCATCATTCCAATAGTAGCTTTTATGTTGATATTCAGTGTCGGAGTAATCCGTAACTACCGTCGTGGAGATAAATTAGCCAATAGACACCGCGAAATACTAGTCGGCTTTGGCATGTTGCAAAATGGGAAATATCGAACACGTCTCTCGGTTCAAGGAGATGATGAACTAGGCTTGTTAGAAGATGGCTTTAATGAACTTGCTGAGCAAATGAATGTGCAGCTTAAATCTTTGCAACGGTTGGTGGACCAAAATGTCATGATGATAAAAAAAGCGGAGCAGGCAGCAATGACCGAAGAACGGCAAAAAATTGCGAGAGAACTTCATGATGCCGTAAGTCAGCAACTATTTGCGTTATCCATGTTATCTTCAGCAGCTGAACGCACAGTGATTAGCCAACCGGACAAGGCGGTGTCTTTAATTAATCAAATGTCCATCTTGTCGGTGAAAACATTAAATGAAATGCGTGCCTTATTGCTCCATTTACGTCCGATGGATTTGCAAAATAAGTCATTGTTACATGCGTTAACTGAACTCATCGAAGAACTGGAATCACGGACTGACGTAGAATTTGTACTTATCTTCCCACAGGAATCTTGTTTGTCTCAAGGTAGTGAAGAGCATGTGTATCGTATCGTCCAAGAAGTCTTGGCCAATTGTTTACGACATGCTGAAGCCAAATACGTGAAAATTAATGCAGAACTTCATGGGCAACAAATAACATTGACGATTCGGGATGATGGGAAAGGCTTTGATCCATCAAAGAAAAAACAAACATCTTATGGTTTATTGACGATTCGAGAACGTTGTGAGGAAATCGGTGGATCAGCCCGTTTATTCGCAAAAGAAGGGGAAGGGACAGAGTGGACTTTCCAAATACCGTGTCAACTAAGGAAAGGGGAATAAGACCATGAATCCAATACGCATTGGCATCACGGATGATCATGAAATGGTTCGCTTAGGGCTAGTTTCATATTTTATGACAGAACCTGATATTGAAGTTATAGGCGAAGCACGAAGCGGTAAGGAGGGTGTAATATTAGCAAAAGAGCATATGCCTGATGTTATGTTAATGGATTTACTGATGGAAAATGGCAATGGCATTGAAGCGACAAAAGAAATATTAACTTTTCATCCTACATGTAAAATCATGATTTTGACGAGCTACTATGATGAAGAACAAGTATTTCCGGCATTAGAAGCGGGTGCTTTTAGTTATTTGTTAAAAACATTACCGGCTTATAAAATATCTGAAGCCATCCGTGACGCGGTAAATGGTCAAGCGACGATTGCACCAAAGGTAACGGATTTGGTGATGAAGAAACTTCGTCCGAAAGAGCATCAACTCCATGACGATTTAACAGGACGTGAATTGGATGTTTTGAAGTGTTTAGGTGATGGTCTGAGTAACCAAGAAATCGCGGAGCAATTATTTATCGGTATCAAAACAGTCAAAACGCATGTCAGTAATACATTAGCAAAACTAGAATTGACTGATCGTACTCAAGCTGCAGTCTATGCCAATCGCCAAGGGATTCTACATTCTAAGAGTTAACCTTTTGGGGGGAATAAAAAGGATCTTCCTGTGTGGAATTTCCTTATTTGTTTGTGCTAATTCACGTTTTCATTTATAAGTGAAAGTGATCATGAAAGTTTCTTTAAGGTATGCCGATGAAGGAAATACTAAGTGACATGGTAACAGAGGTTTGATGAAAATAAAGAAAGTGGTGGGAGGTCGAAAATTCATCTTCGGCCGATTGATCCGTTATAGTAAGACATCTATTCTTTCATTAACCAAATCAACATCACTGTTCATATTAAGGAAATAAGGGAGCGACGGACGTACACCCGCAACAAGATGGTCAGGAAGAAAAGAAGAAAGGGCGAAATGACGAAGTCAGCCACCCTTTCTTCTTTTAATCAATAGACCATGGTGCAGCAGTAAAGCGTACAAAGCGGCCAACAACCCTTAATGATTCAGTGATTATGATTTCCAACAAAATATTTTAATTATTGATACCTATACCACACATACCAACCTTTATCTTTACTCTTTGCTACAAACATTTGACCTTTAGTATTACTGGCACTTACACCATCCCATTTGGGGAAATCTATTTGTATTAACCAAGACCGATTTGCCACTTCATTCCCACATAAATTTTTAGCGATTTCATAATAAATATCTACCGTCGTATCATCTACAGTCTTTGGTAATGGGATTACGTTAGTGACAATCCAGTCTTTGTAATTTTCTCCATACTCATCTCCCTTGATATAGGTATCAGGTATTAGAGAGTCTAATTGATTAACTAACTCTTCTTGATTGTCGATGGACGTTTCTACTAAGTCACTTACCTTAGGACAATTCTTTAGCTTTTTCTCCAGCGTAGCTGAATCAACCTCTGTTTGAACAACCATAAATAATGACACGATTAAAAAACCAATTATTAGTAAGGGCAAAAATGCTCTCTTCATAATATCATCTCCTAAAATTATGGTATCCAATTAAACTTTTTTAATTCTTATTACATAAAAAAACCACCAATTAATGGTGGCTTGGAATAACAGAATGTAGGAAGAACATGGAAGCTTACTTATTGCGTATCTTCACTTTTTTTGGCTGTTGTATAAGTAGTCACATATGAGGCGCTCGAAAAAATATTAGGTCGTTGATCAATTCCTTCATCTGAACCACGTTTCTCATGCGCTTTGTTGTATGCTTGTGATGTTTGCCATGCTTCAAATGAACTAGGTCCAGTCCATTCAGTTAAAATAATATAGGTGTCAGCCTTTATGGGACGCAGTACGCGAATCGCGATAAATCCGGGTTCATTTTCAATCGCTCGTGCACGATTGCTAAAACGATGTTCAAAAATAGGTCGACCCTCATCGGAAACAGGAATATTATTGAGAACGAAATAGCCTTGCTCATTTAATTCACCTGATGAATCAAGCACTTCATATTTACGAGGTGTTGAGAAAACAGTCTTTCCTGTCGTTTCATGTAGTAATACCGTATTGCCTTCTCCGTGTAAAACCACCATTTTTTCTTTGGTGTGTTTTTCCTTTAAAGAGTTCATGAATTCAGGCGTTCCAGAAGTTAAATAAATATTCATCAAAAATCCCTCCACATCTATACATATAGTATATTATTCCCCATTCTAAAACGCTCGAAACAACTCTATGTCAAAAGAGTGACCCATAATCAAGACAATTCTATGACAATTGAACCTGAAATCTATACAATAGTGTAGAGAACGACTATATTTAGAACGAATATAAAAAGAAAAGCGGAAAGCGCCACTCTAGCCCGACGCCGGTGCTGGAAGAACCGAATCGAAAGCCTGCTTTCGTATGAGGATCTGAAGCTGAGGTGCGGGCTGGCGCTTGTAGCTAGACAAAAAGAAAAGCGGAAAGCGCAGAGTGCTAGTCCAGTTCGTTGTAATGACTTGAACTTATGTGTAGGCTTGGTACACGCAAATATAGATATAAACCCAAATACGTTTTGTTGAAAGGCAGGAACCAGATTTATGAGAAAGATTAATGACACGTTTTTACGTGCGGCTAGAGGCGAGGAAGTAGATTACACTCCCGTATGGTATATGCGTCAAGCAGGACGTTCACAACCGGAATATCGTAAAATTAAAGAAAAATATTCATTAGAAGAAATCACGCACCAACCAGAACTTTGTGCATATGTCACTCGTTTACCAGTAGAAAACTACGATGTTGATGCAGCAATTCTTTATAAAGATATTGTAACCCCACTTCCTGGAATTGGTGTGGATGTAAAAATCAAAGCAGGTGTGGGTCCAGTTATTTCAAATCCAATTCGTACTGTACAAGATGTTGAGAGACTGGGTGAACTATCTCCAGAAGATCATATTCCTTTTGTTCTTGAAACCATCAAGATCTTGACGGAAGAGCAATTGAATGTACCACTAATCGGATTCTCGGGTGCACCGTTTACATTAGCGAGCTATATGATTGAAGGCGGTCCTTCAAAAAATTATAATAAAACAAAAGCATTTATGGTATCTGAGCCTCAAGCTTGG